>LWDU01042502.1_pt1 | contig 41286 bp, 36 predicted proteins | sample 727161 | NCBI WGS metagenome assembly LWDU01 (sample SAMN04566230, study PRJNA314399) | hydrothermal vent metagenome | isolation source: deep sea hydrothermal plume seawater | place: Mexico: Gulf of California, Guaymas Basin | collected 2004-07-11
GTCAGATCGCTCAAGAATTGCTGGCGAGGGTCGTCGCCATCATTCCTGCAACAGAGATTCTCGGCCAGCTGGCGGATCGACGCTTCGGCGATGGTATCTCTCGCCTCCAGCAGGGTCCCCTCGTCACCGGGGATCTCGATCTGAGGAATCCACCCGAGATAGCGTGGCAATCTGCTGGTCACGATCTCTGAGATGTCTTTGCGGATGGAAGCCCATCTTTCCAGATCATTCACCAGGCTCTTGCAGACACTCTGCGCCATACCTTCATCCTCGGCCATGTTGGCGACGATCCAGTTGGCCGTGACCCGGTCAGGATTGTGCTTATCCTCGTCCAGGTCGTAGAAGTGGAGCATCTTCAGCAAGCTGAGCGCGTCAGCCCGAAGGGTGTCCTCTTCGCCGGTGATGACCACTCGGTCATCTGCCATCATGCAGAAATCGCAGACATTTCCATCGATCCCTGCACGGGTATCGAGCACCACCACATCATAGGAAGTGGATGAGTCCAACTGACTGAACTGGTCCAGTATCGCCTTGAATTGATTGTAAAATTGTTGCTGACCCTGATCGTCCCAGTTGCCGAAACTCCTCAAATTGGAATCACCCAAACTGCTGAGAACCGAGAATCTTCCGCCTTCGACATCTCGGGGGCCGATCGACTCCACCTCGATCAACGCGGACTTGAGCTTTTCTGGCTGAGCCAGCGCCCGTTGAAGGGTACGTTTCTGGCCCTTGCTCTTCAGACCCAGTTTGGTGTGGACATTTGGCGTACCCAGATCGGCATCGATCAGGACAACTTTTTTGCCCATTCTCGCCAGTTCTCGGCAAAACAGAATCGAGAACACGGTCTTCCCCGCACCCCCTTTTCCCCCGGTACTCGCAATAATTTGTGGTCGAGACATCGATCTCGCTCTCTTTCATCGATAGGGCGCGGGACTCATCATGCACCGGTCAAGGGCGCACTTCTACCCACCATTCAAGTTGCTGTTGGAGAAGACCTTGGTCATCCCGAAGGACCCAGCGGGTTGGATCCTTCACATGGCAACGCACCCGGTGCCATCCTGGTTCCAGATCTTTCGACCGAATCTGTGCGGCCTGCACCAATTTCCCGGTGGGATCCAAGCCACTCTGAGCTCGCCTCCATCGCTCCCCGGGCCTCTTGTCGACCACGGCGGTATCTCCCCTCGAGGCTTCCCCCGCAGCTGCCGGTCTCTGTAATCCGTAGGAGAGAACCAGCCACTCGACCTCCAGATCATGAGTCCTCGGCTGAAGCGTCCAGACCTTGAGGATCACCTCCTCATCTTCAGACTTCTGTAGCACCAGGTCCCCGGGCTCTGGCTCTGCTCGATCGATCGGTCGAACCCTGCGGTAGATCACCTTGACCATGTGTTCCATGCAGACGACACAGAATCCGCTATTGTCTCGCATCATGCAGGAAACCTGAGGCCGCCACACATGAAATGGCTTGCGGTCTCCGCCCTCGAAGAGCCCGACCTTGCTGCCATTCCACCAACGATCCTCCGCTTCGATCCACTCACGCCAGATCACTCGGGATTCCACCTCGGATTTGTCACTTCCATGCATCAAGTTGGGAGGGGCTTCCCGGGTCGCCACCACATCATCTCTGCCAGGAGGAGGCGGCTTGTCTGGATTCGACCCCGGTTCGGAGTCGTACTCGTCATGGAGACCACCCAGTGAATGCCCCACTTCATGGTTGACCAGGCCCAGGGCTCCCTTGGGAAGACTGGTCACTCCTCCCCCGCCGGTCGCGACCCCTGCCGTGTCATTGGCGATCACCACCGACTGCCGATCCTTGCCGGCATCCCCGAGGCGAGACAAGATCTCGAATACCTTGCTGCCATTGGATGTAAGAACGTCGTAGCGAACCATGCATCCGAGAGCGGTGTCCTTGACGATTTCACCAGGTTCGCGAGACACACCCTGATCCTTCGACTGGAGGTGAACCGCAGTGACATTGAAGTACTGCTCGTACTCTCGGTAAGGGTCGACTGAAAAGAGCAGCTTTTCACAGGTGCGGGCGTGATTCAGGAACGACTCCTGATGTGAATCCTCGACCAGGTATCCATCGCCAAGGATGAAGAGATCGATGCGGTTGGCGGTCTCCCCACTTTCTCTCAGCGGAACCTCGGCAAGGTACGGATTTTCGAGCAATTCCCGGGCTACTGACGATTGCTCCGCATCATCCGCTTCTGCAACCACTTCCCTCAACATGCGATCCGCCAGGGAGAAGGATCCTTCCTCCCTGAGAAGCTGCACGTACTCGATGATCACCTCGATCTTGTTCGACTTCTTGAGCCTCTTGGCCTGGGCGATCGCCTCCCGCTCACGCTCCTTGCGAAGGCGACGCCTCTCGATGATCTGTTCCTTTTCCATCGTCGTGACCAGACGACCCTCATATTCTTCGTAGCCACCGATGACTGGTACACCCCCGCGGCTTCGCTGAAGGATCGCTTCAGCCAGTTCAGTCCCCCTGCTACGACGATGAAGATTGACCAGAGCTCTGTGAAAACCATCGATATCTCCGGATGCCTCCGCCAGGTAGACCATCCCCATCACCCCTTCCAGGGAATGAGGTACCGCCCTGAACAGGATCGCTCGCTGCGAGGAATTGACCTGCAGCCACTGCCGCTGGTCGACCATCTTTCCCCCGGCGATCTCTCTTTCCAGGGTCAATCGATCTCGAGTGGCCTGATAAACACGGGTGGATCCGCTGGCCAGTTCCACCTGTAACTCCCCGCCTGAGGCGCCTTCGAGAAACTCGTCGAACATCGTCGCCAGGGCTGCCGCCTTGACCAGCATCTCCAGCGCCTCGATGTGATCATCCGGAGGTAGATCCAGTGCGATGGCTCGATGCAAGACTGGCGGCAATTCGAGATAGCGGCACTCCTCCTGAAGTCGCCTCGCCATCGAGAGTAGATGTGCCCACTCCTGTGGCGGCTGATCTCGTTTCGCTCTCTGCCGCCAGCGAACATCTGCGACCCCCTCGACCAGTTCTCCCAGAGCCAACTCGTACTCCGGAACCCCACCGAGGCGGGAGCGGGCCATCGCGATGATCCTCAACGCCTCTCCAGGTTGGTTATGATCGAGCAAGACGGTGATCTGCTGCTGAATCACTGTCAGTTTGCTTCGAGCCAGGGCTGAAACGCCATCGGCACGCGCCCTCCAGTAGCCACGATCGGCTTCGGAGCCATCGACCACTGCCAGGAACCGAGTGATCGAACGGGCTTCACCAAGGCGATCATCGAGAATGATGCTACCCAGGACCTGATCGAGAGACTGTCTCCTCTCCAGATCACTGGCCAAGCGCAATCCTTCGAGCGCCGCTGCGAGATCCGCCGAACTCCTTACCGCCTTGCTCGAGGGGAATCTCCTGCCGATGGCACGAAGCGCTTCGATGGAATCCCATGTGATCTCTGCCGCCGCAAGTTCCTGTTCGATCAGTGCCCGTTCCACCTCACCATCGTCTGGCGGAGTGGCGATCACCAGCGGATCGAGAAGCGTGAGTTCTGAACCACCCCCGGTTCGCTGGTTCTGAACCGCTTCCTTGCGAATGGTCCCCGGCCCGTTGACATACTCTCGGCTGACCAATCCCAGCAGCAGCAGCAGCAGGACCACCAGCGCTCCATCGGTGATACGGGCAATGACCGGGCGCCCTCTTCTGGGGAGGGCTGGTCGAGGATCTGCAGAAGAACTCGGATCCCCGCTTCCGCCCGACGAACTTGCCGGGTTCCTCGGTCGTGCCCCGCCTCTGGAACCCTTGCCTGGAGCCTGCACCTTTGGTCGGTGCTCTTCAGTCCGAATCTCGATGACAGCGGCTCCGATCTGGATCCGATCACCAGCACGAAGCAGTGCCGAATCGATCGACTCTCCATTGAGCTGGGTGCCATTCGATGAGCGCTTGTCAATGATCCGGAGCTGGCCGTTCTCGAGAAGAATTTCTGCGTGAATCCTGCTCGCCTTGGGAACATCGATCACCACATCGCACTCATCTGATCTTCCGAAATTGATGAGTTTCTTTCCCTCTGTGGAGATCTCTTTTTCGACCCCGTCGAGGATCAAAAAGATTTGCAGTTTCGGATTGGGAGTACTCGCCATCGATCAACTCCGTGCCATGGATTACTCAGTAGAGGGGACAGAGAGGTAATCTCCCGTTGAGGTACCCCCCCTTGGGTTATTCGAGTCCTAGATCTGCTCGAAGGCGAGCGACAACTTGCTGATCTTCCAGATCGATGACCGGATCGGAGTCATATTGCTCGAAGAACAGCGAAGCCGGTCGAGTTTCGGGAATATCGAGCGCCTTCCGTATCTTCTTTTCAGCGGGAACGAATCCTCTCCCCGCCAATCTCAAGATCGATTGACCAATGGTGCCTTGCAGGCCGCAAACCAGAACCACTGCCTGATCCGGTCCGAGAGTTCCGGGGGACAGCGACAAACTGGATTCCAACAACTCCAATCCATCGGGCTTGAAACAATCCTCAGCTCTGCCCGCCCGACCGCTCCAGTCGGGACACTCTGCGGGTCGACTGACGGTCGGGATGTAAACCAGCCCGTGCTCCTGCGACCACTGCTCCAACTCTTCTCGATATCCGAGATCTCCCGAGCGAGAAACACCATGAATGATGCAGGTCTTGGCGACCGATCTGCCATGACGAAGATCATCTCGAACGATGGAGACAAAGGGAGCCAGACCAGTCCCAGCGCTGACGTAAATCCGACACCGATCGTCCTCCAGCCCGACCGTCCCCGGGATGGTGAAATGCCCCTTGGGCTTGGGTCTGAGGAAGACTCTATCCCCTTCCGAGAGCCGGAACAGACTGTGAGTGAGGGGGTTCTTCGATTCTGGCCGGGCCACTCTACGGATGTAGAACTCGACGTGTCCTCGCTCAGCAGGCTCCGAGGCGATCGACATCGGCCGCTGAACTCCAGCCAGATCGGGCTCCACGAGATTATTGACCCCGATCACCATGTACTGCCCGGGGACGAACCAATCTCCCTCAGGTAACTCCTCATCGAGGGCCACCTTGAAGATCGACAACTCCTCCGAAAGGTCAATTTTGCCTACTATGGTGGCATTCGGTTCCAGGACCTTGGCCAATTCAATCCTCCTGCTCGGGAATTCGATGAGTAATCCAGACCCGGAGAGTCTCCTCGCGCGGCTTCGCCGGGTCAAGGTCTCGGAGTCCAAGTGGACTCGCCCTACTGTAGTGATCAGAATGCTCCCTCAGAAGATCCTGGAGGACCGAGATGGAAATGACGGGAAAAGTCGCCCTGGTGACCGGCTCGGCTCACAGGATCGGCCGTGCCATGGCGTGCCGACTCGCCGATGAAGGGATGCATGTAGCCATCCACTGGAATCGCTCTCGGGAGCAGGCGTTGGCGACGATGGCTGCTTGCCAGGCACGAGGAGTCGAGGCGCTGACGGTCCAGGGAGATCTGTCTGACCCCTCGATCGCCCCCGAGATCATCGCCGAGGCCTCTACCCTCGGTCCGGTTCAGGTCCTGGTGAACAACGCTTCTCGATTCGTGCCGAACCGACTCCTCGAAATCGATGCAACCCAGTTGGAGATCGACCATCGCATCCATGTCGTCTCGCCGACGATTCTGGCTCGCGAATTGGTGAAGCGATTACCCGGAGGCTTGCCGGGTCGAATCATCCATATGCTAGACTGGCGTGCTTCCGCTGCGGATCCCCGCTACCTCAGTTATGGCCTGGCCAAGGCTGGATTACTACACCTGATGAAGATGCTCGCCGCTGAACTCGCTCCCGAAATCACGGTCAATGGAATCTCTCCCGGATCCATCCTGCCACCCAGTAACGAACTGGCGTCAGGGCCGACGATGAAGCCAAAGGCGGAATCGGGAGAGAACCCATCCTTGGACCTCTTGACCGATGTATTGATCCAACTGGTCCGTCAAGATGATGGTTCCACTGGTCAAGTCGTAGCTGTAGAAGGATGGAGAACCATGTCATGAGTACATCACCACAACACCTCTCCAGTCTTGACACCATCCACATCGAGGATCTGGTGGTCAGGACCGTCATCGGTATCTTCGATCACGAGCGGGATCGATGTCAGGATGTCCTGATCAACATCACCATCTGGACAGATATTGCCCGGGCAGCCGCCAGTGATTCCATCGAGGACGCCGTGAACTACCGCGAGTTGACCAAGAAGATCATCCACCATGTTTCAAAATCCCAATGCCTGCTGCTGGAAAGACTGGTTCAAGAAGTATCCGACCTGATCCTTGAGGAGAGCCAGATCAATGCGACCAGGGTCAAGATAGAAAAGCCGGGAGCATTACGTCATTCACGTTCGGTCGGAATCGAGATCTTGAGAGAACGCCCGTGAGCGATGTCCGACCTGCATATGCACTATTGCTGCTGGGGTCCAACATCGATCCGGAGCGAAACATCGAAGCAGCCAGAGTACAGTTGCGAGCCTGTAGCGACTTGATGTCCCTCTCCCCGATCTACCAGACTCCGGCAGTCTTTGCTCCGGGGACAGCGGATTACCATAATCAGGCAGTGATCCTTCGAGATCCGCTCACCTTCGAGCAACTCAGATCTCAATTGAAACGGATCGAAACCACTCTGGGCCGGATCAGAAGCACCGATTCCAGTGCTCCCCGAACGATCGATATCGACATCCTGGCCGGCGCAGACGACTCACTCGAGATGATCCTGGAGTGGCCCATCGACCCGGCGCTATCCACGCTTCATCACGCAGCGATACCTTCCTCCACCATCGCATCGAAGTGGAGATTTCCTTCTTCACTGGTGAGCGTTTCAGAGGTCTCTCAGCAACTGGGATCGGTGCCAGAAGGGTTCAAAAAACTCGACGGAGATCGGGCTGCTAGGGGCAAATGAGACCACAGGTGATGGCATCATCGGTCGGATCCTCACCACAGACATCCGAAGGAGCAGGAAGCGGAGTGTTGGAAACGAAAAGGTAGTCAAGAATCTTGATCGCATCGGTGATGTTGACCGATCCATCATCGTTGGCATCCGCCGCATCCATGCACTCGATCTGCGCACTCCCCGGAATGAAGAGCAGCGCCAGCACCTGAATCGCATCCGCCAGATTCGCAGTCGAACTGGCATCGACATCGCCTCTACGAAAACTACCCACTCCTTCGGGCCCAAGGGCTCCCATGTCCGGCTCGGAACCATCTGGGTCGTCGGGAAGAGCTGGATTTCCTCCGTCGATACATGCAGAGCCAAGCTCAAGCGCCAGGTTCCCTGCACTCACATCGACGAAAAGCGGATCTTCATCGATGCAATCAAAGGAGAAGAGGGAGGAGGTGGCGAGACCTTCGATGCAACTGAAAAAGGCGTTGGTGGATCCCGGCAAGACCTGAATCGGCTGAGGACCCCCTCCAACGATGATGCAGGAATCGATGGTCAAGATGTTGGGAATGCTGTTATTGACCGTGATATTTGCGACCGCTCCAGCGGCAGGAGGGCCAAAGGTGCACCGCTCGAGAAGGATCGATGCGATGTTGAGACTGACACCCAAATTGGCTCCACTGACCGTGGAGGAATTGCCATAGAAGACGCAGAACCTCAGTTCTTGAGTTTCGGTTCCGTCTCCAGAATCGATCAACACTCCGCCGCCATTGGCCCCCCCCACATTGTCATGGATGCGGCAATGATCGAGAGTGACTCGAGAATAATCGGACACCACCAATCCACCACCTGTGACAGCGGTGACATTCTGGGCGATTTCACAATCGAGGAAGGTGGCATCGGACTCCTGATACAACCAGACTCCTCCGGCAAGAAGGTCAGTGTTGTTCTCGATCAATTGACACGATTGAAGCTGCAAGTTGCTACTCTCGCAGTAGATCGCTCCGGCAACGATGTCCGCGTGGTTTTGCAGGATCAAGCAATCGACCAGGGAGATTCCTGAGGTGGACCCGGTGATTGCAATTCCACCGCCAGCATCGAGAGCTTGATTCTGAGACACCTCGACCTGATCCAGTTCGATCGGAGTGACATTTCCCCCATCGATGGCGATTCCTGCTCCGACGGTTGCCTGGTTCTCCATCACGATACAATTGGAGATCCGCGGTGACGAATCGATGATATAGATCCCTCCACCCTTCCTCACTCCGTTGATCAGCACTCCGCCACCACCGCGAATCGTGAACCCATCGAGATGTGCCAGTGCGCTCTCCCCTGAAGTAAATCGAACCACTGGATTATCGAGACTGCCCGAGATGATGGTGACCTCGGGGCCCGCTCCTGACCGGATCACGATCTGCTTCCCGGCAAAATCGATCGCCTCGTTCCAGCTGCCGGGAGAGACCACGATCTCATCTCCATCGACCGCCAGGGCGATGGCCGCATTGATGGTGGGCGCATCGAGGGGCACCTGAATCTCCGCCCCCTGTAACATCGAGCCACCCTGCGTCTGGCAGTGGAGACCCAGTGAATCGCTCCACACTGGAAGGATCCAAACGATGAAGATCAGCCACAATTTTGGGAAGATGGTTGGGAGGAGAGTTCGCCTCTCCGAATCGATGCAGATCACTCCAGACTGCCTTCCACGGGTATTGGTCGAATAATTGGGCTCGATCAATGGTTCTGATAATCTCGATAGACTCATTATACAGGTAGGAGATGCTCGGATAAAGAGGCAGGTGGTGCTCCGGCAGATTGTATTTAGCGTAGGCTAAATATTATTTTGCACACTGTAAAATTTTGGATGGCGCAGCGAGCGGGGCCGCTCCAGAATTGATGTATGAAGTCATTGTTGCTCAGGTCATTGATACTCTGGTCCTGGTTGCCGCTGCTGGTCGCGGGGTGCACCGACTCCCCGTCGGCACCCAGCCGCTCCACCCTTCAAATTCTATGCACCACGGAGATGATCGCGGGGCCGATGCGCACCCTGGTCGGGTCCCATGCTGAGGTCTCCTCACTGATGGGTGCGGGTGTCGATCCTCATCTCTACAAGCCTTCCCCCACCGATGTTCAGCGTCTCCTCGATGCCGATCTGGTTCTCTTCCATGGTCATCATCTGGAGGGACGGATGGGCGACATTCTCCACAGCAGGAAATCGCCAGGAGTCGACCCAAACCTCCACCGTTTCATCGCCATCTCGGAAAGGGTTGCGCGAGAACGACTGATCCACTCGTCTGCGGATACGATCGACCCTCACCTGTGGATGGATATCTCGCTGTGGATCGAAGTGATCCGGCAAATGAAAGAGGTGCTCGCCTCCATCGATTCCGATCATCAGGTCGACTATGAGCAATCTCTCGAGCAACTGGTCGAAGAACTGACCCTGCTGGATGCTCAGGTCTTTGATCTGATTGCAGAAATTCCAGAGGGGCTGAGGATCCTGGTGACCGCCCATGACGCATTTGGTTACTTCGGAAGGCGGTACCAGATGGAAGTGATGGGCATCCAGGGCATCAGTACCGAATCGGAAGCTTCCATCGACCGGGTCAACCGACTGGTCGAAACTCTCAGCAGTCGCAAGATCCCGGCGATCTTCGTCGAATCGACGGTATCTGAAAGAAATGTTCGGGCGCTGATCGAGGGCTGCGCTTCTCTGGGTCATCGCCTGCGCATCGGTGGAGTTCTATTCAGCGATGCTCCGGGGCCGTCCGGTTCAGGTGCCGAACGGTGGAGAGACATGGTTCTGCAGAATGCTCGGGTGATCTCGGAGGCCCTCCGTTGAAATCCCCCGCCATCGAAATTCACGACTTGACCGTCTCATACCGCGACAAGCCGGTGCTCTGGGATATCGACGCGACCATCCCCGAAGGATCGCTCTGTGCCATCGTGGGCCCCAATGGAGCCGGGAAGAGCACCCTTCTCTCCGCCATCCTCGGCACCATTCACCCCGCCAGCGGTTGGCTGAAAATCTTCGCTCAAGAAGTGGGGAAGTCACAGGAACTGATCGGATTCGTTCCACAACGCGAGAGTGTCGACTGGGATTTCCCTGTCGACGTGCTCGATGTGGTGCTGATGGGCACTTATTCCAGGTTGGGTTGGTTTCGAAGACCTGGAAAAGCACAACGAGACTGGGCGATGGAATGCCTGGAACAGGTGGGAATGGCCGACCTCAATAAGCGCCAGGTGGGCGAACTGTCTGGAGGCCAACAGCAACGCGTGTTCATTGCAAGATCACTGGCTCAGGATGCTCGGTTGATCCTCATGGATGAGCCCTTTGCAGGAGTCGATGCTGCCACGGAAGAGGCGATTCGACTGGTCTTGTTGGATCTCAAGAAAAAGGGCCGAACCGTAGTTCTCGTACATCATGATCTGCAGACGATTGAAAACTTCTTCGACCATGTGTTGCTGCTCAACCTACGGCTGGTCGCAGCCGGACCCACAGCAGAGACTTTTACCCGAGAGAACCTGCTGCGAACCTATGGTGGTCGCCTCACTCTTCTCGATGAGGCAGCGGAAGCGGTCCGACGCATCCGAACCGGAAGGTCTCGAACCGGCAGGGATCGATGATGATCTCTCCCAACACCCTGGTCATCTTGCTCGGAACCACTGCTCTGGGAACCTGTTGCGGGCTTGTCGGGGCACTGATGCTACTCAAACGACGGGCCCTACTCGCCGATGCGATCGCCCACTCGACGTTGCCTGGAATCTGCATCGCTTTCCTCCTCGGAGGTAGCCGCTCTCTTGCTGTACTCGGAGTCGGAGCTCTTCTCAGCGCCCTTCTCTCGGCAACACTGGTGTCGTGGCTTCCGAGGGTCACCCGTATTCGTAAGGATGCGGCGACCGCCTGTGTTCTGGGGATCATGTTCGGTGCCGGAATCGCTCTGATCGGAATCATCCAGCGATCGGGGCTGGGTGGTTCGGCGGCAGGTCTCGACGGACTATTGCTCGGTCGAACCGCAGGCATGCTCAGGTCAGAGGCGCTACTCTTCGGTATCTCAGCAATGATGATGAGCCTGATCATCCTCGCACTACGCAAGGAATTGCTGGTCAGTTGCTTTGATCCACGATTCGGCCTCTCCGCAAAGATACCAGCAAGATCCATCGATTTTCTCCAGACTTCGCTGTTAGCAGCAACCATCGTGATCGCACTGCCGGCAGTAGGAGTGGTATTGACCGCTGCACTGGTGGTCATCCCGGCAGCCGCTGGCCGATTCTGGACTGACCGCTTCGATATGCTCCTCGCGATCTCGGCGCTGATCGGCGCGGCTTCTGGTCTGGTCGGCACTCTCATCTCTTCCCTCCACGCGGATCTCCCCGCCGGCCCGGTCATCGTGCTGTCCGCCACCACCTTGTTCATCATCTCCTTGCTGCTGGCCCCGAGACGCGGCTGGATCTCTCGCCATCTGCAGCAACGATCCCGTCTTCAAGACCGCCAGATCCGTCAATTCCTCGATGGAATCCTGAATTCTGAACTGGAGGGATCGTCCGGGGTCGCTCGGAAACGACAGCCGGGGATCACCGCCGCCATCGATCGCAGGAATCGGCTCGTCTCGAGCCGCAACGGTTGGATCAAGACCGATTCACAACAGATCCGACTGACCCAGGAAGGGCGCAAAAGAGCAGTTCGAGCACGGAAGGCTCTGCAGATCTGGCGCGAATGGCTCACTTCTGAAGCCTCCATCGATCGCGACCTGATCGATCTCGATGAACAAGATATCGAGAAGATCTTGCCGCCAGACCTGATCGATACCTTGCAAAGGTCGATCGATCATCGGGGGACTTCATGATCGATCCACTACTCACACCGGTGGCCTGGCAGATCATGATGGTGGCTGCTTGCGCTTCTGCCGCTTGCGGATTGCTCGGAGTCCAGCTGGTACTACGAAGAAGAGCCATGCTCGGCGATGCGATCGCTCACGGCGTCCTTCCAGGACTGGTGATCGGATTCGTCGTGAGTGGATCGAGGGATCTATTTCCAATGCTGGTCGGAGCACTCATCGCTGCGATCTTCGTCTCGATCCTTGCGGAATGGCTGCGCGAACATGCTGGTGTCGACGGAGGAGCGGCTCTGGGTGTTGTCTTTACCAGCTTATTTGCCCTGGGAATCATCCTGGTCGAAATATTTGCTCGTGATGTGGACCTGGATCCGGGATGTGTGTTGTACGGAATGGTCGAGTATGCACCGGTCCAACAAGTCGAGTGGTTCGGATACTCCGTGCCGCGATCTTTGACTCCGGTTCTCGGCGCACTTCTACTCAACCTCGCTGCGACAGTGTTGTTCTGGAAGGAATGGAAGTTGTGCGCCTTTGATCCCCAGCTGGCACGCGCCTCACGATTACCTTTCCGAACCCTGGAACAGGGACTACTGATCCTCGTTGCGATCACCTCGGTAGCATGCTTCGAAGCGGTCGGGTCGGTGCTGGTGATTGCGATGATCGCAGTTCCAGCCACCATCGGTCACGTCCTCTGCGATCGGATGAGCTCGATGGTCATCGTCTCGACATTGGCGGGAGTCGTCTCTGCAGTCCTTGGAACCGTGGGAGCGATTCAACTTGAAACCGGAGTACCTGGAATGATGGCAGTATCTGCTGGCGGATTGCTGGTAGGAGCGGTGCTGCTTGCCCCTGGTAGAGGTTTGATTCCCGCAGCGACCCGTAACTTCTCCTGGACCATGAGGGTCGAGATGGAAGACATCCTCGCTGAAGCCCACCTGCAATCGATGGATTCTCCACCAGACCACAACGATTCCGCTGGCGCACCTTCCTCGAGGTTCTTCCGCATCCTCGCCACATGGCTACTGTGGACGCTGGGCTACATCCGAAACGGAATCCCGGTCGGCCGTGGAGAACGGATGGCTCGCACACTGCTGAAGAAACGAAGTCTGTGGAAACGGTTCGCTGCAGAACGTATGGGGTTGGCCTCGGATCATCTCGATGAACCCGCACACAGAATAGAACATCACCTCGATGAAGACCTGACAAGGCGGCTCGAATCGGGTTTCGACTCCGAAGAGGACTAGTGGTCGATCGATCGCACCAGGATGCTGCTGGCCAGTGCACCGCCGAGGGCGATCGGTCGATCGATCTCTTTCGAGTTCAATAACAGCGGCCCTCCCCCTGGTTCCCTCGCCTCGATGCTGATGATGGAGCCTGGTGTGACTCCCCGCTCACCCAGCCACTGAAGTACCTCGGGGCCCGAGTCGATGACCCTCACGACCTCCAGTTCTTCTGTGATGGGTGCTTCGGTGAGAATGATCTCTTCCGCAGTGGTCGGCAAACAGCCGTCACGATCGGGGATCGGCGACCCATGAGGATCGCGCGCCGGAAAACCCAGCGCTTCCTCCATCCTGCAGATCAGGTCATCACTGACTGCATGCTCAAGACGCTCCACTTCAGCATCCACCTGATCCCAGGGAACGCCGAGGATCTTCGAGATATAGGTTTCGAGGATGCGATGGCGGCGCACCATCTGCAGTGCCAGTTCCCTACCACCAGCTGTCAAGCGCACCCCTCGATACGGTTCGTGCTCTACCCAGCCTTGCTCACCGAGGCGACCAGCCATGCGGGTCGCGGAAGGGTGCGAGACCCCGACCCGATCCGCCAGTTTGCCGGTGGGAACCCAATCCTCCGGTTCTCCTGAGAGCTTCCAGAGTGCTCTCAGGTAGTTCTCCTCCGATTCACTCGGCAAGACACCTCCCATGGTCAGTATTGGTCCTGCTACGATCCTACACCATCGACAGCGGTCGGGGTTGACGGCTGGCAAAGAAGCGGCGACAACCGACCTGGACAACGATTCTTCCGGTTCCTCGATCCCGAACAGCCACCGGCGGGAACCACTTCCTGTCTCGACCCTGGAGGACAATTGAACTCATCTGACCACGAAGACACCTTTCACTTCACCACCGAGGTCAAGGTACGCCTCCCCGAAACGGATGCGATGGGAATCGTTTTTCATGGGAATTACTTCACTTTTCTGGAAGTCGGCAGAGTCGATTATCTGCACAACCTGGACCTTGCAGAGGGGCACAGACCGATTCGAGATTTTGAAAATGTAGTGGTCTCCGCTCAGTTGGACTTCAAATCGCCCGCTCGACTCCACGACCTGTTACGCATCGATGTCTGCACCAGAGAAATCGGTCGCAGTTCATTTACATTTGGTTTCAAAATTCGCCACAAGCAGGAAAACCGAGTGGTTGCTCTGGGTTCCACCACTCACTGTGCCATCGATGGTGAGTTCCAATCGATCGGCGTCCCGGAGAGTTTCCGAGAAACGATCTCCCGTTACGAAGGTTGGAAGGACATCTCAGGATGAGTAGCATCTTCAGTTCGATCATCGCCGGAGAAATTCCCTGCCACCGGGTTTGGGAAGATGACGATCACCTTGCGTTCCTCGACATCCGACCGGTTCAGCCAGGCCATTGCCTGGTCATTCCCAAGCGAGAAGTCAGTTACATCTTCGACATGGCTCCGCATGAATATGCTGCGCTATGGGCAGCAGTTCGAGTGGTAGAGGCTAAGATCCGCAACGCCACAAAGTGTTCACGAGTCGTGGTGTCGGTGATTGGCTGGGAGGTTCCCCATGTCCATGTCCATCTGATCCCCACTTCTGACATCTCCGACTTTCAGTTTCCTGGCCCCTGCGACGTCGAAGCGCCCCCACTCGAGGAACTGGCCTCAAGAATCCAACAGGCACAGGAGTGAAGACCGCCAGCAGTTCCGAGATCGACATCGCCATCGTCGGCGCCGGCGCTGCCGGTCTCGCTGCGGCTATTTTTGCAGCGGAATCCGCTCTCGAAACTGGTCTGAAAATCGTCTTGCTGGAGGGTGCCCGAAAACCAGGAGCAAAGATCCTCATCTCTGGAGGTGGTCGCTGTAATGTCACCCACCATCGCGTCGAACCTGCGGACTTTCACGGCAAGAAAAATGTGGTCCGTAACATCTTGAGGGCTTTTGATGAGAAACAAACCATCGAGTGGTTTCGATCGATCGGGGTAGAACTCAAGCGAGAAGAAACAGGCAAGATGTTTCCCGTCACTGATAAGGCCAGAACGGTTCTGGATGCGCTGCTTCGACGCTGCGAACAGATGGGAGTCGAGTTACTTTCTCAATGGAGAGTGGAGTCGATCACCCCTTCAGAGTCGGGTTGGACCCTGGTCGGACCGAGTGGTGAGATTCAGGCTCGAAGACTGATCGTATCAACCGGAGGGAAATCCCTTCCGAAGAGTGGCAGCGATGGTCACGGCTGGAAGATGATGAAAACGCTCGGCCACTCGGTGACCGACACCTGGCCAGCCCTGGTTCCCTTGCTACTTCAAGATGGTCATGGACACGAAAACTTATCGGGGATCTCTCATCCTGCCCAGCTCACCGTCAACAGCGATGGAAAGAAGATCGAATCCACCACTGGAGAGATGCTGTGGACCCATCTTGGGATCAGTGGCCCGGCTCCGATGGATATCAGTCGAACCTGGATCCGTCAGGCCCAACTGGGGCATTCCCCGCAACTGCTACTCTCCTTCCTTCCCGATGAAGACTCCGCTTCGGTCGATCGCTGGTTGATCGATCAGGGCCAACGATCTCCACAGCGCTCGGTTCTTCACGCCGTCAGTTCCCGTGTACCACGACGGGTCGCAGAGTTCATCGGCTCGCACGCTGCAGTGGACCTCTCCGCTCCACTGGCGCAATTCCCGCGTGAATCCAGGCGACGCCTCGCACGAGAGTTGACTTGCCATTCGCTGGTGGTGACTGGAGATCGAGGCTGGAAGCTGGCAGAGGTCACCGCTGGCGGAATCCCCCTCGATGAAATCGCCTATCAGACGATGCAATCGAGGAGATGCGAAGGCCTCTACCTCGCCGGAGAAATCCTCGACTGCGAGGGTCGAATTGGAGGATTCAACTTCCAGTGGGCCTGGGCCACCGGTTCCATTGCCGGTTCTTGCAGTGTCCGATCTCTGCTCGAGAACCGCTCACAGCCCGGTTCAAGGGCGTAGCGAAACCGATTCGAGATCCCCATCAGGGACAGTTCCCACCGTCGAGGCAATCGCCTAACAGATCCGCAGAAGTATCCCATCCACAGGAGGGGAAGGGGTCGGCAGGCGGATTGCCATTTCCAAACAGGTACATGACCAGCGCCATCGTGTCTGCGATGTTCACCTCTCCTGTGTCATAAATATCCGCCGTATCGAGACACTGAAGAGTGCTTCCATCAAACAGGTACTGAAGGATTGCCACGGCATCGGAAACATCGGTGGCTCCATCACCATTGGGATCTCCACGGCGAAACGATGGGCCCGTCTGACAGAAGCGAGTGACGACACGGAAATCATCGATCCCTGCCTCGACGATGGAACCCTCATTCTGATCCGCTGCAATGAATCGCAGTTGCACCGTGCTGGTCAGAGGGATCAGTGATGCTGGATCGAAGGAGTGCAAGATCCATCCACCGTTGGTGTCGGGACCATTCTGTGGCCCCACCTGTTCGACAGTGACCCAGTTCACCAGGTCACCCGAGATCTCGATCAGCCAGGGATCGGTGTAGGGAGTCGCTCCGGTACCATTGACATACCAGCGCCAGTACTCGAAGAGGACCGTGTCGCTTCCAAGAGCGCCCAGATCCATCACCGGAGAGAAGAGAGTGGTAGCCCCGCCATCGACATCATTTTCACCCTGGTTGCCGCCATTACTACCCTGCCCCGTCACCCAGCACTGCGAGCCGACTTCACTGTGGTCAGCCGCGGGAGCGGCCACCGTTCCAATGGGCGCCACTCGCGTCCAGATTCCGGTAGTGGCGGTATCCGAGGGGGCACCCACCGTCCAACCCCGATCCTGTTCCATCGAATCCTCGAAGGTCGTCTCCTGAATAAGATACACCGGAGCAAGGAAGGGATCAGACGCTCCGGCGGAAGGAGAGGTGTGGGTTCCACCGGTGAGGTCCTCGAAACTGATGTAGTACTCGACCGGATCGCCACACGAATGGCCGGGAATTGTCGCCAGGTACTCTCCGGTAACCATCTGCTCGACCGGGAATGTGCTGAAAGTAGCCGTCCCTTGCCGCAGGTGGATCAACCCGGAAGCGGGGTCGGGGGTAGCAGCCCCCGCTGTGACCTCCATGCGAATCTGACGCTCTTCCAGCGGCACAAGAAACTCTGGCAACCCAAGTGGGTAAGAGATCAAGATCTCCTCCACCACGGGACAATCGATCGATTGCTGGGCGAAAGCATCGCAGATCTCTGAGTAATTGGGAGTTCCGTTATCCAGCGAAGAATCGTCATCATCGAGGATGAGTAGTTCGATGGCGGTCTGCGGATGGGCACTGGAAGATCCAGCGCCACCGGTGGTGATCAGACTCCAGTCAACAAACAACTGTTGCACCTGGGAAAGCCCCTCGGCGGATCCGTACACCGCTCCAAAATTCTCCCGCACTCTCCAGAATGCCGCCCCCAGGATCTGGCCGCAGTTGTGGACTGAACTGGACTGACAAGGGTACTGGATGTTCGCCGCCAGAGGATTTCTGACCTGTGTTCCTGGCCCTTGAAAATCATGTCCGATGATGGGGTCGTCGTAGATCAGCATACTCATCAGATCCCCATACCCTTCGCCAAAACCACCCTGAGAGAGACCCAGTCGGTTGACCACGAAGTGCCCATACTCGTGAGAGATCACACTTGCGTAGGCGGTGTTCACACAGCCTCCGCCCGCCTGGTAGAAGTTGATGCTCTGCTCCCCCGGGCTAAAAAATGCATTACAGGTATCGAGGATGTTGACATTGCAGAGGATCGAGATATCGATGCCGGGATTACCCGCGACGGTCCGATCTCTGAAAAAGTCGTGGGTGATGTTGGTGTAGTGGAATGCATTGACCTCTGATTGCACCAGAGCATCGGCCACAGGGTTCAATGAAACCGTGGCAGGTCCCGGTGGAGTCGCAGGAGTGCTGACCAGGAGATTCGCAGCGACATTGTTTTCGACCCTGACCCAGTCTCCGGTCAACTGTGAAACCAGGCTCACCGGGGCCGTGCCTCCATGGGGACAGGTGAAGGATCCATCGAGCGCAGAGGTGGTCGACCCGCTGCCAGAAATAGATACGGGAACGGCTCCAACCCCCTGCTCCACTGCCGGATTCGCGGCATTGTCGGGGCGATTATTCTGATTGACCCGACCCCGGACTTCTCCAACCACATCTTCATGAACCAGATCGTTGCGCACCCCAAGAACTTCGCCGGTTTCCGGATCGATGAGAATGCTCCAGTCCTCGATTCCATGTGAACTGGGGGTGGTCGCCTTGACCCGGTAAATGAGACGGGATTCACTGCGCAATGATGCGCTGGCCTGAATCAGCAGATCTCCCTCGGACCAGCGCTCGATTTCGAGCCCAGGAAGTTCCCGGGTCGCGATTCGAGTCGCCTGTTGCGGGGTCAACAAGATGGGCGAATAGCCTGACAGAGGTTGTTGAGCGAGGTGGCCCGCTGCATAGACCACTGCAGGGTCTCCTGTTTGCAGATCTGGTCGAACCAGGATTCGCAATGCGGAAGATTCCACCGGCACGCCATCGATGACTTGCCGGTAGGCGTACACTGAGGCATCTCTGGTCGGCAAATCGGTCTGGTAGATCATCTCAAGGTCTTCCTTGAAGACTCCAAAGATCGCTACATATTGCTCAAGAAAATTCAGAACGGCGTCGTCCTCACTGGTTCCCCGTCGGATGACACCACCGTAGATATGAGTTCTTCCCAGACCATCGCGATCCACCCGGATCGAGGGATCACCAGTGATCAAGGCTTCGATGGAAACCTCGATCTCCTCCTCAAATGGACGTTCTGTCCACTCCTGGCCAAGTGAGATACTGGTGGCCAGCCAGAGCAGCCACCACATCACCAATACTACCTGAACTGGAAATCGCTGCATGGAAGACTCCTCGATGGGCTTCTGAATGATATTTCATCGGTTCAGAAGCGGGGACTCACAGTTCTGGGTGCTGGACTCACCAGGGTCAGAACCGCAGTCATTCTAATCCAAGCCACCACACACAGCGAGTGGCAGGGGCCGAAGAGGCTGAGGATTGGGCGGAGAGAGAAGATATGCCACCAGGCCTGTCGATCGGAAAGGCCCCGCTCTCGACTCAGGGGCAGATCAGACCATTCAGGCAACCGATAGAATCGGACGTGACATCGGCACCGCAGTTGATGGGAGCACCAGGAATTCCGAGAAAGAGCTCATTGAGCATCTGGATCACATCGCCCAGATTTACCTGCCCTCCGTCATCCACATCGCAGGCGTCCTCACACTGAAACGAACCGGCGTTGCCAAACAGGACCTCGAGCATCTGAATCGCGTCGCTCAAATCCCTGTTTCCATCGATATTGCAATCACCCCGGATGAAGTCGTTCTCGACTGGCGGGGGTGGAGTTGTACTGCAGGAGAGATTATGAATCTCGATCAGATCTACTCCCGCCTCGACCACGTTGCCGAATCCGGTATCCCCGACGTGGAACCGCAACATCACTGTCCCGGATGGAGAGGCGCCTTCGGCAATCCAGAAGGAGTTCTTGTACCAGCCTCCCAACGCTTCCGGATCCCCTCTACCCACTTCCTCGACCTCCACCCAGGTGAGTCCCTCATCCAGGCTCTTGTAGACGAACAGGGAGTCATCGGGAGTGGTGATGGATGTCGCATTGGAAAACCACCGCCAGTAGGAAACTCGGTGAAGGCCCGTATCGGAGAGTGGATAAACCACGCTGGTCAAGGTGGTATCCCCACCATCGACATCGTGGGCTCCTTGAGTTTGTCCGATACCGCCGAGACCCGTGACATAACAGGTCAAATCCCCACCGGTGAAGGGAACACCTCCGCTGGCTTGCGCTGCCGAAGCATACGGATCTCCCCACTCCCATCTTCCCGCAGTAGCCGTATCGGTCGGCTCAGCGATACTCCAACCAGGATCTACACTGAAAGGCTCCTCCACTACCGTGATCAGGTCAGTGGCCACGACCGTCGAGTAGTAGACTCCAAGATCCGCATCGGGTGGAAGTGTAGTCGTTCGATTGGCGTCATCCTGAACGCTGACAAACCATTCGAGGGAATCGAGACAGTTCAACGCAGGAAAGTTACCTTCATAGACTCCCGGAGAAGTTTCGGTGAGCAAGAAGGCCTGGAATGGAGCCCCCTCGAATCGATAGATGACCATCGAGCCATTTGGAAGTGGAGTCGCAAGGATCTCCTCGACCAGCACCCGGATCGGGGTCGAAGCCGCAGGGGGCACCGTCGCTCCCGGGCCCAGATCCAGCCCAAGGAGGAGAGTCAACAATTCTGGACTCACGACACCGTGGGCCGCTGCAGCCGCACAAATCTCGTCAAATTGAGGTGTTCCGTTGGCCACATCGATGTCGTCATCGTTGATCGTGAGGACCTCGATCAGCATGTCATAGTGAAAAGGTTGAGATGCGCTAGCCCCGATGGTCAGGCTACTCCAGTCGACAAATAGCTCCCGGATGAAGTCAGAACCTGCGGCTTCCCCCAGTTGCGTGACCATCGTCTGCCGCAGGTCAAACCAGAATCCAGCCAACGCTTGACCACAGAAATGAATCCCTGATGAACAGGGAATCTGTACATTTGCACCGACGATGTCTCGGACAAAGGTCCCCGGGCCGGAAAAATCCCTGCCGATGATCCCCTCACCCAGATAGACCACCGCCAGTGAATCACCATAGCCTTCCCCGAATGCCTGCTGTGCCAGCCCAAGGGAATTGACGATGTGATGGCCGAACTCGTGAAGTACGACCGAGGAATAGGCACTATCTACGCATCCGGCTCCGGATTGGAGGAAGCGTAGCATCGTCAATGCGGGATCATAATAAGCGTTGCAGCTCCCTGCCATTCCAGTGGTCGCTGTCACCGGGGTCACCATCGCTGGGAATCCCCCCGGAGCATCCACATAGAATCGGAACGCCTCTTCCATGTAATGGAAGGCGTTGCCCTGTGCCGTATCGGCAATGACTTGCCCACTGTTGATGACCAGATCCACTCCTGCTGGATCTGCAGCAGCAGAGGCGGTCGCAGCGGCAGAACTGTCACTGGAGATTGAACCCCACTGGCCCTGTAGGCCTGCCAATACCGTGAAATTGGAGCCCGTGGCATTCGCCAGCGAGAAGGATCCGTCAGCAGCGGTGAAGGTGCTGACACCTCCGCCAGAGACCTGCGCTCCTGCCAGAGGAAAGCTGATGGTGGTTCCCGGTGATTGTGGAGCGGTACCTTCAGTTCTGAAGATGCTGGCGGTTCCTGGTACATCGATCTGACAGATCTGTTCCTCGACTGCGAGGACTTGACCCGACTGAGCATCGACATCGACGCGAAGATTACTGTGATGCCCCGGTTTGGTGGAAACTCCCGAGTTGACCCAGCAGAGGGTCGGCTCTCCGTCTTTACCCGGTGCCAGTTGCAGCGTCGGCTGCAACCAGTCACGAGAAGGGTGCCCCAGTCTGGCGACTTGCAACGCTGAGTCTTTGTTGAGAACTGGTGCTGGAATCTCCTCAGGAGCCGAGTAGCGAAATGCTCGATAGGTAACGGTCCAGAGTCCAGTGACCCGATCGCGTATCGCAAGGCTCCGTCCCATCGCCCCTCGAACTGAATACCCGTTCATCTGCTGAGCCCAGCCGGCAAACACCTGGTCCTCAGATTTTTGCCGAATCCAGGACAGGGTCATGGTGGAGGAGGTGTCGGGTCCCAGTGTTCTCTCTAGATCCAGCGTCAGGGCAGCATGCACATCGGTGGAGGCAGGGCCCAGACGGGTACCGTCTCTCAATTCTTCCCCGAGCATCGATTCGGGGTTGAGAAGTACCGCCGACAACACGATCCACGCCATGGTGAAGTTCCAGGTCCCCCACACATGGATGAATCGATGGGATCCAGTTGAACTAGATCCTCGACTAAAATTCAATCGAAGACAGATATTCACTGAAGTCATCCAGACCAACAAAAAAGATAGATCCTTACCAATTGGTAAAGCAATCAAGGTCCTATAACGAGCAAGTCCGCACTCTTACCGATAATAATAAAATCTTGTGTCCTGCAATCGCAAAGCCGCAAATAGTCAGGCTTCCTTATCTATGTGCAGTACCACTCAACTACTAAAGGTAACTTTCTTGTAATGATCATAGTAAGGGGATAGGCTGAATATGTCAAACCATTCATTAGGCTAATTTAATCGACTATTTTCGGCAGTACAACTCCCTTGTTAATCGACGCCATCGCCCCCCGATCCAACCCGAGCCAGCCCCAGGAGAGCAATAGCCCCGATCCACCCAGCGGTGTCAGCCACCGCAACAGGGAAGGGCCTCCTCCTGCGAGGAGCAGCAGGGAACCACAAAAAAGCACGGTAGCTAATAGCATCAATCGTCCCTGCCCGACTCTTCCGCTGGCACCACAGATCCAGATTCCAATGGCGTGCCAGAACAGGAATCTGCAACCGATCTCCCACTGTCCCAGCGAAGCAGGATCCGCAGTCTCCTGCAGGCGATGAGTTCCCCAAGCACTACACCCAACAGCAATCGCCGCCAGAAAATATGCAACTCTGATCAATCCAGATGAACTCAGCACAGCCCCCCCTGCTCCCGTTCGATGGCAAAGAGCCATTCATGCACTTCATCTTCTGTGCGCCCTTCGGCTGGCCGAAACTGCCTGCTGGCTCCTCCTCGGTCACTCCTGAATCTCCGATATGGGATTTCGTGCAACATCTGATCGCTGTCACCTGCGGGAGACCAGGACTGGAGCATCTGAAGAATCTCCGTTCTCGAGAGGATCCCTTCTTCACTGTATGAAAGAACGATTCCCCTCGCCTGGGCTCGTTGAATGATGCTTTGCATCGCATCTCTACAGTCCGTTCCTCGACGGCTACAAAGTGGAGAAGACACATCTTTCCACGGTAACAATCCAGTTTTTCCATACAGTTGGAGCTCAAGGGAATCATCAGATTCCTCCATCGGCAACCGTGAAATCACTTCTGGAAGATGGTAGTTGGCTCCATATTGTCGGTGATTATAAGGCGGATCGAGATACAGGAGATCGCAATCCACCTGCTCGATCCACTCCCCGGCCTCACAACGATTGGCCTGTCCGATGGGCCCCTCGACGGTAGCAGGAATTCGAAGTTTCAGATCATTCAGTGAGTTCTGTTGCCAGCTCTTGAGATAAGCACCGTAGGTTCCAGAGATGTTGGCCACTCGATCTGCGGCATCGATGACACTGACAATCAACAGCCACATCTCATTCTCCTGCAAACGATCATCGATTCGCCACTGTCGGATCTGGTCGATGATGGCATCTAGACGAGCGGCGTTGACCGGAGTCAGATAACCCCTCTCGGCCGACCCTGCTGGAGAAAACTGCCGCACCAGGATTCCCTCTCTGGCAGGCAACTCCTGCTCCAGATACCGAATCAACTTCAGAAATGGCAACCATGCATCGGGATCAGTGGGACTCGCATCGTGGACCCTCTTGGCTTCCATCGGTTCCATCGATTCCCAATGATCCTGAACTCCACTGAATGACGGCGGGCCAGGGCATTCCAGATAGACCTTCTGGAATGCCAAAGAACAGTGCATCAGATCGGTGGAAACCACACGGTAGCCGCGAGCCCGGAAAAAACGGCCGACAGACCCGCTACCTGCAAACAGATCGCAGACGGTGCCACCTCGAAAACCGGCCCGCTTGGCTGCGAGCAGGATTTCTTCGAGCAATGGGGTCTTGTTTCCAAGCCAGCGCAATCTACTCCTCGCAAAGCAGAAGCAATTCTCGAACCGATCGGTTGGAATCCCCCTGCCCCGAGTGCATCAATACCTTCTCGCGAATCTCAACCCGCCCGAAGTAGTCGAGTAATAGGTCTCGAAATCTTCGAGCAGGGTTCTGTTCGCCCTGCTTTGCCCACCGTCGTGTCAAAAGCCCGGTATCGGTCGAGTACGAGATCAGCAACCTCGAATTTCGCTCCCTGCATGCTTGAGCCACTCGTCGAAACGCATCCTCGACACGCACGATGCTGCAAAAGTCAGAGCGGAATCTGATCTCCTGCTTCGGATACCGACCCTTGGTCAGAGATCCTCCCCGACTCTCCAGTTCCGGGTAGTCGTAAGCGACCAGGGTTTCTAGCACATGGTAAAAGCGCGAGTAGTTGTCTGCGGTATAGGGCGGATCGAGATAGACCAGATTCACTTCCTCGTTATCGAGTGGACTTCCTGGAGCGAGCAATTGCTGAACATCGCTACAGAAGACCCGGTTTCCGTCGAGTCTTGGATGGTGGGACCACTCTCTCAGGATCGCTTCGAGCGCCAGTTCGAATTGCTGATCGATGTCAATTTTCCGGCGCTTGGCCACCGCTACAAGTTCAGGATCTCGGGCGATCGATCGAGGCTGAGCAAAGTGACTGGTCCCTGACGTACTCACCGATACCGCGTGCAGCAGAGCTGCGAGGTATATTGCCCGCTTCCTCTCCCGATAAGGATCCGAGGAGGGGATCGCATCGATGGCATGGCGGATCGAATCGATCCGAATCGACTGCCTCAGTCCAAAGTAGACATGAGACCAGTACGCCGTGCAGAGCATCGACGGAGAGCCCCCTGAGGATTTCCGTCTCTGGTCGAGCAAGTCTTCCAGACGACTCGCAAGAGGTTGGTGCACTCCTGCATCATCTTCATCGGATGAGATTCCGCCAGCGCCATGAGGAATCGGAGCCTGGGCCACGAAGGAGCGATAGCGCTCCATGGCACCACTATCGCTCGCATTTCCCGAACCCTCTTTCAGCACCTGGTCGAGCAATGAATCTTCCAGATCCAGGGCTCTCGGCGCCAGGTTGGTGAGCCACTGAGCATTCTCCTCTGTCGCACTACCCAGATCCTGGAGATGGTCCAACTGGTCGAGGTAATTTCGCCACGACTCATCCCCCTCGAGGTGAGCGCTCGCCACGATGGAGGAGAATTGTTGAACATCATTGCTCAGGATCCGATAGGTCGGGGCGAACCAGCGAGATACGGCAGCGGTTCCAGCACATGCGTCGAGAAGAGTTTGACCTGGATCCAACAGATCACGTACTGCACCGTCGAGGAATTCTTCGCACAGCCTGGTCTTGGCTCCCATGTACCAGAGGGTTCGTAATTCTGCCAGATCTCTGCTCATCCGTGACTACCCACCCGTTCGAGAATTTCGCGAAGACTGGCGAGCCAATCCCTCTGCAGATCGGCACAGCGCACAGCACGCCGTCCGATGATGAGAGAAGCCCAACCCTTCCATGATGACACGAATTCGACCAGAGAGCCGCCGCCGTCCGCCATGATCATCAAGCGCACCTGACTTCTGAAAGGCCCTCTCCCGGCATCCCAGGAGATGCCCCTCAGCGGGGGTGCGCTCGAGTCCTGAGAACCTGGAATGGAGACAACCTCGTCTTGCATGATCACACCGCCTGAGAGGGGTGCCCCCCCCCAGGGTTGCCAGATCAGTTCAAATCGTGATCCCGGCTTCCACGCCTCTCCCTGGGTCCACCGAGCAGATTCCAGGCCCTGGCACCACCGAGGCCACTCCTCCAGCTTGGAAATCGACTCCCAAGTCTCCTTGGGCTCGATGTTGAACCAGGTGGTTTCACGAACCGAGAGTATACGCAAGGTTTCCGGAATCCCTCCCTGGGCCAGTCGGACCAACTCCATGCTCGGAGAGCCAGCGGTGAGGCCCCAGCGTCCGGCATTCTGTGTCTCCTGCTGGATGGGGTCAAGTCCAGCGCCTCAGATCAGATGACAAGTTGCATTTACCCTGTAATAATATCGATAGACTCAGGAATTGATGGGCAGGCCCTCACGATCCCCATCGAGCCCTGATCTCTGAAGAGTAAATTACTTTGGATCCGTTTGAAGGGCGTAATTCTTTCATGGCTCGACCTCTTCTGCCATTGGTGCAGGCCATCATCCTATGCGACAGAGTTTACAAGGATGACGAGACACGCAAATGCGTGCTGGCTGGCACTTTCAACCAGATCCCCCTGGCAGAGTTCCCTTGTGAATATCAGCCGGCATCACTGTACCTGAATCTGAGTGATTTCTCGGGTCAACACACCGTTTCATTCCGTTTCAAGCGTCTCGCAGATGACTCCATTCTCGAAGAGAGTCCCGAGTTTCCCATCGAGCATTCAGATCGCAGAGAACACCATGAGTGCATCTTTGAACTGCCCCCGATGGAATTCCCAGAACCGGGACGCTACACCTGGGAAGTGGTCTTCAACGGAACCGAGGTGATCGGTACTGCCGATGTGGAAGCGGTGTTGCTGGAACTCAGCAGTCATGAAGAAGAGTTGAACGAGGGTCCGCAGGAGGAACAGAACTGATCGGCATCACTGCAGCACCTCTCCTCAGACCACTACCAACGAGGGATCATGCCCGGACCATCTACCTCGTCACCCCGTCACCATCCGATTCCGCCTTGGATGCCGATTCCTCCTTGGATACCGATTCCGCTCCAACAATCTTGTTGAAGTGTCCACGTAGGATCTGAATCTTCCCCGGCTTGAGATTCACCAGTTGTTCCTCGAATAGCTGACGAAGTCGATGACGAGCCAGCAGGGCTGTAACCCTCGCAGCGACTCTCGGACTCGGATCCCTCAGCGTGGGAGCCATGACTCTGGCCTCATCCACTCCAGGACCGAGAGCGAGGATCTCCTTCAACAGCGCCTTTCGCTCCCGCCCTCGCGATCCGAGATATTTCTCCATCAAACCTTCGGGAATCATCTCAATCGCTCCAGAAGATGTGCCTGATCCTTCCTTGCAGTGGCAATCCATTGCAAGATGAACTGGTGGGTTTCACCGGGTTCAAGCGAAACGACCCAGCGCACGATTCCATCCTCATTCAGAACCGGCTCTTGTGTTGTATCCGATCCCAGTTCGACATCGATTTCATTCAAGGTGCTGAGAGGAATCCGATCCACCAACTCGAAGGGAACAGCAGTGGGAAACACCGAATCCACGGTGATCTTGAAGCCTCTCTTCAGTTCGAGTTTCCTGTTGAAGGATCCCGCGGAACCGGAGTGATCCTCGATCTCGATCTTGCGAACCAGAATGCGGCCCTCTGAACCGAAATGGCGCGAGAATTCCTGCCCCGCTGCGACTCGTTCCACCCGCCCATCTCCAACATAAGAATCTTCGCGAAAGCAACTGACCTGGCCAGCCAAGAGGGGTGCGCCGCTTCCGTTGGTCAACTTCGCACGACGAAACACATGAGGACTCAGCAATGGAATCGACTGGTAATCCAGCTGCGCATCCATCTGCTGCTCGGAAATCGTCACCAAATGGACACTACCGTCGGAAGGAATGCTTGCGGTGGCCCTCACATCAAATCGAATCGGCCCCGATCCAGAAACGACCTCTGCTCCGACCAGACTGCTGGCAGGTTTTTTTGCTGGGGATGCCGCTGTAGCCATCGGCCTCCCTCTGGAGGAATCGCTTTCTCTACTGACTAATGACACATCGGCGGCGGGCTCTGCTCTGCGTTCCACCGCATCGATACGTACGGGTATCAATGACGGAGGAGCCAACCCGAGCGAAGATCGAGCAGTCGAGAGGGTCAGCTTCACATCATTCCAGTCTTCTCCACTCTGCTGAATCACCTGGCCACGGGAGATCCAGTTGACCTTCGAGGTCTCCTCGTCGAGCCTGGCCTCGTGAACAGGAACCCACCGTGCACCGGGAACATCGTGGGCCAACTCAACCGTACCGGTCCCCTCTTCCTGAGCTTGAATCAAGACGATCGCTGTCCATGTGGTTCGAGTGCTACCTTGCATCAGTGGAATCAAGTCCCCTTGGATGTCATCCCGCTTGACCTGGAATTCTGACATCTGGATCTCCAGTTGATCTCGTTGGAGCGAATGCTCGAGTTGTCGATCTGCGATCCACTGCTGCGCTTCTACGATTTGAGCGGCGCTGGTGTGCCCGAGGATTCCACCTTTCCCGACCTTTGAAACAGCATCTGCGAGGATCTTTGCGAGGCGCTGGGTGAGCAGTTTGAGCCGCTCAATCTCCTCAATCCTGGATTCCACTCCTTGCAGTTGGTCCGATACCAGAACCAGTTGGTGATTCAGGTCCTTGACCTCTTTCTGGAAATCTTCCTGGTGCACCTCCCGCTCCATGCGAACGCCGAGTACCAGTCCAGGGAGATCCAGCAGTCGGGCCCTGACACTGGAAGGGTCGAGGCGATGAGGAAGTCCCTTGAGGATCACTTCCTTCGACCCAATCGACATCTCCACTGAAATGCTGCGATGGACTCGTGCGCGATCCTCAAAAACTGTCACGGCAGATGGGGCCACCACCACGCCATCGGAAATCGTGGCTCCATTGGTCATCAGTGGAAGATGCAAGAGCACGGTCAATGTAGTGATCAGGATGGACTTTCTCATCGTCCCTCCTCCTCTCCACGTTCAGGTGCTTCTCGTCTCATCAGTTCAACATCTAGTGGCGCCTCGATCGACCATATGAACTCGATCGATTCAGTGATTCCAGCGGCCAGATCAACTTCCCAGGAGAGTAGCCCCGACTTTGAATCGAGACCCGCCGGAAGTGGAGCAGACTTCGTCCGATCCACTCTGATCTTCAGAGACTCCGATTCGGTGAAGGGGATCCGCTCTCGGATCAACACTTGCACCATCTCATCGTGGAAATTGGTGACCTTCAAGTGCAGGTCCGTCTGATAAATCTTGGCCTTCGAGAAGAGACCCACTTCATCTTCTGAGTCTCTCTGGATTCTCTCGACCACTACCTGGCCGTCGACACCCAGATTCAGTTCCAGATCCTCACCTGGTGCGGTGGTTTCTATCCAGGCTTGCCCCAGGTAATCCTCATCGAGGAATACTGACACCGACCCACTCAGCAACGGATCGGATCCGGACAAGGATGCGATGACTCGCCTGAACACGGCTGTGCTCAGTTCAGGAACACATGTCCTTTCCTCATCAAACTCGAGATTCTTGACCGAGTAGAGCAGCCTGTGCTGCTGGCCATCGGATGGAATCGCCTCTGGCTTGACCGACGAAAAAATCCTCAAGAATCCACGGTTGGAATTGGCGGGCAATTGCCCGCGGTATCTTTGAGATTTGTACCGGTTCCCGTTTGACTCCAACCGATCGTACCGCAGGGACTTCTCTTCCGATCCCAGGGAAAGACCCTCTGCGATGGTAAAGGTTTCGGATTCTAGACCCGAGTTCCATGCCAGTTGGTTTCTTTTGAACTCATACACTTCGCCGAGCTTGCCTGCTATCTCCTGTGGGGCGAGCGTCAGCCTGATTCCCAGGTCCATTTCTCGGCCAGGGATATCCCCCAAACCGTACCCAGCAAAATCCTTCTTGTAGGCATCTTGATCCAGATAACGCTCGCGACCGATCACCAGCGACGCCAGCTCCGGGATCCCCGATCCTTGCTCCGGAGTGGAAGTCGAAAATCGTACCGGGACTTCTGGCCAATCCTCTCCGGTAGCCTGCCCAACCACCGCAAAGGCTCGAATCTGCAGCGACCCTGTACTGGAATTCACATCGATCTCGTAGTGCGGGCGCCAGGTCGCCTGTGGAATCAAGTAGCGCACTCGAATCGCTCCACCTTTGCCGCTCAGATCCTCGAGCCCGATATGAATCACTGCTCTCTCACGGTTCCCGATCTGCTGCAGATTCGCCAGTTCCTCACGGGCCTGCTGATGAAGATCCTTGGCTTCTCGGATGCGAGGTGCCAGCGCTGCACTGGAGCTGGCGGCACCGGCCATTCCTTGTTGCACCAGATCCAGCAACCCTGCCCAGTGGGTCAAATCCATCAAATTCGCTCCGTCATGCTCGTCATCGAGTTCTGGAAGTAGTTTGGCGAAACGCAAACGCATCCTCTTGAGAGCGGCGTCTTCACGCTGCAAGACGAGCAGTTGCTCTTTTCGCTCCTTGAGCAGAATTCTCTTCGCCTGAGTCTGCTCCGATTCCACAGGCTCACCGCGATGGCGTTGAACCTGAACCGAAGCCGCCGACAGATTAGGCGAACCACTGACCTCGATCGACGCATCGATGATCGATGCGGGAAGTGGACCGATCCGAATCGACCTCAGTCCGATCTCTCCCTCCGTGATACCAATGGTTCTCTCGACTCTTGCATGACCCGAGTAGATGATCACGGCGGTCACCTCACCCGCCACCCCATTTGTGGTGTCCTCCACCCCGTTCGAGGCATGCAGCAGGGTGGGAATTCCTGCACAGATGGTCAGGAGGATGACCAGCCATGGTCGATGGCAGTCTCGGGTTGAAGGACAAAGGGCCATTTCTCCACCTTTCTGGTGACTATTCGACATGAATCTACTCATCCGGGAGTCGAAGGACGACTCCCGTCACTCGCTGGAACTCATCACTGATCAATTTGTTCCAGCCGCTCCACTCTGTGTTGCAACTCCTGTACCAGTTTCTCAAGTTGATCGAGCCTGCCAGGTTCCACAGACTGTGTGTTCAGTGGCTGTGTTTCCGTTGACCGCGGGCTGGTATCGGTGCCGGGTCGAGTTTCGAAAGCGGTGATCCCCGTCTCTTCAGCGACTCGCTGACGTTGAATCGCAGACTCCGATTGGAGCAGGTGACCCCAACGTACTCCCCGCCTGACTCCTTCGGGACTGAATCGACTGGCCAGAGGAGGAGCATGCCGTGCCAGATCCGCGAGTACACCTTCGAGCGTTGCAAGGTCCGGTACATCTTTCATCCGTGAAGCACGGGTTCTCAATTCTCCGAGGGTCTGAGGACCACGCAGGAGCATCTCGGCCAGAACTGCCATCTCCTGACCGGTCAGATCCAGTCGCCCCGTCAGTTCCTGGCGCCATTTTCCGACACGGGATCCCGCGCCATGAACCTGTGTGGCAAATCCTGCTCGACCCAGTCCCGTGAGAACCTCATCGACTTCATCTTCCATCCAGGAGACCACCGGATCACGACTCGATTTCTGATTACACCCGACGACGACCTGGTTGAGGGTCAACGGATAGGAATGTGGAGTCGTCAGCGATTTCTCGATGAGGACCCCCAGGACTCTTTGCTGACGCTCATCAAAGATGATTGGATCTGACATGAGTTTCTTTTCCACTGAGATTGTCTGCTGACCTGTAAATTGACCGGATTCTGGTAAGCAAGACAGAGTACGGCGAGAAACGAGGCGGATCGAGGGTGCATTCACTTCATCCTCACCTCCACCTCCCATCGCTTGATACTCCAGCGGTTCTGATTCGCTTCCGCCGCTGTAACGGGCTAACCTTCCCTGATCCAACTCCAGACCAGAGGGAAGAGATGTCTCGTAAGCGAAGAATCGATCAGCACAGGGCAGACGCCGACCAGCGAGAGCACAGAACGCGACCCGAGTTGTACTTGATTCTCGACAACATCCGAAGCCTGACCAATGTCGGCTCCATCTTTCGAGCCGCCGACGGATTCGGAACGCGTAAGATCTTCTTGTGCGGCATCACCCCCACCCCACCTCGACCGGAAATTGCCAAGATCTCACTCGGAGCCGAAGAAACCACCGCATGGGAGCAAATGGAGGATCCTGCCAAGGCGGTGAGGGTGCTACAAAATCAAGGAGTCACTGTTCTTGCGCTGGAGCAAACAGATTCTTCAACTCCCCTCTACGATGCCGTGCTACCTCATCCGCTGGCGATCGTGGTGGGCCACGAGGTGGTTGGAGTCGATGAGCAGGTTCTTCACCTGTGTGACGGGTCCATCGAGATTCCGATGTTTGGATCCAAGCATTCCCACAATGTCGCCACCGCAACGGGGGTGATCCTCTCCGAGGTTCGAAGAAATTGGCTGTCGATGGAGAATCCCACACCATGGGAGCTCGATGGTGACGGCAATTCGATCAGTCCTCATACCGAAAAGGACACCCGATGACTCAGTGGCTCGCAGGAATCGATGAAGCGGGATATGGACCTCGACTCGGTCCGATGGTCGTCGCCATGGCGACCTTGAAATGTGAAGAGGAAATATCAGCAATCGATCCATGGAAGCAACTGGCTCCCTTGATCGGTGAGGCCGGACGCAAAAAATCGGACGTCATCTCGATTGCCGATTCGAAAAAGTTACACCGCTCGGGCACCGGAGATCTTTCACGGCTCGAAGAAGGCGTCCTCTCATTCGTCGCTGTAGAGAAGGGCTCATTGCCTCGCACCTTTCGCGAGTTGATCGATCATTGCACCCAGGGCAGGTCCGACTATCTCGATCAGTATCCCTGGTACCGCGGACCGAAGACTGGAACGGCAACTTGATCGTGCCTCGATTCAAGCCGGAGAAGTAAGAGCGATTCCACTTGAGGTCAGGGAATTCAATTCGGAAGTCATCGCACATGGCAGCAAGGGAAAAGTAGATGCCTGGGCGATGGGGCGATTCTTGAAATGGCTATGGCTTCAGAAGGATCGGCAGCAGATCGACGCATGGGCCGATCGTCTGGGAGGAACCGAGAGGTATGGACCTCTGCTGATTCCCCTCTTTGATGATTCCCATTTCAAGATTCTCGAACAGAACCGAGATCGGCAATCTTATCGAGCCACCTCCTCGGATGGAGATCGTGTCCTCAGGGTTCACTTTCGCAAGGATTGTGAACAGTTCAGTTTTTGTACTGCATTGGCTTCCATGACCGCCAAGTACCTCAGGGAACTCCACATGGTGCTGCTCAACCGCTGGTGGTCGACCCACGTCACGAATCTGAAGCCGACGGCTGGCTATCCTCAGGATGCGGGTCGATTCATCGGTGAGGTGGAAGCAGCACGCAAGGATCTGGGGATTGAATCGTCATTGCTGGTGAGAAGTAGATAGGCGCCGTGTGAGCTCTACTGGAGCGGTTTCGTTGCCAATTGTGTGACTCTAGGCTACCGTTTCATCCGTCACAGCACGCCTCATTCTCGCTCCTTGCGAAATCCAGGCGAAATCCTCGAAGGAGCTTCTCTTGGCCCAGCCGAAACCAACTTCAGACCTCGCCATCGCAAGAGCAGCAACATTGCTCGATATTCGAAAAGTTGCCGCCCGATACGACCTCGATGAAGACCACTTGATTCTCCATGGGAATCACATGGCAAAGGTCAACCTGTCGATTCTCGACCAGATCAGCGACCGCCCACAAGGCAAGTACATCGACGTGACCGCCATCAATCCCACACCACTGGGAGAAGGAAAAACAGTCACCACCATCGGGCTGGGCCAGGGTCTCAATCACATCGGCAAGAAAGCAGTCTCGACGATTCGCCAGCCCTCGATGGGCCCAGTGTTTGGCATCAAGGGTGGAGCAGCAGGCGGCGGCCAGAGCCAGGTGATCCCGATGGAGGACTTCAACCTTCATCTGACCGGGGATACCCATGCCGTTGGCCTGGCGAACAACCTGCTGGCTGCATGGGTCGACACATCGACACTGATGGGGAACCCACATCGAATTGATCCTCAAAGTGTCAGCTGGAGAAGGTGCCTCGATGTCAATGATCGGACGCTTCGGCAGATGATCGTTGGGCTGGGGGGGGCCAAGAACGGCATCCCCAGGGAGACCGGTTTTGATATCACCAGTGCCAGTGAGGTGATGGCGATCCTCGGCCTCAGTTCGGATGCAAAGGACATGCGAGAACGCCTGGGTCGAATTGTGATCGGTCTCGACCAAGATGGTGATCCGGTCACGGCGGAACAGATCGGTGCCGCAGGTGCGATGGCTGTGGTACTGAAGGAAGCGATCCATCCGACCTTCATGCAAACTCTGGAGGGCACCGGCTGCTTCGTTCACACCGGTCCATTTGCCAACATCGCTCACGGGAATTCCTCCATCGTGGCCGACCGAATCGCCCTGAAACTGTGCGACTATGTCGTCACGGAGAGCGGATTTGGCGCCGACATGGGAGCCGAGAAGTTCTTCAACATCAAATGTCGGATCAGCGGGATGAAACCAGATGCGGCGGTGGTCGTGGCCACCATTCGAGCGTTGAAGGTTCACAGCGGTCGATACAAGGTCACTCCTGGCAAACCTCTCCCCGAAGAAATCTTGCGGGAAGACATTTCCGCCATCGAAGATGGGATAGGTAACCTCCGGCGGCACATCGAGAATGTTGGGAAGTTCGGAGTTCCAGTGGTGGTCGCCCTCAACCGATTCCCGACCGACACAGATGGCGAAGTTGAAGCGGTGCTGGACCTCGCAAAATCGGCGGGCGCCTTCGATGCCGTGATCTCGGATGTCCATACCAATGGAGGTGCCGGAGGCGCTGCACTTGCAGATGCCGTGGTTCGAGCATGCTCGGAGGTCACCGCAGAGTTCAAGACTCTTTATCCAGATGAGATGTCTATCAAGAACAAGATCGGAACCATCTGTCAGGAAATCTATCGTGCTGACGGAGTCGACTACAAACCCGCCGCTCGAAAAGCGATCAAGCGCTTCGAGAAGATGGGGTTGGATCACTTACCGATTTGCATGGCAAAAACCCAGTACTCCTTCTCGGATGACCCGAAGAAGGTCGGTGCGCCCGAGAACTTCCGGATGACGGTGCGAGATATACGGCTCTCTGCTGGTGCTGGGTATCTTTATGCCCTCACCGGAGACATCATGACAATGCCGGGACTCGGATCAAAGCCTGCCCTGCTCAATATTGATCTCGATGAAGAGGGCATGCCGCTGGGACTCTTCTAGAAGTGTGAATTGAAGAGAAGATGATGCTCATTACACTCATCACATGGATGGCAATAGCAGCACCAACGACTACTGATGATGTGGTGGCCAAACCCTTTGTCGTCTCCGGTTCAATCAAGTCCCTCGGATCAAAAGAAGCACCGGACAAGACCCTGGTCGTGCGCGACAGGAAGGGCAATATCCAGGTCAAACTGCTACCGAGCACCATCATCGAGGTTCACAAGATCACCACCATCGGCGATCTCGAAGGAGGCTCGACGATTCATGTTCTCGCTCGCAAGCAGGCAGAACAACTCGGAGCCGGTGGCGCTCGCTATCCACCGATGTTGATCCAGATCCAGTGCGTCGTCGCGGGCTCCTTCAAGCCTCCGAAGGTGCCCGCCAAATTGGCCGCCCAGGGTCTGGTGTGGGTCTCCGGAACCCTCAAGTCGGTCGAGAATGGTCGAGAGCGAGAGGTGGGCGAATTCCGCCTGGGGACAGCACTCGGAAGCGAAGCCTTGCAGATTGAGCGGCAGAAATTCAAGGTGCTGAAGAAGCGGCAAAAGGTATTTCTCGCCGGCTACCTCGATGATTCCGATCGCAAGAAGAGGTCTCTCGAAGCGATCGAGATCCTGATACTGGATCCACGCTGGAAAAAGTACCCCTCGACCCACGATCTTCAGTCTCGCAAGCCGCCACCGCGAAAGAAAAAGGGGGAGGATCCTCCCGAAGAGGACGATTTACCCTTCTAGCCGCGGTCCCGATCGCTGAACAATACCTTCTGATACAGTTTTCTTCCCCACTGGCGCCACCATCCTTCATCAACATCCGATAGATCCGCTCCCGGAACAGCGATGGTGCCTCGGCAACCCGGATGATAGTAGTCCTTGCTACCCTTGCGCAGTCGATTCCAGATGCGTGTTCCCACCATCACGTCCTGCTGACAACGCTGGCATCTCGCCACATGAGAATGGTGCTGTCCCCTCGCTCGTAACTGATGGCAACGCTCACCGTTACCCCCGAGTTCGAGGAAAATGTCTCGCCAGACCTTTCCGTGTGAGCGAGCATCCGGACCTGCGATGACATGAGCGATTTCATGGAGCACGGTATTGCGGAACTGAGAGACATTCTCATCGAGGCTGAAGATCGGTTCACTGATGCCAATTGTGCGAGTCTTCGGACATGCATTCCCGGCACTGCGGGTCAGCCTCCGGCTGATATTGATGACGGTCCCTTCGAGTTCCCCACGGAACTGGGGAAAGTTCTCCCGGACCTCGCCCAGGATCAAATTGGATTGCTCCTGTAACCAGCTTTCCGTGCTGGAGGCGTCGCTCATCTTTATTCTCTCCTCAGTTGATCCAGATCTCGACGTAGGTGGGTGATTTCCTGTCGTAGTCGCTGGTTCTCTTCCTTGAGCGCACTCAGATCTCCCTCTCTATTCATCACTTCAGGCGAATCCACCGAACTGGCCACAGACTCGGCATCTGAGGAGGAGTCCGCGGCCAATTCTGAGTGGGAGAAGTAGGTACCTGCCAGCATCCCGGTCTTGACCGTGGATGAGATTCGCCGTCCAGATGGCTCGACCCAGACGACCTGGTATAGCCTCTCGTTCTTTGACCCCAACCAACCCATCGCAAAAGGTGTCCACCGTATCGAAACCAGTTGATTGCCTTTCTCTTGAACGGTTTTTTCGATCCGTACCTTGTCGAGGATTCCCGCAATGATTCGAACTCCCACCACCAGAGCGACGATCAGCAGGATCGTCACCATGATATCCCCACTACCGGGAATCATATCCTTCAGCTGATCCATCTCACGATCGATCATGATGCCCTCCCATCTCTGGCAAGATTCTCGATGGCGCCATGCAGAGCCTGCGTGCCCAGCCTAGCCCCTCCAGATTGAACCACTTCCTGGTAGAGTTGACGGGCGAGAGCCAGACCTCGTAGTTCGATGCCCATCCTGTCACATTCAGCCAGAGCGATTTCCAGATCCTTGACGAAGTGCTCGACATAAAAACCGGGCTCGAAGTCACCTGCGAGAATTCTTGGTGCCAGGTGGGTCAGCGACCATGAGCCCGCTGCACCGCCAGAGACACTCTCGAGGACTCGACTCGGATCCAATCCCGATTGGCGAGCGTAGACCAGTCCTTCGCAGATTCCGATCATGGTGCTGGCGATGATGATTTGATTGACCATCTTGGTGTGCTGGCCTGCTCCATGACCTCCCTGGAGGATCGCTGGCTTCCCCAGGATCTGGAAGATGGGGCTCACTCGATCCAATGCAACCGGATCACCCCCGACCATGATGCTGAGAGTTCCTTCTCGTGCGCCAACATCTCCGCCGGACACTGGAGCATCCAGGACTTCAATTCCAAGCGCTGCTGCAGCCTCAGCCAGTTGAACTGCGAGTGAAGGTGTGCTGGTGGTCATGTCGATCGCAGTGTGGCACTGAAGTTCATCTGGCGATGTGGAGAAAACTCCCTTCTCACCCAGGTAGACCATCTCCACATCTGCAGGATAACCGACCATCGAGATGATGATTTCATGCTCCATCGCAAGTGCCATCGGACTGGAATACCAACCGGCTCCGAGATCGATCAACGACTGAGCTGCCGACCTGGTCCTGGAGTAAAGTCCTACTGAATACCCACCTCTGAGTAGGTTCTTCACCATCGACTTGCCCATCACTCCGCACCCGATCCAACCAACAGTGGGTGGCATCGTCTCTCCTTCGCAAACTCCTGTTGCCTGCCTGATGCGCTAGCATGCTGCTTTCTGCATGCTACACGAGACATTTCTTCCCGGGTATCTACTGTAGTTTTCTTGAAATTCGAGAGCGTCAATGGCATCCTCTGGACTCTCTTTCCCGTGCGTAGATCGTAATTATTCCGCTGCTCGGATGGATAAGGCCGCCACTCGATGGGTGCAAAGATCAACTTCCTCAGGGAATACATCTCCAATCCAGGATCGATAGGAGCGGTGGCTCCCAGCGGTCGAATGCTGGCTTCCAGGATGCTCGACGGCATCTCGCTGGAGAGCGCCACCACTGTGGTCGAACTGGGTCCGGGCACGGGCGCCTTCACCACCGAGATCCTCCATCGCATCTCCTCGGAAGCGAAGTTCATCGCGATCGAGAAGAACCCCGTATTCCTCGCAGGATTGCGCCAACGGTTTGAAAACCTCGAGATCATCGAGGGCGATGCTGGAAACCTGGTTCACTTGCTGCACCACCGAGGTATCGATGCTGTCGATGTCGTCGTCTCGGGACTGCCCTGGGCTGCTTTTCCCGAGACGGTCCAGCAGAGCATCCTGTCCGAGGTTCATGACATTCTGGCTCCGAAGGGACGATTCGTGACCTTTGCATACGGTGGCATGCACCTGTTGCCAAGGGCCCGCGCATTTCGACATCTTCTCGACTCCTTCTTCGGTCAAGTCGAACGAACTCCGCTCGCCTGGCGTAACCTTCCTCCGGCCTTTGCTTACCACTGCAAGAGGTGACCTCCGATGGGTGAAGTTGAAACTAATTATTATTATGTCTCGCTAGGTCTCATCGCAGCCAGCTTGCTGGTGTGGGGACTGCTCAGGCAACAGAAGAATACAGCGAAGTTGCGCTCTGCTAAAATTGGCCTCGAGGCATCGCGTCTCGGACTGTCGTTTCAGGGGGAATCCGACGTATCCACCGGCGAGTTGCTGGCACCACACGCTCTGGGGAAAAGTGGCCCTGCCAAGGGAGCCCGAAACGTCGCCCGAGGGTCATACAGGGGCCACCCGCTGGTCGCCTTCGAGTTCAGTTATGTCATCAGTACCGGCAATTCTTCTCACACCGTGCGCCAGACCGTGGTGATCCTCGAAAACAGCAAGCGCCATCCCGATCTGGATCTTTGTGCAGAGGGTATGTTCGATCGATTCAAGGAGTATTTCGGTGCTCAGGACTTTGACTTCAGCGCGCATCCGGCCTTCAGCAAGAAGTACCGTCTCAGGGGAACCGATGAAAATTCCATCCGGGATCTGTTTCGCCCGGAGGTGAGGGAATACTTCGAGAACAACGACATGATCCACCTCGACATCAAGGAGCAGCAGATTCTGATCCACCAGCCCGGACACTACGCCAAGGAGCAGGGCCAGTTCGAGGAGTTCCTGCAGAGCGCCGTGGAGATCCTGGAACTCCTCAACAGATAGTCGTCATTCCTTGGCCGCGTCCAACCTGGCGTCGAGTTGTGCCATGGTGAAGCGCCGACAGGCGATCCAGGACGATTCTCCCGGCGTCCAGTGACCGTATGTGATGGCGATGATGGTGCCATCCTTTTGTTGTAACACGGCGGGATAGGCACAATCTCCTCTGACATGGTTGTCCAACAATCGAACCCGATACTGGCCTTCTGTTCCATCCACGATGTCTTGCCAATGGCCGACCCAACCGACCCAATCCCCCTTGGTTTCACTCTCTCTCGTCGTATCCCGGAAGGAGATGAAGAGACGCCCATCGCTGGTGTGTGTGGCCGTGTGACGATCGCCCGTGAGAGCAGCGGGAAGTTCTCTCGGTTCAGACCAGCTGCTTCCTTCATCGTCACTGAAGATGACAAAAGAGTTCCGGGTTCGACTGTTCTCTCGCATCAACAGGGCAATGGTCTTTCCATCGGGTGATCGAATGAAGCCCGGTTCACAGAGGTGAACATCTGGACGATGAGCGATGGAAGTCGGCTCTGACCAGTTCAATCCACCATCATCAGAGATGGTCTGATATACGTCGAAACGGGCTGTCCCTTTCTTCGATCGGAAGAATCTCCCATCGTCATGAAACCAGGATGCGTAACGGCCATCCGATAGTCTTGCAAGCGAACCCATCACCACGATGCCACCCCACTGACCCGCTTCCTTCAACGGGCTCCAGGAGCTGCCGTCATCTTCGCTGACTGCCAGGCGCGCCGGGTAAAGTCCTGACCACAGGATCAATCGCTTCTTGCCATCTCCATCGATGACTCGATGAATCGTCGGGACTTCCTTGGAGGTTGCCCAGTTCTCTGGTGTCGGAAGACGCTCGCTCCAGGTCTTGCCACCATCGGTGCTCTTCTTGTAGACGATGGCACCTCGTCCATGCCCCTTCGGATAGACGCACAGGATGGTCTTGTCATCCTCGAGCAACACTGCAGTGGGATGCCCCAGGTACTGCCCTGACTCACGATCGACTGTGGTCAAACCTGCTTCGTCATCCGTCAGGTCGACGATGGGAATCGAATAACCCGAAGGCAATGGTTCCTGCTTCTCCGCAGGCGTCTGGCCGAAGCAGAGCGACAGAGACCCAGCCGAAACGATGGTGAAGATCCATGGCAATGCATACAACTTGAGAGTCATCCGCTGCTCTTTCCCGTGAGTAGAATCGATCGTGATGCTCCGTAGATCAAGGCCAGCACGATTCCGATGATGATGGCTGTTTGACCTGCTGGAGTGGTTCCGGCACCCGTCGAAACAAGTCCAAATCCATGGCTCAGAGCACCACCCAGGAGGATTCCTGCCACCGTCATCGCTGCATCTCCATTCCCCTCGCCAGTCATCACCAGTTGCCGTACAGGACAGCCGCCAGCCAGGCAGCCGCAAAGCCCGACAAGAGCCAGAGCCAGAATCGACCAGAGATGATCTGGATGAGCAGCGGGCTGCCCTTCGAGTCCTGGAACCGACTTCTGGGTCGTGAGTACCACCACGCCATAGCCAATGATCATCGCCAATGCCGCCCACAACATTCGACGATCTTTGAGGAAGACCTGACGCCCTGCAGTAACCGCACAGAAGCGAGTCGCTGAGAGGATGACTCCCGCGACCAGGGCGATTCCCAGTGAGTACATCCATGGTGCGTGAGCGGGTGCTGCTGTGGCGCTCTCGGGACCGGGGCCCTGCAGCACCCCTCCCTGAAACCAGAGCGCTCCTGCCAGCAGAAGCAACCCGGGGCCCAGCAAGCCCACCGGAGCCGGCGCCGGCTCTGTCTTTCCAACATTGTAGCCACGCTTCTCGAACCATGACCCGACTCCGACCCCAGCAATGAAACCCGGAACCGCAATCCATGCGGTCAAGTCGAGACCTCCGAGCCGCTGGAGCATGCGAAAGGGACAGCCGAGAAATACCAGACTGCCGATTCCCATCCAGATCCCGAAGAAGAAACGAGTCGCGGCATGGCTTCCCGATCTCGCTTGCCAGCGACGGCGGGCCATCATCCAGAGCATGGCACCGAACACCACACCCAGTAGTTCAGGCCTCCAATAGCTGAGTGGATTGGAATCTTCGAGGAGTTGAAGGGCTCCCGCTCCATCCCGCAGGAAACAAGCTCCACAGATTCCCATGTTTCCTGGATTCCCGAGATAGACCAGGGTTCCGCATCCGAGTCCCACCAGCAGCAGTCCGAGGATTCCCATCCGGGTACTTCTTCCACCGGGGTCGTCTTTCGGATCCGTTCTTAACATTCAGTTCCTCTCTCTCAAGAGTCAGAGAATACGGAATCGAGAGTATCGTGGCAATATGCAGGAGAACGTGGGTCACCGGTAAGGTCCGTTCGATCACCGACCAAAGATCACCTCGGTCACCAGAAGCAAGGTCACCTCGCTACCCTCGAGTGATTTATCTGGCCAGAACACTCTCGGAGCCAACTCCCCGAAAAGCCAGTCCTTGTACAATCTCCGGCGGATTCCGAAGCCGACTCCCACTCCTGTTCTGGCCGGTTC
>LWDU01035180.1_pt2 | contig 41267 bp, 35 predicted proteins | sample 727161 | NCBI WGS metagenome assembly LWDU01 (sample SAMN04566230, study PRJNA314399) | hydrothermal vent metagenome | isolation source: deep sea hydrothermal plume seawater | place: Mexico: Gulf of California, Guaymas Basin | collected 2004-07-11
GCCTAGTCGGGGACGCCTAGTCGGGGACGCCTAGTCGGGGACGCCTAGTCGGGGACGCCTAGTCAGGAACGCCGAATCAGGGATGCAAAACTTGAGTGCACACGAACCCGTGTACGAGCCCAGGTAAAGACATACCGTATTCGTTGCGGATTCTAATTGTTGGTTTTGTAAAATCAAGGCTGGTGTCGGAAGACGGCAAATTCAGCTATCATCGATGCGAATATGCAGTGAGTCCTGAATGTCTAGCATAGCCTCTTCCCAGCCCAGTACGGCGAGCAGTCCATCGAGTAAATCTGCATTGCCATTTTCGACGAAAATATACTACGGCGCGCCCAATTTTGCCGGTGCAGCTCTGGCGATCCCCATCGCTATCCATCTCACTATTTTCTATTCCGACACAATATTGGTGCCGCTGGGGATTATTGCGCTGGTGAAGGCACTTGCGCGCTCACTGGATGCGATTACGGACCCGGTGATGGGGTGGGTAAGTGATAAAACCCGGACCAGATGGGGGCGCAGGAGGCCCTGGATGGCGGTAGGTGCACCGCTCGCAGCGTTGGCTTTTTACCTCATGTTCACGCCTCCCGAAGACCTCGACGGTGTGACCGCGGCCACCTGGTTCGCCGTGACCTATACCCTCTACTATGTGTTTCACACGGTGTACATCATTCCCTATGCGGCCCTGGGGCCCGAGCTAACCCTTGACTACCACGAACGCAGTGCCTTGTTTGGCATCCGGGAAGGTTTCGTGATGGCGGGTACATTGGTAGCCGCGGTATTGCCACCCATACTTATCAGCCAGTTAGGCGGCCCTCGCCAGGGGTACACCTCGTTCGCTATTATATTCGGCAGCTTGCTCGTGATCCTGTACCTGAATCTTGTTGTGCGGGTAAAGGAACGCCCGAGTTTCATGACCCGGGAGTCGAATCCTCTGATACCCGGTGTCCGGCGTGTCATGCGTAACAAGGTGTTTCGCCTGTTGCTTATCGTGTATCTCGTTGGGTCCATAACCGGCGCCATACCGGGTCTGATGATGCCGTATTTTACAAAGTACGTGCTCCAGCCTGAAAACCCGGATATGTGGTTAGCTATTTTTCTCGCCAGCTATTTTCTTGCCGGGTTTTTGTCCTTGCCAGTCTGGGTATGGCTGTCACGAAAGTTCGAGAAAAAGCCCGTATGGTTGGCGGGATATTTGCCGGGGATTTTCGGTAGCCTGGGTCTGTTTACACTCGACAAGGGTGACTTGATTCCCGCGATCTTCATATTGGTTATCTCTGGTTTTGGCTTTAGCGCAGGACTGTTTCTGGGACCCTCCATGCAGGCAGATGTGATTGACTATGATGAACTGCACACCGGTAAGCGCCGTGAAGCGCAATACGGTGCATTATGGTCCATCTGCACCAAATTCATGGTTATCCCGAGTATGTCCGTACCATTGGCCATTCTTGCGACTGTGGGATATGCACCAAATGTTGAGCAGACGGAATCCGTACAATTCACTATTCGTGCTATTTTTTGTCTTGCACCTGCGTGCATGGCAATCACCGCGTTTTCTATTGGATGGTTCTACCCGTTAACCAAAAAGAAGCATGAGGAAATCTGGCAGGGTATTGAAGCGCATCGAAAAGGAGAAAGCGTGATTGACCCCATTACCGGCTATATCGTTCACCCACCCGGTTCCCGCGGGGTTGATGAAGCGGTAGGTTGGGAGCTGGATCATTTCAGCCTGGCAGAACTCGAATTGCTGATCGAGAAAGGCAAGCAGGCGCTGGGAAAGCACACGCTTTTTCTGTCGCTAGCATGCCTGTCATCTTTTGTAATCTTTGCTTATCTGCTGGTCACGGAGATTACTGATATTGCGAGTGCGCCGGGATTGCTGGCGGTTGTGTATGTGGTCGCTTCAGGTATCTCATTTACCGCCGCGGTGTATCATTTTTCGAAGTTCGTGGTCTCCACGAAACTTGAAATACCTGAAGATGCAATTATTCAGGCACATCTCAAAGTGACCCGCGAGATGGTTTATGGCTTGAAGAGTTCAGGCTGAGACCCGCTTGCAGTCGCATCTATTGGTGGTTGGCTACCATGGCAAGCTTGACCGGGATTGCGTTGTCCCGGCCGAAAACAGCGCCAATAAAACTATCGCCCCAGGTATATTTGTCATGCATAAGTGTATTGATCTTGTCTCTTAACTCTGGTGCGCGGCTTGTTTCGTAAGTCAGCGTATTATTGGTCCGGGTGAGCTTGATCTTCTTCTGTGCGTTCAGACGTGTAAACCAACCGGATTGCTCATCGCTTGTTCTCAGGTAGGGGTGTCCGTTGTAATCAACTATCCACAGGCGGGTTGTGATTTCCTGTCCGGATTCGTCGTGGGTATGTAATTCAACGACTTCGATGCGTTCGGATGCTAAACGTTCGACGATTCCAAACACGATGACAACGGCCAGCAAACTACCGATGACCCAATAAACAACTTTCATAAATTTCTCCTTGAGTGGTGTCTAACGATCCAATTGTGTGAGCTTGATAGTTTAACTATAAACAGTTTAACTATAAACAGTTTAAATGCAAACCTATTTGACGTTAAACTCTAACATCGCCTACGCGAGGAGTGATCGTGGCCAATAAAAATAAACTTGCTTTTACCTTTTTTAACGAAATCAACATCATCGCCCAATTGTCCAGTAATGCCTTTGACCGGGCCCTGCCGATCGGTCTGAGCCGATCACAATTTTCCGTGCTTAACTGGTTTGTCAGGGTTGATTCTGTCGCGACGCCGGGCCGACTCTCTACCGCATTTATGGTGACCAAAGGTGCCATGACCAATACCCTGAAGAAGCTGCAGGAGAAGGGATTGATAGATGTAAAACCCGATGAATCCAACGGTCGTCAGAAGATCGTCACCATGACGGCCAGGGGCAGGCAAGTTCGTGATCAAGCATTACGGGAAGCAGGTCCTATGATGATGGAGTATGTTGAACATTTTTCTCTGGATGGCTTAAGGCAACAATTACCATTTTTGCAAGAGCTGCGACAGTATCTGGACGAAAAGAGATATAGTGAAGCCGGCCATGCAAAGGACAAGTGACAAATGACAAAGTTTATCGTCGCAATTGACCAGGGGACCACGAGTTCCCGGGCAATATTGTTTGATGCTGATGGGAATATTGTGGAGGCTGCACAGCAGGAATTTACCCAGTTTTTTCCTGATGACGGTTGGGTTGAGCATGACCCCGAAGAAATCTGGACAACAACCGTCAACACTTTCAAGGAAGTACTCTCCACTGGCCATGTGTCGGCAACTGATGTCGCCGCTATTGGTATTACGAATCAAAGAGAAACCACCCTGGTGTGGAATCGAAAATCCGGTGAAGTAATTCATAAAGCCATTGTCTGGCAGGATCGTCGCACTGCAGAATACTGTGATGAGCTAAAGAAAGATGGATTCGAATCGGTAGTCACGCAGAAGACGGGGTTGCTTCTTGATCCCTATTTCTCCGGAACGAAACTCCGCTGGATCCTGGACAATGTACCAGGCGCCAGGGCACAGGCTGACAAGGGAGAGTTGGCGTTTGGTACCGTGGATAGTTTTCTACTCTGGCGTTTGACTAATGGGCAGTCCCATAAAACTGATGCAACCAATGCATCGCGGACTTTACTGTTTAACATTCATAATCAAACCTGGGACAAGGAGTTATTGGCCAGATTCGACATACCTGAATCGCTGCTGCCAGAAGTGATGGACTCCAGTGCTGATTTTGGCGTTACCGACAGGCAATTGTTTGGTGCCGCGATACCCATTGCAGGTATGGCGGGGGATCAACATTGCGCGTTGTTTGGCCAGGGTTGTTTCGATTCCGGCATGCTGAAAAGCACCTATGGAACGGGATGTTTTGCTGTTCTCAATACCGGTTCTGAGGCGGTGGAATCCAGCAACAAGCTGCTTACCACCGTGGGCTATCGTCTCAACGGTGAAGTGACCTATGCACTGGAAGGCAGCATCTTCATTGCCGGTGCAGCGGTGCAATGGTTAAGGGATGGGTTGAAACTCATTAGTCACGCTTCTGAAACGGAGGCCATCGCCGAGAAAACTCAGGACGCGAAAGGCGTCTACCTGGTACCTGCTTTTACAGGTCTTGGCGCGCCATATTGGGATGCGGAGGCGCGGGGCGCGATTATTGGTCTCACCCGGGATTCAGGAATCGAAGAAATTGTAACCGCTACGCTGCAGTCAGTCTGCTATCAAAGCAGGGATTTATTGCAGGCCATGGCTAACGATGGAGTTAGAACCAGCCAACTCAGAATTGATGGTGGCATGATTGCTAATAATTGGGTTTGCCAATACCTTTCGGATACTTTGCAGATACCGGTTGATAGGCCGCAGATCACTGAAACTACGGCATTGGGCGCATGTTACTTTGCAGGATTAGAGGTGGGAATTTTTTCTTCGGTGGAAGATTTGAGAGGCAAATGGCAACTGGAAAGGCAGTTCGTTCCAAAATTAAGCGGCTCCGTTGTCGATGATCGGTACCGGGGCTGGCTGACAGCGGTAAGTCGGGTAAGATCCGGCGATGGATGATATGATCAGTGACCGGTAGTTAAACTAGTAATACAAAATATGTTGTCTGTAGAGTCAAATACAAAGCTCTTGAAGCTGCACTTGCGGTGGCCGGATCGAAAAAAGCAAAAAGGCTCTGATGAAGAGGCTATCGAGTTTTATAAATGGTTGTTTCTGAATCATCACGAATTACCGGAGGTTGAAACACTGGAAACCGTCGAAGATGTCGAAGGTTTTTTAGAGCAGAACGAAAATGTACTGCAGGAGAAATCTGTACAGAAGGAAGACCCGATTTCCAACACGCGGATTGAACCGAGAATCGAAAATAGTTTTAGCGTCGTCCTGTTGGTTGATGAGTGCGAGGAAAATGTCGAGCTGGTTGGTATGACATTAAATGGCCGAACTCAGGATCTGGGATTGCATGGAATGAAAGTTTCCATTGAAAAGATACTTCCCAAAGGCAGTAAGCTGTCGTTGATGTTAGATGCCGACGATGGCGAGAGTTTCGAGCTGTTAGGAGAGACTCGCTGGGTGCGTCCTCTCGGGGAAGGGCAGCTGATAGGACTGAAAATAGTCGAGTCGGAAGGGTTCGAAATCTGGCGCAGTCAGTTTGGAGTAAGATTTGTCGCGCCCATAATAGGCCGGAATTACAAGCCTAAAGAGTAAGAAGATCCAACCACATCGACCTATGAACCAATTCCGCCGTTTTAGTCTCACAACCGCAATTGCCGTCGTCGTTGCCAATATGGTTGGTACCGGTGTTTTCACCAGTCTTGGTTATCAACTGGTTGATATTCAATCTGAATTTGTCCTGTTGTTACTCTGGTTTGTGGGTGGGATTGCGGCCTTGTGCGGTGCACTCACCTATGCCGAGTTAAGCGCATCGCTACCTCGCTCTGGTGGAGAGTATAATTTCCTCAGCCGTATTTATCACCCTGCCATGGGCTTCGTGTCTGGCTGGGTTTCCATTACCGTGGGTTTCGCGGCACCCACTGCACTGGCTGCTATGACGTTTGCGGCTTATCTTTCCGCCGCGTTGGCTGGCACCATTGAGATAAACCGTGAATTTGCCGCCATTGCTCTGGTGGTTGTATTAACGGTTGTACATGCCAGTAGCAGACGTGCGAGCAGCGGTTTTCAACAATGGCTTACTTTCTTAAAGATCATTCTCATCCTGCTGTTTTGTGCCGTTGTATCATGGTTTGCGGAGTTTCCACAGAGCTTGGAGCTGCTGCCCGTTTCGAGCGATATACCCATTATTACCGGGGGTGCATTTGCTATTTCCCTGATCTACGTAAACTATGCCTATACCGGTTGGAATGCGGCAACCTACATCGCCAGTGAAATAGAAAATCCACAAAAGAATGTGCCACTGGTGATGATTGTTGGCACGGTAATGGTAATGGCTCTTTATTTGCTGCTGAATGCGGTGTTTCTTTATGCAGCGCCTATGCATGCCATGGAAGGGAAAATCGAGATTGGGGTGATTGTTGCAGAAACCACATTCGGCCCCCGTGGCGCATTGGTGATGGGTTTTGTCCTCTCCCTGCTGCTGATATCCACAGTCAGTGCGATGATCATGGCCGGACCCAGGGTGTTACAAGTCATTGGCGAAGACTTTCGGGTCTTCAGCTGGCTGGGAAGGCTAAACAGTAAAGGTATCCCTGCCCTGGCAATTTATTTTCAATCAGTCTTGAGTATTTTGTTTATCAGCACCGCGACTTTCGAATCCATTTTGGTCTTTTCAGGGTTTATCCTTGGCATAAACTCGCTGTTCGCGGTTGTTGGAGTATTCGTTCTTCGTTACCGGAAAATAGCTGTTGATCACACAGGGTACAAGACCATCGGCTATCCGGTAACACCCTTGATCTACATTGCCATCACGACCTGGACAGTGACATTTATTTCAATCAATCGAATCATGGAGGTCGCCGTTGGAGTTGCGGTGATTGTGATTGGGTTGGTGGTGTATTTTGTCAGCAATCGCTGGCAGGCAAATGACAGCGCCCGTTAAGACATAAGGAATTTGTGTAGCTGGTTGGGTTGGATGCGTTATTGCTCTAGACTGTGCGCCTTTCTTGCAGTGTACAGTTGATTTCATGTTATCGAGACAACTCAATCACCTTAACAATATGGTTAGACCGAATGGCAAGGTCTTTTTCGGCTGGTATATTGTGGGTGCTGCAGGGGGCATCCAGATGCTGTCGGGGCTATTGTGGATGCAGTCCTATGGGGCTTATGTGGTGTTATTGCAAGCCGAGTTTGGCTGGAGCAAAGCTCTGGTGGCTGGCGCTTTTGCTTTGACGAGAATCGAGAGTGGCATCCTGGGCCCATTACAGGGCTGGTTGGTAGATCGGTATGGCCCCCGGCCCATTCTGCGGATAGGGATTGTTGTCTTTGGTTGTGGTTTCATCCTGTTTAGCCAGATTGATTCCCTGTTAACGTTCTATCTCACCTTTGCGCTGATCGCGGTGGGTTCCAGTCTCGGCGGTTTTGCGACGGTGATGGTTTCACTGGTCAACTGGTTCAGCAGGCATCGGGCCAAGGCGATTTCAATCTCCCAGGTGGGCTACTCGGTTGGCGGATTGTGTGTGCCTATTGTTGTGCTTTGTCTCGAAGCTTTTGGCTGGCGAACCACGGCAATGATCTCTGGCTTTGTTGTATTGATTGTCGGCTTACCCCTGGTTCAAGTGGTGAAGCACCGCCCGACTGAGATTGGTGAAACTGCTGATGGCGTCGTTGAAAAACCTGTTTCTGGATCGGGACAGAGTTTGTTCTCAGATCGTGACTTCACTGCCCGGGAAGCAATGCGAACTCATTCCTTCTGGTTGATTTCGTTAGGTCATGCCTGTGCCTTGCTGACAGTTTCTGCTGTGATGGTACATCTGGTGCCACACTTGACCGGTGGACTGAATTTTACCCTGGGGCAGGCGGCACTCGTGGTGGCATTGATGACGGGATTTCAGATGCTGGGCCAACTGATGGGCGGCTACCTGGGGGACAGAATCAACAAGCGATTCATTTGTTTTGGGTGTATGGTTTTCCATACCCTGGCACTGGTCCTGGTGGCTTTTGCTACCGACATAACAATGGTGATTGTATTTGCGGTTTTGCATGGATTGGCATGGGGTATTAGGGGTCCGTTGATGGTTGCTATACGGGCAGACTACTTTGGGCCCAGTTCATTTGGAACGATTATGGGGTTCTCATCCCTGATTGTGATGCTGGGGATGTCCACGGGGCCGATCTTCGCCGGTTATATGGCAGATATTTATGGCAACTACGAGAAGGGATTTTCGTACCTTGCCCTGGGTGCGTTTCTCGGGTCTTTTTGTTTTCTTGCTGCAACGCCACCGAAACAATTGCGAAATCATATTTAGTTCATAACAAGCGGTTTGCGACGGGTGTTTATCATTTTGGAGAGGGTCTATGGAAACCGATGACATTATCTATGAAGAAAAAGATGGCATTGCGATCATCGCCATCAATCGACCGGAGAAGAAAAATACACTAACTAACGAGGTTGTTGAAGGCATTGCAAATGGTATTGATGCCGCCAGCCGGTCGCCTGATGTTGCTGCGATCGTGTTGCGGGGAGTCGGCGATACATTTACTGCAGGTTATGACCTAACCAACCAGGGTAAGTGGGATACACCCTATGGTGCGCCACCCATTGATGCCCGTGAGGGTGCCTGGGACCCCGTCCGGGACTATCAGTTTATGGCTAACAACGTTCGCCGGTTTATGACCATATGGGAGTGTCCAAAACCTGTATTGGGCGAGGTCAAAGGCTGGGCTATTGGCGGAGCGACGGATCTGGTGCTCTGTTGTGATTTACTTTATATGGCGACCGATGCACATATTGGTTACGCACCCAGTCGAATCTATGGCACGCCGACCACCATGATGTGGGTCTATCGCCTGGGACTGGAACATGCGAAACAGTTTTTACTCACAGGTCGGGCTATCGATGCCGAAACTGCATTTCGAATTGGTTTGGTATCCCAGGTAGTAGACAGCGACAAACTTTCGGTAATAATCGAACAGGAAGCCAGACGATTCAAGCATATCCCCGCGAATCAACTGGCGTTGAATAAGTTGCTTATCAACCAGGCGTTTGAAAACATGGGTTTGAGGTCATCACAGATGCTCGGGACCTTCTTCGATGGGGTAACCCGGCACACGGAAGAAGCCTACCAGTGGGTTGAAGGATTCCAGGAAAAGGGCTTCCGACAAGTTATCCGGGAGCGGGATGAACCCTGGCAGGACTATGGTGAAAAACCGAAGCAGGGTGAAAAACCAAAAAAGCCCGATCAAAATAATACAGAGGACTAAACGTTGCACCCTGGGTTGAAAGAACTGGTTGAGTTACTGAATGTCGAAATGCTGGAGGAAAATCTTTTTCGCGGTGTACATCCAAAAGGGAAAAGAGGTCGGCTCTATGGTGGGCAGATCATGGCACAGGCGCTGGTGGCAGCGGGCAGAACAGTACCCACGCAGCGGGATCCGCATTCACTGCATGGTTATTTCCTTCGACCCGGTGATGCAAAGATACCCGTTGTTTTTTCCGTCGACAGAATTCGGGATGGCAGGTCGTTCACCACCAGACGTATTGCAGCCATTCAGCACGGTCAGGCCATTTTCAGCATGGACATTTCATTTCAGGAGAGGGAGCAGGGGCTTTCCCACCAGGGGAAGATGCCAGCGATTGAAAGACCGGATGACTCAAAGATAACCGACAAGCTGAAAAAGGAACCGTTCATTACTTACCTGATGGAGTACAAGCAACGGCTGAAAGAGGTTCCCATGGCTGCGAATCAACATAGCTGGTTTCGAACCAATGGAGAACTGGATACCGATAACAATTTGATTCATGCCGCACTACTGACGTTTCAGTCTGACGACGCCCTGTTGTCCACTGCGCGTTTGCCCCACCGTGGCAACTTTAAGCGGGAAGATATGCAAAGTGCGAGTCTGGATCACGCCATGTGGTTTCATAGTCCGGCAAGAGCAGACCAATGGATTCTGTATGCCCTTGATGCGCCACAAGCCTGTGCCTCCAGGGGATACAACCGCGGGGCAATGTACCAGGAAGACGGAACTTTAGTTGCCAGCACCATGCAGGAATCCCTGATGAGATTGCGATCTATGGAACCTCTGATTAAGTAGATATTTTCGTCAGGGCAAGGAAGGGAGGAATGGAGAAAAGTTGTTAACATGCTGTAGGTTAACAGCTTTTTGGAATTCCGCCGTGACGCCGACATGGCGGAAATAGTGGTGCGGCATACCGACCTTAATCAGAGGTTCCCTGGTTTCGTGTTATATAATTCCGAAAAAACGCGTAATCTTTGACTTATGAACGATTATCAACGCAGGTATCTTCACGAAATGGGCATCGATGTCTGGTTGCTGAGACCAGAAAAGCCAGTCGTCGCTGATGACGTTGCGCAACAACTCGATGCACCCAAAGCCCGGATGCCGGTCGAAGAGGAGAAATCCTCACAGCTGAGCCCCGCTGCTTCGAACCTGTCATTGGTGCGTGATCAATTGGCGGATGAGTCCGCAAAGGCGCCCTCAGTTGCCTCAAAGGCACCTGAACCCGTGGTCCCGCAACCACAATTCCTGCTTTGTTTTCTGGATTATGTAAATCTGAGCCTGGTATTCTCACTGCCTTACAAAACCAACGCACTGCCAAACGAGTATCGGAATTTCGGCGATGACATCAATTTTGCCGTCAGCGGCCAGACTAGTAGTCCTAAGGTTCGGGACCTTCGCTGGCCCATGGTACAGGCCGCACACATCCAACAGACTGAAGATGATGCGAAGCAGGTTGTGCACCAGAAACTACTTCACTGTCATTCCAGGGTTTTTGTTTTTGGACAGGACCTGCTTGGATATTTTGGTGAATCTGCAGGCAGCAGAAACATCGGTGATTCAATCGAATTCGGCAGCAAGCGCTTGCTGATTCTGAATGATGTCTCTCATTATTTTGAAAATCAGCAGGATAAACGGAATCTGTGGCGATTCATTCGTAGTGGATTACAGCTGTGGCAGAATGACTGAACCTGACTCTCTGACATGAGCAGCCTGACATGAGCAGCATCGAACTCGATTACCAGCTCGAATCCATGCAATTGGAAAACCTGCCTTCAGTGATGGTGAATGAGCTTCTATGTTATGAATACCCCTGGACCGAAGGCGTGTTTGCGGACTGTATCAAGTCCGGATACGAATGCTGGCTGTTCGTGATTCAGGGAGAAATCAAGGGTCATGGTATTTTGTCTGTAGCCGCCAGTGAGTCCCACTTGCTGAATGTCTGCATTAACCCTGAATGCCAGGGTGCAGGCTATGGCAGGATTCTGGTTGAACATATGCTCGAACGTGCCAGGGAGAATGCGGTTTCGAGTGTTTTCCTTGAGGTGCGGCCTTCGAATCTCGTCGCGTACAAACTGTATGAGAGTCTCGATTTTAACGAGGTAGGTATCCGCGAAGACTATTACCCCGCAGTCAAAGGTCGGGAAGACGCTATTGTCTTTGCCAGAGAATTCTTCTACGACTAGTTTTCAGCTAGTGTGTAGGACACTACATTCGGTTGTGGCGCATCGGGGCCAGTCGGGTATAATGCGCAGCTTTTCGCTATAAGCTAAGTCCCATGTCTATCGTCGATGAAGTTAACCACCGCCGCACGTTTGCAATTATCTCGCATCCCGATGCCGGTAAGACGACGATTACCGAAAAGCTACTACTGCTAGGCAGGGCGATCCAGATGGCGGGCACTGTAAAGTCCAAAAAGTCTGACCGGTACGCCACTTCAGACTGGATGGAGATGGAGAAGGAGCGTGGCATATCCGTCACCACCTCGGTCATGCAGTTCCCTTATAGGGGTCGCGTGGTAAATCTGCTCGATACCCCGGGCCACGAGGACTTTTCTGAAGATACCTATCGAACCTTAACGGCTGTTGATTCTGTATTGATGGTAATTGATGGCGCTAAAGGCGTCGAGCAGCGTACCATCAAACTGATGGAAGTCTGTCGCCTGCGGGATACGCCTATCCTGACCTTTGTCAACAAGCTTGACCGTGAAACCCGAGACCCAATTGACGTGTTAGATGAAGTCGAGCAAGTATTGGATATTCAATGTGCGCCAGTCACTTGGCCAATTGGTATGGGTCAGTTATTTAAGGGTGTGTACCATCTGTACAATGATGAGATCCATGTATATGAGTCCGGTAAAGGAGAAGTTCTCATCGATATCAGGATCATCAATGGGCTCGACAGCGATGAGGCGAAGGAGTTTTTGGGTGATATTTTCGAAGAGTTCACCGAAGAGATCGAACTGGTAAAAGGTGCGAGTCACGAGTTTGACTTGCAGGCTTATCTGGCGGGTAAGTTAACGCCGGTATATTTTGGAACTGCGCTGCGCAACTTTGGTGTGATGGAAATGCTCGATGGTTTTGTCGACTATGCGCCCGCACCCCTCAGCAGGCAGGCTAACGACCGGGTCGTGAGTTCAACTGATCAGAATTTCTCAGGTTTTGTCTTTAAAATTCAGGCGAACATGGACCCTAAACACCGGGACCGAATTGCTTTTATGCGGGTGTGTTCCGGCAAATATGAACAAGGGATGAAAATGCGTCATGTGCGCATCGGCAAGGATGTTCGTGTTAGCGATGCCGTTACATTCCTTGCTGGGGAACGCTCCCAGGCCGAAGTTGCATGGTCGGGCGATATTATTGGTTTGCATAATCACGGCACCATCCAGATTGGGGATACGTTTACCGCCAATGGAGAATTCAGGTATCTGGGAATTCCTCATTTCGCGCCGGAACTGTTCCAGCGGGTTCGACTGAAAGATCCGCTAAAAAGCAAACAGCTCAAACAAGGCTTAACTCAATTGTCAGAGGAAGGTGCTACCCAGGTGTTTATGCCACTATATAATAACGACCTGGTGTTAGGTGCGGTGGGGATATTGCAGTTCGACGTGGTAGTTTTTCGGTTGAAACACGAATATAAGGTGGATTGCGCTTACGAGTCCGTTAACGTCACCACAGCACGTTGGATCGAATGCGACGATCCAAAAATGTTGGCTGAATTCAAACGCAAGGCAGAATCCAATCTGGCCATTGACGGCGCGGGCCATCTCACCTATCTGGCGCCTACGCGGATAAATCTGTCTTTAACTGAAGAACGCTGGCCGGATATCAGGTTTCGGTCTACTCGGGAAATAAACTAATATTTCAATAGTATTAGTATGACGTCTATTCGAAAAATCCTTCACATGTCCATTGTGAATCGACTGTTGGTTTCATGTTCCATTCAATTTCCATCAAATTTCAAGAATATATTAGCTTGTTTTTGGGTCAAATTGATTGATACTTGTAGAATGGGGTAAAAAATAGCCATTAGCTCCAAATAATACGGGCTATCTGACAGTGTTGTGAGTTTGGGTCGCAAAAAACTACCGTTCGTCGGGGTTTTCTTGAGTAGTCAGCGTCAAGCGCGAAGCTGTGGGATGACAGGTGACATTAGGATAGAGGTGACATTTGATGAGTATATTCAACCACGTACAATCAAGATACGAACAGACAGCGCAAGAAGAGTATTCCCTCCGGGAATACCTCGAAATTTGCAAGCAGGACCCCATATCCTATGCAACTGCAGCAGAAAGAATGCTCGAAGCCATAGGTGAACCAGAAACCATCGACACTGCTGTCGACCCCACGTTAAGCAGAATCTTCTCCAACAAAATCATCCGACGCTATCCAGTGTTTGATGAATTCTATGGTATGGAAGAGTGTATAGAGCAGATCGTTTCCTATTTTCGCCACGCCGCTCAAGGGCTCGAAGAAAGGAAACAGATACTTTATTTGCTTGGACCGGTAGGAGGTGGTAAATCTTCACTGGCGGAAAAGCTGAAAAAAATCATGCAAACCGTGCCTTTCTATGCGATCAAGGATTCACCTGTAAACGAATCCCCTCTGGCATTGTTCAGCCCGGATGAAGATGGTCCGATTCTCGAAGAGGACTACGGGATTCCCATTCGCTATACCAGATCCATTATGTCCCCCTGGGCGGTAAAACGTTTGCACGAATTCAACGGTGATATTTCACAATTCCGCGTGATCAAACGCTACCCTAATCTGCTCGACCAGATCGGTATCGCCAAGACCGAGCCCGGGGATGAAAACAACCAGGATATTTCAGCACTGGTTGGAAAAATTGATATCAGGAAACTGGAGGATTTCGCCCAGGACGACGCTGATGCTTATAGTTATTCAGGCGCATTGTGCAAAGCTAACCAGGGCCTGATGGAATTTGTTGAGATGTTCAAGGCACCGATCAAAGTGCTGCATCCCCTGCTGACGGCAACCCAGGAGGGTAACTACAACGGTACCGAAGGTATTGGTTCCCTACCTTTCGATGGCGTTGTCCTGGCGCACTCGAATGAATCTGAATGGCAGAACTTTAGATCTAACAAGAACAATGAGGCGTTTCTCGATCGTGTTTACATTGTCAAGGTACCATACTGCTTGCGGGTCTCAGAAGAAATCCAGATTTATCAAAAGTTACTCTTCGGCAGCTCCCTGGGAGATGCGCCGTGCGCACCTGACACGTTGAAAATGCTGGCACAATTTAGTGTTTTGTCACGCTTGAAGGTGCCTGAGAATTCGAGTCCTTTCTCGAAGATGCGTATTTATGATGGTGAAAATCTTAAGGACACAGATCCAAAGGCGAAGTCCATCCAGGAATACCAGGACGCAGCTGGAGTCAATGAGGGCATGGAAGGTTTGTCCACACGCTTTGCCTACAAGATTCTGTCCCGTGTGTTTAATTTCGATAACAGTGAGATAGCTGCTAACCCGGTCCATCTTCTCTATGTGCTTGAGCAGCAAATTGAACAGGAACAATTTGATGCAGAGGTGCAGGAACGTTATCTGGGCTACATTAAGGAGTACCTCGCACCGAGATATATTGAGTCCATCGGTAAGGAACTCCAGACAGCGTACCTGGAGTCCTATTCAGAATATGGCCAGAATATTTTTGATCGATATGTCACCTATGCTGACTTTTGGATCCAGGACCAGGAATATCGGGATCCTGAAACCGGCGACATTCTGGATCGCGCTGCGATCAATGAGGAACTGGAAAAAATAGAAAAGCCTGCAGGCATCAGTAACCCCAAGGATTTCCGTAACGAGATCGTAAACTTCGTGCTGCGGGCCAGAGCGAACAACGAAGGCAAGAACCCGCGTTGGGTGAGCTATGAGAAACTGCGTTCTGTCATAGAGAAAAAGATGTTCTCCAGTACAGAAGACTTGCTGCCCGTAATTTCCTTCAACGCGAAAGCATCACAGGATGATCAGACGAAACATACAGAGTTTGTGTGTCGAATGGTTCAGCGAGGATACACAGAGAAACAGGTTAGATTGCTGTCTGAGTGGTATTTGCGGGTGCGTAAATCGCAATAAACAAATTGCATTGCAAATAGTGCGGTAGGGAGATATCGATCATCATGAGTTACCTAATTGATCGGCGTTTAAACGCGAAAAACAAGAGTACGGTAAACCGCCAACGGTTTCTGCGGCGGTACCGCAAGCAAATCAAAAAGGCTGTTGACGCCGCCGTGGGCAACCGAAGTATTACTGACCTGGAACGTGGCGAAGAGATTAGCATCCCCAAAGACGATATCAACGAGCCGACTTTTCGCCATGGAAAAGGCGGTACGCGCAATACCATCTACCCTGGCAACAAGGAATTCAACGCCGGTGACAGGGTCAAACGACCGCCACAGGGTTCGGGAGGCGGTGGGGGTGGTGATGCCAGTGATTCCGGAGAGGGTGAAGACGAGTTCGTGTTTCAGATCTCCCAGAGTGAATTCCTCAATGCCATGTTCGAAGATCTTGAATTGCCACTACTGGTGCGAAAGAACCTGCTGGACAATGATTCCTACAAACGCGTACAGGCGGGAGTCGCCGAAGAAGGAATTCCCTCACGTCTTAATATCGTACGTACCATGCGGTCCGCACAGGCTCGCCGTATGGCGCTCACGGGTAAAGCCCGGCGGCGGCTCAAAGAGGTGGAAGCCAAACTCCTCGAAGTGGTCGCAGACGCTGACGAACACCAGGCACTGCTGAAAGAAAGAGACAAACTAAAGATTCGCATTAATAAAATTCCGTTCCTCGATGACTTTGACCTTAAATACAACCTGCAGTTAAAACAGCCGCTGCCTTCCAACAAGGCCGTGATGTTTTGCATTATGGATGTGAGCGGCTCGATGGATCAGTCGAGAAAGGATATGGCAAAACGTTTCTTTATCCTGCTGTATCTGTTCCTGCAGAGGAACTACGAAAAGACAGATGTGGTTTTTATCCGGCATCACACCAGTGCTCGTGAAGTTGATGAAGAGGAATTCTTCTACTCCAGGGAAACCGGTGGCACCATTGTTTCCAGTGCGCTCAAGCTGGTGGATGAAACCATAAAAGATCGCTACTCGCCCACAAACTGGAATATCTATGTTGCGCAGGCATCTGATGGTGACAACTGGAAAGACGACTCGCCTGTTTGCAGCAAGATTATTCGCGAGAACTTGCTTTCGGTGGTGAACCATTTCTCCTACGTAGAAATCACCAAGGGTGAACATCAGGCCCTGTGGCGAGAGTACGAAACCATTGCAGCTGATTACGCTGAAAGTTTCGCACTAAGGCAAATCATTGAACCGAACGACATCTACCAGGTTTTTAAGGATCTGTTCAAGCGGCGGGTCAACTCATGAGCGTTAAGAAGAACTATATTTCTGATTCCAGTGAGTGGACATTCGAGTTGATCGAAGAATATGAGCAGGTCATTGGTGAAATCGCTGACAGCTATGGTCTTGACACCTACCCCAACCAGATCGAAGTGATTCGTTCTGAACAGATGATGGATGCCTATGCGTCGGTGGGCATGCCTTTAGGCTATAGCCACTGGTCTTACGGCAAGCAGTTTCTCAGTGTGGAACAGAACTACAAGCGCGGGGCGATGGGACTGGCTTATGAAATCGTGATTAATTCCAATCCGTGTATTTCATATTTGATGGAAGAGAACACCATGACGATGCAGGCGCTGGTCATTGCACACGCCTGTTATGGCCACAATTCATTTTTCAAGGGCAACTATCTTTTTCAAACCTGGACTGACGCGGACTCCATCATTGACTATCTGTTGTTCGCCAAGAACTATGTTCAAAAATGCGAAGAACGGTATGGTGTCGAGACGGTGGAAAAATTACTCGACTCGTGTCATGCACTGATGAACTATGGTGTCGATCGTTACAAACGCCCCTATCCCATCTCTGTCGAAGAGGAGAGAATTGCCCAGGAACAAAGAGAGGTGCATCGGCAGCAGCAGGTAAATGATTTATGGCGGACGATCCCAGGGGCTGGAAAAAAACTTGAGGAAAGCGAGGCATGTTTCCCCGCTGAACCGGAAGAAAATCTGCTTTACTTTATTGAAAAACACGCACCGACGCTGGAGCCCTGGGAAAGGGAAATCGTGCGGATCGTTAGAAAAGTTTCCCAGTATTTCTACCCCCAAAAACAGACCCAGGTCATGAACGAAGGATGGGCAACCTTCTGGCACTATACATTGAGTAATAGCCTGTACAACCAGGGTCGCGTATCAGACGGGTTTATGATGGAGTTTCTGCAGACACACACGTCAGTAATCTACCAGCCCGATTTCGACAGCCCCCACTATAACGGTGTCAATGTCTACACACTTGGCTTTGCAATGATGCAGGACATACGGCGCATCTGCGAGGCGCCAACTGATGAAGACAGGACATTTTTCCCGGATTTTGCAGGGTCTGACTGGCTGAAGACGATAAAGTTTGCCATGGCTAACTTCAAGGATGAAAGTTTTATCCAGCAGTTCCTGTCGCCAAAAGTGATGCGTGATTTAAGGCTGTTTAATGTCCTGGATGATGAGCACCAGTCCGAACTTGAGATATCAGCGATTCATGATGAAGGTGGTTACATCGCCCTGCGGGGCCTGTTATCGAAGCAGTACAATCTCAGTGCCAGGGAACCCAACATCCAGATTCAGCACGTCGATCTGAAAGGCGACCGGTCCCTGACGCTTCGACACACCCTGCAAGACAGCATCAGACTACACGATGAGTCCAATGAGGTCATGAAGCACCTGAACCGCCTGTGGCAGTTTGATGTCCGCCTGGAAAGCTACGATGGTGGCAAGCAGGTAAAAAAACAGGACTTTAAAGCTGATAAAGCCTGATTTTCCTTTGATGATTCCTGTTTTCAAGCGCAATCTTCATACCCATTGTCACTCGAAATTGTTATTCGAAATACCCCGAGCCTCCAGGCTGATGTAAACTTCCGCTTCTTTTACCGGTCAGATTAACTGTCCTGGTTAATCTGGTGGTCAAAATGCAATTACGATTTCTTGTGCTGGTGCTCCTGTTTTTCAACCTGGCCGGCTCTGCCAGGGCGGCAGAAGAAATTCACTGGTATGACTGGGGGCTCGAAGCCTTCGATGCCGCCGCGAAACAAAACAAGCTTATTCTGGTGAATGTGGGCATGGAAGGTTGTGCTGCCTGTGGTCGAATGGAGCATATCACTTACCAGGATGAAGCCGTGATTCGCCGAATCAACGAATCTTTTATTCCAATTGCGGTGGACTCTGAGGCACGGCCTGATATTGGTGAGAGATATTCTGACTGGGCCTGGCCTGCAACAGCGTTTCTTACCCCCCAGGCGGAGCAGATACTGGCAATTGCCGGTAACCGGAATCCGGATAACTTTACTCCCCTGCTGGATGATCTGACAACCAGGCAACTTGAAGGCAGACTTGGCAAAGACAGCGAATCACCTTATGCGGCTCCCGGTGCACCGGCGGAAACAGAACTCACCCTGGTCAGGAGTCAGGTAAGAGGTCAAATAGATTCGCAGTTAAACGAAACCTGGGGTGGTTGGCAAAGACGAGGGCTGGGTACAGAAGGCGCGGGCGCGCGACTAAAACATCTATTTTTACGGGCCCATATGTTCGACAACCAGGAATTGACATCCCTGGCAATAAAAACGGCGGATCGGTTTGTCGATGGCATCGACCCGGTGTGGGGTGGCGTGTATGTTAGGGTGGTTTATCCGAAGAAACCGGGAGATAAATCCCCGGCCGGTGTCATCCCCGAGAAGAGAATCGCATCTCAGGCAAACGCTGTTAATGCCTTTGCCGATGGCTATGAGATAACCGGTGACGAAAAGTATCGCCGCGCAATGGGCAAGATGATGACCTTTTTCGAAGATTGGTTCCTGTCACCTGAAGGCGGCTTTTATTCCAATCAGAAAATAGATCCGCCAGGATTGACCCAGGGTATGACTGCACGTGCCTATTGGTCTCTCAACTCCCATGATGAGAGAGCCCGATACGGAATTCCCCCAATCGACCACGTTGTCTACACAGACCAAAATGCGAAGATGATTGAAGCGATGGTTCGCGCTTATGAAGCTTTTGCTGAGCAGAGGTATCTGGACCTGGCGTTGAAATCCGCCAACAATCTCGTCAATACGCGATTAGGTGCCGAAGGCTACCTATTCCAGAACACCATCAGCAAGCAAGTGACACAGGATGATCGACTCAGGCCTAATCTGGTTGAAGTGAGACCTTATCTGAGTACCCAGGCCTGGTCAGGTTCGGCATTTCTTGCGTTGTACCGTGCGACGGCGGACGTGAAATGGTTGAACCATGCCATTGTTGCTGCCGACGCCATGTTGCGGTTACTTGAAGACAAGCAATATGGTGGCTTCTTCGGCACCCGGGACGAAGGACTGCCCATTGCCGCGAGAAAACCACTGGAACAAAATGGCAGGGCGGCTCACTTTCTTTATGAATTGCATGTTTACACCAAGGAAGAAAGGTTTGAGTCAGTCGCGGAGCGAACGCTACAGGCGGTCAGTGAACCTGCCATGATCCGTCGCGAAGGTAAGATCACTGGGGAGCTGGCCATCGCGCTGGAAAAGGTCACAGTGAAGTACGTCGAATTCTCCGTTGTGGGCTCCCCGGATGATGCTGATGCTAAAATGCTGTTCGATGCTTCCAGCGATATCTGGCACCCCCGTAAAATTCTCCACTTTGAAAAGCCGGGAAGGTATCCGCAAAGGGATCAGGCTGCTCTATATATCTGTAATCCGTCGCGATGCAGTGTACCAATCACTGATGTTGATATGGTTGCGAAGCAGGCGGCGTTGTTTCGGTTGCCTTCTGCAAGTTAGTGAGCCTTCACAGATAGGTTGTCACCGGTCTGGGATAATCTATTCAATAAATAGTAGAATCCCTGCACGCGATCAGGGGGATTTGACTTAGATGGATGGTATTCACGATCTGGGTGGTAAACCCGGCTACGGACCTGTAGTCAGGGAAACGAATGAACCTGTTTTTCACAATCTCTGGGAGGCGAAGGTTTTTTCCTTTCTGCGTGGCGCGTCCATTGCAGGCGCCTGGTACAGCACCGACCGTTTCAGGCATTTGATTGAACGCATAGATCCGGAAGCTTACTTGACCCATGGTTACTATGGCCGCTGGTTGGGGGGTATTGAGACGGGTCTGGTTGAAGCAGGCATTGTGACCCAGGATGAGATCAACCGTAAAGTTCAGCAATTAGGGGGTGACAGCACAGACCTGGTTGCCGCTCGCCCCCGACCCGACCCTGACCCGTTAGGGGAAATTCCGGCGTATGATGGCTCGCAGCGTGATGTCTCGAACCCGCTGTTTCATACCGGGCAACGGGTACGAACAAGTGCGGTGGGCAAACCTGGTCATACCCGATTGCCTGCCTATGCACGCGATAAAGTTGGAACTGTAGTTACCTGGCATCAGGGTTGGGTCTATCCTGATACCAACGCACATGGCCAGGGCGAAGATCCACAGCATTTGTACACAGTACAGTTTACCGGTAATGAACTTTGGGGAGACGAGGCGGAGAACGTGAAAATCAATCTGGATTTGTTCGAACCCTACATAATGGAGGAATCGATGTGAGTGACGATCATGATCACAAACAAGAACCCCAGGCGATCAGGGCAGAGGCGTTGGAAGCAATACTGATGGAAAAGGGGTTGCTGAAGCCCGAGGATGTCGACGAGGTCATCGCCAGATACAGTGAAAGAGTGGGTCCGCTAAATGGTGCACGAATCGTTGCCCGGGCATGGAAAGAGAGTGACTTCAAAAAGAGATTATTAGCTGACGGTACTGCAGCCATTGCGGATTACGATCTGGAAGGTGGCGAGGTGCAGAAACTGGTGGTCGTGGAAAATACCCCGACAGTTCACAATGCTGTCGTATGCACACTTTGTTCCTGTTATCCGTGGGCCGTTTTGGGATTACCACCCAGGTGGTACAAGGACCCGGCGTACCGGTCAAGAATTGTACGCGAACCCAGGAAACTGTTGGCGGAAATGGGCCTGGCGCTGGACGAAGAAATTGAAATCAGGGTGTGGGACTCCAGCGCTGAAGTTCGTTATATGGTGTTGCCAATGCAGCCGCCGAATACTGACCACATGGATCAGGAGGCTTTGGCTGCACTTGTAACCCGGGACTCGATGATCGGCGTGGCGCATCTCGATGGTTAGTACCGATCCGGAAGAAATGCCTCTTGCAGGTAAAGCCGCACCCCCGATGGCAAACGGTGAAGTGATATTTGAAGCACCCTGGCAGAGCCGGGCGTTTGGCATGGCCCGCGTGTTGTGCGAACAGGGTGAATTTGACTGGGATGAGTTTCGGGCCTGTTTGATTCATAGAATCGGGCAGGGTGAGTCAACGGAAACGGATGAGTCATCAACGGAAACAGAAGAGTATCAGTATTTTGATCATTTTCTAGCGGCATTGACCGATATCGTCGCCCAGAAGGCGCTTTGTTCAGAACAGGAAATCCAGCATCGAACCCGGGAGTTTGATGCCCGCCCTCACGGGCATGATCATTAATTCGGTTTCTAATCAGTCAGCGAGATGGGTGGCGCTTTTGCATCCAGAGGAGCTTCGATCCCCAGCAATGAAGTGATTGTTGGCGCGACATTCAATTGGTGTACAGGTCCCAGCTTACTTTTGTTAACCCCGTTACCCATTGCGAGAAAAATTCCCGCCATATCTGGATGCGTGGGTGAGTAGCCATGTAAGCCCACGTTCCAGTCCATCAGGTTCGCAATCAGATCCTGTGTGCTTTTTAACAGTGAGTTTGATCGGCGTAATGAATATGGTGGATTGGTCGTCACGATAACGTCACCAATCCGGTCTGGATGCACGAATTGGAATGATTCTGGCAGTTCTGATTGCCTGTAGACTTTAATCTGTTTCTTCTTTTTTAATATTTCAAGTACCTGGTCCTGGTCTTTCATATCAGCAAGAAACAGATGCTGAACAGAATCTCCCCCAACGATCCGAACATCGAACCCAGCGTTTTCCAAAGCAGTTTCTACTTCAACTGAATGCGACACGGCTGTCATACCATGGTCACTGACAATCATCAGTGTGGTGCGCGGCCAGAGTTCGCGTTGATCAACTGCGGCGAGCAAACGTTGCAGTTGTTTATCCTGTTCTTTTATCACTCGAACGATATCAGGATGATTCGGACCTTTACGATGGGCGGTGCCGTCTGTGCCGCTCCAATAGGACATGATAAGTCGTGGGCGTTTCGCTTCCACAAGGTCAAGCCACTGAATGATCTGGTCGACCTTTTCATTCTCGGGTGTAGATGCGTTAAATGGGGCTATACGATAGCTTGTACCCTGTTGGTGCCAGTCGGTTTCCGAGCCGACCCAGAAGAAGGTGGCTGCCTTCACGCCCTGTCGCTCTGCGGCGATCCACACTGGTTCAGCGTCGATCCAGTTTGCATCACTGTCGTAGGAGTAGCTGCCCTTTTTGCGATCATAGAAACTGTTATCCAGAATACCGTGAACACCCGGGGCCGCTCCGGTTGCAAGTGATACGTGTCCCGGGAATGTGCTCGATGGGTAGACCGGAATCAGTGACTGTGCCCGTATGCCTTCTTCTTCGACCCTTTTCAGTCCCGGGAAATCGCCGAAGTCAGGATAGTCATGGCGCATCCCATCCCAGGACAGCACAATCACGATAGGTTCCTGCCCCTGGCTGGCTACTGGAATGAGGGATGCCAGGATCAGTACTAGCAGTACAGCCCGACGAAAAAGGAATTGCACTGGGCCCATATGGTTGTTCAAAGCACTTCTCTCAAAGGGGCAAATCCAGACTCTTCAACATGACGATATTTGCACTACTGCTGGCGAATCGGTGTTTTGCCAGGTTTTGATACTCGTCTGACTGATACCAGTCCAATGCTGCTTCACTGCTGGGAAACTCCACCAGCACCGTTCGAGTGAAAGGCCAATTGCCTTCAAGGAGGTTCGGTTGCTCATCCACAGCCAGCATTTTCCCTTCGTATTTTGAAAAAATATCGAGGAACCCGGCTTCGTACTTGCTGTATTCGTCACGATCAACGATATCTATCTGGGCTACAAGGTAGTGACTCATCATATTTCCCCGGCTTATTCCCACCTGTTTTGAAATCCAACACTGTTATGTAAAGCCGATGTGAAGTCAACCTGGGTGGAGGATGCACTGGGGCAGGTTCAGTTCTGGTTAGTTCTGGTTCGCTCCTGATATAGTCATGCGTGATCTACTGTTCTAACATGTGTAGAACCATAGACCTAAACAAGTACCGAAGTTAAACAGTACAGAAACTGAATAGCAGTAGCAGGAGTCAGATATGACTGAAATTGACAATCAAGAGGAAGAGATAAGGCTGAGTAATAAGGAAGCCCAGGCAAAGTGGGCGATCGACGTGGATGTTGATCCCTATTCCATACCTCTCGAAAAGCTGGACCCGTCACATCCCTCATTGTTCGAGAGCGACCGGTTCTGGCCCTATTTTGAGCGACTTCGAAAAGAAGACCCGCTGCACTACACCAGTGAAAGTATGTTTGGTCCCTACTGGTCCGCTACCAGCTACAGGGACATCATGTACATCGATACTCACCACGAGATTTTCTCGTCGGACATTGATAACGGTGGTATTCGAATGGGTGGCCGCCCCACCGAGGCGCCGTCGTCAGATTCTCCCTTTTATTTACCCATGTTTATTATGCAGGATCCACCAAAACATGATGAACAGCGAATGGTTGTCACTCCATCTTTCACGCCAAAGCGTATTCAGGAACTGAAGTCACTGATCCAGGAGCGGGCGGGAACGATTCTTGACAATCTGCCAAGAAATAAGGAGTTCAATTGGGTACGGGAAGTTTCAGTTGAGTTAACCGGACAGATGCTGGCTACGATTTTTGATGTGCCCCAGGAAGACCGTCATAAACTGATTCATTGGTCAGACACGGTGGAGAACCTTAGCAATCCTGATTTCTTTGAAACCCCGGCAGAAGGTTTCCAGGAGTTATGGAAATGTTTCGAGTACTTTGATGCAGTCTGGAAGGAAAGAGCGGCGAGAACAGAAGTCGGTGACGACCTGATTTCCAGCCTGGTGCATGGTGAATCAACCAAGGATATGACCCCCAATGAATTCCTTGGCAACATGCTGCTGTTGATTGTGGGTGGCAACGACACAACACGTAACTCAATTACCGGGGGCGTTCTTGCACTACATCAACACCCTGAGCAGTATGCAAAACTGATGCAGTCGCCGGAACTCATCCCCAAAATGGTGCCGGAGATTATTCGCTGGCAGTCCCCGGTGGCTCATATGTGCAGAACTGCGATGCAGGATGTTGAATTGAGCGGCAAGCTGATCAAAGCCGGTGATAAGGTTGTCATGTGGTATATCTCCGGTAACCGGGACGAGACAGAAATAGAAAATGCCAACCAGTTTATTATCGACCGTGAAAACCCCAGAAAGCACCTGTCATTTGGCTACGGCATTCACCGCTGCGTCGGCAATCGCCTGGGAGAGATGCAACTCACCGTACTCTGGGAAGAAATCGTAAAACGATTTCCCAAAATCGAAGTCGTCGGCGATCCGGTCTACCTGCGTTCACACTTTATTCACGGGATTCGCGAATTACCGGTAAGGATTCCGGGTTAGATGATACAACAGTCCGATTAAGGCGCGGTGTGATCACCCGTAGGTTGCAGTGGTGTGTCTGATTCAGTTCCGCCACGTGGCGGATTTTTCTGTTTCAGTAAAATTGCTAGTGCTGTTTCAAAGTCAATTTCGTCATCGTCATAATCAATCGCCTTGACCGCAGGTGCCTCAGGAATGATCTTCCCAGTGTTGTTGCGGAAGTACCACTTGTCCTCGAAGTCCTTGTGAATCGTAAACTCACCTTCATGCAGTAAACGATGATGCTTGCTGCATATTAACATCGTATTTGCCAGGCTGGTTTCACCACCATCGACCCAGTGCTTCACATGGTGCGCGTGCAGCCATTTGTCATGAGTACATCCCGGGAACCGGCAACAACGATCCCTTGATAACAAAGCCCGTTTCAAGGGTGGTGATACGACTCTGTGCTTTCGTCCGACATTTAACGGTTCGCCGTTGGCATCTTCTGTTACCGCGATCACACTGCTATCACAAACAATTCTTCGTGCTGACTCCACTGGCAAGTCACTCTTTCCGGCTTCGTCACTCAATGCTGCCTCATCAACATGAACCACCACCTGATAGTGATCTGCGGTACTGGTGACATTATCACTGCCACCACCAAGATAACTTTGAACAATGGCCATCAATGCATCCGCCTGTTTCGCGAAATACGAATCATCTTTCAACTGGGCATGATCCTCATTGTTATCTAGCTCAATCCCTGCAATCTCAATGGCTTTCATTATCAGGTCCGCCTGCTCCCTGGGTAGTTCAATGTGAATCGTTGAACCTCCATCAGCCTGGTGGCTGCAGCTCAAGTATCTGGTTTTGTGGAGTCTATTGGCATCGGGGGTCGAGAGACAGCGGTTGGTATTGCGAAGCTGGCGACAATAGTCATCAACCTGTGATGCGGTACGGTGTTGAGGATGCAGAGCGTGAGAATTTCAGGTTGCTGGCAGAAACTTACCTTCGGAATTCGGGGAAGAACCTCAATTCATAGCCAATGCGGTGGAGGAAAGCCTGCGTTTTGAGTCACCGGTGCAATTTTTGATACGGATTGCGATGGAAGATATGAAATTTTACGGCACGAGTATAAAGAAACATCAAACAGTGACTATCTGTTATGCCGCTGCTAATCGTGACCCTGGTGCAAACAATCGGCCAGATGAGTTTGACATAACACGGAAGAAGATCAGTCACGTCTTATTTGGCCATGGTATCCATCTTTGCCTTGGCGCCGAACTCGCTCGCCTCGAAGCACGTCTGGCAATAGAAACGTTGCTCGAACAATATCCAAATCTTTCCGTGAAGTCTGCAATACCGAAGTGGGAACCCAACCACTTCGTTAGGGGATTGGAAGAGCTGATTGTGAATGTCTAGTGCCGGGGTCTCCTGGTCGCCGCTTTTTTCACACAGTCTGTATCCTTTACTGGCGTTTTAGCTTTTTGATGCAGGAGGTGTCGCTGCAACGGCGAATCTAAAAAACCCCGTGATCTGGTCATGTTCTTTTGACAGATAGGCATTGTGCATATCAATGCTATCCATGCTGTCGATCAGTTTCAATCCGTGCTGGTTTAACAAACGTTCTATTGTTTGCTCCTCGACGGAAAATCTGAACGGTTCACCCTCACGGTGCTTGATCCAGGTTTCCATAAAATCTTTAACACCGTAAAGGCTGTCAATGTTGTCCTCAGTGACTGTAGTGATGTAATCAAATACGATCGTGTTTTTGTCGCTGCCGGAAACAAAGTCCAGTATCGCTTCAACCGCTTTCGGCTCAAGATACATTGAAACTCCTTCCCAGAGAATAAGTGTACTCGTAGCGTCGTTATAACCCTGGTTTTTTAGTGCTTCTACAATCGAGCCCTTGTTGAAATTGATCGGAATCATAGTGACGTTGTCAGGAACATCGATCTTGGCCTTGTGGAGGTGTTTTAGTTTTCTTTCTTGCGTTGTTGGCGCATCCAGTTCATAGATCTTTGTAGAATTGTTCAGATTGGCGAAACGATAAGTTCTGGTGTCATAACCTGAACCCAACAAGACGATCTGAGGGACATTTTTCAAGCCCGCTTTGAACCTCTCGTCAAAATATGCGGTTCTGGCAATTAGGTATTCATATGCTCCCGGTGTCATTTTCTGATTCTTTGCTTTGAAATTTTTTCGGACCCAGTCAAACTTGATGAAGAATCTGACCTTGGCAGGTAAGAAGTTAATCGCTAGAAAGTCTTTTGTCTCGCTCTTTGCATCCAGTGCAGCGACTGCCCTGCAGATGGTGGCAAATAGTGCTGTTTCTGAATGTCTCTGTTCTATGCTTTTACTTGACATGATTACTCCGGTGATCACTGCGGATGTGCCATTACCGCTGTGTTAAATGTCAGATAACGTGATTAATTTTGAGTCAACTGTATAAAATATGAATTCAACAGGGCTGTGTAAAGACCCGGATTGATCTACAAGCGGAAGAATCTGCCCAGAAAAGGCTTTCAGTTAATCATGATGTAAGTTGGATCTGGTTGAAAAATGGTGTTGTTCTGGTTTCTGGCACGGTGATAGAGTAGGTGTTACTAATAAAGGAGACGTGTGATGAATAAAGTAGAAGGTCTGCACCACCTTGCAATCTGTACCGGCGACATGAAGGCCCAAATTGAATATTTCACAGAGAAATTGGGTATGGAACTTCAGGCGCTGTACTGGATGCATGGCGTGGAGAACACCTTTCATGCATTTCTACGTTTGAATGATGAAAGCTCTATCGCCTTTGTTCACAACCCTGACATTGCCAAAATCGAGCCCGCACTGGGCGTTTCACATGCAGGTAATGCAGGCGCAAATTGTGCGCCCGGCACTATGCAACACCTTGCCTTTAAAGTCAGTAATGATGCAGAACTGATGGCAATGCGGGATAGGTTGCGGTCAAAAGGCGTACCCGTGCTGGGACCCATTGAGCATGGGCTATGTCGGTCAATTTATTTTGCCGGCCTTGAAAACATCACACTGGAATTGTCTTATTCGAATGAACCTATAGACAACCAGCTATGGGTAGACCCTGAAGTAGTCGATCTGTTAGGTATTACCGAGGGAGAGCTGGCGAGGTTTCGTAAACCCCAGGAGTATGAAGATGAATCGGGTGGTGTATCCCAGCCGGGTGTCGATGCGCCAGGACCGCACATGCGATATCCCGAGGCCGTGTACGGTGCAATGCTAGCCGCGCCCGACGAAGATTTATTGTATTCCGTTGACAATACGCCGCCTGTGAAAATCCAGGTTGAAGCCGGGTGAGGAAAGCTGTATTTCTTGTTTGTCTGCTAACGACTTCATTGTGTTTTTCCGATGAGTCACCCATAGAGGTGCAACACCTTTCACAAGCGATTCAAATCAAGACGGTGAGTCACGAGGACCCGAGGAAATTTGATGTTGAAGCTTTCGATCAATTTCTCGAATTTCTTCGCAAAACCTATCCGCGCGTGTTTAGTGAATTAGAAGTCACCGTGATCAATGACTACAGTTTGATCTTCAAATGGGCCGGGTCAGATGACTCACTGCGGCCCGTTTTGATCGATGCGCACTACGATGTGGTGCCCGTTGAGCCAGGAACGGAAGATGATTGGGATTTCGAACCCTATTCAGGTGAAGTGAAAGATGGCTTTGTGCTTGGCAGGGGTGCGGTTGATAACAAGTCATGGGCTATGAGGGCGCGGTGAAAATCGTTGAACATTTCAAGCGCAAGGGCCTTAGCTTTGAATTTATGTTGGGTGAAGGCGGCATCGTGATGAACTCTCATCCCCTTGTGCCGGGTTTTTTGTTGAGTTAGAAAATGCGAATGGAATTCATGGCACTAATGAAAAAGTTAACGTCGATTCCTTTCTGGTATCAATCAATCTAAAGGAAGCCATCATCAAATCGATTACGGCTCCCTGAGTTGAACAGGCGCTTATGTACCCATTGCGGAAGTTACAGTACTGGGTCATTCACTGTTCATCGCGGATATTCGATCATCACTGATCAGTAGGTTGGTAAAATGTTATTCGTATTCCCCACTACCTTAGCTCCTTGCCACGATCAAACTACAAATGAGCAGGATAAATGCTATTGGTCAAAGATCTCTAGTTTGCTGGCGGAGTATATAACCAATCATTAGGATGCCAAGCTTTGCCATCCTTCACAACCCACAATAAGGATTTTAGTGAACTAATATCTTGTAGTGGGTCATCCTCCAGAATCAGCAAATTTGCACGTTTCCCAATTTCTATGCTGCCAACTTCATGCTCAATTCCCATCATCGTGGCAGGAATAATTGTAGCCGACGCAATGACCTCGGCTGGTTCCATTCCGGGTTCAACTAAAAGTTCCATCTCACGTACCGTAGTCGGCCCATGGAGCAAATTCAGAAAATGAGGCCATGATCCGGAATCCGTGCCAACGACAATGGGAATCCCTGCCTCATGAAAAGTTCTGGTCACCATGCCAACAAGAACGACTGGGGGGGTGGCGATTTCCGGGATCTGATGATTGGCGTTGGCCATGTTATTGAAATTGGGGTCGCTGATCCGGATAAGCTTGGCGTGATGGGATGGAGTTATGGTGGTTTCATGACCTCCTGGGTAGTGACACATACCAATCGTTTCAAAGCGGCTTCCATCGGTGCGCCAGTCACGAATCTGATCGACTTCAATGGCACTGCTGACATTACTGGATTTCTGCCTGACTATTTCGATGGAGAATTCTGGAATAGGGAGAAGGTTTACAGGGACCACTCGCCACTATTTCACATAAAGAACGCTGCAACACCATCACTTATTCAGCACGGCCAGGCTGACGCAAGGGTCCCACTCGGTCAGGGAACCGCGCTTTACCGAGCTCTGAAACTTCGTGGTATCGAAACCAGGATGGTGATCTACCCACGTGCACCTCACGGGCCTACAGAACCACGACAGATACTACATTTGATGGAATCCAATTTGGATTGGTTCAAGTCCCATATTCCAGCCAAACAGCCGGATTGAAGGGATGAACTGGCGTACTGCTGTCTGCTACGTAACTGAAAGCGAAACTTGTTTTGCCAGGTTTAACGTTTAACCCCATCAGATCAAGCCGAAGATTCTCAGATCGACGCCTGGAATTCAACAAAAGCATCCGCAGCAAGATCCGGTCTTTGCAAAACTGAACCATGACCTACGTTTTTGAAAATTTTCAATCGCGCGTCCGTTGCCAGCTCCTCCAACTCCCGACTTGATGCCAAATTAGGGTCATGATCCCCCGTTGCAACAAGTACAGGCATCGTTAGCCTGGCTACAGCCTCACGCAGGTCAAACTTTGCGGCAGCAGCCAATGCTGCAGGTACGGCATCAGGAACCTGATGCACATTCCAGCCCTCTGGTCTTTGGAATCGACTTACACCAGATTCAATCTGCAGCGCCACGGCCTGTTTCGCACCACTTTTCTGCGCCTCAGGATCAGCGGCACCAATGCTCGCGTCAAAAAGCGCAGCCGAGATAACCCTTGCCGGATTGAGGGAACAATAAGCCAGGGCAGCCCGGGATCCCCAGGCCATTGACCATACATGACATTTTGAAACTTTCAGGGTATCGAGAATCAGGTTCGCGTCTGTCGCATACTGTTCAAACGTATATTGGCTCTCAGGGTCTTCTGCGGGGGTGCTTTCACCGGTGCCTCGCACATCAAACCGGACCAATCTGAAACGATCGGCCAGTTTAGACACGACAACATCCCACATATGGAGTGTGCAGCCTGCGCCATTCCAAAGTAGTACTGCCGGTGTGCTGTCAGGTCCGCTGACTTCGACGTTGAGGGTAGATCCTGTTGCCTCTATCTTGATATTCGAATCCTGTTGGCGCAATTAAACTGCTATGACATATCCTCGTAAGGATTTTCAACGCAAAGGTCTATAGTCTTTTCATGCCCGGGAATAGAAATTGTCTCATCAGTGAGGGTCAGGCTTTCACCTTCAACGACGCCAACACCAAAATTGTATATCAGCGAGCTTCCCTCAATAGTTTTTACATCGTAAGCCCTGGTGTTTTCCAGCACCTGCTCGTTCGCGGCATCTCGTTTTTTCAGCGCACTGCTGCCATATTTTTTCGAAAGCATTTTCTTGACAACTGTCGGCGACAGAATTGTTGCCGTGGCGTTGTTGCCACCAAAGCCCTTGGTATTGATAAAAGTGGCGTCGATTTCTGTAGGGTCTATTTCCTTGTGATCCAGTAAAATATCCAGATTGCTGTTGTGGACATCGTCCGCTAGCTTATCGACTGTTTTGATGCCGGGTATCAGGCCATGTTCCCAGACACCTAACGAGGCTACAATCTGGTCACCGGATGCGGTCGCCAGGGAATGACCGAGGTAGGACTTAATCGCTGCCACCGGCCAGTTTCTGATCCCGAAGGTCTTCGCCATTTCGTTGATAATATGTGACTCGGTCACCCTGTTTTGTGGTGTGCCAGTACCATGCGCATGAACATAGGTTCGATGCCTGAGTGATTCTTTACCAAGAATGGATCGAGCCACCCCCATGGACTTACCCATGGTGACGTAGTTTCCTATACCCGGGCCCGAGATGGACTTCTTAAAACCATCTGCATTAATAAACACATCAGCTACTGCACCGTAAATGTTGGCGGCCATTTCCATGGCGAGTTCGTCATCGAACAGAATGAGAAATTGGGAAGCTTCAGACAATGTGAAGCCGCAGTTTTCTGCAAAGGGTCGACAGGCCCGTTTATTGTCGGCAGGACCTTCGATCCCATCAATCTTATTGAGCGCGTCATCTTCAGCAAGCGCGCCCATCGTACGATAACCTTCGATAACTTCCGGTGTGATGGGTGCTTCACTGGCACCCACCAAAACGGCGCGAAATTTTCCTGATTGAATATCGCGAATCCCCTGCCGCAGGTTGTACAGGAATGTGGCGCATGCACCGATATTGGCACCGGTTGTACCGACACTACCTAAAATGTAGGCGTTGACGAAATCAGCCGTCATCTCGGCGAGACTTAATGGACAGTTTTTCGACGTTACCCGTTTACCCATTAGAGCAGCCTGTAACATCCCACCAGCGCCGTTGGTATCTAACTGGCCCATCGCGCTGCTGGCGTAGACAGAAATCTGGTCAGCTGGAACCCGGCGACGCACCTCGTCCCATTCGATACCCAGCGAATTCAGTGCATCAGAAGCGGCATAGATGGTCAGTTGTAATCCACGGGGATGGTTTCTGGACTGGTAGAGAGTTCCTGGATCAAAACCAGTCGGCAATTGTCCACCGGATTGAACCCGTGACACCCGCTGGTCCGGAAACAGGATTTCCATATTGTCACTGCAGGTTACAAAGACCTTACCTTCCTCGGCATCCTTCACGGTCCAGTCCGGTGGAATCACCGAAGGCAGCTGGTTGCGTTTGAGGACAAAGGACATGGTGTCTGTTGCGACCGGGCTGAGTTGTGCCAATTTGTTAATACGTATTGCAGAAGGGTCAAACAGGTTTTTTTCAATTTTTCGAACCAGGGTGTGGTCGCGAATGTACTGTGGGTCTGATGCATCGTCGAGGTTCATCAATGACGCCAGGGACTGGTAAGTCGTATCTGCTAACTGGTCGCTCAACTGATCGATCACTAAACGCCGGTAACCGTGGTGAGCCGAACTTCTTCCGGCCGGGTTAATACCACCAAAGCCGACAATAACGGGAAGACGTGACAAAAAAATATCTCCTGAAGATCGAAAAGGCCAATATTACAGGCAACTTCTGGTTAAGTGTTCGGCGTTCCATGCGACACCTGGCAAGAAGTAGCTTAATCCATTGCCGTAATTGTACGTTTTTGCGGTGCACAAGTCACCGCCAAGACAAATTTCAAACCAATTCGATAGCGATTGCCGTTGCCTCTCCGCCGCCAATACAAAGAGCAGCGATGCCGCGCTGTTTTCCCCGTGTCTTCAGTGCGTGCATTAGCGTCACAATAATTCTGGATCCGGTTGAACCAATCGGGTGGCCCTGGGCACAGGCACCACCATAGACATTGACCTTTTCAGGGTCGAGACCCAGATCCTGGATCGCCGCCATGGTGACCATGGCGAACGCCTCATTGATCTCGAACAGATCTACATCATCCCGGGTCCAGTCGAGTTTGGCGAGCAGCTTTTCGATCGCACCAACGGGTGCAATGGTAAATTCTGAAGGGTGCCGTGAATTGGTTGTATGACCAAGAATACGTGCCATGGGGGTGAGATTGTTTTCTTTTACTGCACGCTCGCTGGCCAACACCAGGGCCGAAGCCCCATCGGATATTGAGCTGGAATTTGCCGCGGTGACACTGCCGTCTTCCTTAAAAGCAGGGCGCAGTGTTGGGATCTTCTCCAGGTTCGCCTTGCCGGGTTGCTCGTCTTCCACCACGGTAAACTCGCCCTTGCGGGTCTTGATGGTGACCGGGACAGTTTCAGCGGTTAAATGACCGTCGACTATGGCTTGTTGTGCCCGTTTTAGTGATTGGATGGCAAATGCATCCATGGCTTCCCGCGTCATCTGATACTTGTCAGCCATATCCTGGGCGAAGGAACCCATTAATCGACCGGTTTTCGCATCTTCGAGACCGTCTACGAACATCGAGTCCTGGACCTCCATATGGCCCATTCGGTATCCGCTTCGGGCTTTGGGCATCAGGTAAGGTGAATTACTCATGCTTTCCATACCCCCGGAGACCATGATTTCGTTGGTACCGGCTTTAATCAGGTCGTGCGCGAGCATGGTGGCTTTCATGCCTGAACCACAGAGTTTGTTAATGGTTGTGGCGCCTGTTTCGACGGGAATATCGGCATTGATGGCTGCCTGACGTGCAGGGCCCTGTTTCAGACCAGAAGGAAGTACACAACCCATAATGACCTCATCGACCTTAACAGGTTCGATGCCTGCCCGGCGAACCGCTTCCTTGATCGCGATCGCACCCAGTTCGACACCGGTCAGGTCCTGCAAACTGCCTTGAAATCCACCCATTGGAGTGCGTGCGCCGTTGGCGATGTATACGTCGTTCATAATTATTCCCGGTTTTTTGAGTATTGGTTCTTGAGCATTTTTTGAGAATTGCGGCTCAGCTTGATTGATGAGGATCGAATCCTATTTTAGAGATGCATGGAAATCAAATACAAAAACTTGTGGTATGCTCCGGTCCCGATTAATTAGCGATTTTTTTTACGAAGGAATAGTCACAATGGCGACAAAAGCAGAAGCAGCATTAGAAATATTCAACTCCGTAATGGGTGAGGAAGAAGGAGTGGGTGAATGGTTTGAAGTAGACCAGGATCGAATCAACCTGTTTGCAGATGCGACCCTGGATCATCAGTTTATTCACATAGATCCGGAAAAGTCTGCTGAATTATCGCCCTATAAAGTCACCATCGCCCATGGATTTCTAACCTTGTCGTTGATCGTTCACCTGGGTGCCAATATTCCGCCAAAAAAACCAGAAGCTGTTGAGGGTGTTTATATGGGTGTCAATTACGGTCTGGATAAAGTTCGCTTTCCGGCACCGGTTCCCGTCAACTCAAAAATACGCGCACTACACCGCCTGGTGGGTGCGGAGTTGAAAAATCCAAATACCATTCAGCTAAAGCGTGAAGTCACCGTTGAACTGGAAGGGTCCGACAAGCCCGTATGTGTTGCCGAATCGTTGACGCGACTTATGTATGGCTAGCTCAGGTGCCCTCTAAAGCCAGCCTGGTCTTGATAGCCAGGCTGCAATCGAAGTGACCTGGACATAACCAAAAGGACTTTTAGGCGGATCTTTGAGCAAAGGTGTCGGGAAGATAGTCTGGAGAATCGTCGGCTCGCTGGCAGGTTTACTGTTAACTGCCTTTAGCCTGGTCATACTGGTTTTGGTTTTCCCATCAGTCGTTACGACACCAGCAGAAGAAACTCTCTCCAGTTTGCTAGGACGCAGACTCACTATCGATGGTCCAATACAGATTACGCTGGCTGAAAAGAGCCAGGTGCGAATCAGCAATATAGCCATTGAGAATCCTGACTGGTCCCGGTACCCGGACCTGGTGAGCATTGATGTGCTCAGCATTACATTCGATAGCAACAAACTGCTTTTCGGCGCGCTGATGATGGGTATCGATATCACTGGCGTGGACATCGGGCTTGAGGCGCGGGAATCGGGAGGCACGACATGGGAATTTGCAGAAGCGGTTGCTTCTGACGCCGATGAAGAGGCGCCAGATAACGAAGCCGGGGGTGCCGGGATACCACTGCTTGTGGATTCAGTAACACTTTCTGATCTCACGCTTAATTTTGCCGATACCTCACTTTCCCGACCGCTGGTAGTGGAAGTGCAATTGATCGAGGAAATTAATGCGGGAGATGACTACTTCGATTTTCTAATGAGCGCCAGCGTCAACGAGATACCGTTGCAAGCCAGTGGGAGTGTTGGCACCTTTGACGCGCTGTTGTCAGGCAAAGGTGTCGAATTTAATTTCAGCGCAGAACTACAAAAACTCGATTTTAAAGGCAGTGGTTATATACCGGAGCTGCAGCGGCTACCTGAGCTGGACTCCCAATGGGAACTTGTCATTTTTGATATGGACGACCTTCTGTCTTCGTTGGGGTATTTACCTTTTACGGAGGGAGACGCGCGGATCAAAGTCGATACAATACACCAGGATGGCAGTCACCGAATAATCACAAAGGGTCTTATCGGGCAATTCCAGATAGATTCAGAGGCGCATCTTTCCGATTTTGAAGAATTCAGGCAGATCAAACTGACGCTTAATGCTTCCGGTGCCTCCATGGGTTTTCTCGCCGACCTTACGGGTCTGCCCTGTTTACCCATTGATCATTTTGAGCTTGATCTGAAACTGACGAAACTTAATGAACGAGTCGACCTGCCGGTTTTGAAATTTTCATCAGATGCAATGAGCATGACGCTTAACGGTAAAATCGATGATTTCAAGGATCCGGATACCGGAAGTTACAAACTGGGTTTTCAGATACCGGAGGTTTCCGGATGGCAGTGCATGTTTGGCGTTTTTGGTTTTCCAGACATCCCCATCGATCTGGTTGTTGAATATTCCCCGAATGAAAAACTCGATAATCGTGTCACTGGTCGCATGTCAGTGCCTGGTATGGAAATGATATTCAAAGCAGATTCCATGGACTACCTGGATAGTGAAGGGGCGATAGCAGAGGTATCAGTTAAGGGAGACTTCATGAAAATGTGGCAAGGACCCGCTGCGGGGCTTAACCGTCCGATGCCTCTGGATATACACTCGGATTTTGTTTTCAGGGAAGATAGTATTGAATTGATTAGTCTCCGTGGCCTTGTCAATGATGTGGATCTTTTACTTACCGGCCAACTGGAAATGTCACCATTTACAGCGAACGCCAGGCTTGACCTTCATGGTGATTTACTGACGAATGTTGCGAACATTCTTAGAGTGCCGATACCCTCAATGGGGTCGATAAAGAAAGACCAGGCGTGGTCGATGTCTGCTGACTTGGCAATGAATGACAAGGTGATACAAATCACCGGGCTAAAGCTCGATCTTAAGGATCTGGGCGCTACCGCTGAGATTATTGTTCGTCAGCCATTTGCGGATCGATCGACGCTAGCAACGGGCACTCTGCTTGCTGCAGACATTTCGAAGCTGCCGGGCCTTAATCTCACTCTGCCGGCAAAAAATCTGAAGCTCGACTTTGAAGTTGCTGAAGCCAGTGAAACTGTTGAAGAAGCTGGCAGTGCCACCTCTGTTATTACCTTTAAGGCAGTTAATTTTACTTTGGGCGAATCCGACGGCCATATTGAATTGGCACCGATTCGATTGGATGATTATTCGACAGACTTCCTGATTGAGTTAACCTCCCGGGACCTCGTTGACTGGTCGGCGCTGGTACCGAACTACACCTTTCCCACCGCAACCCACCAGGTTTTACTAAAAGGTTCATTGGCAAGAGACGAATTGAAATTGACGAAAGGTATAGTCCGCACTGGGGACGATGGCGAGTTTTTCTTGTCGGCTACGGGTATCTATGAACCGACGAGACTGGAGGGTAGCCTGCTCATTGAAGGCCACGGTAACAGGCTCTCGTCTCTTGGACAGGGAGGTTCCGTTGAACCTCCAGATCAGCCGTTTACAGTAAAAACACGGTTTACCCAGGATGAATCTGGCATTCAATTGTCACCCTACGAGATAACAGTGGGTGAAAGTGCGCTGCAGGGTTTCCTGATAGTTGTACCCGGTGATCCTCCAACTTTGACGTTTCAGGGGACCGGTGAAGAGCTTGATCTCTCAATGCTCGACCTATTTGCTGAAGATGAAGAAAGCGCTGATGACAGTGGGAGACTTATTCCAGACTGGCCGCTACTTAACAAACCATTGGGGCTAATGAATGCAGATATCGATATCAAGGTAGATAGGTTAAAGATCAGGAATGTGACCCTCTACAACCTCGATGCAGAGTTGGATCTGCAGGACAGCTATTTTCGCATCGATAAATTCAGCGCCGCCTCGGACCTGGGTACTGTCACGATTAATGGAGAAATTGCCCCCCAGGCAGGGGCTGCAGGCGTTGAAGTAAGTGGCAAGATCGACGTCGAAAATTTGGTGCCAGTCTTCTGGCTTACAGAAAATGATGATCCCGACCTGGTGCCGACATTGTCGGGAACGGCACATGTTAACGGCAGGGGCATGAGTACACATGAGTTGCTATCAACTCTGAATGGCCACATGCGTTTATCCGGATCAGCAGGTAAGGTAAATAGTTCGGGATTGGATCGATTTGGAGGCGACATACTGAATCAGGTCGCGTCGGCCCTGAATCCACTTAAAGAGAAAAGTAGCACCACTGATTTTCTATGCTCAGCCCTGGTTCTCGACATGGTTGATGGTATCGTCAGGCTTGATCCGGGGCTGGTTGTTCAAACTGAAAAGATGAATTTGTTCAGCCGTGGCAAAGTTGACCTGAACGACGAATCTGTCGATCTCCAGTTCTCGACCCGTGCCAGCAAAGGTCTTGGTCTGAGTGCGGCCAGCATTGCCAACAATTACCTCAAAATTGGCGGCACCCTGAGCAATCCACGTTTGGCATTCGCACCCAAAGAAGCCTTGGTAGCCAGTAGTGCCGCGGTTGCTACGGGTGGGCTTTCCGCCTTAGGGGTCAGCGTTTGGAATCGAATGTTTGCGAATAAAAATCCCTGTCAGAAAGCACTGGACCTTGACCCAAAAAACTAGCTGTTCAGGTTTTCTAATTCGAAATTTCATGAAGTGAAGCAGTCGAATGGTTGGTAGAATAAACGTATGTGCATGTGAAGTATGGAACTGTTATGACCGTTGTGACCAAACAGGACTTGATCCAGAGCATCCAGGATTCGTTGCAGTACATTTCGTACTATCATCCGCCGGACTTTATCAAGGCGCTTAACGAGGCTTATGAGCGTGAAGAATCCGTAGCCGCAAAGGATGCAATGGCCCAGATTCTGATTAATTCCCGGATGTGCGCCGAAGGCCACAGACCTATATGCCAGGATACGGGCATTGTTAACGTCTTCCTTTCTGTGGGTATGGATGTTCGCTTCGAAACTGATGTTTCACTCGAAGATATGATCAATGAAGGTGTCAGGAGAGCGTATCAACTGCCCGATAATGTCCTGCGAGGCTCTATTTTGACCGACCCGGCGGGTAAACGAATTAACACCCGTGACAATACCCCGGCTGTGATCCATACCGAACTGGTCTCGGGCGATAAGGTAGACATTCATGTAGCAGCAAAGGGCGGGGGGTCGGAAGCCAAGTCAAAACTGGCGATGCTTAACCCTTCGGACAGCGTCGTTGACTGGGTGATCAACACCGTACCGACTATGGGGGCTGGTTGGTGTCCTCCGGGTATGTTGGGTATTGGCATCGGTGGTACCGCTGAAAAAGCAACTTTACTGGCGAAACGATCATTAATGGAGCCGATCGACATTCACGAACTCCAAGCCCGTGGCGCTGAAAGCCGAATCGAGGAGTTACGCCTGGAATTGTTCGAAAAGGTCAACGCTTTAGGAATTGGTGCCCAGGGCCTGGGGGGATTGACCACCGTATTGGATATCAAAATCATGGATTACCCAACCCATGCGGCGAATTTACCCGTTGCAATGATCCCTAACTGTGCTGCCACCAGGCATGTTCATTTTGTCCTCGATGGCTCAGGCCCTGCTAAACTGCCGGTGCCAAAACTCGAGGATTGGCCTGAAATCACCTGGGAAGCCGGTCCGAGTTCTCGTCGGGTGGACCTGGACACAGTAACAAAGGAGGACGTAGAGTCCTGGCAGCCGGGCGAAACCATTCTGATTTCCGGCAAGATGCTCACAGGTCGGGATGCCGCACATAAACGCATCAGGGACCTGTTTGCAGAGGGTAAAGGCTTACCGGCAGGTGTAGATTTTGACGGCCGCTTTATTTACTACGTTGGGCCGGTTGATCCGGTCAGGGAGGAGGTCGTCGGCCCTGCAGGCCCGACTACAGCCACTCGCATGGATGGTTATACGGAGATGATGCTGGAGAATACGGGCCTTCTGGGCATGATTGGCAAGGCAGAACGTGGTCCCGCGGCGATTGAATCGATCCGGGAACATCAGGCAGTTTACCTGATGGCGGTCGGTGGAGCTGCATATCTGGTGTCAAAGGCGATTCGAAAATCCCGGGTGGTTGCCTTCGCGGACCTTGGAATGGAAGCGATTCATGAATTTGAAGTCAAAGATATGCCAGTCACCGTTGCCGTGGATGCCCGGGGTACTTCTGTGCATGTCACCGGTCCGCGAACCTGGCGCTCAAAGATCGGCAAACTTCCTTTAGTTGAAGTCTAAAGTCTTTTAGAATCATATAGTTATAAAACAATATTTGTTCAGTTTCGTTGAAAGAAACCGGCGTATAGAGTACATTAGCCCGATTTGGAACCGAGAAAGCTGTCCGGGTCAAAGTTCTTGAATTTCGAAATGCCATCGGATGGTGTTTATCAGACATTGGAATAGTATTTATGGAGCAGAAAAAAGCTTCGGTTGATCAGCTTTATTTAATTGCAGAAAGCCTCTCGCAGGACTTTTCCCTGTTTCCGCAACGGGAACCAGCCGCAGTTATCAAGGGTTTGATTTCTGAACAGCAAATCGAGATTGAAGTTGATCGATTACACAGCCTGGATATCGATAGTTATATTGCAACATCAGTAACCCCGAGTGAAGAGACGTCACGGCCCGGGTCCAAAGAAATAGTAGAATCTTTAGATCTGCCGATAATCAAAGAAACCCAGCAAGGTCCTTTCTACGCAGCGGAAGTCGAAATGATGTTTGACGGTGTGCCCAGGCGGGTCGGCTTTATCACTCAGGACCGAGCTTTTGGATTGGGTGTCTGGGGGCCGGAACATCACGAATTGGCCGCGAAGGCGGCTAACGATTACGCTGTTCGTTCGATGCCTATTGTTTGTCTTATGGACACACCCGGCGCAGACGTCGATTTCACGTTTGATTGCTGAACTTTGTAATGTAGACGTACCGACAATTGGTATCGTTGTTGGTCAGGGATACTCCGGTGGTGCCATAGCGCTGGCCGCCGGTAATCTACTGCTTTCATTGCGTACCGGTGTGTTTAACACCATCAATCCCAAATCACTGGCGAATCTGGTCAGGCGTTATAACCTGTCCTGGCAAGAATGCGCCCAGTCTGTGGGTGTGTCATCTTTTGAGTTGTACAAGCAGGGTAATATCGATGGAATTATCGACTATGACCCTGGGGAAGATGACAAGATCCATAACCTGAACAATGCCATCGTCTCCGGCATCCTGTCGATCGAGCAAAGAACCCGTGAGTTTGTGGATCAACATCCGGAAATACTTGAGCACTATCATCGTAACATTAATCGCTATCTTCACCTTACGGAATCTTTGTCCGCTGTACATGCTAGCTCAGCTCTAAAATTGAGAAGCACGCCAACAGAGTATCCCAATATTTTTGGCGTGACGTTCCGGTACCTGCGTTACCTTGGACTCAGGAAACGAATCAAGAGCATTACCATGTCCCAGTACGGCCGTTTGGCGTCCAGTGAGTTGCCTGAAGGCGAACTGTTCCAGCGGCAGCGTCGTGAGAGGCGTTCGGCCTTTCTGAGCTGGTTGCTGGACCCTGACAAAATTCTGTACGAAGATGAATTGATCAAGGCCTGGAAAAACTACGAAGATAAGAAAGCCGTGGTTGGCGATGCCAGGGGGCGCATTGCGCAATTGATCTTTGGTGAGCCCACCAAGAACTACGAAAATGCCAAACGGGAATTGTGTCTGTTGTGTGGCCTGCACCTCTACAATCGCTGGAAGGCAAGCGCAAGAGACAACTATGTCGCGCTGATGGAGCATATTGGCGACCAGGAAACGAGTACCTTCCTGCTCAGCGTATCTGATATAAAGGATGTAAAAGCACTTCTGCGAAGTATGTCCGACACGGATAGCGCATTCACAATCCAGTTGAAAAACCGTTTCAGTCATGAAGGCAAAAAACTTTTTAGTGGGGAATTTGTCGAGGGCAAGAGTGAAGACTTTCTGGCGGAGCAACTCGCTTCAGAGCTTAACCTGATTATGGAAGAAGAAAGCCTTT
>LWDU01000114.1_pt1 | contig 41217 bp, 38 predicted proteins | sample 727161 | NCBI WGS metagenome assembly LWDU01 (sample SAMN04566230, study PRJNA314399) | hydrothermal vent metagenome | isolation source: deep sea hydrothermal plume seawater | place: Mexico: Gulf of California, Guaymas Basin | collected 2004-07-11
ACAATACATTGCGACCCAAACTCTTCGCAAAGCGCCGGGATAAGCTCTGGGTTGATTATGGCTGCAGAATTAACAGCAACCTTGTCTGCGCCCGCATTAAGCATTGATCTAACGTCTTCTGCCTTACGTATGCCCCCACCAACAGTTAACGGGATAAACACATGTTCTGCAATTTTTTCAACCATATGTGTTGTTGTATCACGATTCTCGTGTGAGGCTGTTATGTCTAAAAATGTAATCTCGTCAGCACCATCTCTATCATAACGCTTTGCCACCTCAACCGGGTCTCCGGCATCCTTAATATCAACAAACTTTACGCCCTTAACTACACGTCCATCTCTAACGTCAAGGCAGGGTATGATTCTTTTGGCTAAACTCATGGTAACTTAATTTTACCGTAACTTAAAAAGTTCGCTCGATATATATTATTTCTATGGGGGTCGTTATCAATTATTCTGCTCATCTTAAGCTAGATAAACATACAAAGCTAATAGCAAAAAAAGTGCTCTCTGGTTATTTTCTTCTCTGCAGGTATAATTAGCGCCTATGAATTTTCCCAAACACATCGCAATCATAATGGACGGTAACGGTCGATGGGCGCAGAAACGCCTTTTGCCAAGGGCTCGGGGACACCAAAAGGGTGTCAAGGCTGTGCGAGATACTGTAAGACATTGCTCTGAGAATGGGGTTGCCATGTTGACCTTGTTTGCCTTTAGTAGCGAAAATAAAAACCGATCCGGAGAAGAGGTTTTGACTCTAAGCAAACTTTTCTTAGCTGTTCTAAAAAGTGAAACATCGAAGCTACACAAAAACAATATAAAACTAAAAATTATTGGTGATATGTCTTTGTTCTCTAAAGAAATACAGGTTGCTGCTGCTAGTGCGATTGAACTGCTACAAAACAATACTGGAATGGCACTTGTTATTGCTGCTAACTATGGCGGTCAATGGGACATCACTCAGGCAACTAAGAAGGTTGCACAACTATGTGTCGAAGGGGAGATAGACTATAAAGATATAAGCTCTGATGATATCTCTAAACACTTGTCGTTGGCTAATGAACCTTCAGTTGATTTGCTAATTAGGACTAGCGGTGAGATTAGATTGAGCAACTTTCTGTTGTGGGATATAGCCTACAGTGAAATGTATTTTACTGATGTGTTATGGCCAGATTTTTCTGCATCTGAGCTTGATATAGCCGTAAAGACTTATAACCAGAGGCATCGCAGATTTGGAACTAGGCAGGAAAAAGCACAATGACTAGCGCCTTACAAAGAGTTGTCACTGCTATGATTGCTGCACCGCTTTTTATTTGGGCTGTTTTCTCCATGCCTTCAGATTACTTTTCTTACTTGTTACTGTTCCTTGTAGCGCTAGGCTCTCTGGAGTTTTCTAAACTAATTAAATTGCGCAGCCCCTACTCTAGGATCACGTACTCTGTATTTATTATTACTGTAGCGCTTTTCGTTAACAGCCTAGAGAGTGTAGTGCCCTTCGTTTTGTCTTTATCCCTTGTTTGGTGGGTCATAAATCTGTATTGGGTAGTGAGCTATCCTAACAAGACCTCGTTGTGGTTTGATCCTTTTGTAGTCAGAGTGCTCAGTGGCCTGATGTTGCTTATTCCAATGTGGATTTCTCTAAGCTATTTACACCGAGTCTATGGGCCAGAATGGTTCCTTCTCTTGATGCTAATTGTTTGGGCAGCTGACTCAGGTGCATATTTTACTGGTAAGTCAATAGGAAAGCACAAACTGTCGCCTAATGTCAGTCCGGGAAAAACTATAGAGGGCCTTTTAGGTGGTGTAGTATTTTCAATTGCCGCTCTGATTTTATTTGTAACCCTATCTGAAGAAGGTCAAAAAATTGATACGCCTGAGTATGTTGGGTATTTTATCCTGGTGATTATTATCGGCCTTGTGTCAGTACTTGGAGACCTTTATGAAAGTCTGTTTAAGCGCGTATCTAACATTAAAGATAGTGGCAAATTTTTTCCTGGCCATGGAGGCATTCTCGACAGAGTAGACAGCTTGACGGCCGCCTCTCCATTTTTTCTAGTGGGCCTTAATTTGTTATGAAAAACATTACCATTCTAGGTGCAACAGGCTCAATAGGGAGCAGCACCCTTTCAGTGATTAGCCGCCATCCTCAAAAGTTTAGTGTTTTTGCTATGAGCGCAAACACTAACTGGCGCAGTATGGCTGAACTTTGTAACAAGTTTGAACCTAGGTTTGCAGTCATGTCCGACTCTGTCTCTGCATCAAAACTGAAGCATGCCCTTGAAATTGACACTATAGTTATGAGTGGTAGTGAGGCACTCTGTGAAATAGCTTCGCACCATGAAACAGACTACGTCATGGCAGCAATAGTTGGTTCAACAGGTATGCCCTCTGCACTGGCAGCAGCTAACGCAGGAAAACGTGTCATGCTAGCAAATAAAGAGTCACTGGTATTGGCAGGTGAAATATTCATTGGAGCAATAAAAAAGTCAGGAGCCGAATTAATCCCAGTTGACTCAGAGCATAGCGCTATTTTTCAGTGCCTAAATGGGGACACTTTGTCTAATGAAAAAGGTGTAGCTACAACAGATGAGGTCTACTCGTCTGTGGTCAAAGTTCAGCTTACCGCAAGTGGTGGGCCCTTCTTTAGAAAGCCTATAGATGAATTTATGTCAATAACTCCTGAACAGGCCTGTGCCCATCCTAATTGGAGTATGGGTAAAAAAATATCCGTAGACTCAGCAACAATGATGAATAAAGGTCTAGAGGCAATCGAAGCGCACTACTTGTTTGCATTGCATCCTGACCAGATTGATATTGTTATTCATCCGCAAAGTATTATCCACTCCTCGGTATACTTCAAAGACGGGTCGACCTTGTCTCAGCTCGGATCTCCAGATATGCGTACTGCAGTTTCTTATGCCCTGTCCTATCCAACACGAATAGAGTCTGGAGTAAGTCCGGTAGACTTAACCAAGCAGTCGTTGGATTTCTATATACCTGACAATAAAAGATTTCCCTGCCTTGGACTTGCTATTGATGCCCTAAAAATGGGGGGTTGCTGTATGGGCACTATTAATGCGGCAAACGAGATTGCCGTAAGCTCGTTTCTTGAGAATAAAATTAAGTTCTTAGATATTCATAAAGTTATTGAGCAAACCTTGAGTTTAGTTCCCTTTTCTAAGAACGAAAGTCTTGCACAAGTTATGTCTAACGATGAACTCGCAAGAGAGGTTGCAAGTGAGGTTGCAAGGTCTTATGCTTAGGCGTGCATTTTCACCACTAACAAGACTTTATCGATTTTGGATTGCTGTTGTGATTGGTGCCCTTATAGGGTTTACGGTAAACGCTGCAGTTTCTGAACATCTCTTCGTGGTAGAAAAGGGTGACACTCTGAGCTCCTACTTTAACCGTTTAGGGCTTAGTAACCAGGTTTTGTTAAGCATGTTGTCTTCTAGCAACAAGAATGTGGCCCTAAATAATTTAAGTATCGGTCGCCCCTTAGTTATAAGACTGGACCAAGACAAACAACTTGAATCATTAGCTTATAGTATTACTAGAGACAAGCTATTTAAAATAAATAAAAAAGGCAAGCGCTTTGTTACTACAATAAACGAAACAAACAAACCAAAGGGGCTTAATTCAACCACTGTAACAATAAACAAATCTCTAAGTTATGACGCTAAAAAACTTAACGTTTCCCCTGCAGTAATAAACACAATTGTTCGTGTTTTCTCATGGAGAATTAACTTCAAAAAAGATCTAAGAAAGGGGGATAAATTTATAATTGTTGGCGACAACACTAAGAACCCGGTAGCATTAATTTATAAAAGTCGGTCGAAAAATGTTTCTTTTTTCTCTTACATTGATGAGTATGGGAATGTGGACTATTATGACGGCTCAGGCCTATCTGTTAGCCATTCTTTTTTGCCTGCACCGTTAAAATATGATCGCATAAGTTCAAAGTTTCAAAAATCTAGATACCACCCAATCTTAAAGGTTTGGAAGCCTCACAGGGCGATAGACTTTAAGGCAAAAAAAGGTACCCCGGTATTCTCTACTGCTGATGGCGTAATTAAACAAGTTAATAAGGGTGGCACCTTAGGTAACGTAGTTTACATTCAGCACGGCAACGACCACCTCACAGTTTATGCGCACCTATCAAAGTTTGCTCGTGGATTAAAGGCAAACAAAAAGATTGAACAAGGCCAGACTATTGGCTATGTTGGGTCCACAGGTCGCTCCACTGGCCCTCACTTGCACTACGAGCTTCGCTATAAAGGCGAGAGAAAGAATCCGTTAAAATATAACGTGATGAAGCACAGGACGCTAAGCCAAAGGGATTTGTCCTTATTTAAAAAGCGTGCAAATTTCATACTTAAAAGTCTTTGATATTACTGGCTGTCTAACCAATTCTTCCAACTGTCTGGGGACAGGCTTTTCCATTGGCCCCCTCTAACGTACTGATCTTGATAACTCTTTGCCCCTTTTACGTTATTTAAGATAGCAAATGAGAGCATTTCTTCAATACTTGCAACGTCATATGTCCCAGGGACTAACGACTCGTTCCTAATTATAGCGGCAATAAATGCAGAGCTAGAGTTGCCGTTAACTTGAAAAGAGCGTTCGAATAAGTTTAACGCCATAAGCTCGTCCTTTAGCGTCCCGCCGCTTCCATCCAACAAGAGCATGGCATAATCATGCATAGCCTTGTCGTACCCCATTAGCGCCAGGCTTAGAAGGAGCTCGTTAGCGGTTGAATTTTGTGGGGCGTACCCCATAATTTTGCTCCCCATACGTGCCTGCCTTGAGGTTTCATACATGGCATCAAGGTCGTTTAGGCTGAATGCGCCCTTTAGTAGTAAGGAGTTTCCCCGCATGACTACGTCACGAGACTCTATTTCATTGCCGACCTGTATTAAACGAAGGGCGCTGTCTGATAATTGAGACGCGAAGGCACCATTAACAATTAAAACAAGGGCTGAGAGATATTTTTTCATACTATTAATGTCGAATATTTTAGCATAATAGATTAAAATATCTGCAAAACCGTTTAAAGCCAAGACATGCAAAAACCTAACAACTCAAACCTCAGTTTGCCACTACTATATAAAGGCAAAGTAAGAGATGTTTATGAGGTTGATAGTACACGTTTGCTTATGGTTGCAACTGACCGGTTAAGTGCTTTTGATGTAGTCTTTGATGAACCAATAAATAAAAAAGGTGTTGTTCTTACTTCGGTGTCTAACTACTGGTTTGACAAGACAAAAAATATCATACCAAACCACCTAACAAACGAACCCTTAGAAAGCGTGCTGCCTGATACAGAGGCGAAGCTTCTTATGGGCAGGGCAGTTATAGTGAAAAAACTCAAGCCTCTTGCAGTCGAAGCAATAGTCAGGGGCTATATTATCGGGTCTGGATGGAAAGACTATAAAAAAAATGGATCGATTTGTGGAATACCACTTCCCAAGGGCTTGGAGTTGGCACAAAAGCTACCAAAGGCTATATATACACCCTCCACCAAAGCAGATATGGGGGATCACGACGTTAACATAGACTACAGCGCTACAGTAAAAATTATCGGTGAAAAATTAGCTAAGCAAGTAAGAGATGTTAGCGTTGAGATATATTCATTTGCTGCTAAATTAGCATCTGAAAGGGGCATAATAATAGCCGACACCAAACTAGAGTTTGGTCTTGACGAAAACAACTGTTTAACGCTCATGGATGAAATTTTAACTCCGGACTCATCTCGTTTTTGGCCTAAGGCGACTTATGCCGTCGGTTCTAGCCCGAAAAGTTTTGATAAACAGATTGTCCGAGACTACCTAGAAACCCTTGATTGGAACAAAGCCCCTCCGGCCCCAAAATTGCCACAAAGTATTATTGAAAAAACTTCAAACAAGTATTTCGAGGTTCAGCAGCTTCTTACTCAGGAATAAATGATGCAAATTAGTGGCTTGATTGAAAAAATGAATACCAGCCTCGACATGGGCATTGCACAATACCGCCTGCCTATAGGTGAAAAGATGTTAAACATGAACGATCTGATTGGGGAGCGTATTAGCCTTAACTTTGACGGCAAAATATACTGCTCCAATTGCGGTAAAAAGACAAATAAAAGCTACTCACAAGGTTATTGCTTTCCCTGCTGTCAGAAGCTTGCTAGGTGTGATATGTGTATCATGAAACCAGAACAGTGCCATCACCATATGGGGACCTGTCGTGAGCCTGAATGGGGCACTAGGAACTGCTTCACGCCGCATGTTGTTTATCTTGCTAATTCCTCTGGAGTAAAGGTTGGTATAACTCGTAAAAGCAACACCCCTAGCAGATGGATTGATCAGGGTGCCGTTGCGGCCTTGCCCATTCTTGAGGTTGATACTAGACTAAAGTCGGGACAAATTGAGGTTGCATTAAAAGAATACGTTAATGACAAAACAAATTGGCGCAAAATGTTGAAAAATGAAGTAACAAGCTTAGACCTTGTAAAAATAAGCGAAGAGCTTATCCCTAAGATTTCAAGCGCTATAAAACAGACGAATGCAACTATAATTAATGATAGGCCTTTAGAAATCAATTATCCTGTAATACAATACCCTAACAGCATTGACTCTCTGAACCTTGATAAAAGCCCTCTCATCTCTGGAATGTTGCTTGGTATTAAGGCCCAGTACCTGATTTTTGATTGTGGCGTCCTTAACATTAGAAAGTTTAGCTCTTATAATATTGCAATAAACTATTAACATATCGAAAACACATGAGTGATTTAACTATTGAAGATTTACAAACAGGTAGTGGCTTAAATGCTAGCACAGGAGACACTGTGTCCGTACACTATACCGGCTGGCTCAGTAACGGAAAAAAGTTTGACTCGAGCGTTGACAGGAATCAGGAGTTTGTTTTCGAGCTGGGTTCGGGCCAAGTAATCCCTGGGTGGGACATGGGCATTGAAGGAATGCAGGTTGGCGCCAAGAGAAAACTTACAATACCCTCAGACTTAGCCTATGGCCCGATAGGTGCCGGGGGTGTAATACCGCCAAATGCCACCCTAGTGTTTGAGGTTGAATTAATGGCTATAAAGTGATGAAAGAAGACTTTCCTCGAGTAAAAAGACTTCCGGCCTATGTGTTTGCCATTACTAATGAACTAAAAATGCAAGCAAGGGCAAGGGGCGAAGATATTATTGATTTTGGCATGGGCAATCCTGACCAGCCAACGCCTAAAAATATAGTTGACAAGCTAATCGAAACCGCTAAACGGCCAGACACGCATCGTTATTCAGCATCAAGAGGCATACCAAGACTACGCCTTGCTATTTCTAACTGGTACAAAAGGCGTTTTGATGTTGACCTAGATCCGGACACCGAGACCATTGTGACAATTGGCTCTAAGGAGGGTCTTGCTAACTTAGCACAAGCCGTAGTTGGGCCAGGCGACACAGTTTTAGTCCCCAACCCAGCATACCCGATACACCCTTACGGATTTATTATTGCTGGAGCAGATATACTGCACATACCGTGTGGCCCAGAAGACGACTTCTTTTCCGAGTTAAAAAGGTCAATTAATAATACTTGGCCAAAGCCTAAGATGCTTGTAATTAACTACCCCTCTAACCCAACCTCGGAATGCGCTGACTTAGAGTTCTTTGAAAAAATTATAGACATAGCAAAGGCTAACAGCATTTGGGTCGTTCAGGATCTTGCCTATGCCGACATTGTTTTTGATGGCTATGAAGCCCCAAGCATACTTCAAGTAAAAGGAGCAAAAGACATAGCAGTTGAATTTTTCTCTCTTTCTAAAAGCTACAACATGCCTGGATGGAGGGTTGGTTTCATGGTTGGAAATCCCTTGCTCGTCGCTGCACTGGCAAAAATAAAGTCATACCTTGACTATGGTGTTTTTACCCCTATACAGGTAGCCTCTATTGAGGCTCTTGAGGGTGACCAGTCTTGTGTAAGGGACATTGCTATGATGTATCAAAAGCGTAGAGATGTACTATGTAATGGTTTACAATCCGTAGGTTGGAATGTTACTCCTCCAAAAGCAACCATGTTTGTTTGGGCTAAAATACCTAAACACTACGAAGAGCTAGGTTCTCTTGAGTTTACAAAAAAACTGTTAAAATTTGCAAAAGTTGGTGTGTCTCCTGGGCTTGGGTTTGGCAATAATGGTGACAACTATGTTCGTTTTGGACTAATTGAAAATGAACAACGAATAAGGCAGGGTGTAAGAGGTATTCGTTCTATGTTTAAAGAGGACGGTTTAATTTAACAATTATTTTATGAAGCTAAGTGCAAAACAATTTAAACAGCTGCCTGGCAAGCGCCTAACCCTGCTTGGAATGTCTGGCGTTGGAAAAACTCACCTAGCCAAAACTCTAAGCAAAGACGATGGCTGGTTTCACTATTCGGGAGACTATCGTATTGGGGCTGAACACCTAAACAAATCAATTCTAGAGAATATAAAAATAAGAATAATGAAAGATCCTTGGCTTGAAAAACTTCTGCACGACAAGTCAATAGCCCTAAAAAACAATGTTACTTTTGACAACCTGTCTTCAGTCTCTGCGTTCCTTGGAAAGGTTGGAAACCCCGAACTTGGCGGCCTTCCAATAGATGAGTTTATTTCTCGTCAAGAGCTTCACAAAGAGGCAGAAACTCAGGCAATGCTTGATGTGCCTAAATTTATACTGAGAGCCAAAAGACAAGGCATTAATAATTTTATTAATGACGCTGGTGGTAGCTTATGCGAGATTGATAATACTGCGGTTTTTAAGGCTCTGGCAGAGCACACTGTTATTATCTATATTAAAGCCAGCAGTACTAACGAAAAGACGCTCATAGAGAGGGCACAAATGCAGCCCAAACCGATGTACTATCAACCTGACTTCTTGCAAAACCAGTTAGAAATATACCTACAAAAAAATGGCATGGTTTATGTAGCACAGATGGACCCTGACGATTTTGTTCGCTGGATCTTTCCTCGCTTACTCGAACACCGTAAGCCAAAATATGCAGAAATTGCTAACCTGTATGGTTACACTGTAACTAGTGACGACCTATACAGTTGTGGTAGCTCATCACAAATATTAGAATTAATTCAAGACTCTATAAAATAATGCCACTAATCGCAAATTCAAATCTACCCACTTTCAAACGACTAGGCGAAGACTGGGTGACTATACTGACTGAAGACCGCGCAAGCCATCAAGCAATAAGGGAGCTCCACATTGGACTTCTAAATTTGATGCCTGATGCTGCCTTAGAAGCAACTGAACGACAGTTCTTTAGGCTGGTAGGGCGGTCCAATCAAATTGCACAGTTCTATATGCACCCCTTTACACTGCCTTCAATTGAGCGAGGTAAAGGCACCAAAGACCATATTTCTAGATACTACAAAAGCTTTGAGGAGATTAAGTCGCACGGCCTTGATGCACTAATCATTACAGGAGCCGCTGTTGAACAAGCCAACCTGTCTGAGGAGCCTTTCTACGAACACCTTAAAGAGGTTATTGACTGGTCTTACGATTTCGTTACGTCCACTATTTGTTCGTGTTTGACGACACACGCAGTAATGGAGTTTCGTTACAACAAAAAAAGACAGCCCATAGGCGAGAAGTGTTGGGGCGTCTTTCCTCATGAAGTAATAATGAGACACCATCCACTGCTTAAAGGTATAAACACTCGTTTTAATGTTCCACATTCTAGGTATAACGAAATCTCTTTACAGCAGTTTGCAGATTCCGGGGTTGAGGTTTTAGTTAAAAGCGATATAGGTGCTCACATGGGTGTAAGTGATGACCTTTTTCGTATAGTGTTTTTTCAAGGTCACCCCGAATACGACAGTATTAGCCTTCTTAAAGAATACAAAAGAGAAATTGCTGCTTTTTTGAATAACAAAAGGCCCGACTACCCGGTTTTTCCGGATAACTACCTTAGCGAACAGAGTCGGGCAATATTGAGAGAATACAAATCTAAACTGCTTAGTGCTGAATTCTCTTTGTCTGAGTTTCCCGAGGAGCTTATAGCCAAAACTCTTGATAATACCTGGCGAGACGCTACTGGCGCCCTTATTAGCAACTGGATTGGGTGTGTATATCAGGTAACGCATGAGGATGTTAAATTGCCGTTTATGGACGGTGTTAATCCAGAAGACCCTTTGGGCATAAAGTAGATCTTCTTTTGTTGGTTGTTTTAATATACAATCCTATTACCATTGCTCAATTTATGCACCAAGATTAAAATATAGCTATGAAGATTATCCGCGGTCTGCACAATCTTTCTAATCTTAGTGGTTGCGTAGCTACTATTGGCAATTTTGATGGTGTACACTTGGGCCATCAGAAAATTTTGAAAAGTGCTTCGGCAAAAGCCAAGTCTCTACGCTTACCTCTTGTGGTTATTTCTTTTGTACCTTCTCCTCAGTCCTTTTTCAATCGACCACAGCCGACACTAAGCAGCTTTAAAGAAAAGCACTTTCTTCTCGAGTCTTTTGGCGTTGATGAGCACCTGATTATTAATTTTAATAGGCGCTTCTCTGAAGTTAGTGCTGAACAATTTTTACTTCAGACTTTAATCGGCAAGCTAAAAATATCTTACTGTTTTATAGGTGATGACTTTCGTTTCGGCAAGAATAGGGTGGGGAATTTTAATATGCTTAAAGAGTTTTCAAAAAGACACAACTATATAGTTGAAAACTCTAGCAGCATTCTACACAGAAGCAAAAGAATTAGTAGCTCAACAATTAGGTCTCTTTTGTTGTCTGGTAGTTTTGCCCTCGCTAACGAGATGCTTGGAAGAGAGTTTAGTATCGCCGGAAAGATTGTGCATGGCGACAAAAGGGGCAGAACTATTGGATTCCCAACTATAAACGTTCCTATCAGAAGGTGTGTCAGCCCTGTTTTAGGTGTTTTTGCTGTTAAGGTGTGCCTAGGAGGTATGTCTTATTACGGTGTTTGCAATATCGGAAAGCGCCCCACGTTTGGTGGTGAAAAAACCTTGCTGGAAGTTTATATATTTAATTTTGATGAGCAGGTATATGGTTTACAGGTAACGGTCACTTTCAAGTTAAAGATAAGGGAAGAAAAAAGATTTGGCTCATTCGAAGACTTAAAACAGCAGATTCTTCTAGACACTCAGTCGACAAAAGACTACTTTAAAATCTAAACAACCTTCCATCTAAGGACCTCTCCTGCCATAAACGGAACTATGCTTGATTTACCGCAAGGATAGCTGTCTGGCACAGTCCACTCTTTTCTTTGTAGAGTCGTCGTGTCCTGGTTTCTGGGCATAGAATAAAAGTCTGGACCAAACTTTGACGCAAAGCCTTCAAGCCTATCTAGTGCGCCCGCAGACTCAAATGCTGTAGCGTATAGCTCTATTGCACAGTGGGCATTTAGAACTCCTGCACAGCCACAAGACGACTCTTTGTATTCTTTCAAGTGTGGGGCCGAATCAGTACCAAGAAAAAACTTGGGACTTCCGCTCGTGGCTGCGCCCAAAAGGGCTGACTGGTGTGGTTTAGACCTTTTAAGCACCGGTAAACAATAATAATGCGGACGAATGCCGCCTGCAAGCATATCGTTACGATTAGCTAAAAGGTGGTGTGGCGTAATTGTTGCTGCCACATTATTGCTGCTGGACACAACAAAGTCGCATGCGTCCTTTGTAGTTACATGCTCAAAAACAACCTTAAGCTCAGGAAACTTGTTAATAAGCCCTCCAAGCACATCTTTAATAAACACTGCCTCACGATCAAAAATATCAACATCTGCATGGGTCACCTCTCCGTGTACAAGGAGAAGCATGCCGACTTTCTGCATCATTTCTAATGCAGGATAAATGTTATTAACGTTTGTCACCCCGCTATCGGAGTTTGTTGTTGCGCCAGCAGGGTATAGCTTTGCCGCTCTAATGTGTGTGTGTTTAGAAGCATCCTCTATATCCTTAGCGGTGGTGTTGTCAGTCAAATACAGCACCATTAGTGGGTTAAATTCAGAGCCGTTTGGCAAAGAATTAATTATTTCTTCGCGATACTTGAGTGCCTGAGTTGAATTTGTAATCGGAGGGTTAAGGTTTGGCATAATAACACCTCTTCCCATCTGTGCAGCGCTCATGCCAATAACAGACTTGAGCTCGCGGCCAGTACGCACGTGTAAATGCCAGTCGTCTGGCTTTAATATTGTTATTTTTTGCATAAATTCAATGCGACTTGTTTAATCGCTCTCTTTCTGTCTGGGCGTTTGTTGTTCAATGTAAGCTTTTTACCGCCCATGACAGTGCTTGTATTTTTTCCCGGAATTACAAGGGCAAGGCTCATTTCTTCCTATCTTCTTCCTTTTGTTGTTTACATTTGAGCTCTTTTCGTCGGCCTCGTTGTGTTGATATTCAACATTCTTGTTGGCTTGAGGCTCAACCTCAGATGCTTTGGTTTGTTCGTTAATGGTTACTAGCGATAGCGCTTTAACTATTTCTGTGTTTATAGTATCAAGCAAGGATGTGAACATGACGAATGATTCTTTTTTGTATTCTTGAGCAGGGTTTTTTTGTGCGTAACCGCGAAGATTAACGCTTTGTCTCAGGTAGTCCATTGATGCAAGGTGTTCTTTCCAATAATGGTCAAGCGCCCTTAACATTACCGCCTTTTCGAAGCCGCGCATTTGTTGCTCTCCGACTAGTTCCTCCTTTTTCTCGCTTATAGATGCAAGGCCATCAATAATTCTGTCCTCAAGCTCATCAACGTCAAGGCCCTCGTCAAGCCAATCTTGTAAAGGGAAGTCAGCCGCATAGTCTGACTTTAAAGCGTTGTGCAGCCCTTCAACGTCCCAATCATCCTCTGACTGTGCTGTAGATATATACCCCTCAAACAGGTCTCCTATAACGGTTCTTCTCATTGTAGCATAACGCTCCCGAACGTCTTCAACACTCATAAGTTCATCGCGCAAACCGTAGATAACTTTTCTTTGGTCGTTAGCAACATCGTCATACTCTAGCAGGTGCTTTCGTGCGTCATAATTCATTCCCTCAACCTTTTTCTGTGCATTTTCTATTGCACGATTCACCATTTTGTGCTCTATGGCTTCGCCCTTTTCCATACCGAGTTTTTTCATCATGTTTGCCATTTTTTCACTAGCAAAGATACGCATAAGGCTGTCTTCCAATGACAAATAAAAGCGTGTTGACCCAACGTCACCCTGTCTCCCGGCACGGCCTCTTAACTGGTTGTCCACTCTACGAGATTCGTTACGCTCAGTTCCAACAATGTGGAGGCCTCCAGCCCCAATAACCTCTTCATGTTGCTTTGCCCAGTCAGCCTTTTGTTTGTCTGTTGGGTTGTCGGTCATTCTGCCCCCAAGAACAATGTCTGTTCCTCGTCCAGCCATATTTGTTGCAATTGTAACTGCGCCTATAGAGCCGGCATTTGCAATTATGCTTGCCTCTCTTTCGTGTTGTTTAGCATTCAGCACCTCGTGTTTAATGTTTTTCTTCTTTAGAAGGCCAGATATTAACTCAGAGTTTTCAATACTGCTTGTACCAACCAAAACCGGTTGCCCTGTTTGCTGGCAGCTGACCACATCATCCGCTATCGCCGTGAACTTTTCATCTGTTGTCAGGTAAATTTGGTCTGACGAGTCGGTCCTTGTAGAGGGGCGATTTGGTGGAATTACCACACACTCTAGGCCATAAATATCTTGGAACTCTACAGCCTCTGTGTCTGCAGTTCCCGTCATTCCTGAAAGCTTTGAGTAGAGCCTGAAATAGTTCTGAAAAGTAATCGAGGCGAGTGTCTTTCAATTGCCTGATGTAGCCCTTCAGACCATCGGCGCCCAGGCATGGTCCTACCTGTGAACTCGTCAACAATAACAATTTCGTCCTCTGTAACTATGTAGTCTACGTCTATCTGGAATAGAATGTGCGCCCTTAAGCCAGAATTAATATGCTGCATAAGAAGGATATTACTGGCATCATATAGACTTGCTCCTTCTGACAGCGCTCCGGCCTTTATGAGTAATTTTTCTGCCTTGCTGTGGCCGTCATCGGTTAGGAACACTTGTTTGTGCTTCTCGTCAACTGTATAGTCACCCTGCTCCTCTATAACAACTTCCTTGCCTTCGCCACTCTCAACTTGCCTTGTAAAACTTGGAATCATTTGGTTTATTGCATGGTATATGCTTGAAAAGTCGTCTGAAGGACCAGATATAATTAGAGGGGTTCTGGCTTCGTCAATTAGTATGGAGTCAACCTCATCCACAATCGCAAAATTTAACTCTCTCTGAACCTTCTGTGCGCTACTGAAGGCCATATTGTCACGTAGATAGTCGAAACCTAGCTCGTTATTGGTTGCATAAACAACGTCACAAGCATAGGCTGCTTGTCTCTCTTCTGGCGGCATTCCTGAAGTTACTGATGCAACGCTAAGCCCCATAAAATCAAATGCTGCTCCCATCCATTGTGCGTCACGTGCTGCCAAATAATCATTTACAGTTACTATGTGCACCCCTTTGTCGCTCAGGGCGTTCAAGTATGCTGGAAGTGTGGCAACAAGAGTTTTTCCTTCCCCTGTGCCCATCTCTGCAATATTTCCGTCATTTAAAACCATGCCTCCGATTAACTGCACGTCGTAGATCCTTAAACCAAGCGCCCTAACGCATGCCTCTCTCATAACAGCAAAAGCCTCTGGAAGAATAGACTCCATACTCTCATCTTTGGCAATTCTTTGTTTAAACTCATGAGTCTTTAATTTGAGCTCTTCATCGCTCAAAGAACCTAGACCCTCTTCAAAAGAGTTTATTGTGGCAACTGTCTTGTGTAGCTTTTTGACAAAGCGGTCGTTTCTTGAGCCTACAATCTTCGCGGCAACTTTGTTGATAATGTTCATTTAAACGGCTTAGTTTGATTTTCCAAAATAGTGCTATTTTCGCATATATACTGTGACATATAGCAATCTTTATATTGTTAGTAGTATAAAATTTATCATTATAAGTAGCATATTGGCCCTTTGGCTCTGTGCTTTACTTTTTGAATATAATTTTATGAATAAACATAATGCAGAGCTAGTCAACGCTGCCAACCTTTCGCCAAAAGGGTCTCTTGGCAAGCTCTTTTTGATGGCTAGAAAATATAACCATATAAATGACGAGGTTTCGCCCCAACTGCCGAACACTATTAACTCCATCAGGCTCTCAATAATTGTTGGCAATACCGCAACCTTTGTTGCACCAAACCAGCCCGTTGCTTATAAAGCAAACCAACAAAAGCAACTACTATTGGATCTGCTAAAGACAATTGATGGTCTTTCACATGTTGATAAGGTAGTGATTAAAGTTGACTATATATAATTATTTCATTATATTAACCGTTATATTACTCTATAATTATCGTTTTTGCATTTTAAAAACACTATAATTGTTGTTTTTTATTTGCGCGTTATGAGTAATTATGTGAGGACATCAGCCCTATGTCAGAGCAAGAAATAGATTTGAAAAGAAGACGCCTACTTACAGGCGCAACTAGCGTTGTTGGAGCGATTGGAGTTGGCGGAGTTGCCTGGCCATTCCTGTCTTCTTGGAGCCCATCAGCGAGAGCGAAGGCGGCGGGAGCACCTATTGATGTTGATATAAGCAAGCTCGAAAACGGTCAACTGGTAAGAGTGTTATGGAGAAAAAAGCCTGTTTGGATTTTTAAGCGTGACGAACAAACAATTTCAAACCTTTCGGCGCTAGAGGGTGAGCTTGATGACCCTAACGGCACTGGCAACTCTAAGACACAGCAACCGCCATATATAACAGAGTCGCATCGTTCTATTCGCCCCGAAGTTGCGGTTATAGTTGGGGTTTGTACCCACCTAGGATGTTCTCCAACCTATAGGCCAGAAGTTGGGGCTGCTGACCTTGGAGGCGAAAGATGGAAGGGCGGTTTTTATTGCCCGTGCCACGGCTCTAAGTTTGACCTAGCTGGCAGGGTTTACAGTGGTGCGCCTGCACCCACTAACTTGGTTATACCTCCATATAGCTTCATATCAGACACACTTATAAGGGTTGGTGTTCAACCAGATGCCGCCTAAACAAGCTCAAACTATGGAACACAACAGACTCCTAAATGAATATGAATAAAAACAAAAACTGGATTGACCAAAGATTTCCCCTAACAAAAGTTTGGAATGAACACCTTGCAGAATACTACACCCCTAGAAATTTCAATTTCTGGTATTTTTTTGGGTCCCTTGCATTGTTAGTGCTTGTCTTGCAACTTGTTACGGGTATTTTTTTAACAATGCACTACAAACCTGATACCGCTACTGCTTTCGCTTCGGTAGAGTACATTATGCGTGATGTAAACTGGGGATGGCTGATTCGTTATATGCACTCAACTGGTGCTTCGGCATTCTTTATTGTTATCTATCTACACATGTATCGAGGCCTTCTTTATGGCTCTTATAAGGCGCCAAGAGAGCTTATTTGGATTCTGGGCATGGTTATTTATATAGCCTTGATGGCAGAGGCATTTATGGGATATGTTTTGCCTTGGGGCCAGATGTCCTACTGGGGAGCACAGGTAATTATATCTTTGTTTGGCTCAATACCCTTTATTGGTCCCGACCTGTTAATATGGATCCTGGGGGACTATGCAGTTGGAGACCCTGCTTTAAACCGTTTCTTTTCTCTACACGTTATTGCGCTTCCTTTAATTCTTGTAGTTTTAGTATTTTTGCACATAGTTGCGCTTCACACTGTCGGTTCAAACAACCCTGACGGAGTTGAGATAAAAGAAAACAAAGATGAAGGCGGCATCCCAAAAGACGGTATACCTTTCCACCCATACTACACTGTGAAAGATATTGTTGGTGTGGTTGTTTTTTTAATGCTTTTTTCAGCAGTGTTGTTTTATGCTCCTGCCCTAAACGGTTATTTTTTAGAGGCAGCAAACTTTGTAGAAGCAAACCCTCTCAAAACTCCAGAACATATCGCACCTCTTTGGTATTTAACGCCTTTCTATACAATTTTAAGAGCGATTCCTCCAATTCTTGGGTCGCAGTTTCCTGGCGTTTTGGCTATGTTTGCGGCACTACTAATCCTTGTTGCACTTCCTTGGCTTGACAGGTCTAAAGTAAAATCTATTCGTTATCGTTCGTGGCCATATAAGGTCGCTCTTGGCGTTTTTGTTTTGAGCTTTGTTTTTCTTGGCTGGTTAGGCATGAAGCCTGTTATATCGCCAGAATGGTATGTTTCTTTAGCGGGATCGATAGGGATGGAGATTGAGACGGCTTTGTACCTAATTTTGGCCCGTTTTTTCTCTTTTTGTTACTTCGGATTTTTTGTATTTATGCCCTGGTTTACCTCTATTGGACAAACTAAGCAAGTCCCTTCAAGGTTGACGGAGTAAATTATGAGCAAATCTATTAAAACAATTCTAGGCGTTATGTTAATGTGCGTATCTATCTCTGCGCTATCTTCTGTTGGCGTTAAGCTTGATACTGCTAATACGGATATAAGTGATAACAATTCTTTGCAAAACGGTGCAAAACTTTTTATGAATTACTGCTCTGGATGTCATTCGCTTAGTTTTATGCGCTACAACAGATTAGCAGAAGACCTAAACATTCCGAAAGAAGATGTAGTTACAAACCTTATGTTCAATGCAGAAAAAATTGGCGACACTATAAATGCAACCATGCCAACTGAGGGCGCTAATAAATGGTTCGGAGGGACTCCTCCAGACTTGTCGCTAGTAGCTCGCTACAAAGGGGTTGACTGGATATACACATACCTTCGCTCTTTTTATCCTGATGACTCTCGCCCATATGGCGTTAACAACCATGTATTTCAAAACGTGTCTATGCCCGACATATTGTTAGAACTAAAACGCACCACTCCAAAAGATGAGTTCAACAGCAAAGTGCGGGATATTGTAAACTTCTTGGACTATGTTGGAGAACCGGCAAAACTTGTAAGGAGTGCTATTGGTACAAAGGTCCTGGCCTTCTTGTTGCTTTTACTGGTCCTGGCTTACTTACTAAAGAAAGAGTACTGGAAAGACGTTAAATACGGCAAATGGCGCGCAAAAGACTAATTTCTGATACAATTAAACAACAAAGGCAGTGTCCTTGTAACGCTGCTTTATTCTAAGAGAGAAACCCAAAATGCTAACAAAACCAAACCCGTCCTCCACTACGCTTTATTGTTCTCCAGATGAAATGGAGTCTCATGCTGTCCGTTTTATTATGGCTGAAAAAAGCATTGAAAGTGAGATTTTCAACCTGAAGATTGATGAAATGCCAGAAGAAATATTGGAGCTAAACCCTTGCCAGTCACTGCCTACCTTGTTCGACAGGGGCATGGTTTTGTATGACACCTCCTATTGCCTGTTGATCCTATAGACAAGGCTGAAAAAAGATTATTAATTTTCCGGTTTACTAGAGCGCCTGGGTGTTGGTATGAACTAGCAAACACCATAGAAAACGGCAACAAAAAAGAAGCCGAAAAAGCAAAAAAAATATTAAAAAGCAGTTTGATCGAGCTTATCCCCTTGTTCGCCTATAAGCCTTACTTTAAAAGCGACGAAATGACTATTGTTGATACATGCCTTGCTCCCCTTCTATGGCGGCTAAAAAAACTTGGTATAGACCTAGGCCCCAAGGCTAGGCCAATTCATGACTACGCTAGTAGGCTGTTCTCTAAGGACAGCTTTCAAGAAAGCCTTACTGACTGCGAGAAAGAGTACAACTAATCCTTGTCCGTCTGAAATGACAACTGTAGTCCCATACCTTCTGCGAGCTTATCACCAATGGATCGAGGATTCTGGCCTTACTCCTCATGTATTAGTTAATTGCACAATTGAAGGCGTGATAGTGCCTAATAGCTTTGTTCAGGAAGACAAAATTATTCTTAACATTAGTTATGGAGCAACCGACAGTCTTGTCATAGGGAATGACAATATCTCTTTTAAAGCACGGTTTGGGGACAGGCCAATGTCAGTAACTGTTCCAATAATCGCGGTACTTTCAGTTTATGCCGGAGAAAACGGTGAAGGCATGTTTTTTGGCCCTAAAGAAGGTTCTGCTGAAAACGAAACAAAGCCAAACTTAAAGCTTATAGATTAACTCTTTAGCTTTTTCGTTGAAATCGTTCGGTTTGCTTTTATTGAACTCCAGTACGGGTATTTTTGTATAGGACTGTATCGCTTGCTTGTTGTCTAGTTTGTTTTTAGTTACCTGATTGAGAACTATCATCCCAATATCAAGTCTTTGTTGCTCCGCCGCTTTGGCCACCAGCAGGGCTTGGTTTATTGCCCCAAGCTCGTCATTAACAACTAACACTACTGGTAGCCCTAGTCTTTGGGCCAGATCACTGTTAAGGGCGTTTTTCGCAATCGGAGAGTATATTCCTCCAGCACCTTCAACGACAACATAGTCACTGTTTATGTTTGACTTACATGCGTCTACCAGGTCGTCTAAAGATATTTCAACCCCCTCGTCTTTGCTGGCCTTTTCTGTGCTTGAGCACGACTCAAAACGAAACCTGCAAACATTGTCTAAGGGCTCATCAGTGTTGCATGCTTTTGCGAGCAGTGTTGCGTCTTTGGGGATTAGCCCTTTTGAGGTCTTTTCGCAGTCGCTTTCAATAGGCTTTCTAACTTTTACTGGGTGTTTTTCATTCAGTATTTTAATCAGACGAAGCGCAACAAATGTTTTTCCTACATCCGTCCCACTTCCTGTTATAAAGATTCCTTTCATGGTTTGCTATTTTATCTCAAATGCGATAACCTCAAGGCCTACTTCTTAACTGCTCAAATGCTGTCATATAGTATAATGTCGCGCATGTATAACAACTTAAAAACTAGTTTTTGTGGTTTAAAACTAAACTCACCCATAGTGTTGTTGTCTGGTTGTGTTGGTTTTGGAGAAGAGTACACTCGAATTGAGGGCTTTTCAAATGCTGATGTTGGGGCTATTTGTCTTAAGGGAACTACTCTAGAGCCTCGCTTGGGGAACGCTCCTCATAGGGTCGCTGAAACCTCTAGCGGCATGCTTAACTCTATTGGGTTACAAAACCCTGGAACTGAGGCGGTTATAAATGACATATTGCCTAGCCTTGACATGGATGAGACCAGGTTCATAATAAACATATCCGGGTCTTCAGTAGAAGAGTACGGTGAAATAGCAAGGCGCTTTGACGACACAGATATTGACGCAATAGAGATAAACATATCATGTCCTAACGTTAAAGAAGGGGGTGTGGCGTTTGGCAATGACCCAGAAATGTCTTATCGTGTAGTTGACGTTTGTAGAAAAAACACTTCTAAACCAATTATTACAAAGCTTTCACCAAATCAAACCGATATTGCCAATAGCGCTTTACGCTGCATCAACGCTGGCAGTGACGGTCTAGCAGTTATAAACACACTCATGGGCATGGCCATTAACATTTCGGAGCGTAGGCCAGTAATTGGTAATAACCAGGGCGGTCTGTCTGGACCTGCTATTAAGCCTATTGCGCTTCTAAAGGTTCATCAGGTTTACCAGGTTAGTAAAAAGTACAAGGTCCCAATTATAGGGCAAGGCGGAATTGCCACTGTAAACGACGCAATTGAATTTATAATAGCTGGCGCAGACGTTGTTGGTATTGGAACGGCCCTGTTTTATGACCCACTTTTATGCAACAAAATCAATAAAGGGGTTGCCGACTACCTCTCTAAGAATGGGCTTGATTGTGTCGATGACCTAGTGGGCTCTCTTGTTTTAAATTGACAATTAATTAGTGACGTATAAGCAAAGAATGGACTCAAAATACAACCCAATTGAAATTGAGAAACAGGCTCAGGAGTACTGGCACAAGAACCAGTCTTTTAGGGCTGTTGAAGATAGCAACAAACCAAAATATTACTGCTTAAGTATGTTTCCGTACCCGTCCGGCAGGCTTCATATGGGGCATGTGCGTAACTACAGTATTGGAGATGTTATCTCTCGCTTTCATAAAATGCTAGGCAAAAACGTTCTTCAGCCCATAGGGTGGGATGCTTTTGGTTTGCCCGCAGAAAATGCGGCATTAAAAAACAAAACTCCTCCCGCTAAATGGACTTATGAAAATATAAGCTACATGAAAAGTCAACTCACCCAGCTTGGTTTTGGTTATGACTGGTCGCGTGAAATTGCAACATGCCACCCTAAATACTATAAATGGGAGCAATGGCTATTCGTTAAGCTGTTCGAAAAAGGGCTGGTTTACAAAAAAAACTCTTTGGTTAACTGGGACCCTGTTGATCAAACTGTTCTTGCAAATGAACAAGTAATAGATGGCAGGGGTTGGCGCTCTGATGCATTAGTTGAAAAAAAAGAGATATCTCAATGGTTCATGAGGATAACGGATTATGCAGAAGAGTTGTTGTCGTCTTTGGATGATCTAGATGGTTGGCCAGACTCAGTTAAAACAATGCAAAAAAACTGGATCGGCAAGTCTGTCGGCCTAGAAATAGATTTTGTTATGGATGCCTTTGACCCCCTGCGTGTTTACACAACAAGGCCGGACACCCTAATGGGTGCAACCTATCTGGCTGTTGCTGCAGAACACCCTTTGGCGATTTATGCTGGAAAAAATAGCACCATTGTTCAGTCTTTTATCGATGAGTGCAGGACCCTACTGACAACCGAAGCTGCCCTTGAAACAATGGAAAAAAAGGGCGTTAATTCTGGTCTAAGCTGCACTCACCCAATTACTGGCGATGAAATTCAAATTTGGATTGCTAATTTCGTCCTCATGGGATACGGAACCGGTGCGGTTATGAGTGTTCCTGCTCACGACGATAGGGATTATGAGTTTGCAAAAAAATATAACATTCCAATAGCCCCTGTTATAAACCCGATCAATGGGCCTCTTGATATTGATAGTTTTGCCTATACCGATAAGGGAGTGCTGTTCAACTCAGGTGAGTTTGATGGGCTAACCTCAGCAGACGCTTTCGAGGCGATTGCGAACAAGTTAGAGCAAGTAAATTTAGGCAGGAGACAAACAAACTACCGTTTGCGCGATTGGGGCGTTTCTAGGCAAAGATACTGGGGCTGCCCTATACCGATTATAAATTGCCCCAACTGTGGCACTATAGCAGTCCCAGAAAAAGATTTGCCCGTTGTGCTTCCAGAGAATGTTAGCTTTGATGGTGTCGGCTCTCCAATCAAAAAAATGTCAGAATTTATTGAGGCAGAATGCCCAAAATGTAGCTCAAAAGCTGAGCGAGAGACGGACACATTTGACACCTTCTTTGAGTCTTCTTGGTATTTTGCGCGTTATGCTTGTGTTGATAATGACGACTCAATGCTTGACAGCAGGGCTAACTATTGGCTAGAAGTTGACCAATACGTTGGCGGCATTGAACACGCTATATTGCATCTTCTTTATGCGCGATTTTTTAATAAGTTATTGCGCGACGAAGGCCTGATCGAAACCAGCGAGCCGTTTAAAAAATTACTTACACAAGGAATGGTGATTAAAGACGGCTCTAAAATGAGCAAATCTAAAGGCAACACGGTAGACCCTGAGGATATGATTGCAAAATACGGAGCAGACACCGTAAGGTTGTTTATATTATTTGCCTCGCCACCAACTCAAGACCTGGAGTGGAGTGATTCTGGTCTTGAGGGCGCACACAGATTTGTTAATAAAGTTTACAAGATTGTTTTGTCCTTTATAGAGGACTGCAACAATAGCGAAGTCGAAAAACTGGATATATCAAAACTAAACGATGTACAAAAAAAATTAAGGCTAAAAACATACCTGTCTTTGCAAAAAATAACTGACGACATATCTCGCAGAAACTCTTTTAATACTGCCATAGCAATGCTGATGGAGCTGAGCAATGCTTTAAGCAAGTTCGTTCCAACTGACCCCCAATCGTTAGCCGTAAGATCAGAAACAATAAATATTATATTGAAGTCTCTGAGTCCTTTTGCCCCTCACATTTGCCACAGGCTATGGTTTGATTTGGGCCACTCAAAAGCTATAGTTGAAGAACTCTGGCCAGAGGTAGACCATGCCGCACTTAAGCAAAACGAGTCTCAAATAGTTGTTCAGGTTAATGGCAAGCTTCGAGCCAAAATACTAGTCTCGGCTGGAGCTGAAAGTAAAGATGTCGAAGAAGTGGCGTTGGCTGACGAAAATGTTTACAAATTTATCGAAGGAAAAAGCATAATTAAAACAGTGTTTGTTCCAGATAAGCTAGTAAATATTGTTGTCAGATAAGCGTCTTAAGCAGGACTATAATAATACCTATTAGTGCGCTACCGGCAATAACGCTCATAATTCCAAGCCTGTTTTTAAACAACAACACAAATGATATAAATCCAATTGCAAGGGCGCTCCAGTCTAGGCTCTCTATATTGCTAGGCCATATAACCTCTTCAGCAAAAAAAACAGCTAGATTAACAATTACGCCAACAACCGCAGCTGTTACTGCGCTCAGTGGGGCGCTAAACTTTAAATTTCCCCTTGTAGCTTCAACCCCAGGCCCCCCCAAAAAGATAAACATAAATGACGGCAAAAAAGTAAAAAGCGTAGCAACTGATGCGCCAGCAAGGCCCGAAAGTAGTGTGGCGTCAGCACCGAAAACCTCCTTTGTTACTGCCCCCACAAAGCCCACAAAGGCAACCACCATAATTAATGGCCCTGGGGTGGTCTCTCCAAGAGCCAGTCCATCTATCATTTGATTTGCTGTTAGCCACCCATATTGCTCAACGCCGCCCTGGTATACATAAGGTAAAACTGCATAAGCACCGCCAAACGTAACTAGGGCGGCCTTCGTAAAAAATTTGCCCATTTCATGTAGCACAGGATTGGATATTAAGAAAATCGCACTAAAGCCTACTCCTAAGCCCACTAATAAAAACATTGCTGCCTTATTCCAGCTAAACATAGCGTGACTTGGTGTAGGTGTTTCGTCGTCAATAAGCGCTAAGCCATAGCCATTGTTTTGTGTATTAGTATGCCCTGACACAGAAAAGGTGTTTGGAGAAAATCTGACTCCAAAAAACCCAATGAGCCCTGCCGCTAACACAATGTAAGGAAAAGGAACATTAAAGAAAAAGATTGATATGAAGGCTAGTGCAGCTACTGTTTTTAGTGTGTTATTGGCCAACGCCTTGCTTCCTATCCTGTATGCAGCAAAAAGAACAATGGCAGTCACAGCTGGCTTTATGCCGTACAGAATGCCTTCTACATAATTAACGCTGCCGAACTCAAGATAAGCCCATGTCAACCCTATCAAGATTAAAAGCGAGGGCAACACAAAAAGAGTGCCCGCAACTATTCCGCCAGAGACTCCAAACATTAGCCACCCAATGTAGGTTGCCAGTTGTTGCGCTTCTGGGCCAGGAAGCACCATTGTATAGTTAAGGGCATGCAGGAAGCGACGCTCTGAGATCCATCGCCTATTTTCTACCAGCTCTTGGTGCATCATTGAAATTTGTCCAGCCGGTCCACCGAAACTAATAAACCCCAGCTTTAGCCAGTAGGCAAAAAACTGTAAAAATGATGGGTGTTCAGGTCTCTTATGTGAATTCAATTTTGTCTTATAGTGGGACAATAAACCACTATACTCAAGGCAGGGGTGCCCGAAATAAGTATAAGGCTAGCCTTTATTTGGTGTTAGACACTAGGTCATGAATAATTGGACATAGTATCACTTCCATAGCAAGACTCATTTTACCGCCAGGCACTACTATGGTATTCCTTCTAGACATGAAAGAATCTTGTAACATGCTGGTCAAATAAACGAAATCTATGTTGTATTTGCTTGGGTCTTGGAAACGAATAACAACAAAACTTTCGTCTGGTGTTGGGACGTCTCTAGCAATAAAAGGGTTTGAAGTGTCCACTGTTGCAATACGCTGAAAGTTAATATCTGTTTCTGAAAACTGGGTGGTGATAAAGTTTATGTAATCAGGCAGCCTTCGTAGGATTGTTGCTACAGTATCTTCTGCCGAATAGCCCCTTTCTTTTTTATCTCTGTGTATTTTCTGAATCCACTCAAGGTTAACATTTGGTACAACACCGATCTTTAGGTCTGCATTTTCGGCAACATTGACGTCTTCTGTAACAACGGCTCCATGCAGGCCTTCATAAAAAAGCAGGTCGGTTCCGTTGCCTGTTTTTTCCCAGGGTGTAAATTCTCCTGGAGACAGGTCGCTACCAAGTCTGGCGTTGTGCTCCTCGGCCTCCTCAATAGAATGAAGGTAATACCTTCTCTCACACTCGCCTCTTTTGCCGTACTCTTTAAAAGTAGAAGCAACCTTATCGAATAAATTAGCCTCTGGCCCAAAGTGACTAAAAAAACTATCTCCTGCAGACTCTCTTTTGGCTACTTCTTTCTTCATTTTTGCTCTATCAAAGGCATGGAAGCTGTCTCCCTCGACAACCAAAGGCGTAATATTTTCTCTGATAAATATGTGCTCAAAAGCGCTTTTAACAAAGGTTGTTCCTGCTCCAGATGATCCGGTAACAGCTATAACTGGATGTTTTTTTGACATTGTTAACTCCTTCGACGTTAAATTTAGTAATCTAAATTTTCAACCAACAAGGCGTTGGTCTCAATAAAATTCCTTCGAGGCTCAACTTCGTCCCCCATCAAGGTAGAAAACACCTCATCCGCAACTATTGCGTCTTCAATTTTTACCTTTAAAAGGGTTCTATTGTCTGGGTCCATGGTTGTGTCCCATAACTGGTCCGGGTTCATCTCTCCCAAACCCTTATAGCGCTGAAAGCTTTGGCCTTTCTTGGCGTCTTCTATTAGAAAATCAACCACCTGTGAGAATTTCTCCACTTTTGCTGTGTTTGTTTTTTTCTCCACAAAAGAGTTTTCGTTTACAAGGCTTTCTACGTCTTTAGAATATTTTTGTATAGATTTAAAGTCCTTGGAAGCAAAAAATGGATTCAGCGTAGCGCTCTCCATCTCAACACCAAAAACACTCAGTGTGTGCACCATCTCTTTAGTTTTTGCTAATAATGAAACTGTGTGTTTTTGAGTTGGTGGGATTCCCATATTTAATCGTTTTGTTAGTTCTTTTGCCCAGTCCTTTAGCGCCTTTTCGTCTTTCACGTCCTTACCTGCTGAGGTTTTTGAGATAGCGTTTAACAGTTGTTTATTGTATTTTGAAGATAGCCGATTAATGATTTTTTCTATCTTGTAGTGCCTTTCTACAGACTTTTCAAGGGCTCTTTCTGTAATCGCTGGGGCCTCAGGAGATGTATAGAGCTTTGCATCACTCACAGCCTCTTGTAGTAGGTACTCGTTTAGCTCTGTATCGTCTTTAAGGTAGCGCTCTTGCTTACCTTTTTTAATTTTATATAGTGGCGGCTGAGCGATATAAAGAAACCCTTTTTCTATAAGTTCTGGCAAGTATCGATAGAAAAAAGTTAGCAATAGTGTGCGTATGTGAGCGCCATCAACATCGGCATCTGTCATTATTACAATTTTATGGTAGCGTAATTTTTCAATGTCGTATTCATCCTTTCCAATGCCACAACCCAAGGCTGTAATTAAGGTCCCAACCTCCTGTGAGGCCAACATTTTTTCAAATCTAGCTTTTTCTACGTTTAGTATTTTTCCCTTGAGCGGTAATATAGCTTGAGTTCTACGATCTCGGCCTTGTTTAGCAGAGCCTCCAGCAGAGTCCCCCTCAACCAAAAAAATTTCTGACTCGGCCGGGTCTTTGGTTTGGCAGTCGCTCAACTTGCCTGGTAAGCCAGCTATATCGAGGGCGCCCTTTCTCCTGGTCATCTCGCGCGCCTTCCTAGCTGCATCTCTTGCTCTCGAGGCTTCTAAAATTTTTCCTACAATTACTTTTGCCTCGTTAGGGTGTTCTAATAAATACTCCCCAAGTTTCTCGTTAAGTGCTGATTCAACCGGAGCTCTGACTTCTGAAGAAACCAGTTTATCTTTCGTTTGTGATGAAAACTTTGGGTCTGGCACTTTGATAGAAACTATGGCTGTTAGGCCTTCACGAGTATCTTCGCCCGTGATAGCGGCCTTTTCCTTTTTTGCCATGCCAGAGTTATCGATATAGTTGTTAAGGGTCCTTGTAAGTGCGCCTCTAAAGCCTGCTAAGTGCGCGCCTCCGTCTCTTTGTGGGATGTTATTAGTAAAACAATAGATACTTTCTTGGTAAGCGTCACTCCATTGAAGGGCAACATCAATACCTATATCGTCTCTTTCTGTTTTTATGCTGACGATGTCGCTGTGTATTGGGTTTTTTGACTTATTTAGGTGCTCAACAAAGGCAACTATTCCGCCATCATAGTTGAATAGGTTTTTACGTCCTGTTGAAAGCTCCTCTATTTCAATGTTAACACCAGAATTTAAGAAAGAAAGTTCACGAACACGGTTGGCTAACACATCGTATTTAAACTCTGTAATTGCAAACACGTCAGAGTTTGGCTTGAAATGAATAACGGTACCAGTAGAATTCGTTTTACCGGTAGCTTTAAGTGGTGCAACTGGCACCCCATTTTCATAACGTTGTTCGTGAATTCGTCCTGACCTGTAGACAGTCAAATTAACGTACTCACTTAAAGCATTAACCACAGAAACACCAACCCCGTGTAAACCGCCAGAAACTTTGTATGAGTTATCGTCAAACTTACCTCCAGCGTGCAAAACTGTCATAATAACTTCTGCAGCTGATACCCCTTCTTCTTGGTGAATGTCTACAGGGATACCGCGACCATCATCAGATACTGAAACCGAATTATCTTCATGGATAGTTATCTTTATTTTGTTGCATTCTCCGGCTAGCGCCTCATCAATAGAGTTGTCGACAACTTCAAAAACCATATGGTGCAAACCAGTCCCATCATCGGTATCACCGATATACATTCCTGGGCGCTTTCTAACTGCATCTAAACCCTTTAAAACCTTAATGTCGGAGGCTTGGTATCCTTGTTCTTTTTTCTTGGTCATTTGTGCTAAATTAAATAAAATAATTATACCACGAGAACACCTATTACGCTAATGCATGCAATTAATTTGTGTTAGTTAATTAGGAATTCTTAGTTGATTATTTAGTGTTTATTTATTGTCCCATTTTCTAGGACAAATGTTATGTTATTTGTTTCGTTTGTGTATCTTGTGTTATGTCCTATATCGGTTATAAAAGATTGAACTTTTAAACCTTCTAGGTGTGAAACAAGTGCACTTGTTTTTTCTGCATCTAGCTCTGAAGAGATATCATCAATAAGAATGATGGGGCGTACACCGTTGTGTATTAGTACATCTACTTGCTTTAACCAAAAAATTATCGACTGTTTTTTCTGCTGCCCTCTTGATAAATAACATTCGTCTTTACCGTTCATTACAAATTTAATGCTTGCTTTGTGGGGACCACAATTTAAAAACTTGGTTTTAATAAAATTATTTATGTTCCTATTTAGATAATTGTATGAACTTGATTCGTCTTCCCAATCAACCTCTTTTGGCCAACCATTGTGAAGTCTAAAATCTGTTTCTTCAATAATTTTTGTGGGGCATATCTCTTTGTAGCTACTTGTGTTTTTTCTTAGTTCATCTATATATTCATATCTGTTTTGGTTTATTATTTTTGCTGACTTAGATAGCTCTTGAAACCACCCATCAATACCATCTGTCTTTTTATTGTAGAGAAGGGCGTTAATGTTTTTTATTGCCTTGTCGTAAGACTTGAACACTGTCAGTAGTTCTGGTTTCACGTGGAACAAACCCCAATCAAGGTACGACCTTTTGTTTTTAGGGGTTCCGTTAACAATAAACCCCTTGTCCGGCGTTATTACCTGTATTGGCATAAGTATTGACAGACTACTAGTGTTTATAATTTTTTTGTTATCGACTGAGATTGTTGTTTTATTCGGAAATTTTTCCAACTTTATTTTTTTACCGTCTACTTGCGCCGATAATTTAATAGACCTGTGCTTGTGTCCAATAACATCCCTTAATTTTTTAGTTTTATACGATCTATTATGACCAAGATAATAAATAGACTCAAGAAGATTGGTTTTACCTTGTGCGTTTGAACCAATAATAAGGTTCACACCGGAAGATGGTTCAATGTACTGGTTTTCTATATTACGAAACTGGCTAATTTGTAGTTTATCAATAACAGCCATTTCGTTATGGGACCAGAAAAAAAAGAAACCGTTAGATTTTCATAGGCATAACAACATATTGGTATGTTTCATTGCCGACACCGATCAACATACATGACTGGTTATCTCCTCCAGGCACAACCATGCTAACCTTCTTTTCTGATATTTTTTCTAGTATGGGAATTAGATAATGTATATTGAATGCTATTTCTATTTCCTTATCCAGTCCAGCGGTTTCAATTTGTGTTTTAGCTGTACCCCTCTCTGAGTGGGAAAATATGTGAAGTTGAGAGTCTTTAAACAATAACCTAACGCCTTTAGTTCTTTCTTCGACAAATATTGATGCTTGTTGCAGACTATCTAAAAAATCTGTTCTATCAATTGTTACTGTGTTTTCTAAATCTGTTGGTATTACCTGGGCGTAGTTTGGAAAATTTCCATCGATCAGCCTACTGATTATGGTCGTGTTATCACTAACCAAGTAGAAGTAATTATCTGAAAGGTGGAGGCTTACTTCATTTTTTTCATTTTTATTTAGTATTTTTGTTAATTCTAATACTGCTTTTCTGGGAAGAATTACAGTTTTTTTATTGTTTAATTTGTTTTGCTGGGTAATCTCACCAATTGCCAGTCTGTGGCCGTCAGTAGCAACAATAACTATACCAGTATTATCGACTTCGAAATACAGCCCATTTAAATAAGCCCTAATATCTTGGTTTCCCATAGAAAAACTAGTGTTTTCAATAAGCTCTTTTAAAGCTTGTCGATTTATGTTGACAATGTCACTATTTTCTATTTTTGGTAGTGATGGAAAATCTTGATGATTAAAAGTGTTCAACTCGAAAGAATTACTATTTGCTTTGATATATATCTTTGATTCTTCAATGATAAACTCTATAGTGGTTTTTTCATCAAGCCTTCTTATGATGTCGATTAAATCTTTTGCATAAACAGTAAAACTAACATCTTCTTCTTGTTTGTTAATTCTATGTGAAGCCTTTATTTCGATTTCCATGTCAGTGGTTGTTAGAACAAGCTGATCGGAAATTACTTGTATTAGAACATGAGAAAGAATTGGTAGAGTTTGTCTTTTTTCGACAACACCAATAACTGTTTGTAGGGGATCTAATAATTCTTTGGCTTTTAGTTTTATGTGCATCAGAATCCTATCTAAAAAATTATTATTATTATTAGCAACCTAAAAAACAGTTGATAACTATTTTTTTTTATTAAAAAACAAATTGTTAAGTTGTTTTAATGTATGTTGTTATTTTATGTAAAAAATTGTTACTAAGTGTATAAATTTGTTTATTTTGTAAAGTTATTAGGGTTGTTAACTTAGTTAGTTATGCAAAACTACGTGCTTGTGTTCATAAGTTTGCTAGTTTTAGTTTTATTAATTCGTAATTATTGTTGCTTTGAGGGTCGTTTTCAATCTTGCTCCTGGTTTTCTTGCAGGCGTGGAGAACTGTGGAGTGGTCTCTATTTCCAAATTGCTTACCAATTTTTGCCAGGGATAGGCTGGTAAGTTCTTTACTTATTAGCATGCACATTTGTCGTGCTGCAACTATATGCTGTTTTCTGCTTTTGGAGCTAAGGTCTGAGATCGTAATGCCATAATGTTTTATTGTTTCTTTTTGAATATCGTTAATATCAACTACCGTAACTTGTGGGTGTATAAGGTCTCCTAGGGCGTTTTCAACCACTTCTTTTGATATGAGTGAGTTGTTAATTTTGGAGAAATCTACATAAGCCTTAAGCTTTAATAACGCCCCCTCAAGGTTTCTTACGTTTGAAGTTATATGCCCAGCAATAAACAGCGCTGTGTCCTCGTTTAGATTAATGTTAATCTTGTTGCTGTGTGCTTTTTTTAATAAAATAGCCGCCCTCATCTCAAGCTCCGGAGGGGTTAGTTGTAAATTGAGCCCTTGGGAAAATCTGGTTTTCAGCCTTTCTTCAAGCTCATTAATGTTCTTTGGCGGCTGGTCACAGGTAAATATAATTTGTTTTTTTGTGCTAAACAAAAAATTAAAAATATGAAAAAATTCTTCTTGTGACTTTTCCTTTCCGGCGATCATATGTATATCATCAACGAGTAACAGGTCAGCCGACTGATAGTATGCCTTAACATCTTCAATTGTATTATGCCTTAAACTACTTGTTATGTTTCTAACAAAGTCCATTAAAGGCACATAAATCACCTTTGCTTTTGGGCTTGCTTCTATAGCAAGGTGCCCTGCAGACTGCATCAAGTGGGTTTTTCCTAGTCCAGATTCGCCATAAATTATGAACGGGTTGTAGGGGGATCCCTTAATATTTTCTGCAATTTGCCTTGTTGCGCTAGCAGCCATCTGGTTCGCATTACCTAGCACTAGGTTATTAAACGTGTAGTCGTCAAAAAGCGGGGTGGTGTGGCGCTTAAGGCCTTCTTTTTTTAGAACTTGCGCAGGCACAACTCCTATAAATATTTTAAGCTTTTTGTTTTGTTGATAAACGGCCAGCTTTATTTCTTTCTTAAGGTTCTTGTTTACATAGTTTAAAGAAGAGCTATTAGGCGCTAAAAGCGAAAGTTTATCGCCTTCTTCTACAGCCTTTAGAGGTTGAATCCAAACACTAAACTGTGAAAGAGGGACAGAGTTTTTAAGTGTTTTTAGGCACCTTTGCCAAGTTTGCGACATAAGACTTAAATAAAAAAAACTAATAAATGATATACTAAAGGAGAATGATATGTGTAGGGAGTTAATTAATGAATTTGTTTGAGAAATACTTTGAAAAAATACTGTGGGGTTCTCGGCATATGGTTATGGCAGCGGTTATTTCGTCGCTTTTACTTTCTTTATTGTTGTTTGTTATAACAGCAATCGATGTGGCAGAACTGTTGACACACGCTACAGATTATTTTGTGGCAGATGTTGATGCTAGAAAGACCTTAAGAACTGAAATGGTTGCCCATACAGTTGGTGCGATAGACGGTTTTTTGTTGGCCACAATTTTACTTATATTTTCTCTCGGCTTATATGAGCTCTTTATAAGCGAAATAAACGAAGCTAAACTTAGTGGACAGTCCGCAAAAGTTCTAGTAATAAACTCTTTGGAAGACTTGAAGGCTAAACTAGCAAAAGTAATACTAATGATTTTAGTAGTAACATTTTTCGAGGTTTCTTTGTCAATGTCTTTTACTGGGACCATTGATTTAGTATATTTTTCACTAGGAATTTTGATGGTTTCTCTCGCTCTTTATTTCGGCTCAAAGTCTTCCTGCTGATTGATTTCCATCACTAAATAGCGTATCATCCTTTCCTTTTTTATAAGATACTAATTATGCGACAAGTCATAGTTGCAGGCAACTGGAAGATGAACGCTTCTAAGGACATGGCAGGGGGCCTCATATCAGGCATACTTTCCGGCATGTCCGGGGTTAAATCTAAGATTATAGCGTGTGTCCCGTTTCCTTATTTGTCACAAGTAGAAGAGCTAACCAAGGGTTCGCAAATAAGTATTGGAGCGCAAAACCTTAACGTGAATAGTTCTGGTGCCTTCACAGGAGAGGTTAGTGCAGAAATGATCAAAGACTTTGGGGCAGGTTATGTCATTATTGGGCATTCAGAGCGTAGAAGCCTATACAATGAAACTAACGACATTGTTGCGGAGAAGGTAGAGGCCGCTCTGAATAGTGGTTTAACTCCAATATTTTGTGTGGGCGAAACGCTGTCTGATAGAGAGGCAGGAAACACAGAAGCCGTTGTTGAAAAGCAAGTTATGGCTGTGTTAGATCGCACGGGAGCAGAAGTGTTTAAAAAAATCATTATTGCTTATGAGCCGGTTTGGGCTATAGGGACAGGGGTTACAGCAACCCCAGAACAAGCTCAAGAAACCCACAGATATATTCGCAGCATACTTTCAAGGTATGACGAAGGCGCTGCTCAAATTACACCAATTCTTTATGGTGGCAGCATGAACCCAGGAAATGCAAAAGAGCTAATCAGTTGTGCAGACATTGATGGCGGCCTGATTGGCGGTGCGTCTCTTGAGGCTGAAAGTTTTCTAAATATTTGCAAGGCGGGGTAACTATGTCATTTCAATTAATTTTAATAATTCATGTGTTTTTAGCCCTAGGGTTGGTATCACTGATACTCATGCAGCATGGAAAAGGGGCAAACGCAGGCGCTGCTTTTGGTGCTGGAGCATCTGGCTCAGTGTTTGGCGCTAGAGGCGCAAACTCTTTCATGTACAAACTAACCGCAGGTATTGCAATAGCCTTTTTTGTTACCAGCCTAACGTTGGCATATTTGGCACCTAACGAAAGCAAAGTAGACGAAGGTTCGCAAAGCGTAATGGGCCAAGTAGCGGAAGAAGTGATCTATTCAGACGTTCCAATGATTGACACCAAGATAAGCGACGTGCCTGAGTAAACTCATCGCCGGAGTGGTGGAATTGGTAGACACGCAGCCTTGAGGGGGCTGTAGCGAAAGCTGTGAGAGTTCGAGTCTCTCCTTCGGCACCAAACTAATTAGTCTTATATTTTGCAGCTATTCTTAAGCTATATAACTATTACTCTGGGCTAAAAAATGAACAAAAAAAATAAAAAACTCTTAAAAGGAATTTTGCTTATGTCTACAGCAATGTTAGTCGTTCCTATGCTCGATATAATAGCAAAGATTCTAAGCAAAGACTTCCCGGTTTTTCAGATATCATGGGCAAGGTTTTTCTTTCACACTTTGTGGCTTTTGCCCGTTCTTTATTGGAGCAAACTGAGGTGGTGGGAAATGCCTAAAAACCCAGGCGTGCAACTTTTTCGCAGCATAATGCTAACTCTGGCAACGGTATTATTTTTTACAGCCATAAGCTCAAACCCAATACCTAATGCCTTGACTCTTCTGTTTGTGTCTCCACTTGTGGTTGCAAGCATTGCACCATTTGTGCTAGGAGAAAGGTTTGATTTGAGCATGGCTCTAGGAGTGTTGATTGGCTTCGTAGGCGTTGTTATTGTGCTACAGCCAAACACAGACGAATTTAGGCCCACCCTGCTGTATGCTTTTGCTGCAGGCATTTGTTATGCCTTATATATAGTTACAACAAAAAAATTAAGCGAAAGATCAAACCCTCTTGTTACACTTTTTTATACTGCAGCGGTTGGTACAGTAGTTTTAGCGCCTGTGGCGCTAGAAGGCTGGGTGATGCCAAACGTAGAGTCTGGATTGTTAATGGCAGCTATGGGCCTAGTTGCAGCCATTGCACACTTTCTAATTGTTAAAGCTTTTGAGTTTGCGTCGGCATCCGAGCTTAGTCCATTCAACTATTTTGAAATAGTAGGTGCTATTGTTTTGAGCTATTTAGTGTTCGATTTTTTCCCAGAACAAGAGGCAATATACGGAATGATTATTATAATTATTAGCGGCATGATAGTGTCATGGAGAGCAATAAAGGTTAACAACAAAGAAGACGATAGATCTGGAAGCAAGGTAGAGAGACTATAGCTCTATACTTGTTAACCTAATAATAGAGCTTGTTATGTTCTTATGTTGGCTTAACCCCCCCTTCAGACTTGCGCTTATCAATGAAAGCAGCCATCTCTTCCTCTATAGACTCGTCCATAAAGGGCTGCTCGTAGTCTTTTAGCATTTGTTTCCAAATACGGTTTGCTCGTGTTGTCGCAGTGAGAGAGCCAGCGTCTCTCCATGATTCAAAGTTTCGCCAATCAGACAAAAGAGGTTTGTAGAAGGCGTCCTCATAGTTTTCCATGGTTTGCTTAGCGCCGAAAAAATGGTTGCCGGGCCCTACCTCTTTAATCGTATCAACCCCAAGACTTTCCTTGGTAACTTCTGGAGGGCGCATAAAAGAAACCATCATTTGAATCATTTCCGCATCAAGGATTACTTTTTCATATGAGGCGCAAAGACCGCCCTCAAGCCAGCCAAGGCCGTGCTTAACCCAGTTAACCCCACCTAAAAGACAACCCCATAAAGACATCTGTGATTCATAGACGGACTGCTCGTCTGGGGCGTTAGAAGCGTTAGCATTAGAGGCCCTTAGTGGGATGTTATATTTTCGTGCTAACTGGCCGCTAGCAATTGTTGCCTGAGTATATTCAGGCGTTCCAAAAGCGGGCGCACCGGAAAGCATATCTACATTTGAGGTGAAACTACCATACATAGCAGGGGCTCCGCTATTTACACATTGGTGAAACACAAGACCAGCAAGAGCTTCGGCGTTTTGTTGGACTAGGGCGCCAGCAAGGGTTATTGGCGCCATAGCCCCCGCAAGAGTGAAAGGAGTATAAACTACTGGCTGGTTAAGTGCGGCCATTTCAATTGCCCCCTCAAGGAGCGCTTTGTCATAAATTAGCGGAGAGTTTGAATTAACAACAGTTATTATTGACGGTTCTTTTAGCAAGGTTTCGGTATCAACACCTCGACCAATTCTTACAATTTCGATGGAGTCAGACATTCTCTCACCCCCAATAGCGTATCCAGTCAACGGTTTTAAGCTTAATCTAGACATAGCACCAACAGCATCGAGGTGCCTTATGCTGGAGTCAAGGTCACAGGGCTCCACAGGGTACCCGGCATGAGCATGAACACAGTTAAGCACTTCACCAAGCTTTATTAAATTACAAAAATCATCAAAATTTCCCAGGATTCTGCCACGATCCATATCAGAGACATTCGGAGCGCTACTAACCATTGAGAACACAACACTTTTGCCCCCAACATGAACGCGCCTATCGTTTCTACGGCCATGCATAACGAATTCACTAGGCGTGGTCGATATTTTTTCCATTACAAAGCCCGGATCAAAGCGCACTCTTTTGTTGTCGGCATCAATTATAGCCCCCGCCTCCCTTAATATTTCTACAGCTCTAGGGGACTGAAATTCAATGCCCGTTTGTAACAAAACATTTAACGAAGAAAGGTGAATAGACTCAATTTCGTCTTCAGAAAAGATACTAATCGGAGTGTAGGGGTTTGGCTGTTGTCTGTATGTAGACTGTGTGTAGGCAACAACTTTGCGTTTTGGTTTTAATCGTCTTCTTTTCATGCGCTAACCTTAAAAACATTTATCAGCGAATATACACTAATTTATACTTATGAGATTAATCAAATACAGCAAAACTAGAAGAATAAATATCAATACCGTTTGAGCATTATCAACAATAAAAACAACCCAAACATATATAATTTACATCCTATATTTTATTAACAAGCTGACCCCATGAATTGGAGAACCAAAACAGAAAAACAGTTTGAGACATTTTCCGACTGGATATATGACAACTCAAAGAAATGTATATTTATAGTTATTCTGTTTGTTGCTGCAATAGCAACACAACTTCCATCACTTACTATAGACACTTCTACCGAAGGCTTTTTACATAAAACCGACCCCTTAAGAATATCTTACGACGAGTTTAGAAGTGAGTTTGGTAGAGACGAAAAGCTTCTTGTCGCCATAAAAACGAAAGACATCTTTGGGCTTAATTTTTTATACAAACTTGAAGAGTTTCATAAGACACTTGAGGCTAGCTTGCCATATATTACAGGCGTTAATTCGTTGATTAACGCAAGAAACACATACGGCGACAACGAAAGTTTAATAGTAGACGAACTGTTTGATAGCATTCCAGATAATCAAATAGACCTGCTGGAAAGAAAACAAAGAGCGTTAAACAACCCACTGCTTAAGAACCTAATGTATAGCGAAGACCATACATTTACAGCGATTATTGTTGACACTCAAACATATTCATCTTTTGACAACAGCGGCAATTTAATCTCTTTTTCAGAAGAAGAAGACGAGTTCGAGGAAGACACCACGTTCTCTGACGATCAGCCCTACCTTACTGACGATGAAAACACAGCAATCGTTGAAAAATTACAAGAGATTAGCGCAAGGTTTCAGTCTGTGGATTTTGACATATACCTTACAGGGTCTGCTGTTGTTGCCGCTACTTTAAAACAAGGCATGATAAAAGACGTCCAAGGGTTTATTCAAAAAATGATTATTAGTATAGTAGTGGTCCTTTTCTTGTTATTTAGACGCATATCTGGAGTTCTGTTACCACTTATTTGTGTCTCGTTGACGGTTGTATCAACGGTTTCGATTATGACGATATTTAACGCCCCACTAACCATGGCAACACAGCTGATGCCATCGTTCTTGCTGGCAGTAATCACAGGCGCAGCAATACACTTGTTGGCTGTGTTTTATAAGGACCTGAAAAGCACATCCAATGTTAAAAAGTCACTTCGATATTCAATGGGACATTCTGGCTTTCCAATAGTCATGACTTCACTTACTACTGCAGCCGGAATGTGGTCTTTTTCGTTCTCAGAGATTGCACCTGTAGCAGACCTTGGGGTCTTTGCAAGTGTCGGCATACTTATTGGGTTGTTGTTCACTATGGTGCTTTTGCCAGCACTAATAAGCAATGTTAGATTTAAGCAAAAGCACGCTCCACAAGACGCTAAAAACAAAACTATAATGGACAGGGGGCTTTTAGCAATAAGCAAAATAGCAACAACATACGTAAAAAGCATTATCTTTGTGAGCGTTGTTGTTGTGTTGTTGGCTGTATTTTTCGCCACACAGCTTAGGTTTTCACATTTCCCATTGAATTGGTTTCCAGAAGACGACCCTTCACGAATTGCAACCGAAGTTGTTGATAAAGAGCTTAGAGGCTCTATTACTTTGGAGGTTGTGATAGATACGGGGGTTGAGAATGGACTATACGAGCCCAATATTCTTAATAAAATAGAAAAGGCGACAGATTACTTTAATAGCATACAAACGGACACGCTTTTTGTAGGAAAAACCTTAAGTATAGTTGACGTTATTAAGGAAAGTAACAAGGCGCTTAATGAGAATCGAGAAGAGTTCTACACAATTCCACAGGATAGAAACCTTATAGCCCAAGAACTTTTCCTATTTGAAAATACCGGCAGTGACGACCTAAAGGATTTTGCCAGCTCGGACTTTTCAAAGGCAAGAATAACCGTCAAGGTGCCATACATAGAGTCTCTAGAGTACAACGACTTTATTGCACAATCCCAAAGGGAGCTAGACAGCTACTTTAGTGGAGATGCCAAGGTGACGCTAACAGGAATTTCGGTTATGTTGTCAGACATCATGGGCAAGTCAATATTTTCTAGCGGAGTAAGTTACTTGATAGCCTTTGGAGTAATCTCGGTAATGATGATTATGTTGGTAGGCAGCGTTAAAATAGGAATGATAAGCATGATACCAAATGTTTTGCCGTTACTGTTACTATCGATAGTCATGTCTATTTTTGATATGCCCCTTGACATGTTTACCATGTTAATTGGAACTATAGCGCTGGGACTGGCCGTAGATGATACTGTACACTTTATGCACAACTTTAGACGCTACGAGCTACAATACAACGATGTTGACAAGGCTACCCGACTTACACTTATGGGGACCGGGCGAGCAATAACTGTAACCTCTATTGTTTTGTCAATGGGGTTCTTAGTATTGACGACAGCCACAATGAGCAACATGTTTAATTTTGGCATACTAACAGTAATAGCTATATTAGTTGCGCTTCTGGCAGATTTTTTCTTGGTGCCAGCCATTATGAAGTTAATAATAAAGAGCAAGGAGGACGTTCTATGAAGGAATACGGATTTACAATTATTTATATACTAATGGTCTTGCTTTTTTCGCAAAACGTTTTAGCCGAAGCTGATGCTAGAAACATCATGGAAAAGGTAGATGACAGGGACGACGGGTTTAGCACTATCGCAACTACAACCATGGTTTTGATTGACAATAAAGGTAAAAAAAGAACCAGAACTATGAAAGTTTTTTCTGAGGACGTTAATGACAGCGTTTCAAACACAGCAACATTTTTTTTAACTCCAAACGATGTAAAAAACACTGCTTTTTTGACATATGATTATAACGGCGAAGATAAAGAAGACGACCAATGGATGTATTTGCCCGCGCTTAAAAAAACAAAAAGAATACCAGCTAGTGACAAGGATGCAGCTTTTATGGGGAGCGACTTTTCTTATTCAGATATGACATCTACAGAGTTAGACGACTATGATTACAGAATAATCAAAAGCTCAAACATTAAAAGAAAAAGCGGAAATGTCCCTGTGTGGGTTATTGAGTCGCTACCAAAAGCACAAAAAACTATTGATGAAACTGGGTATATTAAGAGCACACTGTATGTGCGTAAAGACAACTATGTCGTTGTACGCGCAAAGCTTTACCTAAAAAATTCAAAAAGGGCAAAATATCTTGACGTTAGAAAGCTTGAAAAGATAAACGGGATTTGGGTGCCAACCAAAACCACTATGACCACAAAACAGGGCAAAAAGACCATACACAAAACCCTAATAAGTCAATCGAACATAGAGATAAATGTCGACACTCCTGAAGGTATATTTAGCATTAGGGCAATTGAGAGAGGCCTATAGGCCCATGCAAAAAAACTTTGCTTTTATTCTGTTGCTGCTTGTTGTCACAGTGAAAGCAGGCACAGAGTTTGATGAATTTGATAGTGACTTTGACGTATCGTTTGATGAAGCAGTGGTTCAGATAGGCGCAGAAAAAAGTACATCAGTATTTGGTTCTGTGGACTTTGAGGCACACTACAACTATAAAACTAATAACGCCACTAAGAATCTGTCTTCTGCAAAGATTCTGGTTGATCTCATTGCTGATCACAAGCTAAAAAATGGAAACAAAGTTAAGTCAAACATAAAGGGCTACTATGACCTCATTTATTCAAGCGACTTAGGCAACTATACGGGTACGCCACAAGGCTACGAAAGCGAAATAAACATAAATGAACTGTTCGTTGAAGGCAAGATAAGCAAAAACGCCGATTTCAAACTGGGTAGGCAGATAGTTGTTTGGGGAAAGGCGGACACAGTTCGTGTAACAGACATATTAAACCCACTAGATTTGCGTGTCCCTGGTATGGTGGACGTTCGTAACCTTCGTATTGGGCGAACCATGAGTAAGCTAGACTACTATCTAGACAACATAAATCTGTCAATAATTGGCATACATGAAAACAATTTTAGCAAGTCGCCTAAACAGTATTCTGATTTTAGGCCTATTTTGGCGAACACGCCTTCTAAGGAGCCTAACAACTCTTTAGCAAATACAGGCATTGCTTTAGCCCTTGAAGGAGCTTTTGAAGGATATGATGCGGCAATATATTTTGCCGACACTTATGTTGACAAACCGTACCTAAAGGAAGGAGTTCTACATTATGACAATAAGTCCAAAATGTACGGAGCAGCCTTCAGTGGCGCCATTGAAAACTACCTTGTAACAGCCGAGGTTGCATATTTTGACACTATTAAGTATGTGGGTGTTAACAACACGAAGTCAAGGATTGACAGCATGATAGGCTTTGAATACAGCGGAATAGATGACGGGTCTATTTCTTATGAATTTGCAACCCGGTCAATTAAAGATTACGAAGCAGCAATATATAGTGCGAATAATGGATATAAACATAAGAACGATATACAGCAAGCACTAAGAATCAATAAGTCATATAAAAACCAAACAATAATCCTTAATGCCATGGTTAGCATGTTTGGCGATAAAGGACGAGAGGGCGGTACTGCAAATGCGTCTTTGGATTATATTGTTAATGACAGGCTGTCATTAAGTGTTGGAGTAATTGACTATATTGGTGGATCTTCACCCGTGCTTGACTCCTTAAAAGAAAATGACAGGGTTTTCACAAAGGCAACATATGCTTTTTAAAGGGTAACCAAGATTTCCCCAAACATAAGCAATAATTAACAACAGTTTAGGCAATAAAAATAGCGCCTAAAGCCCACTAAGTGAGTAGTATTTAGTTAATTTAAGCTGAAAAGTAGCTTTATTATTAATAAATACGTAATTTATTTATAGACTAAAACCCCTATAAATAAGGCTTTTACAGGCAAACAGGAAATAATTACAAAATAAATATTAGAATATTATTGATTTCTAATATTAGTTATGTATAATATGCCTCATCTGAATAAAAACAATCAGAGAAAAAACGAAACCAATAATGGCAACGTTAATAAAATTATAATCAAATAATGGAGATTTAAAATGAAAAAAATTATAGCAATAGCT
>LWDU01041386.1_pt1 | contig 41182 bp, 36 predicted proteins | sample 727161 | NCBI WGS metagenome assembly LWDU01 (sample SAMN04566230, study PRJNA314399) | hydrothermal vent metagenome | isolation source: deep sea hydrothermal plume seawater | place: Mexico: Gulf of California, Guaymas Basin | collected 2004-07-11
ACCTTCTTCTCTCTCAGGTAGTTGAGACCCCCTGCGGTGGTGGTGGTTTCCATACTGCCCCCTATGGGAGGCGCATGGCCCCCCGTTCGGAGGCTTTCGTTTAAGTAACCGGTCCCGGGGGGCGTACTACCAAACCTCGTTGACTCGGTCACACCTGGTGGTCGAACCGGCTGGGATAGATCCGGCATTTCGCTGGGATAGACACCGGCCCCCCAGTCCAGAAACCCTTCACATACTGGGCAAACACAAACCTGCCGAGACCCCACCATGGGGTCTCGGCAGGTTATTGAAAACGGCTCGGCAGGTTTCGACCACACAGGGTGACCGACCCCGAACCGAAGAGGGTGCCGCCCTCACAGCTCACTGAGACTTCCTGCCATACGCCTGACCGTCCGTGTCGTAACCGTCGGCGCACGAATCCTTACCTCCAGGATCTCCTACATGTCGGCCGCGGCGGATACTGACGGTTCTGGGTTCAAGTCCCAGGGGGCGCACCCATAGAGCCAAGACCAAGTTCCTAGCCCTCTCGGCGCAACTTCCGCCGACACATGGGACGTCTACACAACATGGGAACTTCACCGAACACCACAGCCATCTACGTCAGGCGCTCCGCCTTCGGGATGTGGGCAATGAACCGCGCCAAATCGACACCGATGACGGCCGCAGGATCTGGCCTATCTCGGTGCCGGGCTGTCTGCCTCATCAACTCGTCGCTCAGGCTTCGCCGACGCCCCGCTGACCGACGAAGTACCCCATCCCGTACTCCTCGGTGGAGAAGGTGATGGTGCTGCCCTCCGGAAAGTAGAAGAGGTCGCCCTTGACGGCGGTAACCGTCTGGCCGGTGTCGTCGGCGATAGTCAACTCACCCTCAATGATGAGTTTCATCTCGTGGTACTCGTAGGTGTAGGTCATGGACTGGCCAGCCTCGAGGCGGAAGACCCCGGCGGTGATCGGCTTGTCGGGATCATCGGATACGGCGAAGTCCTCGAGGAAGGCGTTGGCGTCGAACTCGTCCATGGCCGGGAGGTCCCGTCCGATGATCGATCCCTTGGACTGCATGGCGGGCATGGAGTGATCCTTGCTCTCGGTGTCCCGGAGGACAGGTTGATGAAGCGGACAGCCTGCCACCAACCAAACGGGATTTCTAACTCCTGCAACTTGCCTCGGAGCACTCGCACCAACTTCTACCCGAATCTTGACAGAAGTAGTCGACTTTGATGTAGTTCCCCGCGTGGTCTCGCTCTTTACCCAGCAGGAAACTTCGGCTGCCATGCCCCGATCGGGGAGATGAACACGACCGGAACCGCGGGGACCGGGCGGCGCCGGGGTGGACGTGAGGCACGGGCGGCCGAACGTGCAACAGCCGCCGCCGTGGACCTGGTGCAGCCACAGCGCCGGATCCCCACCTACGAACTGCTGGACGCCGACGCGCTGGACCGCCTGGAGGCCCACGCCGACTGGATCCTGGACGAGGTGGGCGTAGACGTTCGGGGCGACGAAGAGGCTCGCGAGCTCTTCCGCTCAGCCGGCGCACGGGTGGACGGCGAGCGGGTCCAGTTCGATCCCGGCCTGGTCCGCCAACTGTGCGCTACCGCTCCGGCGGCGTTCCAGATGCACGGCCGCGACCCTCGCCACACCGTGACCGTTGGTGGCGACCACGTTGTCTTCTCGCCTGCCTACGGGTCCCCGTTCGTCTCGGACCTGGACGGGGGGCGACGCTACGCGACGCTCATCGACTTCCAGAACTTCGTGAAGCTCACTTATGCGTCGCCGTGGCTCCACCATTCCGGCGGCACGGTCTGCGAGCCGGTTGACGTACCGGTCAACAAGCGGCACCTGGACATGGTGTACGCGCACCTACGTTGGTCGACCAAGCCCTTCATGGGTGGGGTCACCTCAGCGGAGCGAGCCGAGGACTCCATAGCCATGGCACGGCTCGCCTTTGGTGCCGATCGTCTCGAACAGGACTGCGTGATCCAGGGGAACATCAACGTCAACTCGCCGCTGGTCTTCGACGAGGTGATGACCGGGGCACTCAAGGTGTACGCCCGGGCCAACCAGGGAAACGTGATCTCACCCTTCATCATCGGTGGTGCGATGGGCCCAGTTACACAGCCGGCCCTTATCGCCCAGGCCCACGCCGAGACGATGGTTGGCATCGCACTGGCCCAGTTAGTCCGGCCCGGGTCACCGGTTGTCTACGGCAGCTTCCTGACCACGATGGACCTCAGGAGCGGTGCCCCCACCTTCGGGACCCCCGAGGCAGTGCTGGCCACCTACGCCATGGCGCCGTCTGGGGCTGCCGCTCCGGTGCGGTGGCCACTACACGGCGTCCAAGACCGCCGACGCCCAGGCGATGCTGGAGTCCGCCGACGCCATGGGTGCAGCGGTCCTCTCGGGAGCCAACTTCGTGCACCAGTCGGCGGGCTGGCTGGAGGGTGGCCTGGTCATGGACTACGAGAAGTTCATGATGGACACCGACCACCTCGGAATGCTGGTCAGGCAGATGCATGGTCTAGTCGTCGACGACGATTCCCTGGCTGCCGACGGCTTTCTGGAGGCCGGACCGGGAACGGCCCACCTAGGGACGGCCCACACTATGGGCCACTTCGCCACAGCCAACTTCGACTCAGCGCTGGCCGACACCAACTCGTTCGAACAGTGGACCGAGGACGGTGCGCTGGACATGGCTCAGAGGGCCAATGGCGAGTGGAAGCAGGTCCTGGCCAACTACCAGCCGCCACCCATAAACCCGTCCGTCGACGCCGACCTCCAGGCCTTCATCTCCGAGCGGAAGAACGCGATGCCAGACATGTGGTATTGACCCAGGTCCAGGTTGAAACGGCTCAGGCGCTCGCACCCCGTGTCGGCGACCACCACGGTGTGGCCGAGCCGAGGGCGACACCCGAGCCCTACTATTGGCGGTACCGAGAAGACCGTGTCCTCGGTTCTTGGCTTATGTGGCCCGCTCTAGGGGGCGCACCACCAAACATCGTTCTTCTCGCTCACTCCGAGTGCTCAAGCCACGTGGGATAGATCTCGCGTTTTACTGGGATAGACGTCGGCCCCACAGTCCAGAAACCCTTCACACGCTGGGCGAACACAAACCTGCCGAGACCCCACCATGGGGCCTCGGCAGGTTATTGAAAACGGCTCGGCAGGTATTGGTCACGCAGAGTGTGGGTTTGACGCCTGCTGAGGTGTCGGCAGCCGTTTGGTGGGTGGCCGACGGAGAGCGGCTTCCGGGCCACCGCGCCGTTACCCGCGTGCTCCGGGAACTTGGTGGTAGCTGGGGAACTGTGGGTCGGGTCATCGCCGTGCCGCCACTCTCGTGGCTGGGTGGCCCCGTCTACCGGTGGGTCGCCACCAACCGGGCTCGGTTCTAGTTCCGTATCGGTGGAGCGCCTCGACGGTTCGGGCGAGGGAGTCGCCGGGAACCGGCACGCCGACCCAGGTCACGCCGAGTTCTTCGAGGGCCGCCAAGCCTGCGAGGTGGGCGTCAACGCCGAAGTCATCGCTGGCTGGGGAGCCGCCGTCGGGACACACAAAGTGCACGTCCACGGCCGAGTCGCGTCCTGCTGCCTCCAGTCGGTGCCACAAATCGTCGAGCATCGGCACCAGATCGTCACGGGTCTCAAGCGGCGCGGTACGCGCGGTGGTTGCCAGTTGCGGAGAGGTCGGGAACGGGATCCACCCCTGACCCTTAGAGGCGACCCGCTGGCGGGCTCGTCCGGAGTTCCCGCCGATCCAGATAGGCGGGTGGGGTTGCTGCACGGGTTCGGGGTGGGCTCGGTTGCTGGAGGCCGTGAAGTGGCGGCCCTCGAAGGTCACCTCGTCGCCGGACCACGCGGCGAGAATCGTGTCGAGGGCCTCGTCGAATAGTTCGTTGCGTTCATCGAACTCGACGCCTAGGGCCCGGTACTCCGCCCTCAGATATCCGGTGCCGGCACCGAGGATGGTCCGCCCCTCGGAAAGGACGTCGACGGTAGCCACCATCTTCGCTAGGAGAAAAGGATTGCGATAGGGGACGACCACCACGTTGGTCATCAGGCGGATCTGCTCAGTGACCGCGGCGCAGAAAGCTAGGGCAGCAAACGGGTCAAGAGCGTTATGCCCGCCGGCTTCCAACCAGCGTCGACTGGGGATCGGGTGGTCTGTGAAGCCGACGGCGCCGAACCCGCCAGCCTCAGCCGCCTCGAGCACCGAACGCATTCCGTCGCGGGTTGTCAGTGCCGGGTCGTGGTCGCCGCCGACCATCGGATAGGTGAACGAGAACTGCATGGGTCCGGTCAGGGTCCGTAGGCGTATCCGCCGCCGTCGGGCCGGTGGAACCAGCCTGAGGAGGCAAACGTCCCACCATCCACGTGGATCGTTTCCCCGGTGACGTAGGACGAAAGGTCGGAGGCCAGGAAGACAACCGCCCCTCCGACCTCTTCGGGGGTCCCGGCCCGGCCCAGGGGCACGATCCGGTTCCATCGTGACGGCCCCCTGGGTCCAGCCAGGGCCTCCAGGCCCTCGGTGCGGATCAGGTCGGGTGCGACGGCGTTGACCCGGATGCCGTGTTCTGCCAACTCCAGGGCAGCGGTCTTGGTGAAGTTGGCCACCCCGGCCTTGGCCGCCGCGTAGGCCGCGAACAGCGGGGCCGCCCGGTGGGCCTCGATCGAGGTCACGTTCACGATGCTGCCGCCCAGGCCCGCGGCGACCATCGCCCTGGCGACACGATGGGTGCACAGGATTACGTGGAGCAGGTTGGCCCGGTGGAGAGCGTTCCAACCTCGTTCGTCGCTGTCCAGGAACGGGGTGGCGAAGGTCCCGCCCGCGTTATTGACCAGGATCGTCGGACAGCCCAGACGCTCGGTGGTCTCGACCAAGGCGGCCTCTACCTGGTCGGCTTCCCGTACGTCGACTAGCAAGCCCAGTCCGTTCACCTCGTCGGCGGCTGCCCTTGCCGTATCGGGATCCTTCTCCCAGACAGCCACCCGGGAACCGAAGTTGGCCAGCGTCCGTGCGACCCCTCGTCCAATCCCTGTCCCGCCGCCTGTTACTACGGCCACCCGGCCGTCGAGGCGCAACGAGTCGGGTGAGAACGGCGCCGAAGAGTCACACTCCACGGTTCGGACCCTACGCCCCGGGGTTGCCGAAGCCCTGGTCGTGTAGACGGTCAACTGGGACCGGGCGGGTCCAAGGTCCCGTGAGGGGTTCCAACGAGGGAGATCGGATTGGTTCTCCATGCGTCGAGCAGACCGATCGAGATATCGTCGATGGCTACCGCCCGGCCGATGCCCCGGTTGCCATCGAATCCGTAAGCTGCCTAGCAGGCCACTGATAATCCGGCAACTACCCCGGCATGGTCGGCGGCCCACCACAGGCCCTCTACTGGGGAATCAAGTGGCCGGTCCGCCCAGTGATCGGTTGTTCCGGGATCGACGGATAGAGAGCAGCCAACTCCAGGCCGAGCCAGGACAAAGTCGATCCGCTCGGCGAACCGCACGGCAGGGTCGTCTAGGCCGGCTAGGGGCGGACCGCCCTCAACACAGCAGGAGCACCCCTGACCGGTCTGTGGGTCGCACTCCGGCCGGCCGGCCGCCCGGTAAGTGTCTACGAATCCAGCATCGGTGAGTGTGCTTATGCGGGAGTCCCCGATCGGCCGGTTCAGGTCCCCGACCACCAACTGCAAGGCAGCGTCGACCGAAAGGCCCTCTAGGAGGGCCAGCGTCTGGCGGGGATGACAGGCTCCATAGTCGTCGCCCGGGGCACATGCCTCGTCGCAGCCCGCCACCCCCGACTCTAGGCACTCGAGATTGAAACTGCTGCTAGCGAAGTGGGTGGCGACTATGTCCACCGTCCCAAGCCCGGTCTTCAACCGGACCCAGTGGGCCGACCAGATTGGGGCTCCGGCCAGCTCGACGTAGGCCTCGTCGAGGATTTGTAGGTCGGTCAGGATCATCTCCTGGTCGGGTAGCCCGCGGTCATCTACCACTAGCTGGTACCGCCCACCGCAGAGGGCGGGAAGCATGTCTGGTACCAGTTCCTGCTGGCGGGGGCTGACCTCCTGGAAAGCGACTACGTCAGGGCAGCCCAGATTGTTCTGGATTAGAGCCCAAAGGGCTTGAAGTCGGGCCGGAGCGGCACACTGGTCGGTCTCGGGGGCGCAGTTGCTGGCGTAGTCGAGACCGTGCAGCAGGTTGATGGTGGCTACCACAAGCGCTGGCGGGGGAACTGCGATGGTTGTCGCGGTACTGGGTGCTGCAGTCGTTGTGGGTGCTGCAGTCGTTGTGGGTGCTGCAGTCGTAGTTGTTGTCGCAGTCGTTGTGGGTGCGGCTGTGGTGGTCGGCGCTTTCGTCGTCGTAGGAACGACCGTGGACGTTGGTGCGGCCGAATCAGAACCGTTACCACAGGCCAAAGCCAGGAGCATCACCACGAGGTATATGGCCATCACCCTCATGGTCTGAGTCTGTCACCCCCCCTTGGAGGGGGCGGAGCGATGCAGGAGCCCCTAGGTGTAGATACGCGCAGGCAACTGTCTACGGGCAGAGCGTGGCCGTCGACGGCGGCCAGGTGACACGGATCTGAGTTGGCGCCAGGGTCGGATCCCGGCAATCGCACCCTTGGGCAACCGTGCCAAGGGTGCCCGACGCACGACGATCCACCTCTCGCCGTCGCGCCGGCACTTGTTCCCGTCGCTGGACGAAACACCTACAGGTGCCTCGAGAATCAGTTCCGGGAACCGGCTTCCGCTCACTCGCGGCCTGGACAACCCAGCGCTTTCCGCTTGGAGAGCCCGAGAACACTGAACAACCTGACCACGGGTCACCGACCGGGTTTCGACCCACCCTCCGTCGGTAGGGTTGTAGTGGATGTCCCAACATGGTCAAACCGAGGTCGAATCTCCCGATCGGAGTGCCTTCCGGGTCGAGGTCAGGTCGTTCCTGGAAGCTCACGCCGAGCCGCTGGCCGAGGTCGACCCGTGGACCGTGTCGGGCTTTCCTGACGACACTGAAGCCGAGGCTTACTTCTCTCGGGGTCGAGCGTGGCAAGCCACACTGGCCGACCACGGGTGGGCGGGGATCACCTGGCCGGCTGAATACGGGGGCCGGGGTGGAGACGCCTGGATGGGTCGGGTCTTCGCCGAGGAGGCGGCTCGCTTTGGATCCCACTCGGGTTTCGTGAGTGCCACCATCGCCATGCTGGGCCCCACCTTGCTGGCCTGTGGATCCGAAGTCCAGAAGCAGCGCTTCATTCCGCCTCTACTCCGGGCCGACGAGGCGTGGTGTCAATTGTTCAGCGAACCCGGAGCCGGCTCTGACCTCGCTGGGCTGGCCACCCGCGCGGTTCCCGACGGCGACTCCTTCGTGGTCGATGGCCAGAAGGTCTGGAGTTCCTGCGCCCAGTTCTGCGACTGGGGCTTCCTCTTGGCCCGCACCGACCCCGACGCCCCCAAGCACCAGGGCATCAGCTTCTTCCTGATGGACATGTCGACACCCGGCGTCGAGGTGCGACCGCTAGTCCAGGCGAACGGGTCGACGCACTTCAACGAGGTGTTCCTGACCGGGGTGCGGATCCCCGCCGAGCAACTGGTCGGCGACCTGCACGGCGGCTGGGGGCCAGCCCGGATGGTGTTGGCCAACGAGGCGGCGTTCATCGGCCGAGGTGGTGGGAGCACCGCCCACCGGCTGGTCGAGTTGGCCCGCATGTTTCGACGCCAGGACGATCCGGTCATCCGTCAGGGCCTGGCCGACGCTTTTATCAGGGAACAGATCATCAGGCTCTTGGGCCGACGAATCCGGGCCGCCCTACGGCATGACGGGCCCACGGTGGTCGACCCGGCTCTGACCAAGGTGTTCGCTGCTGATTCGAAGGCCCGCAACGGCCAGTTGGCCACCGCCATCTCCGGTGCAGCCGGAGTGGCCGGACCGGACCCGGTAGGACGGTGGGTTCAGGCCGAACTGATCAACCGGTTCACCATCTCGATCGGTGGGGGCACCACCGAGGTCCAGAAGAACAACCTGGCCGAGCGGTGGCTGGGGTTGCCTCGGGAACCCTGGCCTGACAAGGGCCTCCCCTGGAGGGACGTTCCGCGAAGTTGACGGTCAGGGCTCGGTGTCAACCAGGCGTCAGTTCGAAGTACTGCACCTCGATGGACATGGGGAGCAGGTAGCGCACATAAAAGGCGTGCAGTTTCAACACCGTGTGGTCCTCTACCGCATAGGGGAGGATCTCCACCCGGTCATCACCGGCCCGAAACGCCTCGGCCCTGGCTAGGACGATGTTGAGTTCGTCCAGGCTGTCGACCTGGACGCCGAAGTGGTCGCCGGGCAGTCCCGGGGGGCAGGACATAGGGGCCTCGTCGGCCAACAGGAACACAAACCGGTCGTAGGAGTTGACCGAGAAGATCATCCGCTGGCCGTCAATGGTCATCATGTCCAACTCGGCCCATCCGAACACATCGTCGAAGAAGGAGGCCAGGTCGGCTCGACCCTGTTGGCTGAGGAGGTCGGACGGGATGCTGAGTGCAACGTGGTTGATTCGTTTGGGGCCGCGGAATCCGCCTTCGTCTGCCTTAACCACCGTGATTCCTCCTAGCCCAGACGGGACCGTACCTGTTGTGCGTTCTAGCGGTGATGACGTTCATCCGCGGGGTGGATGCCGCTCGGAGAAGAAGAGTCGTTCGGCGTTACCCCGCAGGTATTTGTCCAGCACGCCGTCACGGAGGTCGAGCTGGTCGGCCTCAGCAATACAGCGTTTCATGGACAGCACAGGGTGGTCGCTGGCGTAGAGAATCTTGTCCTGCCCCCTGGTGTTCATGAAGTGCACGACCTCGGGGGGCAGGTACTTCGGCGAGTAGGCCGAGGTCATTAGGTGGAGGTTGGGGTATTTGAGCATCAGGCGCATCGCGGTGCTCCACCACGGGTCGGCTCCGTGGGCCATGCACAGCCGTAGGAGTGGGAACCGGTAGCAGACCCGGTCCAGGTGGATGGGGTCCTGGCACTCTCCCGGCACTGGAGGACCCGGCAAACCGGTGTTGACACTGAGCGGCAGGTCCATTTCCACGCACTTGGTGTAGAGCGGGTAGTACTGGGCGTCGCTGGGTGGGAGATCGAAGTCAAACGGCACGACACGGGCCATCACCACTGGGTGTTCGGCCACCAGGTCCTCGAGGCGCCACAGTTCGGGGAGTCCCGCGGTGGGTCGTACGTGAGCCGCCAAGGCGAACCGGTCAGGACGCTGGCGGGCGAAATCCAGAACAGCCTCCGAGGGGTCCTTCACCCGCACGGTCAGGATGGCCTTCTCCACCCCAGCCTCGTCCATGTCGGCCAGGCATTCGTCGACCGACAACGAGGTGAAGAATTCTTCACCCGCCTTGAAGTAGTCCTCTTGGGCTCGCTTCAGGTATTCGACATCCTTGACGTCGCCCATGGTGACGTTGACCCAGCAGTCGATCGCCCGGTGGCCGGTCATTGGTTCGCAATCTCGTGTTCGAGCCGAGCCTCGATGGCTTCCCGAGCCTCGGCGATCCGGGTCGGCAGGTGTTCTGACGGGAAGAGGCCGTCCGCTGGCCGGTAGCCTTTCAGGAGTGTCTTGGCGATGGTGTCCTTGTGCACCTCGGACGGCCCGTCAGCGATGCCCATGATCGGACCGGTCATCCACATGTCGATGAGCGGCATCTCGTTTGACACCCCGAGCGATCCGTGGGCGTGCATGGCCCGGTAGACGACGTCCATGAGGACCTTCGGGGTGGCCACTTTCACTGCGGCTATGTGGTGCCGGATCTTGGCGTAGTCCCCTACGGTGTCGATGAGCCAGGCAGTGTGGAGGACCAGAAGCCGGAACTGCAGGATCTGGATCCACGAGTCGGCAATCCAGTGCTGGATCGACTGCTTCTCGGCGATGAGGGAGCCCTTCGTCTCCCGGGACAGCACCCGTTCGCACATCATGTCCAAGGCGCGCTGCGCGGTACCGACCGACCGCATGCCGTGGTGGACCCGTCCACCCCCCAGGCGTTCTTGGGCAATACGAAATCCTGCCCCCTCTTCCCCGAGCAGGTTCTGGGCCGGTACGCGCACGTCGGTGAATCGCAGGTAGGCGTGATCCCCGTCGGCGATCCGATCACCGGCCAACCCGACGTTCCGCACCACCTCCAGGCCATCGGCGTCGGCCGGCACCAGGATCATCGACGAACCTCGGTAGACGGGAACGTCGGGGTCGGTAATCACCATGACGATGGCAAACGTCGCGAACCGGAAGTTCGAGGCGAACCATTTCTCTCCGTTGATGACCCATTGGTCGCCGTCCCGAAGGGCTCGACAGGTGAAGTAGTTGGGGTCCGAGCCGGCCTGTGGTTCGGTCATCGAGTAGGTCGACGAGATCTCGCCAGCCAGGAGCGGCTCTAGGTAACGGGCCTTCTGGGAGTCGGTGCCGAAGTGGGCGAGGATTTCGGCGTTCCCCGAATCGGGGGCCTGACAACCGAAGACCGACGGGGCGAAAGAAGACCGACCGAGTAGTTCGTTCATCAGGGCCAGCTTCACCTGGCCGTAGCCCTTGCCCCCTAGGTGCGGGCCGAGGTGGCAGGCCCAGAGGTCCCGTTCCCGGACCCGGTCCTGGAGTGGCCGGACCAGCGCCTGGGCCTTCTCGTCGGACTTGTCGAACGGCGATACGGTGCCTCGGAAGTAGAGGTCGAGCGGTTCGATCTCCTCCCTCACGAACCCGTCGATCCAGTCCAACTTCTCCTGGAACTCAGGTTCGACCTCGAAATCGATCGCCATAGTGGGCTCCGGGTCGTCCGAATGGGGGTCACCCGAAACCTACCCTGCCCCTTCGGCCGCTCCCGAATCGAGGGATCCGGCTGAACGAGGTCAGATGGTCCGGACCAGTTCGGCAGCCCGAGCGGCCAGGTCCAGAACGACCCCGCCGAACGCCTCCATCCTCGGGTTGTCGGCCCTCCCGGCTACGTAGCGGGCATACCCGCCTTCGAGCACGATGGCCAGCTTGAACCGGGCGAGAACGACGTAATAGTCGATGTCGTCGACATCGCGACCCGACACGGTGGCGTAGTGGTCGAGAAGGTCGTCGCGGTTGGGCATCCCCGTGTAGTCCACGTACCCGCCAGTGCGAACCTCGCCCTCGTCCGGCCAGCCCATCACAACCCAGGCCAGGTCGAGGAGGGGGTCGCCTACGGTGCCCATCTCCCAGTCGACGATGGCCGCCAGCCGAGCTGGGCCACCGTGGTGGAACATGACGTTGGCGAACTGATAGTCGCCGTGCATGATCCCTGGTTGGTAGTTGCGGGGACGGTGGCCTCGCAACCAGTCTCCCGCGTCGTCCAGGCCGGGGATCTTCCGGAACTCGAACTGCCTGAGGTGTGCGTACCAGCGATCAACTTGGCGGTCGTGGAACCCGTCGGGTCGGCCAAGCCCCTCCAATCCCCGCGCCTTCCAGTCCACCCGGGATAACCGGGCGATGGCGTCGACTAGTTCGAAAGCAAGGCCCCGGCGGGCTCCCGGGTCGGAATCGAAGGGTTCGGGCCAGTGGGATTCGCTGATCGGCGACCAGCCGTCGACAAAGTCCATCAGGTAGAAGGTTGCACCCAGTACGGATGGTTCGGCACAGACTGCTCGGACCGCGGGGTGGGGGACGTTGCTGTCGGCGAGCGCTCTGAGAATCCGGTATTCGCGCAGCATTGTTTCGTTGCGACCCTCGGGAACCATTCGGGGTGGCCGGCGCAGCGCCCAGCGGTGCTCGCCCCGTTGAATTTCGAAAAGCTCGTTGGACGCGCCACCGGTGACGAAGGTGGCCTGGACCTCTTCGCCGGAGCCGGGTAAGCCCTCGGCGTCCATCCATTGTCCGAGACGGTCGGGGTCGACCAGGCCCCGGATGCGGTCACAGTCCCTGGATGGGTCAGCCTCGTCAAGCACTGGAACCGGCCGGTCTATCGGCGGGGTAGGGAGGAGCTGAGAGCACTTCCGGTTGACCGCTAGTCACCGCCACCACATCCCGGTGGTCTCCGTCGGTGACGCTCAACACCATGCCCGCCATCAGGGTGAGGCCCTGTCCCCGTTGGGCGTCGATCACCGGCGTTTCGTATCCCATGCCCAGCCCGCGAACCAGCCACGGCCCGGTCGATGATTCAGCAAGATCGTCATGAGTGGCGCCATCACGACAGGCGTCGACCAACGCTGGTGCATGTTCGCGTCGGCCGTCGACGAACCGGCCTCCGACACCGCCCTCGTAGAGGTCGACCATCACCCCCAAGTCGACCACCGTGGTGTCGCCCTCCCTACGGACCACCGGCTCGGAAGACGTGATGGTGGTACCCAAGGCGGCCATTGCAACCAGGGCGTTCGCTATCGGGGTCGGCGCGTCGGGCCGGTCCAGCACCTCCTCTACCCCGGACCAGACCACGCGGCAGGCAGACCGGACGAGTTCGATCTCCTCGGCCAACTTAACGGTCCGCACGCTGGCCATCAGATCGTCGCACGGCACGATCTGGGCGGTTGGGGCGAACCGGGCGGCGGCCCGGATGAATCCGGGTGAGCAGGCATCCACACCGATGCGGCGGGCGGTGCTCAGGCCCCCTATGGCCGCCATCGAGGAAGCCATGATCTCTGGATTCCACGTCAGCGGATACAGGTCGTCGAAGGGCACGGATTCGGGGATCCCGGCGTCCCAGCTAGACAGCAGGTGGGTTCGCTGTGTCTCGGCTATCAGGACACACCCGGCTCCGAACGGTCGGGTTCCCGACGTCCACAGGCGGGCCATCCCGGTCGAGTAGCCAACGTTGTCCTGCCGGCCCAGGACCAAGGCGTCCACCTCCCGCTCTGACATGGCGTCCAGGACACGCCGGCGGCGGGCCGCCACCAGTTTGCTTGTCACGACTCGAAACCCAGGTGGCCCGGCCACCCACCCAACGGTCGCCAGCCGGTGTCGGTTATCGCCACGACCTCCTCGGCCCGATACCCGCCAACCCCGTCTTCCCACACCACCGGCTCGAGGACCAGCACCATCCCGGTTTCCAACACGAACTGCTCGTCGAATCCTTCGCCCAGGTCCGTGCCGACCATTGGCATCTCCGCGCTTTCGACCCCGAGGCCATGGGCCAGGTAGAAGTGGGGCAGCCAGGGGATGGCCCCTCGGCTCGCCCCGATGGCCGCCCGTCCTACTTCGGCCAGGGTGGCCCCGGGGCCGATGGCCGCCAGGGAAGCCTCCATCACCGCCGACCACCTCCTGAACAGGTCCTGTTCGGCCGAAGATGGGTCCCGCCCGACCACCCAGGTGCGCCCGTAATCCGACGCGTACCCCTCCACGCCGATCCCGGTGTCCACCCACACCAGGTCCTCCTCGTTGAACAACGGGTCCCCGACCCCGGTGGGGAATGCCACGTGGTCGGTGGAGGTCCTGGGCCCGTCCGAAAGATTCCGGGGCATGGGTTGGAATATCGGGTCGATCAGGACATCGTCGACTCCGAGTTGACGCACCCGGCTGATGAACAGCCCGGCTAGTTCCGATCTCCGAACACCGGGAAGACAGGCGGTCCGAACCTCTTCCATGGCCACTTCGTTGATCCGTTGTGCCCGGTCTATGCAGGCCAGTTCATCCTCGGTTTTCACCAGGCGGGCGGGGCCGAGAATCCGTCCGGCATCGAGCAGATCGAAGCCGTCCAGGAGTCCGGACCGAAGCATCGCCCCGGTCATCTCGTCGATGGCCAAACGCCCGGCGTTGCTGGGTTCGGTGGCCATGCCTATCGCTTCTGCCAAACCGGCCATCGACTCGTCCAGTTCCGGGAACACCGGGGGGTGGATCTCCGCGGCAAGGTCGGGCGACGGACGGTCGGCAAAGAGGTGGACCGGCCCCTCTTGGCCGATGATGGCAACCGAACGCTGGTGGACTGCATGGGTCGTGTCGACCGCCGGACCGACGTGGCCGCTGGCGTAGGCGACGTGGGGGCCGTGGAGCAGGAGGACGGCGGCCACGTCCTGGGCGGCCATGTGTTGTCGGAGCCGGGTCAGCCGCTCGCGCCGCATCCGACCAACGTCGCAGGTCAGATGATCCTCCACCGATGCCTCATCCTGAGCGACGGTGGCACCACCCGAGGTCCGCCCCGGCAGTTAGACGACCCCGGCGACTCGCAATTCGTCGATCTCGTCTCCCGTAAGCCCCACCACCCTTGTCAGCACATCGTCGGTGTGCTCACCCAGTCGTGGTGCACCGGCCGGGGCCTTCGGTGGCTGACCGGAGATCCTGGGGAATGGCGCCTGCTGTCGGACCGCTCCGATCACCGGATCGTCGACGACCAGGATGTCGCCCCGGGCCACTACATGCTCGTCCGCCGAGAGGTCGGCCGCGTCATAGGCGGTACCCACGATCACATCGTGCTCGACACATAGCCGTTCCACCTCGTCGGCGTCACGCTGGGCCACCCAGGCGGCCACAATGGCGTTGATTTCGTCGTTGTTGGCAGCCCGAGCAGCCGGGTTGGCGAAGCGCTCGTCGTCGACAAGGTCGGGGCGATCCATGGCCTGACAAAGGCGGGTGAAGTTGACCTGCGCGGCGGCCACAATGCACATGTAGCGTCCGTCGCGGCTGGGGTAATTGTCGAGTGGCGCGGCATAGTCGAGGCGGTTGCCCCGGCGTGATCGGACGGTCCCGAGGCGGTCGTAGGCGGCGATGGTCCACTCGAGGATTCGCAGGGCCGACCCGTAGAGGTAAGCATCGATTACTCCGCCTTGGCCGGTCCCTCTAGCGTCGCGTTCGTAGAGGAGCCCCATGGCCGCCTGGGCGGCGAACACGGCGGTGAGGTAGTCGGTGACCGTCACGCCCGGGCGGACCGGTGGACGACCTTCCTCACCGGTGAGGTGGAGCAGCCCACCGTAGGCCACCCCGTTTCGGTCTAGTCCGGGGCGCCCCGACTTCGGCCCGTCCTGACCGAAGACGCTGATACGTACCGTGACGAGGCGCTTGTCAAGCCGGCTCGGGTCGATGTTCCAGCGCTCCAGAGTCCCTGGGCGGAAGTTCTCGCACAGGACGTCCGACCGGGCGGCCAGATCGCGGAACACCCTTTGGCCCTCCGGATGGGAGAGGTCCAGAGTCACCGACTTGCGACCTCGACCCTCGACGGCCCAGTAAAGCGAGTGAGGACCGTCGGGCCCGTCGACGAAAGGTCCTAGACCCCGCAGCGGGTCGCCCTGGCCAGGCTTTTCGATCTTGATCACCTCGGCCCCCTGCTCGCCCAACAGGCCGGCGCAGAACGGAGCCGCGACCCGCGTGCCGAGGTCCAGGACCCGCAGACCCTCTAGTGGGCGACGGGTCATGCCGACTTCGGGTCGGGTTCGGGGTCGCGGTGTTCGGCAAACACTTCGGCCATTGAGGTCTTTTTCTCACGGGCCTCCAGCGCGTCGAGCGCGGTAGCCGTGCCGTGCATCCAGTGGTGGGCCTCGAAGTGGTAGTCGTAAGCGTTGCGCTGGCCTTGGAGGTCGAGGGTCTTGTTGATCGACCGTTTGACGACCTGGGCGGTTGCTGGCGGAACCTTGGCGATCGTCTCGGCCATCTCGCGCACCGCGTCTTCCAGGTCGTCGCGGGGGACCACCCGATTGACCATTCCAAGGCGTTCGGCCTCAACGGCGGTCAGGACCGACGCGGTGAGAAGGAACTCCTTGGCCTTGCGGGCCGGCATCTCCCATGGTTCCACCAGGAGTTCCACCGCGGCTCCCGTCATGCGGAGCACCGGGTTCTGGAAGGACGCGTCGTCGCTGGCCACGATCAGGTCGCACATGCAGGCCAGCATCACGCCGGCGGCGATGCATTTGCCCTGCACTGCGGCGATGGTGGGCTTCCGGAAGTTGCGGATGCGTAGGCAGCGGTCGAAATACATGACCTTCTCGTGGTGGTACTTGCCTTCCGGGGTTTCGCGCATGAGCCGCCACTCGTCGGGCTCGGTGTCGCCAACCAGTGCCTTGAGGTCGTGACCCGAACTGAAGTGCCGACCCCTTCCGGCCAGGACAACCACCCTCACCCGGTCGTCGGCGTCGGCTAGGTCGAAGGCTGCGTCGACCTCGTCGATGAGTTGGGTGTTCTGGGCGTTGGCCATCTCAGGTCGGTTAAGGGTGATGGTGGCCACCGGACCTGTCACCTCGTAGATGATCGCTTCGAACTTCGGTGGGTTGTTGTTGGCCATGGTCGCTTCCTCTCAGCCCCGTCGTTCCCGTGGAAGACCGAGCGTGCGCTCCCCGATGATGGTCCGTTGGATTTCACTTGTACCAGCGAAGATCGATGCCGCTCGATAGTAGAGCCAGGACCGCTGCCAGCGACCGTCACCCGGGTTGCCGGTCGCGCCCTTCCAAAGGGGAGCCACGTCGGCCAAGACCCGCATCGCCGTAGCGTGGAAGCGCTGGCTCATCTCACTCCAGTAGAGCTTGGCCGTGGTCGTCTCACCACCGGGCGCACTGCCCGATTGGAGACGCGACAAGGCCCGCCAGTTCTGGAGCTGAAAAATTCGGAGCTCCACAAAGGCCTGGGCAAGGCGGGACGCGGTGCGCGGATCGCTGCCGATCCCGGACCGCTCGGCCAGGCGGACCAGTTCCTCGAGCAGTTGCGAGTGGATGACCAGTTGTCGTGGGTTGGTGCCTCGTTCGTGGGCCAAGGTCGACTGCGAAACCGACCATCCTGCGTTCTCCTCGCCTACCAGTTGGTCGTCGGCAACGAACACCTTGTGGAAGAACACCTCGTTGAATTCAAAGTCGTCGGTTATCTGGCGGAGTGGCCGGACTTCGATCCCGGGCGAGCTCATGTCGACCATGAAGACGGAGATGCCCTCCCTTTTCGGCAACCGGGGTTCAGTCCGGGCCAGACACAACCCCCAGTCGGCGAACTGCGCGTAGGAGGTCCAGACCTTCTGGCCGGTGAGTGCCCAACCTCCGTCGACCCTGGTCGCCCTGGTCGCCACGGAGGCCAGGTCGCTGCCGGCATTTGGCTCGCTGAACAGCTGGCAGAAGAGCCGGTGGGCCGGGAGGATGTCCGGCAGCCATCGTGCCTTCTGGTCCTCTGTCCCGTGGGCGAGGAGGGTGGGCCCGACCAGGTTGACTCCGATCCTGCCTACCAGCTCAGGTGCCCGTGCCCGAGCCAGTTCCTCCTGCACGATGAAGTGGTGGAGTGGTTCGAGGCCCCGGCCCCCGTACTCGGGTGGCCACGAAACGCCGACCATTCCGGCGCCGGCCAGCTTCTCCTGCCAATCCCTCAGGAACGCCACCTCTTCGCCCAGGTCGTCGAACATGGGTGGGAGACCAACCCCGTAGTCCCAGGGCAGTTCGCGTTCGAGCCAACTTCGGCATTCCGCCCGAAACTCCTTCTGGCTCGTAGTCGGAGCGAGGTCCATCAGGTCAGGTCTACCAGTTCCGATCCGGACGACGCGACGGATCGAGGTGGGCGGCGCTTGCCCTACGATGCGCGGCGACCATGAACTTCGATCTCTCTTCCGACCAAGTTGCCCTACTTGACGCAGCGTCTGGGTTCCTTGACGACCGGTGCGCCAGCAGACACGTCCGGTCGGCGGCCGACCACGGCGGGTTCGACCCCTCCCTGTGGACCTTGATGGTGGACCAGGGGTGGATCGGGATCACCACCTCCGAGTCGGCGGGCGGCTTGGGCATGGGAAGCGTCGAGGCCGCGGTGCTTCTCGAACAACTCGGACGGCACTTGGCCCCCGTGCCGCTGAACCAGCATTTGAACGCTCTCCACGTCCTGGCCGACACACCCTGGTCTGAGGGCCTGCTCGAGGGATCACTAATCGCAACGGTGGCTCGGCGGTCGGTGGTACGAAACGGCGATGGCTCGGTTACCGGTCGTCCCGAACCAGTGATCTACGGCGCGTCGGCCGACCTCCTCGTGGTACCGGCTGGTGACGAGTTGGTCGCTGTGGACCTAACCGCTATCGACCGGAAACCCGAACCGGCCATGGACCGGACCCGCCAACTGGCCTGGGTCGGGATGGACGAGGCCCCGGCGGTCACCGTGGGCGACGCCTCGGCGGTGGCCGCCCACCTTGATCGCGGCGCAGTGTTCCACTCGGTGGAACTACTGGGTGCCGCCGGGGCGGTCATGGACCTTGCGGTGGACTACGCCGGTCAGCGGGAACAGTTCGGGCAGCCGATCGGCGCCTTCCAGGCAGTCAAGCATCGCTGTGCGGACATGCTTGTCGACGTCGAGGGGATGCGTTCCACCGCCTACCACGCCGCGTGGTCGATCGGCGCCGGCGACCCGGACGCCTCGGTCGCTGCCGCGGTGGCCAAGATTTGGTGCAGCGATGCCGGCCTCCGGGTCGCCGAGTCGGCCCTCCAGGTCCACGGGGGCATCGGCTTTACCTGGGAGTCGGACGTCCACTTGTACTTGAAGAGGATCCAACTCGACCAGGTGTCCTTCGGCGACGCCGAGCACCACCGGACACGCCTCGGGGAGACTCTCCGCCAGCGAGTCGGCGACGGTACACCCATCCTCTGATCCCTTTCCGGGGCCGACCGTCGCCTCGGCCTTTGGCCCCGCTCTGCTCAGGGGCGAACCAGGACCTTCCCGGCTACCTCACCGGAGCGGAGGCGCACCATGGTGTCTAGGAGGGCGTCCAGGCCAACCGACCCGGGCTCTACCAGGTCGTCGAGAGGCAGCAGGCCGGAGGAGATGAGCTCCAGAGCCGACGCGAACCCGATGGCGCCATAGGTGTAGGCCCCGGTCACCACCAGTTCGTTGAGGATGATCCGGTTGCTGTCCAGCCGGGGGAAATCCATCCCGGTACCCACCAGGACCATCCGTCCGCAGGCCACCAACTGGGCGAGTCCAGATTCGGCCGCCGCCCGAACCCCAGAGGTTTCGATCACCGCATTGACCGGCTCGTCGACCGCTATGCCCGGATGCCATGGGGTCTCCAGGTCCGAGGGCTCGAGCACTGTCGCCCCCAGCCGGACAGCTAGATCGCGTCGGAGAGACGAGGGCTCGACAACCACCACGTCGTCGTGCCCTTGGGCTATCAGTGCGGCCACCACGGCCGCTCCGATGGGGCCACATCCTGAAACCATGACCCGATGTCCCGGATCGATGCCGGCAAGCTCCAGTGCGTGAAGGGCTACGGCCAGTGGCTCGGCATAGGCGGCCGCCCGGGCCTCCACCCCGGGGGGAACTGTTACCGCCTGGTTGCTGTCGACGACCACGTAGTCGGCGAACGCACCGTGGGACTGTTCCACCCCAGCGGTGGACCGGTCCTCGCAGAGGTTGGGTCGGCCGGCCAGGCAGGCCTCACACCGGCCGCATGCGCTCCCCGGATTGCCGACTACCAGGGTGCCTATCTCCAAGGGGACACCGGAGCCCACCTCGACGACTCGACCTGACCATTCGTGGCCTCCGATGCTGCCCAACACTCCCCATCCGTCGAGAACGTCGTGGAGGTCGGTCCCACACACCCCGCAGTACTCGACGGCCACCCGCACCTCGGACGGCCCGACCGGAGGCATGGCTATCTCCACCACCTCGAGGTTTCCTTTCCCCCGGTAGATGGCCGCCCGCATGGTCCTGCCGGTCACTGAGGGGGCTCCAGACGGGACCGAAGCTCGGATCGGTCGAACTTTCCCGAGGCCAGCAGAGGGAGCCTCCCGACCACCTCCAGGTGTTCCGGGGTCAGGAACGGGGCCAGTCCCCGGGTGGCGAACCACGACCGACAGGTCTCGAGGTCGAAGCCATCGGATGCCACCACGAACGCTGCCACCCTTTCCCCGAGCCGGTCGTCCGGCACGCCGACCACCACGGCCTGATCAACCGACTGGTGAGCTTCAAGGTGCATCTCTACCTCCCGGGCCGAGATGTTCTCGCCGGCCCGAATTATCCGGTCGTCCGACCGACCGGTGATGGTCAACCACTTCCCGTCCAGTCGACCCAGGTCGCCGGTCCGGAACCACCCGTCGACGAACACGCCATCACCCTGTGCCGGTTCCAGGTAGCCGCGGGCAACCTCGGGGCCACGTACCCATACCTCACCGTGGCCGTCGACCCGGATCTGGGTCTCATCGAAGGACCGTCCGTCAGTACAGGCCATCCGCTCGGGAGGATCGTCGAACCGGCTGGTGGCAACTGTCGGGGCCTCGGTTGACCCGTAGGACCGCTTGACGACCGCGCCAATTTCGTTCCGGGCCCGCTCCACGAAGGCCGGCGTCACATCCGCCCCACCGCAGGAGAGCATTCGCAGCGACCTCGTGCGTTGCGAAGAGAAGGCGGGGTCGTCCATCAGAGCGAGGAAGAAGGTCGGCGGGCCCACCATGTAGGTGACCGCTTCGGCTTCGATCAACTCCAGTGCGTCAGCCGGATCCCAGCTGGGCATGAGCACGGTGCGCATGCCGGCCACCCCCGGCACCAGGACCCCATGAAGTAGGCCTGAGACGTGGGCCAACGGGGCCGGCATGAGGACCACATCCTCTGGACCCAGACCGTGGACTTCGAGCAACTGGCGGACCTTGTAGAGGAGGCCGCCGTGGGTGTGGACCACGCCCTTTGGGACACCTGACGATCCCGAGGTGAACATCACCAGGGCGTCATCGGAGGACGCCACGGAAACCGGTGGGACTTCTGTGCCACCACGGAGCGATCTGACGTCCAGTACGCCGGGTAGCTCAGCCGCCGGACTGCCTGGACCGGCCACCCGGACAACCGGGTCCAACACTTCGAGGGCGGCCACCAACTGGGCCGAACCGGCCCGCGGGTGGAGGGCGGCAGCCACCGCGCCGAGTCGCCAGCAGGCCCGGTAGAGGACCACTGCCTCAACGCTGACTGGTAACTGGAAGGCCACGCGGTCGCCGCTCCCCACCGACCGTTCAGCGAGTGCCGCAGCTGTCGAAGAGGTGGCCGCCTCGAGTTCCGAGGTCGAGAACCGGTCGCCACCCACCACGACCAGGTCGTCCCGGGCTGGTGCCCCATCCAGGGCCTCGGTGAGGTTCACCCGTCGACGCCCAATGGGATGTCGCCACTGAACACGATCTCCCGGGAGGCGAAGCACCAGCGGTCCTGGGCACGACGCATCACGTCGAGGTAGCGGCCCGTCGACAGGATGGTGTCCGCCCGGGAAACGAACACGTAGTCGGTGGCCACTCGCGCTGTGTCGCCATCTACCTCGATGACGGGCTCACCCAGCATGTGCCGGCCTCGGGCATCCTCTTGTTGCGTGGGCTCGATGAAACTCCGGACGTCATCCCGGCCCCGGAGGCGGTTGCCCATGACGACGAACACTACGTCCTCGTCGAAGAGGGCAATCCACTCGTCGAACCGGCCGTCGTCGAGAAGGTGGCAGTAGTCGGCCAGCAGCCTGCGGATCGCCGACTCGTCATCGCTCATCCTCGGTGCCCTCCTGGCAGACATGATCCTCCAGGACCGGGGTCGCCTGCCAACCGGCACGGACCGGCCTCACGTGCTACGACAGGATCATGGATCTCACCCTCACAGCCTCTGAGGAGGCGTTCGCCGCTGAGGTCCGGAGTTGGCTGGCCGAGCACGTGGAGCACCCCGGGCCGTTCGGCTCGGTCGACGAGGAGGTCGATTGGGGCCGGTCCTGGCAGGCCACGCTGGCCGCCGCCCGCATGGTGGCCATTTCATGGCCGGAATCCGTCGGTGGACGAGACGCGAGTCCTGTGGAGGTCGCCCTCTACAACATGGAGTACGCCCGGGCCGGGGCGCCCCAACCGATCAACCGCGTAGGGATCAGCCATGTCGGTCCGACCCTGCTGGCCCGGGGCACTGTCCAGCAGCAGCAGCGGTGGATGCCGGCGATCCTGGACGCCTCCGAGATCTGGTGCCAGCTGTTCAGCGAGCCCGACGCCGGCTCCGACCTGGCGGCCCTGCGGACCCGGGCCGAGCCGACCGACGGTGGTTGGCGGGTCAGCGGCCAGAAGGTCTGGACCTCCTACGCCCGGCACGCGACGTGGGGCATCGCCCTGGTCCGCACGGCTTCCGACGCGCCCCGACACAGCGGCATCTCATGCATGGCGATCGCCATGGACGCTCCGGGCGTCGACGTCCGACCCTTGCGTCAGATCACCGGTGAGTCGGAATTCAACGAGGTGTTCCTCGACGAGGTGTTCGTCCCCGAGGACCAGCTCATCGGCGGCCTCCACCAGGGTTGGGCGGTAGCCAATACCACGCTGGCCCACGAGCGGGGTGTCGGGTTCCCCTTCAAGGAACAGGCCGTCCACGAGGTCTATCTGGAGGACCTGGTCGCCCTGGCCTCCCGCAGCGGACGCCTCGGCGAGCCGGCCGTCGACGACGCCCTGGTCGACGCCCTGGTCCTTGTGAGGATCCTGCGCCTCCACAACTGGAGAACCTTGTCGCGGTTGGCCCGCGGAATCGAACCCGGTCCCGAGTCGAGTCTGGTCAAGTTGGCCTGGACCGAGATGACCCAACGCTTGTCCACCGCGGCAATGGTTGTGCTCGGAGACCAGGCTCCGCTGTGGCCGACCCCCGGGGGTGATCTGGCCGCCGGGACCTGGCAGCGCCAGTGGCTATGGAGCAAGGCCGCAGGTATCGCCGGCGGGACTACCGAGGTGCAGCGAACGATTGTGGCCGAGCGGCTCCTCGGCCTTCCTCGAGCCCCAGCAGGTCAGGGGGCGTAGCGCTCGGCCAGCATCCCGGCCAGCTTTCGCAGGTCGACCTTGCCGCTCTCCAACCAGGGCAGGTCGTCCGGGCTGGCGTAGATGGCCACGTGTCGGGGCACTTTGTAGGAGGACAGGTCTCCCCGTAGGCGCTCCAGTATCTCCTCCGGGTCAACGGACATACCGGGGCGGAGGACCACTGCAGCGACCACGTCTTGGCCTCGTTCGCCATGGGCTACTCCAGCCACAAAGGCGTGCATCACCTCGGGCTGCTCCTCGATGACCAACTCGACTTCGCGAGGCATGACGTTCATCCCCGAGGTCTTGATCCGGTCGCCCATGCGCCCCTTGAAGTACAGGTGTCCGTCAGCGTCAAGGTGGCCTACATCGCCGGTCCGATACCAGCCGTCAGGCGTGAAGACCTCGTGCTCGGCCACCCCCACCAGCCCCAGCATCAGGGGATAGCCACGGATCCAGATCTCCCCCAGTTCGCCCTCGGGGGCCTCCTCCCCGGTGGATGGCTCCACGATCCGGTGTTCGATGCCCGGCACGGCCCGGCCGAACGAACCCCGCTTGTTCTCAGGGAGGGCACTGCCAATCAGTTCGATGGAGTGAGGGCCGAGCGATTCGGTCATGCCGAGGGAGTTGGCTCGCAGTTCCGGGTCGCCGACCCGTAGGTGTGGAGGCAGGAGCGCGTCGAGGCTGCCGCCCCGGACCGCCGACAGGTCCCGGTCCGGGAACGACGGGTGTTCGGTGAGGGCCCGGCTCATGTGGGGCCAGCCGACCACGTGGGTGACCCTCTCCGCCTCGATGAGGTCGAGGGTCGCGCCAGCCTCGAAGCGCTCCTCGAACACGACAGTCGCCCCGGCGTGCATCGCCGAAACAAGGGTGTAGGTCAGACCGCCTACCCAGAACAGCGGCATCGGCGTGTAGAGGACGTCACCGGGGACTAGGCCGCGGAAGGGCAGAAGGTTGTAGGGGTGCCGTACGACGGCGCCGTGGCCATGGATCACCCCCTTCGGCTCTGCGGTGCTACCCGAGGTGTACATGATCACCATCGGGTCATCGGGACCGACCGCGGCCTCTGCGACTGCCAGCTCGGTGTCGGTGGTGCCCGAGGCATCAGCTACCAGGTCCTCGACGGTCGATGCCCACCCCCGGTCGGTGCCGTTCCACACGTAGACCGCGGTGAGGTCCGGATGGCTGGCCACTTCGATCTCGCCATGGCGCTGGCCGACCAGACCGGGGATCGCGGTTTCGAGTTCCACGGGGTAGTGGCGACCCAGGTAACCGTTGGCGGTGAGCAGAACTTCGACCCCCGAGTGGCCTAGAGCCCAGCCGAGTTCTCTCGGCCGAGCGTAGGTACTGAGCAGGGTGGTTACCGCTCCGATACGGGTAGCGGCCAGCCAGGCCACCACCCAGTCTGGACTGTTCGGGGCGAGGAGACCCAGCCGGCTTCCCCGGACTACACCACTGGCCAGAAGAGAGCGGGCCATCTCGGCTGACCGCCGCTCCACCTCTTGGTAGGCGACTCGTTGGTCGTCGAGAACGACCAGGATCCGATCTCCCCAGCGATTGGCCGCCTCACGAATCAGGCCCGCAGCCGTCGCCTCGTGGTCCGGGAACTGGATCCGTCGTTCGTCCGGGGCCGGAGAATCAGTCACGTGCCGGGGGTGGGGCCAGGCCTCAGTTGGCCCCGACGAGGCGGTAGGCGTTGTCACGCATCACCTTCCGCACCTCGTCGTCGCTGAACCCTTCCAATTCAGCGACGAAGTTCAACGGTTCGGAAAGGCCTTCGGCGTGGGGAAAGTCCGACCCGAACAGCAACCGGTCGACACCCAGTAGGTCCTTTAGGAGGGGCATGTCGTCCTCGAAGTACGGAGACACCCACACGCTGGCCAGGAAACGTTCGACGGGATGACTGGGGAAGGCGAAGGGCATCTTCCCGTGGGCGGCTGTCAGATGCCGGAACAACTCGGGCACCCACATGCCGCCGTTCTCGATCGATACCAACTGGAGTTCCGGGAAGCGGTCCAGGACCCCGTGGCAGATCAGTGCCGCGAAGGTGTCGGAGATACTGCGGTCGGTGAAGGCCACCAGGGGGAATGCCGAGTGCCGGAAGGCCTCGAACTGGCCGGTACCCGACTCCCAGACCTTGGCGTACTGGCCGGTGCCGCTGAGGCCGGCGTGGAAGGCCACTGGGACTCGGGCTTCCTGCAGCCTGGCCCAGGCTGGGTCGTAGTCGGCCATTCCCGGAGAGCGGTAGCCGTCGTCGGTCGGTACGGGACCGGGCACCATCACCACGATCCGGGCCCCCATGGAGAGAACCCGATCGATCTCGGCCACGGCGCTGTCTGGGTCGGCCAAGGTGAGCATGGGCGCAGCGAACAGCCGACCGTCCCGGTCGAATCCCCAGTCCTCGTCGAGCCAGGAGTTGAAGGCGGTAAACGCCGCTTGGAGGGCCGGGATGTCGTGCTTGAGTGCCTCCTGCATACCAACCCCGAGGGTGGGGAAGAGGAAGGCCGACTCCAGGCCCTGGTCGTCCATGACGGCGAGTCGGGCGGTCGGGTTCCGGAACTCTGGATGCTCGGAGATCGGGTCGAGGTCGCCGAACATGGTGGCCAGGTCCAAGCCCTCGGTGTTGCGACCCCTGAAATAGTCCTCGAGGCTCCCCGGGCGGGCGATCGGGTCGAAGGTGGGATTCGGGATGAACTTGTTGACCCGGCCGCCGACCAATAGGCGCTTCTTTCCGCCCACCTCCGCCCACTGCATGCAGCGCTTGGCCATCGAGGGATCGATGTGCCTGGTGAAAGCATCTTCGGCTTCGTAGTAGTGGTTGTCTGCGTCGAAGGCACGGAAGTCCAGTCGGGCCATTCGGCGAGCGTACTCCCGTGTCCTCTCAGGCCCGAAGACTGCGGACGGCTGCGACGCCACCCTGTGCCCCCCACTAGTGTTGGCTGGCGCACACACCGAAGATCGCAGGTCGCCATGGAACACATCCGCTACGAGGTGGACGGTCCGATCGGGGTGATAACCCTCGACCGTACCGAGAAGGCCAACGCGGTCGATCAACAGGCGCTGGACGAGTTGAACGCCGCGTTCGAGGAGGCGGCGGCTGACCGTGAGGTCCGAGTCATCGTCCTTCGAGCTGAGGGCAAGCATTTCTGCTCGGGCCATGACCTCACGGCCAGCAACGCGGCGGTCGGTCGGGAGGCCGGGGAGGCCACGCCCCGGCCTGGGGTTGACTGGGACGTCCGGGGCCTTCAGGCCATCTACGAGTGGGAGACAATCCACTACCTGGGCTATAGCCGCCGGTGGCGCGACATTCCCAAGCCGACAATCGCCGCTGTGCAGGGACAGTGCATCGCCGGTGGCTTGATGCTGTGCTGGCCCTGTGACCTGATTGTGGCCGCCGACAACGCCCGGTTCTCCGACCCCGTCGTGCGAATGGGCATCGGCGGGGTGGAATACCACGCCCACACCTGGGAGGTGGGTGCCCGGAAAGCCAAGGAGATGCTGTTCACCGCCCAGCCGATTACCGCGCAGCAAGCATTGGAACTCGGGATGGTCAACCGGGTCGTGCCGCTCGACGACCTGCTGTCCGAGACCATGGACCTGGCCGGCCAGATCGCCGAGATGCACCCGTTCGCCCTCGCCCAGGCCAAGCGGGCCGTCAACCAGACCCTGGACGTGCAGGGCTTCTATAGCGCCCTCCAGTCGGTGTTCGACATTCACCAGACGGGGCACGGCAATGCCATGAGCGTCGGTGGCTACCCCATCCTGGTCAACCTGGACCAGATGAAGAACGCCAACCGGGACTGAGCCGGCTCCCGGTCGTACCCGTCCTCAGACGATCACCGGTACTCGGCTGAATCCAGCCACGTTGGTCATCTGGACCCGTTCCAGACCGTCCTCCACCACGGTGAAATCGGGCCACCGGTTCCGGATCTCTTCCAGAGCCACCGCGCACTCCATGCGGGCCAGGGCGGCTCCTATACAGGCGTGGATGCCGTGGCCGAAACTCAGCGCCAGACGCTGCCGGCGTTCGATGTCGAACACCTCAGGATTGACGAACTCGCGGGGGTCGTGGTTGGCCGCCCCGGTTACCAGGAAGACCGGCTTTCCCGGCGGGACCCGCACCCCGTGCCAATGGGTCTCGTTGACCGACAGCCTTCCCTGGTACTGGGACGGGGCCCAGTAGCGGAGAACCTCCTCCACCGCATCGTCGATCTTGGATGGGTCGGCGCGGACCTTCTGCCATTCGGCGGGATTCCGGTGGAACAGGACGGTTGCATTGCCCAAAGCCTTGGTAACCGTTTCGCTTCCCGCGGCTCCCAGCAGGGAGCAGAACCCCGCGATCTCGTGGTCGGTCAACGAAACGAGGTCGCCGTCCTCAGTCTCGACCCGGGCCTCGATCAGGGCACTGCACATGTCCTCAGCAGGCTTTTTCCTCTTGGCTGCTACAAAATCGAGGAAGTAGACGGCCTGGCCGATGGCCGCCTCGATCTGGGCCGGGCTGGCCGCCGACTGTCCCTCCTCCCGGCGAAGCATTGCGTCGGTTTGGAGTCGGATCATCTGCCGATCGGTCTCCGGGACGCCGAGGATGGCGCAGATGATCTCCACCGGGAAGGGCGCGGCAAAGTCCTCCACCATGTCGAATCCGTCTCGGTCCATTAGCGGGTCGAGGTAGCTCCGGATGAGGACCTTGACCTTGTGTCGGTAGCTGGCCATGGCCCGGGGGGTGAAGCTCCGGCTCACCAGTCTGCGGTAGCGGTTGTGCTCGGGCGGGTCCATCATGATCATGCTGCGGTTGATGCCCGGGTCGAAGTCGGGGTCGGTGAGGTGCTCGTAGGTCAGACCATGGGTTGAGGTGAAGTTTTCGGTATCGAGGTGCACGGCCACGATGTCCTCGAAGCGGCTGAAGGCGTAGAAGTCCCATCGGTCGCTGTGGAAGCAGGGCGCCTCCTCGCGCATACGGGCGTAGGTGGCTAACGGGTCGTCGAAGAACTCCCGGCTGAAAGGGTCGAAGTCGACGCTGGCCATGGCTTCCTCAGGCCGTTACGGGCCGGATCATCGATTCCTGGGCGAAACTGGCCACCAACATTCCGTCCCGGTCGAAGGCGTTGCCGTGCCCGAAGGCTCGGGCCCCGGCGACCACTGGGACCCGCTGGCTTATCAGGCACCAGTCGTCGATCCGGAAGGGCCGGTGGAACCAGACCGAGTGGCCGGTGACCGCAGTGTGCAGGGCCTCCCCGGCGTCGGCCTGGCTGATCCCCTCCAGTGGGCGGAGGGCCGTACCGATCACCGTAAGATCGGTGGCGTAGGCCAGCAACGCCTGGTGGGAGGCCGTCCTGTCGTCCAGGTCGACGCCGCCGACCCGGGTCCAGAAGGCGTACTCGGCCGGGCCGGCAGCCCGGTCCCGAAGGTCAACAGCGCCGACCACACGGGTCTCCCAGGGGATCATGGCCATCTCTTCCGGTTCGGCATCGGCCGGATCGCCCACGTCGGGAGCCGGCTCCTGATGCTCTGGACCGCCTTCGGGGACGTGGAGTGAGGCCTGGGCCAGGAAGAACGGCCGGCCGTCCTGCTCGGCGGAGATGCGTCGCGTGGCGAACGTCCGCCCTGTCTGGGATGACTCGATTTCGAACGAGAACGGTTTGTCCGGCGATCCTTCACGGGGGAACAGGCAACCGAGGGAGCGGATTGTCCGGTCCTCAGTCGTCGCCGTGGCCAGCATGATGGCCTGGGCGAGGAGTTGCCCACCAAAGATGCGGTGGTAGTCCATTTCGAGGTTGGGGGCAGTCCATGAGCCGGGAGTAGTTTCGGTCACTTCCAGGCAACGGAGGAGCCCGGCCAGGTCTATGGCGGCCATCGGATCAGGTCGAGCCGGTCGGTTTGAACAGCGGTACGAAGTAGTCGCCGCTTTCCTCGAAGGTCACCTCGACCGTCATGCCTACGCGGATGGCGTCAAGCTCGCAACCAACGATGTTGGTGCCCAGCCTGATGGTGGGGTCCTCGTCGATTTCGACGAAACCGAAGGCGTAGGGCGGGTCGAAACCGGGCATGAACGGTTGGTGGTTGATGGTGAACGCGGCCACCGTTCCCTGACCGCTCACCACCTTCGGTTCGAGTCTCCGGCCGCGGCAGTAGGGGCACACCGGTGCCGGCGGATGGTGCAGTCGCTCACAGTCGTTGCACCCGGCAATCCGCAGGTGCCCGTCGGCCCCCGACGTCCAGTAGAACCCGTCCTCCGGCCCCGGGTCGACAACACGGGTCGGGGTCCCGGTCACGTCAGCCCCCGGGTGAGCAACAACGCTCCGCACTCCGGACCACCGCCTGCTCCGACCACTGCCACCTCAGCATCCTCAACCTGTAAGTGGGCTTGGCCGCGTAGCTGCATCACCGCCTCGTGGAGGAACCCGAAGCCGTGCAGGCGCCCCCCGGAGAGCTGTCCTCCCCAGGTGTTGAGAGGCAGGGCACCTCCGTGGGCGATCCGGGTGCCGTCCTCCACGAATGGACCCCCTTCACCTCTTTGACAGAAGCCCATGGCCTCGATCCAGGCAAGGGTCAACCAACTGAACCCGTCGTAGAGCTGCGCGGTGTCGACGTCCTCCGGCGTGAGTTCGGTCCGCTCCCAGAGTGACGCCGCCGAGTCGCGCATGCCCATGGTGGTCAGGTCATCGAACTGGTCCCAGGATGGACGGCCTCGGTGGGCGGTCCCCAGCGCGTTGACCTGGATCGGGACCTCGGGGGCATCTCCGGCGTGGTCGCGGTGCGACACGACAACCGCGGTGGACCCGTCGCAGGGCACGTCACAGTCGTAGAGGCCGAACGGCTCGGATACCGGTCGGGCTTCTAGGTAATCCTCCATGGTCATGGGTTCGGTGTAGATCGCCTTCGGGTTGGACGCCGCGTGGTTGCGGGCGTTGATGGCGACCGCTCCGAGTTGTTCCCGGGTCGTTCCGTAGTCGTGCATGTGGCGGTTTGCGTAGCAGGCGACCCAGTTGGCCGCCGAGGCGGCGCCGTAGGGGATCAGGTACCGGAAGGCCGGCGGCATGCCACCACCGGCGGCTGAGGCTCGTACCGGCCCGCCGCTGCCTTCGACGACGGTCCGGAAGACGAGCACGTGGCGGGCCAGGCCAGCACCCACGGCCAACACCGCCTTGTGCACGGCCCCTAGTTGTCCGCTGGTTTCGAGGCCTCCATCCCGCCAGTTCAGTGACAGCCGCAGGGCATCGTGGAGTTCGGCACCTGAGGCGCCGCCGAAGGGGCCGCCCGAGCCCGGGTAGGTGGAGAGGCCGTCGATGTCGTCGACCGTCAGGCCGGCATCGTCTATGGCCCGGAGGGCGGCTTCGATGGTGAGGTCCAGGCCTGACCGGTGGAGCCGACGGCCGATGTCGGACTGCGCGGCTCCGGAGATGACTGCTCTTCTCTCCAGCGGTTCGTCCATCACCTGTCCCCACCGGTAGTGAACATCCGGCCGACCATCACGTCGCCCGCTTCGTCCGCGGGGCCTTCCCACTCCACAGCACCATGGGCCAGCACGGCTACCCGGTCACAGAGTTGGAGGGCCTGTCCGACCTGCTGTTCAACGATGAGCATCGCCGTTCCTGCCTCGCGGATGGCCCGCAGCGTCCGGTAGACCTCGTCGATGATGATAGGGGCCAGCCCCAACGACAGTTCGTCGGCGATCAGCACCTTGGGTGGGTCCACTAGGACTCGGGCTATGGAGAGCATCCGTTGCTCCCCACCTGAGAGGGTGCCGGCTATCTGGGACCGACGGTCACCCAACTGCGGGAACAGGTCGTAGGCCCGGTCCAGAGCCCGGGTCAGCCCCGAAGCACCGTGGGTTCGATGGAAGGACAGTCTCAGGTTCTCGGCAACGGTCAGTGTGGCGAACACGGAGCGACCCTCCGGGGCGTGGGCCACTCCGGCGCGTGCGTATTGGTGGGGTCGGACGCCGGTCAGGTCTTCGCCGTCTACCAGTACTGAACCGGAAGTCGGGGCGACCAGGCCGCTGGCCACCCGGGCCACGGTGGTCTTGCCAGCGCCGTTGGCTCCCAGCAGGGCGACCGATCCACCGGCGACCACGGTGAGCGACACTCCGAACAGGGCTCGGAACGGACCATATGAGACGTTCACCTCGCGGAGTTCCAGAACCGGGTTCACGTACCGACCTCCAGGTCGCCTAGGTAGGCGGTACGGACCCGGTCGTTGGCCATCATCTCCCCGGTCGGCCCGTCGGCGATCAGGTGGCCGAAGTTGAGGACGTAAGTCCGCTCGGTGAAGGCGGCTACCAGCTCTACGTCGTGTTCGACGAGTAGAACGGCGAACCCCTTCTCTCGCTGGATCTCAGCCAGGGTGGCGGCCAGGGCGTCAGTCTCTGTCCGGTCGAGGCCGGACGACGGTTCATCTAGGAGGAGCAACCTCGGTCCTGTCACCAGCGCCCTACCGACCTCGACCAGGCGACCCTGACCCAGGCTGAGGGCTTCGATGGGCTCCTCGGCCAGGTCGGTCAGCCCCAGGAGGTCCAGGACCTCACCACATCGGCGGATCTCATCTGGGGTGGGACGACCCCGTCCCAGCAGGTCCTTCCAGAGGGCACCGTCGCCACGGCGGACCCGCTCGGCGATTAGCAGGTGCTCGGCAACGGTCGTGTCGCCGAACAGTTCGATCCTCTGGAATGTGCGCCCCATGCCCATGCGGGCCCGTCGGTACACCGGCATGGAGCCCAGGTCGACCCCATTGAGGCTCACTGAACCAGCGTCCGGGCGGAGGTTGCCCAGAATGCAGTTGAACAGCGTGGTCTTGCCGGCGCCGTTGGGGCCGATGAGACCGACCCGCTCGCCTTCGGCGACCCGGAGGGTGACGTCGTCGAGGGCGCGGATACCCGAAAACGACTTGGTGATTCCCACAGCGTCGAGGAGAACGTTCACGGCGACGTCTCCTGGGGGGCCCGCTCACGCTCCCGTTGGTCAAAACGTTCGTTGAACCGGCGGGTGGCTCGACGCTTCCCGTACTCGACCAGCCCTTCGGGGTGACGGGCGAACTGGATGGAGGCCAGGCCGAAGAGCACGAACCTCCACTTCGGGGAGATCGGAAATATGCCGGGCACCCAACCCCGGAAGACCCAGCGGAACACCTCGCCCCGGAGGACCAGCGAGTCGAAAAGGGAGAAGGCAGCCCCGGAATATGCGGCACCTTCAATGGTCCGAGCGCTCAGGGAGACCACCAGAACCAGCCAGAAGAGGGCAGCGGTGGGTGAGAAGTTATTCTGGTAGTTCACGTTCTCTTGGTGGATGGCCAACAGGGCACCGCCGAAACCGGCGATGGCCGCAGAAACGGCAAAAGCGGTGACCCGGGCCCGGACCGGTGAGATGCCGATCGACTCGGCAGCCATTTCACTGCCTCGAAGGGCGCGCAGCACCCGGCCAGTGGTGCCCTCGCGCAGTTGGATCACCAGGACTGAGACCACGGTGAAGGCCGCCACGGCCAGGACCAGAAACAGGCGATCGTCGGCAAAGTCCCATGGGCCGATAGTCGGGCGGGGAACCCGCGTCCCCTGGAAGAGCGAGGTTCCGCCGCCGCCGATCCAGGAGAACTTGACCATCACCGCGTCGAAGAAGAAGGCGAAGGCCAGCGTGGCGATGGCTAGCCAGACGCCGCCGAGTCGGAGGACGGGCAGCGACAGGACAGCGCCGACAGCAGCAGCCAGGGCGGCGCCTACCAGGGCGGCGGAGAGCACCGACAGGTCGTACCGATCGGCTAGTTGGAACACCGTGAAGGCGCCCACCGCGGCGAAAGCTCCCTGACAGAGGGAGATCTGTCCGGCGAACCCGGTGATCACCGTGATGGAGAGGTAGATGATGGCCAGGATCACGGCCTGGGTGACAAGGAACAGCCAGCGGACATCCGCTCGGAGGAGGACGGTCGCTCCGACCACGCAGAGGAAAGCGACGGAGAACACGCGGGTGGCCAGGCTCAGACGCCGGTTCCGGGTCGAGGCGGCAAGAGCGGGGGGCGGCGGGTCGACCCCTCCCAGAGGGTCGACCACTCTGCGCTCCCTCCGGATCGCCGGCCAGCACACCAGCACGCCGAACAGGATCACAAAGGGCATCGACGGGGTCAGGTTCTCCTGGAAGGGCCGCAGCCACCCATGATCCGCTGTCCAGCGGGGAAGGAACGTGTTGAAGATGGCGATGAAGACGCCCAGTCCGAGCCCGCCTAGGAGCGCGCCAGGAAGGCTGGCCAGGCGGCCGACGGCCGCCGCAGCGATGGCCACGATGACCAGGTGGAAGAAGTCCGGAGCCATGAGGGTGTTGAAACGGGGGGCGATCAGCACCCCGGCCATTCCCGCGAACAGACTGGACAACGCCCACGCGAAGGCCGACACCCGGTCGGCGTTGATACCGCTCAATTCGGCCATCCGCGGGCTTTCCACCACGGCCCGCAGTGCCAATCCAAGTGAACTGAAGCGGAACAGGGCACCTAGAGCGGCCATACCGACCATGGCCACCGCCATCTGGGCCAGTTCGTCCCGGCTGATCGGGTAGATGCCGAATGGGTCGTAGAAGACCGACGAACCACCGGGGATGATGCCCGTCGGAGTCCGACCGGCCACGGCCGAGAATCCGGTCACCAACTCGAACAGGCTGGGCAGGGCCACGGTCAACCCGATAGCAACCACGAGTTTGGCCACCGCCGACGAGTTGCTCAAGTACCGAAATATCAGCCGCTCCAAGACAAGCCCGATGAGCGGAGCAAGGATGAATACCGCCAGGATCAGCGCCGGGACGATCTGCCATCCCCATTCTGTTCGGGCCTGGAAGTACATGGCCGCCGACACGTAGGCCTGGGCACCGAAGGCCAGGTTGAAGACCCCTGATGTCTTGTAGGTGAGGACGAATCCAAGGGCGATCAGCGCATAGACGCTGCCCGGTGGCGCCCCCTGGAGAATCGCCCTGAGTAGATCCTCACCCGTGCTAGCGGCAAGGAACACGGTCAGTGGACGTTGAGGTCAGCCGCCGAAGACGGTTTGGGTGGGCTCGGCCCAGTCGAGGGTGGTGTTGTCCCAGCAGAACCAGGGCGTTGCCGGATCGGCCACTGTTTCGAAGGCGCCTTCGCTCATGCGAACCGGGGCGAAGCACTCGAGCGCGTAATCGTTGGCCGCGTCGCCTTCGACCGGTGGGACGTGTTGTCGGCTCCAGTCAACCGGAACGATCAGCCCTCCCGCGTCGTAATCGGTTTGGCTGTTGAGAGCATCGACAGCCGACTTCTGGTCGAAGACGGGTCCCGCGGAAAGGATGGCCGTATAGGCCGCGTCGGCGTTGATCCATCCGACCATCGCCAACTCTGAGAGTTCCCGGCCCAGTTCGGCCATGGTGTCGGTGAACGCTGTCTGCATGGCGTTGTCGGCAGCGGCCTCGAAGGGCATGAACTGTGGGGTCACGAAGTCCCCGTCGAAGAGGTCGCCGGCTTCAGCCACGAACAGATGGTTGTAGGTGTTGGGGTGGTAGAGCACCACGTCACCCATGCCCTGGCGGGCCAACTCCTGGGCCATGGTCTTCATGGCGTTCAGGTCCATACAGGTGGAGATGAAGTCGACGCCCAATTCCTTCATCCGGGTCACTTCAGGGGCGATTCCGTTTGGGAGCCCGTAGCCCAGGCTGTCGTTGAAGTAGGCCATCTCGGCGCCGATCTCGGCCGAGTAGAGGTCGATCGAGTCGGCGACTGCCTGGGTGCACACCTTCGAGTTCTCACTGACCCCGTAGCCCAGTGATGCCACCTTGGTGGCACCGGCGACCTTCACCGTGTAGGGCACGGCCCGTTGGGTGCAAGTGGCGCACATTGCCGCGATGTGTCCGAAGACGTTGGTCCGGTTGGCTGATTCTGTGGCGTGGATGTTCCACGCGAAGGTGGGGATCCCACTGTCGTTCAGGTCCCCCCAACCGCTGGCGATCAGGGTGGCGTTGAACACGCCGAAAACGTCGTCGGCGGAGATGACCTCCAGGGCCCGAACCTGGTTGGAGAACAACTCGTCGTCGAGCACATAACCGACGCCCAACTCACGCCCGAACAGCCCGCCTTCGGCGTTCCGGAAAGCGAAGTACGCCTCGATGCCGTCGAGGTAGCAGTCCAGAATGCACGTCCCCAAGGGGTTGTTGGTCCGAATGCCGATGACCGCGAAGGCAATCTCCTCGTCGTCCACGCCGGGCACTCCTTCGAGCGGTACGAAGGTGAAACGGGGATCCGGAGGCTCGGTGGTGGAGGTCGTCGTCGTGGTGGCCGGGGCAGCCGTCGTGGTGGCCGGGGCAGCCGTCGTGGTGGCCGGGGCAGCCGTCGTGGTGGCCGGGGCGTGGCCGGGGCAGCCGTCGTGGTGGCCGGGGCAGCCGTCGTGGTGGCCGGGGCAGCCGTCGTGGTGGCCGGGGCAGTCCCTTGCCCACCAGAGTTCCCGCACCCAGCGGCCACAAGTGCGAGGATCACCACCGCAAGAATGAACCGTGTTTTCACTTTCGACTCCATTCCCCCTCGATTCAGCCGCGCGGGCCGTCCGTATGCCCCATAGGGCGAGAGTAGCGCGATGCTGGTAGCCGGGATGCCTGAAGGAGCCGTTTGACCGGAGGCCCATCCAATTCGTACCGTTCTGCCCATCCGAACACCATGAGGGAGCCTTTAGGGTGCGACTCGATTACGACGACGAGACCGAAACCTTCCGCGCCCAGTTCGTAACCTGGCTGGAGGCCAATCTTCCCGACCCTGCGCTGACCGTGGATAGGCCGACGTCGAGTGCCGACATCCCGGCATGGGCCCGGCAGTTCCAACGCCGCATGTTTGACGACGGTTGGTTGTCGCCCGCCTTCCCCCCAGAACTCGGCGGTCGAAACGCCAGCCTGTTCGAACAGATGGTGTACTTGGAGGAACTCGGACGACGACACGTCACCCGAAGCTTCAACCCTCAGGGCCTTGGCATTGTCAGTGCGACCATCGTCTCGTTCGGCAGCGACGACCAGATAAGGGACTGGGCCGTGCCCATCATGCGGGCCGAGAAGACCGCCGCCCTCGGGATGAGCGAGCCCGATGCCGGAAGCGACCTGGCCGCCCTCGCCACCAGGGCGGTGCTAGACGGAGACCAATTCGTCGTCAACGGCCAGAAGGTCTGGACCTCCGGCGCCCACGACGCCGATGTCCTCCTGGTCTTCGTCCGGACCAATCCGGACGTTCCGAAGCACAAGGGGATCTCCGCCCTGATCGTCGAGACCGACACCCCGGGCCTTGAACGGCGACCGTTCCCCGACCTGGGGGGGCCCGATCACACCGACTTCAACGAGGTGTTCTTCGACGATGTGCTTGTCCCTTCGACCAACCTCGTCGGGGAACTCAACGATGGCTGGCGGATCTGCAACGGAGCTCTAGCCCACGAGCGGGCAATGTTGTGGGTGATGTGGTCTCAGAGCCTCGACAACATGCTCGACGACGTCCTCGAAGCGCTCCGCAACACCCCCCACGCCGACGACGACGTCGTCCTCGACGGGTTGGGACGATCGATCATGGACTCCCACGCCATCAGACTGCTGGGCTACCGCCAACTGGCCAAGCAGCAGCGGGGACTGCTCCCGGCAGAACAGTCGATCCTCAAGTTGATGGGATCAGAAGCCCAGCGGGATCTGGCCTCCCTGGCGCTGGAGACCCTCGGAGCGGCCGCCCTTGACCAGACCATCGACACAACGGTGCGCTTCCCTTACGAGACCGACCGGGGTGCCGTGTCGTGGTCGGACCGCTACCTCTTCACGTTCGCCGGAACAATCAGCGGCGGAACCAGCGAGATCCAGCGGAACATCGTCGCCGAGCGAGTGCTCGACCTCCCTCGAGGATGAGTCCGTGGACTTCGAACTGACCGACGACCAACTCGAGCTGCAGCGGACAGTTCGAGACGTCCTGGACCGTGAGGCACCCGCCTCCCTGGCCCGGGACATCGCCGAGGGATCCGGCTCAGCAGATGAACTATGGGCCACGCTGACCAGTCTGGACTGGCCGGCGCTGTGCCTCCCGGAATCGGTCGGAGGACTCGGCCGCGGTTGGGTCGAACTGGCTGTCCTGCTCGAGGAGATGGGTCGACACGTAGCACCGGGACCCTTCGCGGCCACCGCCGCCCAGTTCGCCCCAACAGTTCGCCATGCTGGCACCCCGGAGCAGCAGGAACGCTTCCTCGCCCCGGTGGCTGCTGCTGGAGCCACTGGAACCCTGGCCGTCGACGAGGGGGCCGGAACCTGGGATCTGGACCAGATCGGGGCCTCAGCCACCCGGGATGGTGATTCGTTAGTCCTGTCGGGGATCAAGTGTTTCGTGGTGGATGGGGCCACCGCAGAAGAGATCGCGGTGGTCGTCCGCATAGACGGCGGACTCCGGGTCGTCGTCGTCCCCGGTGAGGCGGTGGTGGCCAGAGAGTTGGACCCGATCGATGCCACCACCCGACACGCCACCATCGACCTGGAGGACGTCAGGGTGGATTCGGACCGACTACTCGTGGGTTCTGATTCTGACGATGCGGTGGTCCGAGCCGTGCAGGAGGCCACCGTCGGGACGGCTGCCTTGACGCTGGGCGCATGCCAGCGGATCCTCGAGTTGAACCTCGACCACGCTAGGGAACGGCGACAGTTCGGTGTGCCCATCGGGTCGTTCCAGGCCGTCAAGCACAAGATGGCCGACATGTATTGCCTGATCGAACGGGCCCGGGTGCTGGTCTACTTCGCCGCCTTGGTGTTTGATTCGGATGATGATCGACGGGTCATCGCCACCTCGATGGCCAAGGCTGGGGCGGGCGAGTGTCAACAGCGCTGTGTTCGAGATGGCCTCCAACTCTTTGGTGGGATCGGCTACACGTGGGAGCACGAACTCCATTTGTTCCTCCGACGGGCCAAGATTGGGGAACTGCACTTCGGCAGCAGTTCGAGTCATCGACGCAGGATCACCCGGTGCGCAATGAGCGCACTCTGACCAGGCAAGGAGAATCGACATGGACGACGTCCTCCGTTACGAAGGTACAAGGGCTCTGGTCACCGGCGCGGCATCCGGTATGGGGGCGGCTACTGCGTCGATCCTTGCCGAGTTGGGAGCTGAGGTCCACGGCCTCGACATCCAGGATGGCGACGGATCGCTTGACAACCTCCACCGATGCGACCTCGGCGACCCGGAGGCCATCGACTCGGTGGTAGAGGTGGTGGGCGGGCCCATTGACAGTCTGTTCAACTGCGCCGGACTTCCCACCACCGCGCCCGACCGCCAGGTGATGCTGGTCAACTTCTGCGGACACCGGCACCTCACCGAGAGGGTCATACCGTTGATGGCCCCCGGCGGTTCGATCGCCTTCATCTCCTCGGTGGCCGGTATGGGGTGGATCGTCAACGCGGCATCCATGTTGGCCTTCGTGGCCCAACCCGACTTTGCCGCCGGGGAGACCTGGCTGGACGCCAACCCCGATCCGTGGACTGGAAACGGCTACGCCTGCTCCAAGGAGGCCATCAACACCTATGTGGCCTGGCGAGGATTCCAACTCGCCCCGGAGGGCATCCGACTCAACAGCCTGAACCCCGGGCCCACCGATACGCCGATGATGCCAGCGTTCATCGAGTCGCAGGGCCAGGAGTTCTTCGACAACTTCCCCAAGCCAATCGGCCGCAATTCGACGGCCGAGGAGCAGGCCTGGTGCCTGGTGATGCTGAACAGCCCCCGGTCCAGCTACGTGGTCGCCACGTCGGTCTTTGCCGACGGTGGCTTCACCGGGGGCCTGTTCACCGGTGGCATCGACCCAACGGTGCTCATGCCACCCGAGTAGGACCGATGGCCGGCCTCGGGCCCGGCAACTAGAGGATGGCGCCGCTCTCCTTCATGGTCGCCAGTTCATCCCAACCGATTCCCAGTTCGTTGAGCAGCATCTCGGTGTGCTCGCCAAGTTCGGGGGCCCGTTCGACGGCTACCGGGGTCTCGTCGAACTGTGCCGGGCTGGCCACCAACTGCACCTGGTCGCCGTTGGCGGTCTCCATGGTCGGGAGGTAGACGTTAGCCACCGCCTGGACGTCTTCGTAGAGCTCGGTGAGGGTCTGGAAGGGCGTCCAGACGCCGGAGAAGTCCTCGAGCCGCTCCCTCCAGTACTCCAGGGTCTGGGAGCCGAATGCCTCGTCAAGTTGGGCGATGCACTCGCTTGTGTTCTCAGCCCGAACCGTCGAATCGGCAAACTTCGGGTCGGTGGCCAGATCCGGCCGGTCGAGCCGTTCGCAGAGTTCGTCCCAGTGCTTGTCGGACTGCAGGAGGATCAGGCTTATGAACCGGTCGTCGGAGGTCCTATAGGTGTTCACGCCGGGGTTCGGGATCTGGGTGCGATCCCCGGCCGGTAGTCGACCGAATCCGAACAGTTTGGCTGCCACCACCAACGGCGAGACCTGCCACATCGCGGTGGCCAGCAAGGAAACGTCGACCACGCTGGGCTCGCCGGTGCGTTCCCGTCTCACCAGTGCTGCCGAGACGGCCCCGGCTATGGCCAGGCCCCCCATCACGTCTCCGAAGGCGGGCGATGGCTGGCCCTGCGGCCAGCCATCCGGTCCCTCCGGAAAGACAGCACTCAACCCGCCGCGGGCCCAGAAGGACGCACCGTCGTAACCGCCTTTTTCGGCGTCGGGGCCCTTCGGTCCCTGGCCGGAACCTCGGGCGATTATGAGCGAGGGGTTCCGGTCCCGGAGGTCGGCTACGTCGATTTTCAACCGGCGACGGACCGCGGGCAGGTAGTTGGTGAGGAGCACGTCGGCCGTTTCGATGACCTTCATGAACGCCTCGTGGCCGTCGGGATGGGCCACGTTGATGGCCAGTGATCGTTTGCCCCGGTTGGGTTGCTCGACCATGAAGTTGACGCCCCCGGCCCCTCCGGGAAGCGAGATCAACCCGCGCTGGGGGTCACCTCCATCTGGGCTTTCGACCTTGAGGACATCAGCCCCCCAGTCGACCATCACACAGGCGGCCGACGGGACGAACATCCAACTGGCCATCTCGACGACTCGAATACCTTCCAATGGACCAGACATGGTTCCTCCTGCTGTTCCTTTTCTGCCTGTTTGTCTCCCGTGGGAGGCTCCGGTCAACTCTCCGCTGGCCAACCCACGGTCTTGGTTTCGGTGAAGATCTCAAGTCCCTCTATTCCGCACTGCCGGCCGAGGCCAGAGCCCTTGTAGCCGCCAAACGGTGCGTCGGCCCCGTACCAGATTCCGCCATTGATACCCAGGGTGCCGGTGCGGATCCGGCGGGCCACTGCCTTAGCTCGATCCAGGTCGGCCGAGGTGATCATGCCACTGAGGCCGTAGGTCGACTCGTTGGCGATACGCACCGCATCATCATCGTCGTCAAACCCGATTACCACCAGTACGGGGCCAAAGATCTCTTCCTGGGCGATCACCATGGCATTGTCCACGTCGGCGAACAGGGTCGGCTCCACGTACCACCCCCGGTCGAGGTGGTCGGGACGGCCACCGCCGGTTACCACGGTCGCCCCTTCGGCCCGCCCTTGTTGTATGTAGTCGAGCACCCGCTCCTGCTGGCGACGGGAGATCTGGGGGCCCTGGAGCACTGAGAGGTCGGTCGGGTCGCCGTAGGCCCAGTTCTCGAAGGCCGTACGGGCCATCTCGACCGCCTCGTCATAGTGGCTCCGGGGGACCAGCAGGCGGGTCGGGATGGCACATCCTTGGCCGCCGTGCATGCAGCACACGGCTGATCCGGCCAAGGTGGCTTCCAGGTCAGCGTCGTCTAAGACCAGGTTGACTGACTTGCCACCCAGTTCCAGGAACACCCGTTTGAGAGTGGGGGCCGCGGCTTCCAGGATCCGTCGGCCGGTTGCCGTGGAACCCGTGAAGGCCACCATGTCGACCTCGGCCGATGTGGAGAGCACCTCACCGACCAGGTGGTCGGCTGAGGTGACGATGTTGACCACCCCGGGCGGAATGTCGGTCTGCTCGGCGATCAGTCGACCGAGCCGTGTGGCGTTCCATGGCGTATCTGGGGCGGGTTTGAGGACGCAGGTGTTTCCCATGGCCAGCAGGGGGCCCAGTTTGTTGAGGATGATCTCTATCGGGAAATTCCACGGCACGATCACCCCGACCACCCCCACCGGCTCCTTCCAAACCTCCCGTTCGGTCTGGTAGCCCACACCCATGGCGTCCTTGGGGCCAAGTGATCGTGTCCATTCGAACTCGTCGATCATGTCCCTAGGCCACCGCAGCGCCCAACTGGGGTCCGTAGGTGATCAGGGCCGGGGTGCCCACTTCGGCGATCAATTCCTGTCGCAGGTCCTCCTGTTCGGATTCGATGGCCGCCTGGAGCTGGTCCAAGCAGGCTTTCCGGGCCTCAGTGTCGGAGGCCCATCCGGTTGTTTCGAAGGCTCGGCGTGCCGCGTCGACCGCCCGGGCCATGTCGGCCGGCGAACCGTCGGCCACCGGTCCGAGGACCTCCTCGGTGGCCGGGTTGACGTTGTCGAAGGTGGCACCACTCTCGGCGTCGACCAACCTCCCGTCGATGAGCATCCGGCTCTCGCCCACGGC
>LWDU01036173.1_pt1 | contig 41176 bp, 26 predicted proteins | sample 727161 | NCBI WGS metagenome assembly LWDU01 (sample SAMN04566230, study PRJNA314399) | hydrothermal vent metagenome | isolation source: deep sea hydrothermal plume seawater | place: Mexico: Gulf of California, Guaymas Basin | collected 2004-07-11
GATGATGATTGTCAACATCTCACTGCCCGAAGCCGTTGAAAAGGCGTTGGATACGCGTTCCAGCATGAGCGTGATCGGCAACATGAACCAATTCCAGCAATACCAGATGGGACAGGCCATGACGGCCGCCGCTGAAAATCCATCCGGCGGTGGCGCGGCAGAAGGCATGGGCCTGGGACTCGGTTTTGCAATGGCCGGGCGAATGATGCAGCCCGGTGCCATGGGCGGAGCCCCCGGCGCTGCACCACCGCCTCCTCCGCCAGCGGCTCAATGGCACGTGGCCGTCAATGGCCAGACACAGGGGCCATATGCCATGCCGCAACTCAGTGGCTCGTTCAGTTCCCCGCCGCCGCCGCCACCACCACCTCCCGCACCGTAAATCAGTTTTCAGACAGACTGCCTGGTTTGAGTGATGCTGCGACGGCAGGCTCAAACCAGGTTCGATCGACAATCGAGGGTTGCCTCTGATATGGCTGACATCACGCCAGATAACGCCGATGACCGCGTTCCTCCGGCATTACCCGCGGGGACTCCCGCAGATCCCAGTGCTGCGGGTGAAATCCCCCGGAACGATGCCGCCACGGATTCCGTGGGCCAGACATTCGATTCCGGGGCAGGACGCATGTTCCCCTGCGATGGCTGTGGCGCGGATCTTGAGTTCAGAATCGGTGATCAGGTACTGGCCTGTCCGTTCTGTGGTCACGTCAAGAAAATCGAACTGTCCGACGATGCCGCTGTCGTTGAGCAGGATTTCCACTCCATGCTGGAGAAAATCCGCAGCTGGCGTCAACAGGCTGCGCAGAAGAAAATCGAAGCCGGCGATGAAGTACATGCCGGCGTCAGCACCAGCCGAAACGAATTGCGCTGCGATTCCTGCAGCGGCAATGTCGAATTCATTGGCACTCTGACCAGCACTCACTGTCCTTACTGCGGCTCGCCCGTGCAGTTGGAGAACGCTCACAAATGTGAAGAGAACCGTATTCCCGTGGATGGGGTCCTGCCGTTTCAGATCGAACGTCAGCAGGCACAGACGAATCTGCAGGAGTGGGTGGATTCCCGGTGGTTCGCTCCCAATAGTTTTCGAAAACAGGGAGCAGAGGGGAAATTCAACGGTGTCTATCTTTCGTACTTCACCGTGGATTCGATGACGTTTACAGCCTACAGCGGACAACGTGGCGAGCATTACTGGGTGACGGTCGGATCGGGCAAGAACGAGCGACGGGAAATGAGAACCCGCTGGTATCCGGCCAGTGGTCGGTTTCAGCGTTTCTTTGACGACATCGTCGTACTGGCCAATACGGGCCTGAATCGCAAATTCATGCTGGCACTGGAACCGTGGCCGTTGCAGAACGTCGTTGCCTTCAACCAGCAGATGCTGGCCGGGCACCTGGCTCGCACGTACGACATAGAACTGGACCGTTGTTTCGAGGAAGCAAAGTCACGAATTGACGACGCGATCCAGTCGGACGTGCGACAACGCATCGGCGGAGACACTCAGCGCGTCCAGTCCGTCAACAGCCGCTACGAAGCGATCACCTATAAGCACCTGTTGCTGCCGGTCTGGCTGCTGGCGTACAGATACAGCGACAAGACGTTTCAGGTTTTTGTCAATGCGGCCACGGGCGAAGTTCAGGGCGAGCGTCCATACAGCGTCTGGAAGATCATGTTTGCCGTGCTTGCGGGCCTGGCCGTCGTCGGAGTGATTGCTGCCGTTTCGCAGCAGTAGTCGTAGGCCATCACCTTTCCTGGCGCATCCGTATTGCCATGACAGGTCATGGCCTACAAAACTCTCGAACCTCTGGTATGCCCAACCGTCACCACATACTCCTCCGCCATGCAAGGATTTACGATGTCTGATTCCGATAGCTCTACACCTGCCAGTCAAACGGCGATTGCGATGTGCTTCGCTGCATCAATCGGAGCGGCTGCGTTTTCGAGCTTCGCCGGGCGGATCGCCGAGTTGGTGGTCATCCTCGGATTTGCGGGATTCTTCATTTTCGGCGCTCTGCTGATCAAGGAAGTTGTGGGTTCGCTTGAACCGACGGCGCTACTGAATCATCTGTTTTCCAAGTCGCCGCCCGACGAGTGACGGATTGGGGCACGGAACTGCAGCGACAGTAAAATCAGTGGGCATCACCAGTGGGCCAGCGGAGTAAGCGACTCATGTTTGCATGCGGACGCGATCGACGAAACAACCTCATGAGTGCGATATTTCTGTTCGCATGCTTGCCGACAGCTCTTGCGGACCGGCAAACGGCGTTGCGGCAGCTTGAGGACTCCCGAACAAAATACACCACCCCCGAAACATGGGCCGAACGTCGGGTGGAACTGCGTCAGGAATTCCTGAAAGCTGTGAAGATCTCACCGTTGGTGGCGCGAGCGTCTGTGCCTGCGATCGTAAACGAACTGCGCACCTACAAAGATTACTCCGTCGAAAACGTGGCACTGGAAACGTTTCCGGGATGTCCGGTCGGTCGCAAGGATCTCGGTCCCGTCATTCTGTGTCCGCATGGTCACTTCCGTCCACTCGGGCGTTTTCGGGAGAGCCAGCAGGTTCGGTGTGCCCATCTGGCGCGAATGGGTGCCACGGTGTTCTCGTACAGCATGGTGGGCTACCAGGATTCCACTCAGACGACTCACGAGGATCCACTTGTGCTGGCACTGCAAACGTGGAACAGTTTGCGTGTCGTCGATTTCCTGACGTCTCTTTCGCGAGTCGACAGCACTCGCGTGGGAGTCACCGGCGCATCCGGCGGTGGGACTCAGGCAATGTTTCTGGCACTGATCGATGATCGAATGGACCGAGGATCAGGGGTGTCTATGTGAGGGGGGGCTGCCCATCATGAAGGTTGCGCAGACCAACGCGATCGAACTGGCCGCCGCATGCGCCCCCACGCCGCAGCTTCTGATTTCAGTAGGCACCGATTCGACGAAGGATTTCCCGACAGTCGGATTTCCCTTCATGCAGCAAATGTATTCCCTGTCCGGTGCAAAGGATGCGGTCACCAACGTTCACCTGCCGGAAGAAGCTCACGATTTCGGGCCGAGCAAACGCAAGGCCGTCTACGAATTCTTTGCGAAACACCTGCGAATGACGGTCAACGACTTCGCCGCACCGGAAAAGGCAGTTGTCGGCAACGACCAGCCGATCCCGGAGGATCTGACGCGAATCACAATCGAGCCGCCTGAGCGCATGCGGGTGTTTTCCCCTGACCACCCTCGCCCATCGAACGCGTTGCAGGGCAGCGAATCCATCGATGCGGCAGCTTTATCGCCTCTTCAGGGTTGGCAGACGGTTTCAGATTCAAGTGCGAGTCGCGATCTTCTAAGGCCCGGTTACTCATTCAAAGACGCTGGTCCAAAAGACGAACAGCTAATCTTTACTCCGCCTGGATTTGACAAAGTGGGCGTCCCTAAAGTGGCCCAGGGATTTCACACCGCGACACTGCGTCTCAGAATACTGGATGCCGATTCAGGTGAGCCCACTCATTGCCGCATAAATGTCGTTGGGCCGGACGGCAACTACTACGAACCGCAGGACAACGACTTCAAACTGCACAGTCTTACCGGAGTCTGGCCTGTTTCCGGCTGGGGCAACCGACAGGGAAAGGCACCGGTTCGTTACCTCGGTCGATTTTTCTATTCGGACGGGACGGCCTCAGTGAGAGTACCTGCGGGAACGGTTCGCGTCGAAGTCTGGAAAGGTTTCGAGTACCAGCCAGTCTCTCTCACAACGAACGTCGTGGACCCATCTTCTTCCCGTTCATTTCCTGATCCGCCCAGGGAAGTAACGGTCCGACTTTCAAAGACTGTGCCGATGGACCACCACGGCTATTGGTCGGGTGATCCCCACATCCACATCCAGCGACTGGACGACACGGACGACGACCGAATTCTCGGACTGATGCAGGCTGAGGACATTCATTACGGATCAATCCTCGCTTACAACGATCCGGCTGGCCCGTATTCCGGTTTCATGAAACGAATGGACGCGCCGCAAATCAAAGGAACCGGTCACCGCTCAACCAGGTCGCGGGGCACCTACTTCATTCAGTCCGGGCAGGAATACAGAAGTTCCAGCTACGGACATCTGAATCTTTATCTGCTGGACGAACTTGTGATGAATGCCCAGTCGAACAATGCGGACAACTGGCCACCGTTCGGACACGTCGGACAACTTGCTCGCGATGCCGGAGGGGTGTCGTTCTATGCTCATGGAGGCTACGCGAAAGAGATCTACGCCGATGTCGTGCAGGGCAATGTAGACGGCGTTGAATTGCTGCAATTCGGTGTTTATCGCGGCATCGGGCTGGATCACTGGTATCACATGTTGAACACCGGGTTTCGAGTGCCAGCGATGGGAGCCTGCGACTATCCCGCCTGCCGAAAACTCGGCGACTGTAAGACGTACGTGTACTGCGGCGAAGAGTCCCCGGCTCTCACAGAGACCGGGACTCCGAACGCTATCCAGCCCCCCAGCTTTGAACGCTGGACACGGCAGATGGCCACAGGTCGAAGCTTCTTCACCAACGGACCTTTGATGTTGTTTACGGTGGACGGGAAACATCCGGGAGAACAGATCACCGTGAACTCACCGGATTCGGGCAATGGCCCCGTTTTGTCGTCAGAAGGCCGATCCACCGTCAAAGCCCGTGTCCGAGTTCGATGTGATGTCGCTCCCGTCACCAACGTACAGATAATCGGCAATGGGCGTATTCTTCACGAAATCGAAATCCCAAAGGGTCAGGGACTGAGGAACTGGCTGAACTTCGAGGTGCCGTTGAGGCTGGACAGGTCCACGTGGATCGCGGCTCGAGCTTTTTCCCTGTCGAAAAACGGGACACCCGACGCGGAAGCGCATACGAATCCCGTGTTTGTTTACTTCGATGACCAGGCTCCGTACGAACGCCGTTCGCTGGACGTTTTGGTGACGGCGATCGATTCTCAGATTGCATTCCACAAGAAGCGAAAGTTCGCTGAACAGGCGAAGGTCATCGCGTACTTCGAAAAGTCCCGCGACATTCTGATGAAGATCCGCGAGAACGGCGGGGCCTCAGCCACCGGGCATCCGTCCGATGTCAGCGTGGTGCAGGCAATGATCGATGATCCTGGAAAACGTGAGCACACTGACGCGGAACTCAAGGAGTTCCTGAAACCGTTGCCGCCGAAACCCATCAGCGAAGCATTGCGGTCGTTTGAAACCGTCGGCGACTTTGAAATGCAGCTTGTCGCGAAGGAACCACTGGTCAACGATCCCATTGCCGCATGCTTTGATGAAAACGGAAATCTTTACGTCTGCGAAATGCGTGACTATCCGTACAAGCCGGCGGAAGGTCGAAAACCGATCGGAACTCTGCGGCTGCTGAAGGACACCAATGGCGACGGCACGTTTGATGAGAGTCACGTGTTTGCCGAGCACCTGCTGTGGGCGGGCGGCGTCGCACCATGGAAGGGAGGCGTCTATGTCGCTGCTGCTCCGGATATCTGGTATCTGAAGGACACCGATGGAGACAACAAAGCGGACGTTCGACGAAAGGTCTACACCGGTTTCGGCACAGGCAATCAGCAGGCGATGCTGAATAATCTGACGTGGTGGCTCGATCACCGGATCTACGGGTCGACCGCCGGAAATGGAGGCGAGGTTCGCTACGAAGATTCGAATCTGGTCGGCGATTCGCCGATTTCTGTGAGCGGTCGTGACTTTCGCTTCAATCCCGTCGACGACCGGTTTGAGTCGATCACCGGCACGGTTCAATTTGGAAACGCGTTCGACGACTGGGGCAACCGTTTCCTGTGCAGCGAATCACGACCTCTACTGCACGCCGTGCTTCCGCAAAGATATCTGGAGCGAAATCCGTTCCTTCCTGTCACCGATGCTCTGCAGCATCTGACGTCCGGGCCAGTTCCCTGTCTGCGCATCAGCCCGCTCGAACGCTGGCGCATGATTCGTTCCAGTCGACGAATCGCGATTGGAGCAAGGTCAGCCGACGCGTCATCGATGCCGCGGCTGGCGTCACAGTCTACCGCGGCGGCGCATACCCATCGGAGTATTACGGCAACATCTTTATCGGCGGCGCTCAGAATAATCTGATTCATCGCCGGACGCTGTCGGCCGATGGAGTCACGTTTTCTTCGGCACGCGCCGATCAAGGAACGGAGTTTGTTCGTTCCTCCGACAATTGGTTTCGCCCGGTCAACTTCATCAATGCTCCGGACGGGACGTTGTATGTGCTGGACATGAGTCGTGAGATTCTGGAGACAATTCATGTGCCACTGGACGTCACGAAGTTCGTTGACTTCAAGAGTGGTCGGCAACACGGACGCATCTATCGCCTTGCCCCGCCTGGATTTCGTTATCCCGGTCCTCCGTCGCTGGGTGCTGCGTCAACGGCACAACTGGTACAGCAACTGGAAAGTCCGCATGGCTGGGACCGCGACACAGCCCATCGGTTGTTGTATGAACAGCAGGATCCGACCGCCGTTGATCCACTGCGTCGCCTGCTGCGGGACAGCAACCGCCCCCAGGCGAAACTTCACGCCATGTGGTCACTGCAGGGACTTAACGCTCTGGCAGACGTTGACCTGCTGGCTGCCATCGTCGATCCGCACGTACGGGTCAGGGAAATCGCGGTACAGCTTGCTGAACCACTCTTTGATCTATCACCAAGCTTGCTGGTAGGCGCAGTTGAGGCGGCAAAGTCTGCCGACCCTCGTCTGCGCTTGCAGGCGGCTTTCTCGCTGGGAGAAACAGATGCTCCGATTGCAGCGAAAACACTTGTCCAACTGGCGCGAGAGATCGGCAGCGATCGCTGGATGCGAGCGGCCGTATTGAGTTCCTCCAGTCGAGCGGCAGGTTCGATGTTCGTCGAACTACTGCACGATGCGAACTTCATCGCGTCACCCGGCAGTGAGAGTTTCCTGAGTCAGGTCATGACCGTGATTGGATCTCGCAACAATCCTGTCCAGGTGGACGTCGCCATCAATGCCCTGGCAGACTGTTCTGTTGCAACGCAGCCACTGGCTCAACGATTGCTGCCGGTACTGGGAAAAGCCATGCAATCAACGGGAGCCCGACTTCGAGAATCGGCCCGGCCCGAGGCAGCCAACTTCCTGAGAATCGCCGAATCGGAGGCCAGGTCCGTCGCCAACAACGCAGCTCTGCCCGACAGCCGTCGGCGCAGTGCGATCGACTTCCTGAGTTGCTGGCCGCTTGTGAAAACCAAAGAGTCGCTGACGGGACTGATCTCAGGCAACCAGACCGAGGCCGTTCAGATGGCCGCAGTGAACGCCCTGGCAACCTACCCTGACCAGGCTGTAGGTGAACTGTTCGTTATTCACTGGGAACGACTGTCACCCGTCGTTCGTCAAAAAACCCTTAACGTGTTGCTATCCAGAACCAACTGGATACCCGTGCTGTTCAGCGCTATCGAACAGGGACGCATCAGTGTCGCGATGATCGGTCCCTCGGCACGGGATCAACTGCTCAACCATCGGGCCAAGGCGATTCGAAGTCAGGCCGCGGACGTCTTCGAATCGCAACAGAAGACGGCACGTGCCGACGTTGTTCGCGGGTACGAATCGGCACTTTCGCTGCCGGCAAACGTCGATGCCGGGCAGAAACTATTCCAACGCGACTGTGCGTCGTGCCATCGACTGGGAAACATCGGCCACGCGTTGGGCCCGGACCTCGCCGCGTCACCGTCACGAGACCCGCAGGCATTGCTCACACACATTCTTGACCCGAACCGATACCTGCTGCCACGATATGAAACCTATGTTCTGGTGGATACGAACGGTCAGTCTCACTCCGGCATGATTACCGCACAGACGGCAACCACCATCACTTTGAAGCAGCAGGAAAACAAAACAGAGGTCATTCTTCGAGGGACGGTTGATGAACTGTTGGCGACCGGAAAATCACTCATGCCCGAAGGCTTCGAAAAAAATATCACCAAACAGGAAATGGCTGGTCTGATCTCCTTTCTGCAGTCTGCAAAGCATTCGGAATCTACATCCGGGCCCCTGCACATCGGAACACTTCCGGGCCTGGTAGAACCGGATAGTTAGCAGCGCAGTCATTGATTTCGACGATGTCCCAAATCCGCCCCTTTGTTCCCCATCACGACTGCACGAGAATCACTGTGACAACAGTTCTGATCGCGACTCAGCCCGAAGAAGTGCGGAATCTGCTGCCGTGGGCCGCTCACCTGGCCGCTTCGCGCGGATCTGATCTAACCGTGCTGCTGATGCAACGAAAGACAGGCGAAACGCGGCTGGTCGACGTCTCCGACGAACCTCGTGCGGACGATCAGGAACTGGTCATTCAGGCCCGACTCAGCGTGCAGCAGCTGTCTTCAAATCCGACTGATAATGAAACGCCGACTGATCAATCAGCGCCAATTGATCCGGCTGAAGAAGATACGGCAGCAGCCCCAGGCGATCTGCTGGTGCGGCTGCGGCAGATCATTGGTGAACACTGGACGTCGGATCTCATCACCAGGGTTGACGAGATAAACGCCTCGCTGATCGTCGTGCCGGCTCCCACAATTTCAAAGGAACAGACTGCCGACGAGGATTGGCAGACGCAGTTGCTGACGACCGTTGACTGCGACGTCTTTCTGATGCGGGACGATTCCACGGGTGTGGAACAGCACATCCGCGTCGCCGTGTTTATCACAGATGAAGCCGACAACGAAGCGGCGCTCAGCTACGCCTCGCGGCTGGTAGACCATCTTGGCGGCGGCACTGCGACGGCCGTGTATGTCGAGCCCAACATCAGTGACGTTGCTGAGTCGGTGGGCCAACGACAGCTGGACAACACGCTGAATCGTCTGGTTCGCAGCAGGGACCGCGAAGTCTTTCGTCGCAAAGTCATCGTGGCTGCCAGCACAACGGACGCTTTTCGAGACCTGAAGGCGGATGAATTCGACTTATTGCTGATGGGGACAAGAGACCTCCGCCAGATGAGGCGTTTTCTGCAGGCCAGCCCCGGCGGTAACGCGCAGCAGGGTTCTTCAATTCCCGCCGTCGCGGTCGTGAAACGCGGTGAGTCGTTGAGCAGCCGCCTGAAGAACAAAGCAGCTCGACGACTCAGAAGCAACGTGCCACAGTTGTCGCGGGAAGAACGAGTTGACCTGGTGTCACGTGTCCAGGACAGTTCGAAATGGGACTTTGATTTCGTGTTTCTGATGAGTCTGGCCACGCTGATTGCCTGCCTGGGACTGGCGGAAAACTCGGGAGCTGTCATCGTCGGGGCAATGCTGGTGGCTCCACTGATGACACCAATCGCCGGCGTCGGTTTGGGCGTCGCTCACGCCAACGCCCATCTTACGAAAGTGGCTTTTCGCACGGCGCTACGCGGCTTCGTGACGGCAATGGTCATCGGACTGTTGTTTGGCCTGTGCGTTCAGGTATGTGCAAAACTTGAATGGCTCACGCCGCTGCAGGGGCCCGCACTCATGGACACGTTGCTGCCCAAGGGGTCGCTGGCACGGCTGTTTCCGCAGGAAATGGAAAGCCGAACTCAGCCGCAGTTCTACGATCTGCTGATCGCACTGGCCAGCGGAGCTGCGGCGGCGTACGCCATGGGCCGCAGGAATCTGTTTTCGGCCCTGCCCGGAGTCGCCATCGCTGCAGCCTTGGTACCACCTATTGCCACGTCGGGAATCGCCTTGTCGCACGGAGAGTTCGCCAAAGGCGGTGGAGCTCTGCTGCTGTTCCTGACAAACATGGTGACGATCATTCTAGGGACCTCGCTTGTCTTCCGAGCAGTCGGCGTACGTTCGCAGAAAGAAGGCCCCAACGCCGCTCGCTGGCCTCGCCATGTGCTGCTGTTGTTGGTCCTGCTGTCGCTATTGATCACCATGATTATCGAGTCAAAAAGCCACTCCGCGTAGAACCAGGCGATAGGAACGATGACGCCCAACACGAGAAAACAGCACTTTCGGTTTGAGATCCCGCTGCACATAACAGTAAATTGTTCACAATCTGTAAAACCAGGTCACAGTCGCCACAGCCCGCGAGATGCCGATGACTTCCAGAACCATCCGGGAGCAGGTCAACCGCCAGCTGCGGGATGCCGTCGTCTCAGGAAAATATTCGATGAAGTGTAAGGCAGAAGGTCATGTTCGAATTGGCAACTGCGCGGTGCTGATCACGGCCGCGTGGCTGTTGGTGTGTACAGTATGCGTTGCCGCGGACCACGACAGCAATCGGTTGTTCACTCTCAAAGTCCTGCCACTGCTGAAAGAAAAATGCAACGGTTGTCATGCCAGCGGCGCCACGGATCTGAAAGGCGAGTTTGCTGTGGATTCCCGGGAAGCCTTGCTCAAGGGCGGTGAATCCGGCGAAGCATCGATCGTCCCGGGCAAACCTGCGGAGAGTGTTCTGTATCAGGCCGTGATGTGGGACGGTTACGAAATGCCGCCGAAAGAAAACGACCGCCTGACAGAGAAACAGACGGAATATATTCGCCAGTGGATTGAATCCGGTGCGCCGTGGCCAAGTGCGAAACAGCAGGACCAAATCCTGCGGGCGGAATGGGCGGTTCGCGAGAACAAAGATGGCATCATCGTTGATACCAGCGGCGGCCTGGCCGACGAATGGACCTATCGACGTTATCGACCGGAAGACATCTGGGCGTTTCGGCCAGTGCGCCGCAAAACGGAGCTGGGCCGTCCACAGGACGACTCCCATCCCGTCGATTTCTTCGTGGACGCAAAGTTGCAGCAGGCGAAAATCTCAGCAACCACATCCGCGGATGCTCACACGCTGATTCGTCGAGCGACGTACGACCTGACAGGACTGCCGCCGACTCCACGCGAAATCCTGGACTTCAGGAAAGCGTTTAAGAGCGATCCGGAAAGAGCCTACGGCACGCTGATCGATCGATTGCTTGGCAGCGATCACTATGGCGAACGCTGGGGGCAGCACTGGCTGGACGTTGTGCGTTATGCGGACACGGGCGGCTTCAGTAACGACTACGAGCGCAGTAATGCATGGCGATACCGTGATTACGTCATTCGGTCCTTCAACAGCGACAAACCGTTTAACGAATTTGTTGTGGAACAGATCGCGGGCGACGAACTTCATTCGGACACCCCGGAAGCCATCATTGCCACCGGCTTTCTGAGAATGGGACCGTGGGGAACGGCCATGATTCCCCAGCCAGAGGCTCGGCAGATTTACCTCAATGATCTCGTGCACAACACGGGGCAGTCGTTCCTGTCGATGCCAATGCGGTGCTGCAAATGCCACGACCACAAGTTCGATCCGATACCGACGCGCGACTACTACCGCATGTACGCTGCGTTCGCTGCCACGCAACCCGCCGAAGTGTCTGCCGATTTTCTGCCGCAGGAAAATCGCAGGGGCTTCTCGGAGAAGAAGAAGCTGGTTGCAGAACTGCTGGCATTCGCGAAGGCGGACCTGAAGAAGGTCGACGACAAAATGGAAGCCGCCGCACGGGAGTGGTACGAAGAGCACGCCCTGCCCTACAGAAATGCGAATCAACGAAAGAAAGATCCGGAAGATAGGAAGCCGTCGCGGCACGTGGGGCTGACACCGGAAGAAACCGGCATCAAGAAAGTGCGCGAACAGGACGTCTGGATCTGGGAACGCCGAATGGAACGCTACGAACCGCTGGCCCAGGGCGTGTACAACGGCTCGGATAAGAACACCAATGCTCGTAAACTCCGACCGAACGACAACGTGAAGAAAGGTTGGAAGCCCGCAACCTTCATACTGGCTGGTGGATCACTGGAAGCGAAACTGGATGCGGTCGGCCCCGGCGTGTTGAGCGGAGTCGGCATACCGGCTTCGGGCACAGTCAAAACGTCAAACGTACAGTCACCAGGAGACGAAATTCCAGCCAGTGACGCGACGTCACACGATCCCTACGGAATCACCGACGGCATCAGCGGCCGACGTCTTCAGCTGGCGCAGTGGATTGCCAGCGACGACAACTCCCTGACCGCTCGATCGTTCGTCAATCGCGTCTGGCAGTATCACTTCGGCAGCGGCATCGTCAAAACGCCGAACAATTTTGGCGCGAAGGGCAGCAAACCAACACATCCGAAACTACTGGACTGGCTGACGGCTGATTTTGTCCAGCACGGCTGGAAGACCAAACGGCTGCATCGCATGATCATGACGTCAGCCGCTTATCGCCGCTCGGGTCGACACCCGAATCTTCAGCACGTGGAAGCGGCTGACCCCAACAACGACCTGCTGGCCCGATTTCCGGAACGGCGTCTAAGCGCAGAAGAGTATCGCGACAGCACGTTGCTGATCAGCGACGAACTGAATCGAGAAATGGGTGGTGTCCCTGTCATGCCGGAAATCAACATGGAGGTCGCTCTGCAACCGCGGATGATTCAGTTTTCCATCGCCCCGGCTCATCAGCCATCGCGAACTCCCGCCGAACGAAATCGCCGCACGATTTATGCGTACCGGGTGCGAGGTCAGGCGGATCCGATGCTGGAAATTCTGAATCTCCCGAATCCGAATGAAAGCTGCGACTTACGAGAACGTTGATGAACAGCGATGCCATCACGGATCGCTCCATCGCCTTCGCGTTGCGAGTTCAAAGGGAACGCCCTGACGACGCATCCCGGCAAATTCACCGCGCGATTCAATTGGCGTACGGCCGAGGGGCAACAGCACAGGAAGAACAGAATCTTTCCACCTACCTCACTGAAATGCTGGCGTATCACAGTCAAAACAAACCGACCGCCGCGGAGTATCCGACGCAGGTCACGCGTTCGCTGGTGGAAGAATTCACGGGCAAACCATTTGAATTCATCGAACTACTGAACGTCTACAACGACTACATTCCGGATGCAAAGCCGTGGACGGTTTCAGCACAGACACGTGCGCTCGCAGATGTTGAACAGCAATGAGTTCATGTACGTGTATTAGCTTGCACTGACGAACGTTGGCCATCGACTGCATCCTTTCGACAGCAGTCACCTCAAGAGACATGGGCCGGTTCCACCGTCCCATCGAACGACAGTCAAACACTCGGCCGGCAGGAACCGGCCCTACCTCACCTTATTCACAATCAAAAACGGAATCTCACGCCTCTCCCCCGGGCGCCAGTTCGCCCAATCCAACAATTGGATTGGCCACGTAAAGAACGGGCACCGGATCACCACTGGGAATGGATTGCGACCGAAGAAGTGGCGTCACGACTGTTGCCAGCACAGTATCCCGGTGACACAGGCGAGAGTCTTCGGAGCTCCGATTTCCCGCCGGAGCACACGCAGGTCAGCCGTGTCCAGTTGACCCCCTCGTCCCCGCATGTTCGGGCTACTGAACAACGGTGGCTCCACTCGACGTACCCAGTTGCTCCCCGCCTGAGCAGAGTCCCCCGACCGCTATGGACTCGTCAACATGCAGACCGGTATCCCAGACTCTGATTTTCTGAGCGACCATCTTACCGTAAGAATCAAAGCTAATGGGCTCATTCTTTTCATCCAGATAGACATCCGCTGTCGTGGAATAGATGACGGCGTGCAGCTCGCCGAAAAACGGCAGATAGAAATATCAGTCCACACCCATCGGGTAGAGACATCAGATTTCTGCCCGCATCACGGGGCGCACCGCCGTTTAGTTCGATGAAATACAGCAATGCCCCGGCGACGACCACAAACAGTGCCCAGTGCATCACAAGGGGCAGCAGAATCGCCCCTTGAAGGGATCCGTCGACAAGATGTTTCTTGCGATTGTTTGCCATGAGACTTCAAACTCGCCAACAGCGTGGTTCACAAAAAGGCATCGTCGCGGAGAGAACAGTCTGCGGCGGCGAGAAAGTGAGGTGACTGGCGGGGGTTGCTCAGGTGGCAGGGCTACATAGTGATCAACTGTACAGTCACCGAGTCTGGGAAGCCTCAAAAACGTATCATACTGCGTTATTTCGGTGTGTCCCGGGGCGGGACGGGCGCTGGGTGATTACCGGCGTTGAGCTGTGGAGCGAAGCTAGCCGCCGGTTTCCTGACCAGCGAGATCAGCGAGCGGCCGGTTTGCCGTGGATACGAGATTCAGTGGCAGGCTTCTCAGAAGCTTCGCCGCATTCGGATGCTTTCCTGTTCAGGGGGCTTTCCACGGACGCACAGTGCGATTGCCGGAAGGCCGCGCTGACGGCCCGTAATTCGTCAAATTGCGGCGTGGCTGAAGTGACGCGATTGTCGTCTTCTGATCGACGGTCGTATAATTGACTCATTGCGGTAACGTCGTGACAAAACATTGAACGATTCACGTCCTCAGGAAAAGGTGATTGTGATGTTCCGATTCATCTATTCGGTTGCTTCCGTTGCAACGGTGTTTTGCCTTGCGTCGGCAACTGGCTTCGCTTCCGACGAAGCCGCCGGCGGAGCGAGTCCGATTGAGCTGTTCGAACAACGAATCATGCCGATCTTCAAGTCGCCGAAGCCATCAAGCTGCGTGCAATGCCATCTGGCGTCGGTGGATCTTAAGGAGTACATTCTGCCGTCACACGAACAGACGTTTGTGTCTTTGCGGGACGAGGGCCTGATCGATGTTAAAAACCCGGACAACTCCAAAATCCTGAACCTGATCGGAATGGGCGAGAAGGATCTGGACAAAGGTGCTCGGCTGATACACGCCAGAACGCGCAAAGCCGAGTACGATGCTTTTGCCGCGTGGATCAAAGCCTGTTGCGCCGATCCAAAGATTCGCGATTTGCCGCCACTGGAGGGAGTGCCAACGGCGAAGCCTAAGAAGCCCGATCCCGTGATCGAGTATACCCGCAAGAGTCGGGTGGTCGACTCTTTTGCTCGCAACGTCTGGTCGCAACGCATGCGATGTTTTCCGTGCCACACGCCACACGAACTGGACGCATCCAACCCGAAGCATGAAAAGCCGATCGCCAGACACAAAGAGTTGGTGAAGAAATTCGGTCAGAAGGTCAACATCTTTCGCGAAAGCCCCGAGGCAACTCTGCGGCATCTGATGATCAGCAGCCGCAGGCCGCGTCCCGATCGGTTCCCGCTGATTAATGTGGACGACCCGGCGAAAAGTCTGCTTGTCCTGAAGCCCACGTCTAAGCTGCCGAAAAAGGGCGAGGATGGCAAGTTCGAAAAGCCCTCGAGTGGTGAGCCTGTCTCGCACATGGGCGGACTGAAGATGCACGTCAATGATCAGTCGTACAAATCATTTATCGCATGGATCCAGGATTACTCACGCGTCGTCGGTGATCAGTATGAGTCCGCCGACGAACTGCCGCTTGACAATTGGTATCCGTCAAAGCAGGCGCTCAGGGTGAAGAACGCACCTGACAGCTGGGACGTGCTGACAAGCGTGCAGCTGTTTGTCCACGCGTGGAACGATGCCGAAGATTCATGGAGTGCCGAACCAGTCGCCTTCACCCAGGGAACGGTGACTCCCAGGAGAATGGTCAACGGCATGCTGTTCCTGCTGGTTCCTGCTGACTCAGACAAGCACGAAACGTGGGATCGCGAGGGAGCCGTCCTGCCTGATGGGAAGTACCTTGTCAAAACATACGTCGATTCCGATGGGCGTCTGGCAGAAGATCCGGCCCTATTTCTGACGGAGACCGACTACTTCGGGCAGGCGACGATCGAGACTCCATGGAAAGAAGGCTTCCGCGACGCCAAGGTCCTGGACGGACCACTTCTGCAGAAGTAGCGATGCTGAGCTCCGCGTCGACCTGACGCAACTCATTGTCGCCTACGGAAATACCAGGCGCCAGAGGTGCGGTCCAAGAACTATCAGGCCGATGATTGCTGCTGTCGCCGCAGCAATCAGGACGGCACCAGCCGCGACGTCCTTTGCTTTACCGGCCGTTTCGTGAAATTCCGGACTTGCCAGATCAACCGTAAATTCAACGGCGGTATTGATTGCCTCGGCAAGCCACACAAGACTTATCGAAAAGATTAACAGACACCACTCAAGGCGATCGACAGCACAGATCAATGCAACAACAACGACGGCCACGGTTGCGACAAGATGAATCCACGAATGAGCCTGAGTCCGAAACAGCGTCGCGATGCCAGCGAATGCAAATCGAAACGCAGCGAAGCGGCGATCGATGAAACTGGTGTTTTCAGTTCGCATGACAGAAGGACTGCAAGTGGCGGACAAGCTCGAGAGCGTGGTCCAGTCTAAGAATTGGGGTTATTCCGTAGCCGAACTCGCCAGAGTTTGGACGTTTTTCTCAATGTCCTCCAAAGTCTGGCGACTTCGGCTAGCCAAAACTCAAGACTTAACGAGGCTCTATAGATCCAGAACCCGGTCCATTTGAGCGGCGATGTCGGCCAGACGATTTCGGTCGCCGCCTGGCACTTCTGCTGTGGCCCAACCTAGATAGTCTATCTTCAACAACTCCGCACGAACCTTGTCCCATTCGACACTTCCCTCGCCCAGCGGCATGCCGAAGCCCTTCCGCATGCCTTCGTTCATGGCGACGTTCAAATCGTACTCTTTGATGTCCAGTTTGCCGATGCGTTTGCCCAGCACTTCGATCCAGTGTTGCGGCCAGCCCCATCGAACCACGTTACCAACATCAAAATAGACCTGCACCCATGGACTGTCCAACTCATCAACAAACCGCACCATTGATAATGGCTCGATCAGGTAGGACGCCCACACGTTTTCGATCAGAATCTGAATCTCATGCTTTTCGGCGTGGTCGATGGCCCTGCGAATGATGTCCTGAGTCTCGCGGTAGTTCTGCATGTAGCCGATCTTGCGGTCATATCGGACGACATGCAATACGCTGTTCGCACCAAATATTCTGGCCTGGTCAATGGCGCTGACGATGTCCGGCTTGCTGGAATTTATAACACCGTGGATGGGCAGATCCGCGGCCTCGCTGGCGTTCGCCAGTTCCTTGACTTTGGCGGCGTCTTCCGGATTCAACATGGTCCGAGGTTCCACACCATCGAAACCCAGATCCTTAAGCATCTTCAGTTTGTCCAGGGCCGACAGCTTTTCCGTCACCATGTGATACTTCACGGCTTTGCGAATGCGGTCAGTAAACTGGCCCTGCCGCACGTTCGCTGCAACCTTAGATGACAGGGTTCCGGCAGCAACAAGGCCTGCCGCTGTTGTGAACGCCTGACCAGCAAACGTGCGACGATGAATGGGTAATGGCATCAATGACTCCGGAGCGAGGATTTACACGGCAGAAAAAATCGATTCGTTAAGCACGCCCGTACTGTCGGCGAACGAGTCTGTCTCAATTTTCATGGACCGCAGAATACTGAGATAGACGTTCGACATCGGCGTGTCGCCTTTGCGCCAAAATGTGCCGTGTTGCAGTCCCATGTTGCCACCGCCGGCGATCAACGTCGGCAGGTTTTTAGGGTAGTGCGTCGTACTCGCGCCACTGCCGAACAGCACAATACTGTTGTCCAGAACTGTGCCGCTGGTGTCTTTGTATTCCTGCAGGCGGCCAAAGAAGTAAGCCAGTTGCTCACTCAGGAACCGGTCGTATTTCGCAAACTCCAGTTGCCCGTCCTTGTCGCCGGCGTGAGAAAGATTGTGATGCGTCCTAGTCAAACCGAGCTTCAGCGGAAACGTATCGCTGATCCCCATGCCGTCTTCCCGATTCAGCATAAACGCAACGGACCGTGTGATATCCGCGTCGAAAGCCAGGGCAATCAGGTCGAACATGTTGCGGTAGTACTCGGCTGGTTCGCCTTCCGGCGTTACGTCGAGGTCAAGATGGCTGTGGTCCTGAGTCTTCAGCGGCACGTCGATCCATTTTTCTGACGCTGTCAGTCGTGACTCAATTTCGTTCAACGAGGTCAGGTACTCGTCCATCTTCCTGCGGTCGGACCGACCCAGTTGCCTGTTGAACGAACGGGCATTTTCCAAAACGGCATCGACAAGTTTGATGCGTCTGTTCAGTTGATCACGCTTCGATTGCAGCGACGCCCGGTCGCCTCTAAACAATCGATCAAAGACGCGACGAGGGTAACTTTCAGCCGGGATCGGTTTGCCTTCAATGTTGTACGAAATCGTCCCCGTCCGCGACAGAAAACCAACACCTGCGTCGATCGACAGCACCAGCGACGGCCGGCGACAGTGCTGCTTCGTATGCAGAGCGATCAGTTGATCAAGTCCTACCGAGTTGTACGTTCCTCGCATTGGCTTATGCAGCGGAGCTCCAGTCAGCCACATGTCTGAGCACACGTGCGGATCCGCTTTCGTACCGTTCTGGTGGTACAGTCCACCCAGAAAACTGAGTTGTTCACGGAAGCGGCTCAGCGGCTCGGTCGACTTGCCGAACTCGAAATCTTTTCCGTCGGTCGTCGGAAACCAACTCCATTCGTCAATGCCGTTTTCCTGTTTTGGCAGCGACATACCGTTAGCGGTGTACAGCGCGCAGAATCGTCGTGGCGTCTGCTCAGCGACGTCCTGCCCCATCGCCTCCAGCACGGGCAGCGCCAGCGACGCGCCGGCAATCCCGTTCAGGACAGCTCGACGATTCAGTTTCGCACGTTTCACAACCACAACCCTTCGTCTGGCGGACATCTTCTTAAGTGACCCACAGAAACAGACCATCCGTTCACTGGGTGACTGTTCGGATACGTTTATTCTTGTGAGCGGCACGGCGCTAGCCCGCTAGCCGCCGGTTGTTGGCAGCTCTTTCACCCGCGGCTAGCGCCTTGCGGCTCACTGTTTCACGTATCGGGACAATCTTCTGGCGGCAGCACGAATCTGACTGCGGCCTTACATCATGGGTACGTCCAACTACTTCTTCAGAAACAAATCACTGTTCACCACAAACTGAATCATATCCCGCATGCGATAGTCGCCAGGCTTTAATTCTATTGACTGCTGCTTTAGAAACACAATCTCATTGTACGTCAGACTGCGGCCGAGAGCGTAACAGGAAAGATGCTTCAGAAAGCTGAATGCCACCTGGTCGATCCGTTCATGGGCCAGATACGACTTCAAATCATTCAGATCCCGGACCTCTGTTTCGTCCGGCAAAGTCGATCGGGTATCTACGCCTGGATCGTTCCGGAACAGGCCGCCGGCGTCATAGGATTCAAACGGTACGCCCCACGGATCGATGCCCTCATGACATTTCACGCAGCCTTTCTGGTTGCGATGACGTTCCAGTCGTTCCCGCAGCGTCAGTTGCGACGTGTCGTCTTCCGGTAGAGTGGGAACGTTCGGTGGAGGATCGTCCGGCGGCTCGGCGATGATTTTTCGAGCCAGCCAGGCCCCGCGTTTGACCGGGTTTGATTCGCGACCGTCGGACAGCCCAGCCAGAATTCCGGCCTGCGACAGCAGGCCTCCCAGATGACTGGCCTGGTGCCGGATTGGCAGAAACTCAAAACCATTTTCTGTGCGATCGGATAGACCGTAGTAACCGGCCACAACTTCATTTGCGACAATGAAATCCGATTCAACCAGGTTCCGCGTTGGCAGGTTCTTGTCTATCAAGTACTGCAGGAATTGCACCGGCTCCCTGCGAAGTTCATTTTTCGTGTCGCGAGTCAGCTTCGTAAAGCGTTTGAGATCCACCTCGACGACATCCAATTTATCCAGGCCCAGCCACTGCGCTGTGAATTGCCGGACGAACTGCTGCGACCGCGGGTCGCCGATCATGCGTTCAAGCTCCGAGTCGAGCGACTGATGCACTGCGCCGGCTGTGGCCAGCTGCCGCAGTCGTTGGTCAGGAGCTGTATTCCACAGGAAGTAAGACAACTTCGATGCCAGTTCGAATGAATCCAGATCCTCGGCTTCCGGGCCGTGACTGTGTTCGATCAGAAACAGGAATTGCGGCGACGTCAGGACCACAAGCAACGCGTCCTTAATGCTCTGCTGGAAATCGCCGTGCGAGGAAAACGACTCCTGCCAAACCGCAACGATCGAATTCTCCTCGGTCGGTGTTACCGGTCGCCGGAATGCGCGGGATGCGAAGGAGCGAATAATTTCACGAGCGTAGACCGCCGCATCATGCGTATTTTCCGATCCGATGAAGATGTTCCGGTGCGTCACCGGTGGCCAGCTTTCATAGAACGGCCCTTCGAATTCGACAGAACGAACCAGCATCCGTGGCATGTCGCGTCCGTCGGTGTATTCGCTGCGGACACCGATTTCACGCACTCCGGCAAGATAGTTGACGTTGTCTTTTTCAACGTCCGGACTCGGAAAATCGTCTATTGCGCCTTCGAAAATCACGTCCGCCAGTTTGCTGGAGGAGACAACCTGCGGGATACCGACCGGAGCCAGTGTGCTGCCACAGTCACGGCGCAGGCCCATATACACGTTCAGTCGTGGCACTCGTGTCTCAAAGGTCTTGAATCGCCGTGCGGTGACGTCGGAATCACTCAGGCGAGTCAGCACAATTCGGTCAGGTGCGGTTGCTCCTTCATAGTGAGCACTGAACTGCAGACGTCCTGTCGGAAGTCTGACAGCCAGAAAGGCCGGTGAATGCAGCATCCCCGAAAAATGTCGACCGCCAAGATTCAATGCCAGATTGGCGGGCTTTTCAGGGGGCGGCGGCTCAACGAATTCTCTACCGGATTGCAACAATGCCTGGATTTCTGCAACTCCAAGCGCGCGGCGGTAAAACCGGACTTCGTCGATCTCGCCGTTGAAGAGTTTTGAATCCTGAATCCGGCCGATGTGCAGGTTGACGTTCGGGTTGTCCAGATTCGTGGGAGCGATCGTGCCAACGGCGACCTGATAGCCGTTCACGTATAAACGCGCCTGATTGGTGCCGCGGCGAACGACGGCAGCCACATGTTGCCATGTGTTGACGCGAATCACCCCCGGTCGAGAGGCAACCGTACCGTTTGATTGGTTGCCGGGACTGGCCGTTTCAATGCGCAACACACCCCGATTGTCGGGCATGTCCAGGTACCAGCCATGTGTCCAGCTGTATTTTCCCAGGCAGACAATACCACCCTGTTGCAACTGACGAGGATGAATCCATGCGGAAACCGAAAACTCGCCCGTGCCGACGTTCATCGAGTCATTTCGAGCGACGACAACAGAGTCATTCCTGCCATCCAGCGAAATGGCCTTGCCGAAAGGAGAGTCAACGAATTTTGCGCCCGCCTGCAGTCGCCCGGCTAATTCATCGCGTGTTGAGTCACTGTCCGCGGTTCCGTCGAATGACCATGCTCCGACAAGCCCTTCGTTCAGTCCTGAGGAGTCCGGAGGAATGCTTTCCTGCGCGGCCGGATTCAGAAAAACACTTGCCTGATAGATTCCGGGGTGATCAATATCAATCGTCTGTGGTTGCGCCAAATCCTTTACGGTGATCGCGCTGCTATCGTCCGTCGGAACTTCCGTCGCGCGGCCGAGCAGCAGGCCATCATCGTACCTGGCCGTTCTGACGGTCACTCGAAAATTCCCGTGGTTCGGCAATTCTCGCAGCGAGATTTTGAAATTTGCCTGCGGCCCATAAGTGCTCTCGACGCCAAACACTTCGGCACTGGGTATCGCTGGTCGCAGTAGCAGGCCCTCGGGGACCGTTTCATACGCTTTCCCTTTAGGATATACGGGATTGCCCCGCATGCAGGCAAAAACCGAATGGTAGATGCTGTCGTACTCGCGCCAGCCACGGACCGTTGCATTGCCCTGATAGCCTTCAATGAATCGATATTTTTTCCGCATCGCAAACGGAACATACTCAAACGGCTTCGCCGGCTTCAGTTCCGTCACCAGCAGATCCTGATTGGAAAGCAATTGACTGTTGGCTCCCAGAATCAGATTGTCCGGACAGGGTTCGGGGTTGACCGCCGCGCCCAGATCAACACGAAAGTTCTGAATGACCGGCTTCGATTTTTCGTCAACAATGCACAAATCAAGAGCGTGTTCAGCAATATCGAAATACGCCTCAACCTGCAGTGGTGACAGCACCATGGACTGCCCGTTATTCGTAAATCCTTCCCGAGACACGGCGTCCGGAGGCAGCACGTCGGTCAGGTTTTCTTCCAGAGCCAAAAGATCCCGGAGCGTATTGCGGTATTGTGCAACGGTCAGTCGGCGGACCGATCCGTTCCATTCCACTTTCCGAGATCGGGCTGCGATGAGCGCCTGCCGAATCCCGTCGACAAGTGTCTTTCGCTCCGCCGCTGTCGGCTGCGACTCGTCCTCGGGCGGCATGACTTCGTCTGTCAGCTGACCCAGAATGCTGTCCCACAGACGAAGACGCCGGTCCTCCAGGTCGCCATTCAATTCATCCAGACGAACACCCGCCTCCATTTTTTCTGCGGTGTGGCAACGCAGGCAGAACTTCTGCAGCAGAGGTTGAACGTTCTGGCGGAAATCCGTATTCACGGACGCAGAGACATTGTCGTCAGCACCGTCGACCGTGGATTCTTCCTGGGCGACAGCGGTGCGTCCGGAGGCATGTGTAACAACTGCCAGCGTTACGGCGGCAATCCGCAGCATCAGAAATAAAAACGAGAGCGTCATGGTTGTGCAATTGTAGCGACCATGACTTACCGTTGCGCGGCCTGAACAGACTGCGCCCGCCTGGTTACTCGAATCATGCGCGGTCTACGGCGTACACAGACTGCCGTCGTTGCAACAGCCCAGTTCACAGCATCCCGCGCCGCGGCACACAACCTTCCATTCGCAAACACACTTTGTACCGCATTCATACTCTTTCTTTGAGTAGGTGTTGACGTGCCGAATTCGACCGGCCGTCAGTTTTGAACACAGCCTGTGCAACAGCCCGTTTCTGCGGCAGGCGTCGTCGCTGCACTCATCATTGCCCGCCCCCCCAAACAGCTTCTTCATCCTGCAGCAGGGCAGCGTCACCGGGGGAATGCAGATCGGCTTGCACTCTGTTTCGAAGCAGTGCCGCGTGACCTTGACGATTTTGCACTCCGCTTGACAGGACAGCCGGAACGAATCGGCACAGCCTGCTGACGTACACGGGCCGGATTCGGCAAAGGCGGCCGCGGTGCTGACACACATCGTGGCCACGACCAAAGTACCGGTTCTGAACAGTGACATGAAATACCTCCTGATTTCAATACCAGCGCCGCTCTGATAAACCGACACCAGCTCGTGATGACCTTCCATGATTCAGGTTGAGTTGAAACCCAACCAGCACCGCTCCAGACGGAGCGCTGCTATCACCTGTTTATTCAGATTAATCGGTGCGTCAGGCAGGCAGAATTGCGGGCGTCATGTTGTGAGAAACAAAGCTTAACATTGCGGAGCCGCTTGTATGGCCTGTGCCGGGAATGCGCATCCGCATCGTTGTTCGCAAAATAACGATACGGATGATCAGGTCGATTCTTACACCGCAGAATTCGCTGCCTGCTGGCAGAACACAAGGAATTCGCTAAAGCCGACCAGCAGCCGAAACCCCGTCCCGCCGTATGGCAGAAAGCGTCGGGGAGGTGATCGACGGTGCGATTTCCGTCCCCCGGGAACTCATCGTCATCCTGACCAGCAACGATCGTCGGCCATCGCACTGGCGGTTTACTGGTCCTTGTACTTCAGCTTCCAGCCGGGTTCCGTCACGGGCGCTGCGGCAGACGGCTTGACCAACTCGCCGTATAGTTCGGGGCGCCGTGCTTTCAGATATCGCTGTCCACTGCTGTGCTTCAGCGCCTCTTCCGAACACAGGCCGACGACGACCTCATCACCGAGACGTGTACATTCCGTCACCACTTCTCCGAACGGATCGATGATCATAGAGTTACCGTTACGCACCTGGCCGTCGTCCAATCCGATGGGATTCGTGAACACACCATAGACGCCATTCTCATACAGACGTGTCGGCAACCAACGCATCAACCAGCCACGTCCCTTGGGCCCAAGAAATTCCTGCCGCAGTCGCGCAGGATCACGCTGGCGGTTGTGCCACAGCTGCGGATCGACAAGTCCACGTCCCGGCATCACGGACGGCAGGCATCCGGTGACATGCGGCATAAAAACGATCTGTGCCCCCTGCAGCGCTGTGATGCGCACATTTTCCGGTAGATTGTTGTCGTAACAGATCAGAATGCCACAGCGACATCCCTTCAGATCGAAGACAACGAACTCATTGCCCGACGACAAAAATGGATTCACGAATGCGTGCAATTTGCTGAACCGGGCAATCAGTCTGTCACCATCGACGCAGACGTAGGTGTTGAAGACGTCGTCGCCCCGCAGCTCAAACAATCCCGCCAGAATCGGGACGCCGCAGTCAGCGGAGATCTTCATCAGCTCACGCACGCTGGGCCCATCGGGCACGGGTTCAGCAAGTTCCCGCAGTTGATCCTTGCTGAACTGCTGCACAAACGTGTAGGCCGAGATGCAGCATTCGTGAAAGCTGACAACTTCGGCCCCTTCCTTGACGGCCGTCTGTGCCAGGTCACGAATGCGGGAAAGATTGAACTCTTTGTCATCGTTTCGGTGTTCGAACTGAGCGGCAGCGATACGGATATCCCGCATAAATGTTAGCCTTCGTGTCTGTTGGTCTATGTTTCTGCAGGCTGTCAAACAGTTGCCGGCTGTACTTCAGCTTCGTCGGGAAGCGTCGAGGCCGGCAGCGTTCCCGGCGTCTGCTGTGCCGCCAGCAACTCACCTAATCGCACCACATCGGCTCGAACACTCGTCACGAGTTCCGGTGTCAGTGTCTCAGCACCGAATCGTACTCGATTGAACGCAGCGGCGATGCGTCGCGGCAACAGTTTGTCGTCGACGGTCACAAGACAGCCATCGAAGAACTCCGCTGCCGCACCCGCGTTTTCCTGCGCTGTCCTGTGGTTAGGCAACGGCAATCCATGTCGTGAGCACAGGTTTCGAAAGTTCTCATAGAATCTGACCATGCCGCGTTGCTGACGTCGGTCGGGACGCATCCAGTCCATAAAACGACGAAACGGTGAGAACATCCAGCCACCGGGATTCTGCCGAATGATCAAGCCAGCGATCAGTAGAATCACGAATGTCACAATCCCGGTCTGCAGACTGAACCATTTCTTCGGCTGCAGGACAACTTCCTGATAGAACATCTTCAACGCTGCCCACAGCCCCTGCTCACGAATTGTGGCCAAGGCGCTGCCGGCCGAATCCAGCCACGGTCGGACCATGGCTTCCTGTCGCTGCGGACTCATTTTCTGAATCAAATCGAACCAGTTATCGCTGAACGCGAGACGAAGATCCATCCACCAATCGAAGGTTCGTGCCTGACTGATTTCTCCCAGACGAGCTGCAGCCGGCGTCGGATCCAACGTTCCCACTCATAATCGACGTACGCTTCAACCCAGGTATGAGCATGTTTTTGTTTGACTTCAGACCGGCCTGAAACTGTGTTAACTTCGCTGCCTTTGTATCCATTGACGACTCTCGCCGGTACACCCACGGCCTGCAGCATCAGAGCACAGGTCGACGCAAAATACTCGCAGTGACCGACTTTTCGGTTGACCAGAAAATCTTCGACCGGATCCAGTTCGAGATCGACGATATCAACGGTCAACGAATAGTTAAAATTGCCTGAGGTATTGAGGTAGCTGAAAATTCGTTCGACACGCTCACGCACAGAAACGGTCCCCCCGTCGTCCGTCGCACACAGTGCGACCGCTTGTCGGGACAATCGCGGCAATGAAGTTTCCAGGCCGCGAGTGATGTAGCAACGCTCGGCGTAATTGTATTCGGCCGTCTCGATTGCCTGCCGAAACTCTCCATAGTTGCGGCGGCTCCTGCTCGGTCCGTGACTCCGGCGATTCGGATCTGCCGTACACCAGACTTCAAAACTCAATGGTTCGGACCTCGACCTGTCTTCGCGAATATCATGAATGAGCGAATACGAATATCGTCGCTGGTTGATTCTCCCCTTGCGTTCCCGATTTCGTGCGTTACTGATCGGCACGGGCGCAAAAGCAAATGTGCGAATCGGTGGATCCTGCGTAATACGAACTCGAAAATCAGAGTCCTCTGGCCGCCCGGCATATTGACTATGCTCGGAGTCGCCGGGGCCTCGCCCCCGATTGTTGACTAAGGTCCAACGACCGTCGTTGTAATGGCCCAGCGCGTTACCGCGAAACAGGATTTCATCCAGTTTCATCGCAGACGCAAACAGATCCGGGCTGACCTTAGCGCCCGTGCGCATGTTGCTGATCTCGAACTGCAGTACCCGGGCATCAGACTGCATGATCTCGCCGATTTCTCCCAATTCCACATTGTCGGTGAACCCGGTCTGGTGAGTCAACGCGTTGCGTCGTGATCGCAGATGTGGCAGCGTTCCCTGGTTAACCCAGACGCGTGGAAAGGCAACGAATGCGACCATGGCGACGCCCAGAGACGCAACAAACGCGAACCCGACGATGGCCCTGAAACGCCAGCCAATCCAGCGTTCATCAGAGTCCACCTGCAGTCCGTTTCGAATGAGAACGACACTCGAAGCACCGGTGTCTTCAACGAAGTTGAGACTGTCTTCGACGCCGTCGGACGATCGTGCCAGCCGCAGCTGCGCACGATAGAGTGTAAACACGGAAAGTGTCCACAACATCGTCAACAGCATAAAGACGAGTGCGGCACCGAAAGACGGTTCGGTCGTCAGCACGGACGCCACCGAGATCTGCAGTACACTGAGCGCCGTCAGCCACCAGAACTGACGGATTCCTTTCTTCAGCAGCAACACCACCCACGTGAGGTAGACCAGCAGATGAGCGCCCGCCAAAAATTTGCCCAGCAGGTCGCTGCCCCTGAACTCAACCGTGGCGGCGACGAATGCGATGATTCCCAGAGTATTGGCGCCCAACAGATGCAGGCGAATCAGCTTTTTTCGATCAACAACAATATAAGCGAACAATGCGACAACAGGGGTCAGTGCTGTCGGCCACATGCTCTCTTCCGCATTCGCCAGCACTAACGACGCTGCGGAAACACAGAAAACGACGCTGCGCAGAAAAGTTGCTTCGATGTTGACGGGCCTCTTCATACGGCCTCCTTCACCACCGATCGGGCAGCACCACCTGCCGTCGTCGAACGAACGCCGCCGTTGTCGCGATGCGGCCTCAGTGACAGCGACGATTGTCGATCGTCCCCGGACTCGTTCGCCAGTTCTATGACTCCCGCCATCGCTGACAACGATGCCTCGACAATAGTGGTGTGCGACATCAGGTCAAGCCGATCAAAACCGGATTCACGTGACACCTTTGCCAGCACGTCTGCGGCGTCCGCAGGCCGAGGCGTGACGAGGATGATTCGTTCATTGTGGAGAGAGTGCTCGGCCACAACCAAACGGAAAACTTCTTCCAGATTTGCCTTCGCAGATGGCAGACACGTCGCCAGTGCATCCAAAGCCTCTTCACGAAACGCCCCGGGAGAACGACTGGACACCAGACGCGATTCCTGCGCCGCCATGGCCAGCAGATAGTACCCGCCAGACGAGGACTTCGTCTGTTCGACGCAGATTGTTGCCGCCAGACTGACCGCCGTTTCGATGGCGGCACTGTCCCACGACGCCGACTTCGGCAGATCCAGCACAACAAGCGAGTCTGCGTGGCGATTCTGTTGATACTCGCGAATCATCAGCTGCCCGCGTTTGGCGGTCGATTTCCAGTGAATCGAACGAGGATTGTCGCCCGATCGAAACTCACGAATGCGGTGAAATTCGTCATCGAACAGCCCCATCCGAAATTGAACACGCTGGCTGGCTTCCGATAGTTCCTTCTGCTGCCTTTGCCAGGCAGGCAGCAGGGTTCCGACCTGCGGATGAACGAGCAGCTGTGATGTCTGGGAATCGATGTGGCCTCTTTCGCCGATGCCAAGTGGAAACCGCGAACTGACACGCATCGGTCCCAGCTGATATTCTCCGCGCACAGCGAATCGAAGCTGATACCTGCCAGTCCGTGAATCGTGCGGCGGTATTCGCAGATACGTCACGGTACCTTCTTCGTCACGACTGCCCCTGGACAGCTCGCCACCCGAAACGCGGTCGCGAACTTCCAGCATGTGAGACGCTAAGACGCGTTTCCCGTTGGTGACCTCAATCTCCACGACAACAAACTCGCCCACCATTGCTCGACGAGGAACACGCCGTGTCAGCGAAACGTTTTTCAGCATGACATAAACGATCCAGCCATTCAGAACAAACGGTCCGGCCATCATGCCGAACACCAGCAAAGGCATGTTGCGATGCCCCAGCAATGCACCCACAGCAAGAGCGAGCATGATGGCAAGGTACACAACGCCCTCGCGAGGAATCACCACGCGTGATCGCTTTCCTACGCGTGTCAGCAACCGGCTGAGTCGGCGGCCGAACAGAACGTTACCGCAGCCAAGCAGCAGCGTAATCAACGCCAACGTGATGAGGACCCGCTGCGAAAGCGTGCCGAACTCGGGATACTGAATCGGCAGCACGAAAGCGCCAAGGAAGCACGCGAAGGACGCCAGCAGTTGCGTCAGCGCAGTCGCACTAAGCGAAAACGACGGGCGAAACGGACTACCTTTGGGTGATGACATGCTTCAGGTTCCGGTAACAACGTGGCAGCCACAAGTCAGACCTGACCCTCAGCCCCGGAAATCGGAGTGTACAGGAACAGGAACGATGGCGGCCTGAGTTTTGTCTGTCAACTCACAATGAATCCCGGGTTGTGACGCTGCTTACTGTCCTGCACCGGGTTGTTGGCGAGTGGATCGGAACACCTGGGGGGCGAAGAAAAAAAGTCCGAACAAAGACTGTTCATTCACAAGACACTCCCTATCCTTTTTTGTGGCGACTTTTCCTCCCCTATCCCCGACCAACGAGCGGCATCTTTGTGGCCATGACGGTTATGAACGGTACATTGGCGTCCAACGGCAGTCCGGCCATATATACGACTGCGTCCGCGATGTGGTTCACGTCGATCGTGGGTTCGGACGCGAGTGAACCATTTGCCTGAGGAACTCCGGCACTCATCCGCGACGTCATGTTGGTGCTGGCGTTACCAATGTCAATCTGCCCACACGCAATATTGTACTTGCGTCCGTCCAGGGACGAGGATTTCGTCAGTCCCGTGATGGCGTGTTTCGTCGCCGTGTACGGTGCAGAATTCGGCCGCGGTGACAATGCCGAAATTGAACCATTATTGATGATGCGACCTCCGGCAGGTGCCTGTTCCTTCATCTGCCGAAAGGCAGCCTGAGTACACAGAAACGCGCCGGTCAGATTCACATTCACGACCTGCTGCCATGCTTCGAATGAAACATCCTCCAGCAGATCCCCGGGAGCGCTGACGCCGGCGTTGTTGAACAGCACGTCGACTCGTCCAAAGGTCGAGGCAGTCTGAGTGAATAATTGCTCGACCGACGATGGGGCCGTCACATCAGTCGGAATCACAATCGCCGGTTCACCGGTGCCAGCCAGCGAATGAGTTTCCTCAAGTGCGTCCTGCCGACGCCCGGCAAGAGCAACACGAAACCCAGCATGCAACAGGGCCAGACTCACCGCTCGGCCGATTCCACTACCGGCGCCTGTAACGATTACGACTCTTGATGACTGATTCAATTCTGGTGATTCCCGATACACGTGTGTCTGAACCGACGATGCCCGTGCAGCAGTTATACACGATTCCGAATAAGGCGGCGAAGCAGTGGCACGCAAATGCGGGCAACTGCTGAATCAACGCATGAAGGCCCGAAAAAGGCATCAGGCACAACGATCACAGCGTCTGCGCCCTGATGGCGGAGACACGAAAAACCGTCCGTCGCGCGGCCTCCATGAGGGCAGGCGAGCGATAAACAGATGAATTCGGCGAAATCTGATTGCGCGGAAGGCCCTCAATTCCAGGACCCACGATTATCCGCAAACACCTACCCTGTAACAAGTTACAACAAAACATGCGATCTGCATATTTCCGGGAACTCTTGCGGATGCGGAGCGTCTAAACGCAGTACTCTTTCCCGCCATTTTCTGTACCCGCCCCCAACAAATGTCTGAGCCATCCCCCGAAGAACTGCTGTCCGCCGAATTCGATGGGCTGACGTACACAGAGCAGACCACACGCCGATCGCCGCAGGAATCAGAAGTATTTCAGCAGTGGCGTCATCTTGGTGATTGTCTGCGAGCCATTCCGATTGAGCCGACCGGCCGGATTTCCACAGCGGTCCGCAGCCGGGTTGAATCGTCTCAGGCTGTGGTGACGCGGGCAGGAGATGCTGTTCCGGAAAACACCACTCGTCAAAGACACCGAAACGTAGTCGCGGTTTTGACGACCGCCGTAGCGATTGCGATTGTCGCTGTGCCGATTTCAGATCTGCTGACACAGACCGATCCCATGCCGGTCGCAACCATGGCAGATGCGGGTGTCGCCCTGCCGTACAACTCCGCTCAGGCAAAGTCGGTTTTACCCGCGAATTCACGGGACTGGCAGGTCGTGGTCGTCACGGTATCCGAACAGGAGCATGCTGTACTCAGCAGCAAGCTGCGGCAGTCGATGGGGCAGAGTGGACTGCAGATTCAGTCACTCTCCGATGCAAGTCTGAACGGTGACCAGACGATGGGCGTATTGATGTCGTCCGCCGACACGTCCCGGGACCTTCTTGACGCGTTAGACAGTGAATTTGATGACGGCGTCGGGGGAGACATTCAGACGGAATGGAATCCACAGCAAATCGGCGACTTCGATCGTGACGAGTTGCTGGCTCGCCTGACGGAATCGATGAAGACGCCCACGCGATCGGACATTCATTTCGGTGAAATGTTCGTCGTGGTGCCGAGAAACGGAACGTTGGTAACTGAAATCACGCCGCTGAATGCCGGCGAGCATAAAGACACAGATCGCAGTGTTGACAGCCTTGCTGCAGCGGCGACGGAATCGCCAATGCGGTCACGTGCGGGCAGAACGGTTTCTGCGTCGCCATCCGATCGGAGTGAGCATATCGGCGGACATCCCGTTCTGGTTCTGTTTCAAAAAAAACCACACCCCGAAGGCTCTCAGGGACAGCATCAGCATCGTCAAGGTTCTGAGCACGTTGACGAGCTGCCTTTAGTGGGCTAGACGTCCACGATTCCAAGTCTGGTCGAATCGATTCTGGACGCCGTATTCTGCATATCGATGGCGAGAGGCAGTTGGAGAATGTTGAAGTCGGTCAACAAATCCCCGACGCGGAAATGACTGGCAACGGAAGACGACTGCTGCCCGTCGCCCCCGTCGCCCTCGACGGTACTGACGGAAATGCGGCAATCGTTTAATGCGATTTCAGGCACGTCGCGGTCCGCCACCACGATGATGCTGACAGTCGATGATGGTTCAAGGCCGCTGGGTCTGTGAAACTTTCGTCGAATCCTGACGACTGCCCCATCAGGCATCTCACTCAGCGATGCCGCACTGAACGGTAGAATACAGCGTTCCCAGGTAGCGCCGTCACCAGCGGAAAACTCCCACGGACCGGCCAGTCGAATTTCGTGTGGCATTAAAATTGATCCGTCACAGGGGCCAACAACGGCGTGTTACCAGGTTTGCCACTGTGAGTCTAATTCATTGCTGTCCAGACACCGATTCATGAAGCGGACTCCTGCGTAGCCGTCCTGTACCGATGGATACAGTGACGTGGACAGGTCGCAGGATTCGCCCGCGTCAACTTTCCGCATGTCCGCGAACGCGTCGCGATAGACATTTGCAAACGCTTCAAAGAACGCCTCGGGATGCCCTCCCGGAAGTCGACAGGCCGCTATCGCGGTTGGCGAAGCGTGCGCCGCATTGGGGTCACGTTCGTAAATGCGAACGGGTTGCCCCAGCGACCGCACGAACAGTTGATTGGGCTCTTCCTGACGCCAGGTCAGCGCGGCTTTGGTGCCATCGACCTCGATCGATAAGTCGTTCAGTCGCCCATGCGTAACCTGACTCCATGTGATCATCCCGGTCGCGCCCTGTCGAAACCGGATCATTGCATGGCCATAATCATCAAGGTCGTGGTGATCGGAGTTCGATTGCATTTCGCTCAGCAGCTGTTCCGGTTCCAGGCCCGTTACAAAGCTTGCCAGATGAAATGCGTGTGTCCCCACGTCTCCCAGCGAGCCTGCGCGACCGTTCTTTTCGGGGTCTGACTTCCATGCGCCGCGGTCCTGCGGTGCTCCCGGTTCCATACCGTGCATCCAACCCTGCACATAGGTGGCCCGCACAGCAATGATCTTTCCCAGTTCTCCGTTGGCGATCATCTCGCGTGCCTGCCGCATCAGCGGGTAGCCGGAATAATTATGCGTCAAGGCGAACACTCGACCGGTTTTCTGAACGGCAGCCACCATTTTCTGTGCGTCGTTCAGGTTAGTCGTCATGGGCTTGTCGCAGACAACGTGGAAGCCGGACTCCATCGCCGCACAGGCGATTTCGCAATGGGTAAAATTGGGCGTCGCGATCGATACGAAGTTGACGCGTTCTTCCTTCGGTCGGCGGCTCTCCTGTTCCAATAGCTCATGGAAAGAACCGTAGGCGCGGTCAGACGCGATGCCAAATTCAGCGGCGGCCCGTCTGGAACGCTCGGCATTGGACGACAGTGCACCGGCGACAAGCACGGCTTCGCGGTCGAGCGTCGCTGCGGTCGCGTGAACTTTTCCGATAAAGCCAGCACCACCGCCGCCAATGAGGGCCATGCGAAGTGGTTTGCTGCGAACGTCTGTCATTCCAATTCAACTTTACAAGAAGGATTCGTCTTAACCCCCGGTGAAGAAACCGAGGGCACCGCACTGCGTTCGAGTGTAATTGCGGATCTCACGTTGATCTGCGGAGGGCCGGAAAAGGGGGGCAGGTGAGAGTAACAGAACGACAAACGTCAACTGCCACATCCACCGGAGCCGCAACCGCCACCTCCGCTACCGCAACCACCACCGGACGTTTGTTGTACGATGCCGTCAGCCTCGACGGGTTGCACATGAACAATTCCCAGGCCGGCTGCAGCCGCCAGGAGAGCCAGGCGAGTGGTTTCCGCATTCTGCCCGTTCAGGACGTAGAGAATGAGGTTTTGCTGATCCAGCGTCCATTCGAGGTCGATCAACTGCAATTCCAGGCCCCAGTCACGGACGCGAACCTGCCAGTCAAAGAACTCGCGGTCTGCTTGTTGTCGGTTCTCGACAAATCGTTCCTCGTCAGCAGCAGTCGACAGTCGCAGGACCTGTCCTGTCATCGCTTTGTCTTCGCTGACGATGGCGTTGCGGACGACTTCCAGCAAATGACCAATCTCTGTCCCGCGATCGGTGTCCACAACAACTCGCATACCGTGGACCTGGCGCTCAGCGATCACTTCCGCAACTTCGTTTGGGGCGGCGAATCTCGCGACTTGAGGAACCACACCGTAGCGGACCAGCACGACGGCTGCCGGCGATTTATCCAGCTCCGTTGCTTTGATGGTGTCAATTGTATTTGTGCTGATCATATCGCAACTAAATATTCACTTTGGTCAATGAGCCATGCATCAGACGATTGCCGATCAATCACCATCAGAAAGATCAAGGTTTTAGTTCACCCGAAATCTTTGATCGAATGGAATACAAGGGCTCCCGCGGTACATTCGTTGGTCAAGTCCCCGTGCACAGCCCTGACATGTCCTGATCGATCGTACTCGCACGCTCGCCTTCTGCACAGTCAGAACGTACCTGGTTCGACCAAAATGCGCTGCCGATTCCGGAATCCCGCCCTCGTGAAACACGACTTCGTGCAATTCGAGGTCGTGTTGCTGATTTATCAAGCAGAAGGTTCAGCGGCGGATTTCCGGTCCTCATGGATCAAATAAGAGCGATTCCCCGCGCAATTGACATCAATGTCGGCACGACGTGGGATTGCTCAATCAGGGTTGGCTACCATACTGCTCAGTTCACTCACTACACAATATTTTCGGAGAGAATTCGTGAAAGCGCTGGTGAAGAAGGCCGCGACTCAGGGGCTGTGGCTGGAAGATGTGCCGGAACCGGATGTTGGTGTTAACGACGTCCTGATCAAGGTTGACCGCACTGGCATTTGTGGAACGGATGTCCACATCTATCAGTGGGACGACTGGGCACAGAAGACGATTCCGGTGCCCATGGTTGTGGGCCATGAATTTGTGGGCGAAGTCGTGGAGGTCGGCTCGAACGTACTTGATTTTCACGCCGGCGAAGTGGTGAGCGGAGAGGGGCACGTTGTCTGTGGCCGGTGTCGCAACTGCCTGGCCGGACGCCGACATCTGTGTAACAGCACCGAAGGCATCGGGGTCAACCGATCTGGCGCGTTTGCCGAGTACATTTCGTTGCCGATGACCAACGTGTGGCATCACGCTGCCGACATTGATCGGGACATTGCCTCGATCTTCGATCCATTCGGCAACGCCGTCCACACGGCTCTTTCGTTTCCGGTTCTTGGTGAAGATGTCGTGATCACTGGAGCCGGCCCGATTGGTCTGATGGCGGCAGCCGTGGTACGTCATGCCGGTGCCCGCCACGTGGTGATTACCGACGTTAATCCGTGGCGTTTGCAACTGGCAAACAAGCTTGGCGTCACCAAAGCCGTCGATGTGCGTTCAGAAACTCTGGCCGATGTGCAAAAGCAACTGGGGATGGCAGAAGGCTTCGACGTTGGCCTTGAAATGTCCGGCAATCCGTCAGCGTTCCGGGACATGCTGGCGAACGTCTGCCACGGGGGCAAGGTCGCGATGCTCGGCATTCCGTCCGGAGAAATGGCCATCGACTGGAACACCGTCGTGTTCAACATGCTGACCATCAAGGGAATCTATGGTCGCGAGATGTACGAAACGTGGTACAAGATGACAGTCATGCTTCAAAGTGGCCTGGACATCAGTCCGGTGATCACGCACCGGATGAAGTACACTGATTTTGAAGAAGGCTTTCAAGCCATGATTTCGGGCGAGTCCGGCAAGGTCATTCTGAAATGGTAGTGCCGCAGGTCGCTCGAAGTCTGCTGCTGTGAATCAACCTGGCCGGATGAAAACGATAATCGCGAATCTGTTGTAACGCGGCAGGACCACACCAAACTTAAACCACCGCCGGGAAACTGATGGTCGACGTCCGCTGGTGGCTACAACGATGCCAGCAAAACGGAAAATAAGTTTCCCGACCGACTGTGATCCGCTTTTGCCCAGGAACAAATTGTGTCAGACAGAACAAACACGGAACTCCCCGAACCACTGGATGTCATAGCGGTCGGGGCCCACCCTGACGACGTCGAGATCGCTTGCGGAGGCACACTGGCAGCAATGGTTCGTCGGGGACTTCGCGTGGGCATTGTGGATCTCACAGATGGAGAGCCGACCCCGCTGAGTCCAGGCCCGGAAGTTCGGCTGGAGGAAGCCCGCCAGGCGGCCGAGGTCCTGGGTGTCCACGTGCGAGAGACTTTGGAGTTGCCCAATCGACGATTATTCGATGGCTTCGACGAGCGAGTGGAACTGGCGAAAGTGTTCCGTCGCTATCGACCGAAACTGGTGATGGGCATCGCAGACAAGACACCGCTGGCGTCTCCCGACCACTGGCAGGCCATGCAGATCACTGACGCGGCGATTTTTTACTCGCGACTCACAAAATGGGATGAACTTTTCGAAAACCTGCCGGTTCATCGTATTCAGAACCAGATTTGGTATCCTTTGGGGCTTCAGAATCTCAGCCTTCCTGAAGGAGGAGGCCGGTTTATCTCCGACATTTCAGAGACCCTGGAGATTAAACTGGAGGCCATACGCGCCTACCGAACTCAATTTCCGCCAACGAAACAGCGAGTTTTTCAGCTGGTGGAAAGCCAAAATCGTCTGTTGGGAACCTCAGCTGGCTTTGTCGCCGGTGAGATGCTGATCAACGCGACGACTTTGGGAATCCGTGACGTGTTTGGGACAATTTGTGGAGCAAAGTGACCGTTCCAGCCAACGGTTACTTGGACAATTAGAGGATAAGCATCCTTCCACGGAAGGATGTTCCGGATCGATCAATGGTTTCCATTCGAACAGGCCACATCAGTATCACGGGCAACTTCCGTGAGAATAACGAAGACAGCTACGTCGTTGATGAATCGCAGCGGTATTTTATCGTTGCCGATGGCATGGGCGGGCAGAACGCTGGCGAGAAAGCCAGTGCTCTGGCCGTGGAATTGATTCCCAAACAGCTGGAGCAGCTGCTTAAGTTCGATGGCGGCCCGAAAGCTGAGATCGTTGACGCCATCGACCAGTCGGTGGATTACGCGAATTCAGAGATCATGTCGTTGAGCGAGGTCGATCCCTCGGCCCGCAATATGGGGACCACGGTCGTGTTCCTTGTCCGTGCGGGCGACAACTTCTACATCGGCGGCGTGGGCGACAGTCGCGTCTATCTGCTGCGCAACGGCGATCTTCAGCAGATGACCAAAGATCATTCGCTGACGCAGGCTCTGCTGGAAGCCGGCACGATTAACGCAGAAGAAGCGAAGACTCACCGGTATCGCAATGTTCTTTATCGCTACCTGGGAACGAAAGACGGTTCGTCCGGAACAGACGCCAGCGAAATCAAGCCGGAACCGGGCGATCGATTTTATCTGTGTTCGGATGGCGTGACCGACGGTATCGGCGACGAACAGATCCAGGAACTGCTTGTCTGTTCCGATGATCCTCAGGAAATCGCTCAAAAGCTGGTGGATGCGGCACTGGAAGGCGGCTCACGCGATAACATCACGGGCGTCGTCGTGATCGTGGAATAAGGCCGCAGCCCAAAGGAACAGCAGCCAATCACATAGAGAGTGCTGCGATTATCGGCGTTCCTGAATTTCAGGCGTGGTGCAAGCGTCAACACTAAAAACGGGGTTGTGCTTCATGGGGATTCGTTTAACGAGAAGCCGGAGGCGTCGGTTTTTCGAACCAGGTCGAAGTCGCCTACGACTTGCCGTTAAACAAACCAATCCCGGAACTAAAGATTGACGACGCAGTAGGTTCCAGCAGACTAACGTGCGGCCACTTTCACCGACTTCAGACGCGGCCTGCCTGACCTCGTCATTCCACAGATTCACCGACGACTTCGGACATCTGCAACTGCTTCATTTTGCGGTACAGATTTGAACGATGCAGCCCCAGCAGCCTGGCGGCATCTGTCATGTTGTTGTTGACCTGGTTGATGCTGCGGCGAATGAAGTCCTTCTGGAATTCACGTGTGGCACCGTCAAGACCCAGATCCAGTGAAAGCTGAGGACCGCCCACCTGATCCGGACTTAGAATAAACGCCAGGTCGTCAGCATCGATACGGTCGTTGGGAGCCAGGAAAGCAACACGTTCCATCAGGTTTCGGAGTTCCCGGATATTTCCCGGCCACGCATGCGCCTGCAGCCGGCGGCGGGCGTCGGAGGTCAGCTGCAAGCCCGGTCGTCGAGACTGCTCGGCAAAACGACTCAGGAAATGTTCGGCTAACGGAAGGATGTCTTCAGGACGATCTCGCAATGATGGCAGGTCCAGCGTCACGACACTCAGGCGATAGTACAGGTCCTCACGAAACCGCTTCTCACGCACTGCTTCGGTCAGGTTGGAATTGGTCGCCGCCACAATCCGAACGTTGACCGGAATTGTTTCTGAACCGCCGACCCTGGTGATAATTTTCTGCTCAAGCACGCGAAGCAGCTTCGCCTGCCCACCGAGGCTCATGTCACCGATCTCGTCCAGAAATAATGTACCGCCGTCAGCGAGTTCGAACTTTCCCTGACGAGAATCTCTGGCGTCGGTGAACGCACCCTGCTCGTGGCCGAACAGTTCGCTTTCCATCAACGATTCCGCAATCGCGGCACAGTTCAATGCCACAAACGGGCTGTTCGCTCGCGCACCACCAAAGTGGATTGAGTTCGCCACCACTTCCTTGCCCGTACCACTTTCACCGAGCACCAGCACAGGCAGATCGGTTGAGGCCAGGCGACCGACCGTATCCCGCAGAGCCACAATGGCGGCACTCGTCCCTACGATTTCTACCTGGCTGGTGACCTTCTCTGCCAACTGGTCACGACTTCTGTTCAGCAGGCTGCGTTCTCGTAGATTTCGCAGAGCGACCGCAGCCTGAGTTCCCAGTTGCTGCAGACAGTCGACGTCATCTTCCGAAAATGCCTGGTCACCGTTTCGATTGATCGCCTCAAACGCACCGACAATCGTGCCGTCAGAATCTCGCAATGGCACACAGACCAGGTTGCGAGTCCTGTAGCCACTGCGTTGATCAACCTCCTTATTGAATCGAGGATCCTCATAGGCCTTAGCCACAACAATAGCGATGCCGGTCCGTAGTGTCTCACCGACAATACCTTCCTTTGCGGGCAGCCGCAGGGATCCATTTTTGACTCCCAGAGCAGGCCGAGCTTCGACTTCGTTTCGCTCCTGATCCCAAAGAAAAATGCTGCTGCGATCACAGTCCAGCAGCCGAGTGGCTTCGTGTGCGATCAGGTCCAGCAGGGGTGCTGTTTCCTCGGCGCTGGATAATTTTGAAGCGATGTCCAGCGTCGACTTCAACCGATCCACCTGGCGGCGTGATTCCGCCTGCTGTGCCGCCAGCTTTAGCGCCAGACCGAACGACTGAGCAGACAACATCCCCGTCGACAGTAGGTCGGGGCCGGCATTTCGAGTGGCGCCCACGAACAGGTCGCCGACGCCGTTTGTACGATCCAGCGGAAAAGCAAATGACGTCCAGCCTTCGCTGGCCTCATCAATTCCGGCCGCTTCACGCTCAAGCGACTCGTCCCACATCTGAGTCATCGACCTGCCCAGTGAGTGACGACCGTGCTCTGCAACCGTGTCCCATGCAGGTCCCGGCACTCTTCGAACAATCGCGATCCATTGCGCGGCGAGTTCTGTGGCGACCTGCGGCAATTCACTGGCAAGAAAATCCGAAAGCGAATCCGATTCCAATGCCGCGACCAACTGACGTCCACACAGCTGAATCAAAGTGCTGCACGCATCGCCGCCAACAGTCTGCGGGGGAGCATTCGAACGAGTCCAGTTTGTGCCTGACAAGACGATTTTCCTTCACAACCATCAAAATGACATCAAATTCCGTTTACCGCGCCATCGACCTGACACTGCGAAAGAGTAAGCACCTGAGTCAGAAAGTCAATCGGCAATCGATTGCGTCCCAAATGTCTCAATCTGACACGCGACAGTGAACAAGTCGACAACACCCCCTGTGAGGATTTCGAGGCTTATGACGGCGCGTTTTCCCCTGTCAGTTTGACGAGCTGTACAGGCAATTGCTGACGGGTGTCCCCTACCGGCACTTTCTGCGCAAAGTCAGTGGACTGCAATCAGGTCCCTCGCCGATAGCCACACAGTAAGCAGACGGCGCATCTTTCACATGTGAATTCTATGTGTGCCCGACCTCCTGACGCTGAAACCGGATTTCGGCGACGACACAGCTCCCAATCGGTGGTGGCGCATCAGCACCGCGACGCCGCACGTTTGTCTCCACCCTCAATCGAATGCAGCTAATTCATGGCCCAGACAACCACTGCCCAATCACGTTCCGGTTCACGTGTACAAACTCCGCTCGAAACCTATCTTCGCGAGATCAACGAAACGGCGTTGCTGACTGCACAGGATGAAAAGGATCTGTCCCGCGCCATCACAGCCGGCGATGCTGCAGCCCGCGATCGCATGGTGCGAGCAAACCTGCGGCTGGTCGTAAACATTGCTCGCGGCTATTCCAACAAAGGTCTGCCGTTGCAGGACCTGATTGAAGAAGGAAACCTGGGCCTGCTGCGTGCGGTTGAAGGATTTGATCCGGACATGAACACGCGGTTCAGCACGTATGCCAGCTATTGGATTAAGCAATCCATCAAGCGAGCTCTGGTTAACACAGCGAAGACAATTCGCGTGCCCGCTTATATGGTGGAGCTGTTATCAAAATGGCGGCGTGCTTCGGCCAAGCTGGCGGACGAACTCAAGCGGACTCCCACTCCCGAAGATATCGCCAAGGAGTTGGAAATCCCGCAGAAGAAACTACGGATCGTGAAGAAGGCGATCGCGCTGTATAACGCGTCTCCACAGTCCGAGCAGGACGAGTCAGGACTGGGTGACATCGTGCCCGACGAACGCACGGTCGGACCGGAAGACGAGCTGATCAACAGCGACAATCTGAAGCACGTGTTTCGTCTGCTGGAGGAAATGGATTCGCGGGAAGCCACCATTCTGCGAATGCGTTTCGGACTGGACGATTGCGAACCTCGCACGCTGAAGGAAATCGGCGAGTCGATGGGACTGACTCGCGAGCGTGTCCGCCAGATCGAAGGGGAAGCCCTGCGGAAGCTGCATCGCAGTCTGGATGGCGAATGATTTATTGACCGTCTCGGTCGGCAAGGTCCCTCTGTCCCGTGATCTGCAGATCGCGTCTGCATAACGTCGCTTTCGTCCGCCTCGCATTCTGGATGGCATTCTGGCTGGCACGTCGTAATCGAATCCACGGTTCTGAGCAAATCCAACCTGGTGCGTCATCAAGTCATGATCCTGGTGTGTAGTCGCTTCAGTTTTCTTCGTGCGTCGTCGACCTGAAACTGCCAATCAACGCCACGTTATTCCGCAGTGTGTTCAGATTGTCCATCACCAGTGTAATCCACTCGCAGTCGACGTACCGTGTGTCGAGCAGGTTTGCCACACCCAGAGCCCGATCAGTCTTCCTACGCTGCAGACGGGCTGTGGTCCGACGATATCCGGCCAGCGGTTCGGCGAACACAAGAATGCTGGCTGTGCCATTTCGTTCGGACTCGCAATTAACGGGCCGAGCGTGCTGTTTGGTGGCCTCCATGGGAACACGTGTTTCTTCGAGCAATTGAACTTGTTGCTCGTCCATACAAACAACAGGACAGTCCGAGTCGTTCGGTCTTTCGCAGACTTCCAGCACTTCTTCAATGTTGGCCACAAACTCCGCATTGGCTTCTGGTGGAATGACTCAGTACTCGACCATTCGTTTTACTATCCCGTTTTTTGACAAAAAAAGCCCGGCACTTGAAAAGTACCGGACTTTTATTCGATTCAGACGCGAACTAAGACAGGCTTAGTACATTTCTTCGTCGTGGTCGTGTCCGCCCTTGGCATCGGCTTTTGGAGCTTCTGCGATCAGGGCATCACTTGTCAGCAGCAGAGTTGAAACGCTTGCAGCATTCTGCAGTGCAGTACGAGTCACCTTGGTTGGGTCGATGACGCCAGCCTTGACCAGGTCTTCGTACTTGTCCGTTGCCGCGTTGTAGCCGTGGTTGCCTTCCAGATTGGAAACCTTTTCACAGACGACAGCTCCGTCCACACCAGCATTGTCCGCGATTTGTGTCAACGGCGACCGGCA
>LWDU01035462.1_pt1 | contig 41175 bp, 36 predicted proteins | sample 727161 | NCBI WGS metagenome assembly LWDU01 (sample SAMN04566230, study PRJNA314399) | hydrothermal vent metagenome | isolation source: deep sea hydrothermal plume seawater | place: Mexico: Gulf of California, Guaymas Basin | collected 2004-07-11
AAAATAACATTGGATTGATATTAAGCAAAAGGGCCCAGCTAAGCGGGTCGACCGAAGCCTATGTTGATAGTAAATCTGGTCTTCGGCTAACGTTTAGAGAATTGGACTCTCGCTGTAATCAGGTCGCCAACATGCTTGTGTCGAAAGGAGTAGTGAAAGGAGACCGCGTTGCCATCATGATGATGAACGGTGCTGAGTTCTTTGAAGCGTATTTCGCTATCGCTAAAATTGGTGGAGTAGTGGTTCCGCTTAACTGGCGGCTGGTCGCAGATGAACTGGAATTCATTATAAAGGACAGCGGTTCGACGGTGTTGTTGTTTGGTGACGAGTTTGTTGACCTGGCTGCAGACCTCCATGGTCGAGGCGACAAAACGGATATCGAGTGCTGGCTTCATTCCGACGGTATTGATGGTGGTACATCTGGTTTTTCAGATAACTACGAGTCGCTGCGGCAGGCATCAGCCACTGTAGAGCCGGAAATTACTGCAGTAGATGATGACCTGCTCTACATTATGTATACCTCCGGAACCACTGGGCTACCCAAGGGCGTTGTCCATACTCATTCAACAACTATTTGGGCGCTTATTACCTTTATGGCGACAGCGGACGTGCATGGGGGGGACAAATACCTCGCAGCGTTACCCATGTTTCATGTCGGTTCTCTGACGCCCATCACATTGAATGTTTACAATGGCACGACGAGTGTTGTGATGCGCGAATTCGACCCTGTCCGTGCGTGGGAATTGTTTGAGGAAGAGGGAATCACAACTGGTCTGCTTGTTCCGGCAATGTTGAACTTTATGATTCAAGTAGAGGGGCGGGAGAAATACGACTATTCTTCACTTCGCTGGATTCAAAGTGGCGCATCGCCACTACCGGTAAGTCTTATCCAGCAATACGCTGATTTAGGGATAGACATCCACCAGATCTATGGCCTCACCGAAAGCTGTGGGCCTGCGTGTCTTATCACAGGGAAAGATGCGATCGCAAAGATTGGCTCAACCGGCCGGGGGTTTTTCCATACGGATATCAGGATTGTGACTGAGGATGGTTCCGATGCCGCGCCCCATGAGCAGGGCGAGGTCTGGGTTCGTGGCAGACATATCATGAAGGAGTACTGGAATCGCCCGGATGCTACTGCGGAAACCATTACCCAGGATGGCTGGCTCCGAACCGGTGACGTGGCAACAGTCGACGAAGACGGATATGTCTATATCCAGGACAGGATCAAGGACATGATCATCTCCGGTGGTGAGAATGTTTATCCTGCGGAAATTGAGAATGTCATCCTTACCCATCCGGATGTGTCCGAGGTCGCTGTTATCGGACAACCGAGTGAGAAATGGGGCGAGTCACCCTATGCCGTTGTTGTCAGGAAAGGTGAATCACTCACGGATTCTGATGTGGTTGACCACTGTAACGGCAAGCTTGCGCGATTCAAACTCCCGGCTGGAGCTACGTTTATCGATGTTATTCCCAGAAATGCTAATGGCAAGGTTTTGAAAAGGTTACTCCGTGATCAGTTTCCCGGCCCAGCACCTCGGTAACAGGCCCAGCCAATGAAAAAAACATTATTCGTTGTCCATGTCTTTTTGTGCGCGCCGGCGTTTTCTGACTCGCTCCTCAGCAACATGGTGGCTGAAATAGGCCCAGAAGAAACGCTTGTTCTAGAGAGGATTGAGGAAGCGTCCATTAAAATCGACGGCTATTTGGATGAAGATGCCTGGGGTCGTCTGACAGCCTATGATGAGTTTGTTGTCATCGACCCGGATACACTTGCAGACGGCGTTCATGCAACTCGGGTTCGAATTTTCTACGATAAGACTGGTCTTTATTTCGGTATCGACATGGAACAACCTGCTGAAACAATCATTTCCCGATTGTCCGGCAGGGATAAACTGGACCTGAATCGAGACTCTATCAACGTAACGCTGGATACCTCGGGTGAAGGGCGCTACGGCTACTGGTTTGGTCTGAACCTGGGTGATTCCCTGATGGACGGCACGCTCTTGCCTGAGAAGAATTTCTCCGACGAGTGGGATGGTGCCTGGAGAGGTGCTAGCCAGCTAACCAGTCATGGCTGGTCAGGTGAGATTCACATTCCCTGGGGGTCAGTGGCTATGCCGAGTGTGGACGAGCATCGTCGTCTTGGGCTCTACATGTCTCGAAAGGTTGCGTATGTCGATGAGCGCTATGGCTGGCCGGCGTTGCCGCAAACCATACCCAAATTCATTTCCGAACTACAAAGCTTGAGGGTCTCTGGCGTTAACCCTAAGCAACAGTTCAGTATCTACCCTTTTACGGCTGTGACCCAGGACAGGGTTGATGATCAGGTTCGATACAAAACCGGTGCAGACTTTTTCTGGCGGCCTTCTTCAAACTTCCAGTTAACCGCGACGGTCAATCCTGATTTCGGCGCGGTCGAATCTGATGAGGTGGTAGTAAACCTGTCCGCGACAGAGACTTTTTTCCCCGAAAAACGATTATTTTTTCTTGAAGGACAGGGGATTTTTGTCACATCCCCCCGAGCAGATACTCGGGGCAATGGTGTAGGAAGTGGCGGTTCCCCAACCACGTTGGTTAATACCCGACGTATTGGCGGGCGACCGTTGGAACCAGTGACGGGTTCGGATATCACGATTCATGAGCGCGAGTTGCGCCGACCAGTAGATTTGATCGGTGCAGTAAAAGTGACCGGTCAGTCGGGACCCTTGCGGTATGGTCTACTTGCGGCATTCGAAGATGATTTTAAGTTTGACGCTAAGCGATCCGGAGACCCTTTCCACCTGGCGGCTGAGACGAGTGATTATGGTATCGCGAGGGTATTGCTAGAAGATGCACCAGGAGGAAGTTACAAGGCCGTAGGCGTAATGACTACGGCTACCCTAAATGATCGAAGAGATGCAAAAACTCATGGCTTGGATGCTCATTACCTGTCAGAGGATGGTAAATGGAAGCTCGATAGCCAGATGTTTATGTCGGACATCGATGATGTAGAAACCGGGTTCGGTGGATTTATTGACCTTGAGTACACCTTCCGGCAGGGCGTGGTTCAGCGGGTCGGCATTGAATATCTGGATGATCATGTTGATCTTAATGACTTAGGGTTTCTTTCCAGAAAAGACAATTTCAGAATTCGTTCTGCCCATGTACGCCAGAATTCAAATGTCAGCTGGGCTCGTGACAATGAGTTCGATATTCGCGGTTTTGTGCAGCGTAACCGTGATGGCTTGTTCACCGGTGGTGCAGTATTTGTTTCAAACCGCATGACGTTTGAAAACCTGTCTAAATTGACGTTTCGCGCCAGTTTTAATCCCGAGTACTATGATGACCTGAACAGTTTTGGTAACGGCGCTTATCGATTGGCCAGGCGTCACTTTGGTGGTTTTGTCTGGGAATCAGATTCGTCCCAACCATTCAGTTATGCTATCGGTGCCGGTTATAGTCAAGAAGACCTTGGTGGCGGAACAGACTTCGTCAAACTTATCGCGAACTGGCGACCCAGCGACCGGTTCGCACTATCAGCGAATATTGGATACCGAAATCGCGATGGCTGGCTGCTCTATCAGGAAGATCGCAACTTCACCACTTTTCAGGCGGAAGAATGGTCTCCAAGGGTCAGTGCAGACTACTTCCTGTCTGCGAAACAGCAATTACGGTTCTCGGTTCAATGGGTCGGGGTAAGGGCGAAGGAAGACAAGTTCTATCTGGTACCGGGCAATCCGGGTGATCTCATTCGAACCGCCAAACCAGAAGGTCCCACAGACAGTTTCAGTTTGTCGCAGATGACGCTTCAGTTGCGGTACCGGTGGGAGATAGCGCCGTTATCAGATTTGTTTCTGGTATATACCCGATTGGTCGATGAAGGTTCAGCGCTAAAGAGCTTCTCAGATACCTTCTCTGATGGGTATGATGACCCGCTGGGTGATTTCCTGGTGCTGAAGATCCGATATCGGTTTGGATCGTAAAGGAGTTAAGGCTGGCAAGATACGATTACTATTGTGATGCGAATGGGCAGACCGTTGAGGTGGTCCATAGTATTTCTGCGCTGGTGAAAAGTTGGGGTGACTTGTGTCAATTGGCCAGCAGGGATATAGGTGAGACAGATGAGGGCTCACCGGTCAGGAAAATCATTACCACGGCACCGATGGCTAATACACCGACAGGTAACAGTGAATTAAAAAACCTGGGGTTCACCAAGCTTGAGAAACGCTACGATGGTACTTACGAGAACGTTACTCGTACCGGTACCGAGAAAAGATTTCTCGATCCCAAAGATCCGAGTTCAATGCCACATCTTCACAAAAAAATCAGCGATTAAGCGATTAGAAGTGAAACGCTACCTGTAATCGGTCGATGTCCTGTGAAGAGCTGCCGGGCCTGAATTAAACTCAAACGCTTCGACCCTGAAAGCAGGCTCAACATTTCTGGCTAGTTCTTCTGCGCTTCCTTCTGGGGCTCTTTGTTCGAGCGTTCAGCCAGCTCTTTCGCCAGCAGATAGTCCATCACGTCCAGCATTCGTTTAGGACCGACACTGCCTGAAGTACGCACCAGGTATTTTCCCTGAATCACGATGGAAGGGACCATGGCAACCTTCAATCGGCGAGCCATGCTGTCTGCCTTGGAGAGTTCTGAAGCAACCCCGATTGAATTGAAGGCATTTATATAAGCCTGCTTCTCTCCACCCAGTTGTTCATAGAATTCTGACAGGCTTTCCGGATCGGTGAATGCTCTTCCGCCAGCGTGTACGGCCCTGAAAAAAGGCGTGTGGTATTTGTCATGTTCTCCTAATTCCTGGTAGGTCAGGAAGTTTCGGCCGAGCAGGCGCCAGTATTCGCTGGATAGGGCGGGGGTCTGTATGAATTTAATGGAACCGCCCTTTTCCTGGACCCAATCAGCCAGAATAGGGTCAAAGTTGTAGCAATGGACGCAGGCGTAGCCGAAAAACTCCATCACCTCGATCTGGTCGGATCGAATCCTTCGTGGATTCTCAATCAACAGGTAGTGTTCACCCTCGATGAATTCACCTTGTGGCGCATCGTCTACGGTCATCCAGAATAGATATGCTGCTGCGGCCAGAACGACCCCGGAGAGTGAGGCTGCGGCTATTTTCTGTTGTACCAGCACTCGTGATTGTTTCCTTGCCATAGATCAGACCTTTTTTGATTAAAGTAAGTATTATAAGGAGCGACTATCTTAAGCAGAAGCGAATTGATGAACGATCTTATTGCAGAATCCCTGGAATTGCTCAGTGAGTCCGATGCGGATATCTACGGAAGGGTTTACGAGCATTTCTTTCGCATGAACCCGGGCGCAGAAGAGCTGATGACCCACATGGATGAATTGACGCTCGGACGGATGCTGGAAGAAGTCACTCGCCTGTTAATGGTAGACGACCTTGGGGCAGAGTCTGCATACGTGGCGTTTGAGTACAATAATCACAGGACCGCCTATAGCGTTCAGAGCAGGATGTATCGTCAACTGTTCGATGCCTTTGCTATTGCCGTAAAGGAATTTGTGGGTGGTGCCTGGCGCCCGGAGTTTGATGAAGCCTGGGTGAGTCGAGCGAAGGAACTTGAGCAGGCGTTTGATTTGGGATGACTGCTAAGCGGCTGGTTCTTCTGGTGCTACCCCTCGACGACAGACTACACAACCGTGTCGATCGATTTATCTGTTCCCTGGCGCAGGGTCATAGTGATACAGGCGCTCGTTACCTGGGGACGGCGAATAGCTCTTTACCGTCCCAGTCAATCGACATGACTCTCACCATCTCGTAGAAACCCAGTAATGTTGGGCTGGATTCGTAGATCTCAATCATGTGACCCAATGTCGCCGTCGCGTCGATAAACCCAAATTCAACACCCCCGGTTTTTGTCTTGCATCTGGTAGCAAGAGCTAGTCCCGAGTCGTCAAACTGCCTGACCGCAGAGTCAAAGTCGTCAACAAAGATCGCCGTGTGGTGCAGTCCTTCCTGATCTCTGGTGTACATGTCCCTGAACGGCGTATTCGGACTTTCGTCTTCCTGACGTACCAGTTCAACCATTACCTTTCCCCACTGACCATAGGCGGATGTATGTACAAAGTCGGTCGCGACGCCGCGATGTTCTGCTGATTCAAGAAGGATGTTCTCATTGAGAATAAAAGGCCCCGCACCAAACTGCCGGTGCATGCGTGCTGCGGCCTCGCGTACATCCGTTACGTGGTAAGCGATCTGGACTACGTCCAAATGGGAAGTATTTGATTGGCTCACGTGTATCCTTATAGAAGGTCTGTATCTCCGGCTATGAAATCAGATTTCGGTTAACTTGTCTAAGTAACCTGACGGGTTCAGACGCTTGTTCCTGCCTGGAATCGTCGAGTTCGTTTTTGTTCGTTGACCTGTTTAAATCCCTCAAGGTTAACAATATCTATCCGTTCGATCGCCCGGTAGCGCCTGATATTCCCTGGGAAGTGCGGGCCAGACGCTCCCGGTATTGGGTCTATTGGATTCCTGGTAAATCGATCTGCGAAATAAGCGTTCGAAACCGCCGCTGAATGGCGAAAAAGACGCAGCAATAGTAGGATCGAACCCACCGAGACGTTTGTTGCCAACGATGCCCAACAGTGCGTAATTGTGGACCTCAAAAGGCCCGCACAGGATCTAGCGGCATTCTCACAAAGATTCAGAGAATAGTCTTTCTAATGTGCTCAAAGTCGTGTTGTAAAGGAAAATGTAGTCAGCTACATTAAGCGTAAGTGCAACGAGTGCAGTTGAGCCGGATGGGAATCGCTAGTAGATGTTCCCAGCGATATTCTCCTGAAAATGAAGTTAGTAAAAAGGAAATATAATATGTCTACCGTAATGATAGTCGGTGCCACGCGTGGTATTGGATTGGAATTGGCGAAACAATACGCCGCAGAAGGAAACACCGTTATTGCGTGCGCTCGGGATAGTGGCGCTGCAGAGCAGTTGGATGCGCTTTCGAGCAGCTCAGATAACATTTCAATTGAGCAACTGGATATATCTGATCCGGCATCAATTGAAGCGGCCGCTGCGAAGATTGGCGCCGGAGCGATTGATACCGTGATAGTCGTCGCGGGCGCACGTGGCGGCGGTCGTCAATCTCTTGATGATCTGGATATTGAAGAATGGCACAGTTCGCTCAACACCAACACGATTGGTCCTGCTCTGGTGGCGCGAGCATTCAAGCCTAATCTGCTGGCCTCAGGGAAGGGTAATTTCATGATTCTCTCCAGCCAGTTGGCTGCGTCTACCTGGCCAATGGGGGGTATGTATATCTACTCAACCACCAAAGCTGCGGTCTGCAAAGTAGGCCAGATACTGTCACTCGATTGGGCTCAAGATCCCATAATCGTCTCCGTTATGCATCCTGGTTGGGTTCAGACTGATATGGGCGGCCCGCGAGCCGAGATTCCCGTCGAGGAAAGTGCCTCAGGTATTCGAAACGTTGTTGCAGGATTGACCAAAGAAAACTCGGGTAACTTTTATAAGTGGAATGGCGATATCCATCCCTGGTAGTCCCTACTCTGTAGTCAATACTCTGTAGTTAAAGTTGAAGAAGCTGGTGGCACTGTCGTGTGCTGCCAGCGGAATCAATATCGATTCTATTGGTTGAACGATATCGTCCGTATATTAGATTCAGGAATCTCAACCGAGCGACAGAATAGACCTGTGTAGATGAGCTAATAGGCCTTATTCTTTTTCGCAAATTACGATCATCGCGCAATATCTTGCTCAGCGATACTAGTCACGTTACTGTAGCGGCTCTCTGATAACCGGCGGCGTCATGTCTGCTCATTTTGCTACTTTTATTTTGCGTTTTCGTTGGACGGTTATTTTGGCGACCCTGGTCGTTGCAGGCGTCAGTTCCTGGGGACTGCAGTTTATTTCCATTTCCACTGAGCCGCGGGATAATTTTGGCGCTGACAACCCCCAGCTAGTGGCGTTCGAAAATTTGCCATCGCGCCTGATGATGGCAAGGTCTTCACCCCTCGCGTGCTGAATATCATCGAGTCACTGACCGAAGAAGCGTGGCGTACCGCTTACGTCAACCGGGTCGACTCCTTGACTAACTACCAACACACCTATGCACAAGAAGATGATCTTATCGTTGAGAATCTGGTGGAATTTCCGGACCAGCTCTCGTTAGCGCAGTTAGAGGAAAAACGCGTCATCGCCATCTCTGAGCCTTTGGTTGTGAATCGTTTGATCTCAGCCGATGGCCAGGTGGCAGGTATGAACCTGGATTTTGGTTTTGGCGATGCCGGGGGTGATCTTCAAGAAGAAGCAAGCGAGTGGGCCTTGAAGAAAAAAGCTGACATCATGGCTGCCCACCCGGACATCAAGGTTTACGTCACCGGAACGGTGATGATATCCGCAGCATTCTCGAGCACTGCAACGAAGGATATGTCTATCCAAACGCCGTTGATGTATCTATTTGTGCTGGTGTTAATTGGTTTGCTGCTTCGCTCCTATGCGGGTCTATTTGGCGTGTTTGTGGTTACGCTGCTCAGTATTACATCTGCGATGGGACTCTTTGGCTGGACGGGCCAGGAGATTTCTGCCATGTCGTCGAGCACACCGGTGATTATCCTTACCGTGGTGGTGGCACATAGCATACATCTGCTGGTCAGCTATTATCAGAGCATTCGCGAAGGACGGCAAAAATATGAGTCCATGCATGAAGCCCTGGACCTTAATCTACAGCCTATTATACTGACCAGCGTTAGCACGGGCATTGGTTTTCTCAGCCTTAATTTCCTTGCTGATGTTCCCCCTATTCAAGACGTTGGTAACATGGTGGCAGTTGGCGTTGCCTTCGGACTTATCTATTCGGTGACGTTTTTACCCGCACTGGTTTATGTTCTGCCTAATCGGGTGATGCCGAGCAAGTCGATTGCAGTGACATCCATGAACCGGTTTGCAGACTGGGTCATTAAACGGCGTCATCAGTTGCTAATAGTCAGCAGTGTGATCGCGATTGGCCTTTTATCCCTGGCGCCGATGAATGTCATCAGTGATAAGTTCTCGGAGTATTTCAAGGATGATTATTATTTTAGAATCGACACAGACTTTTTGGACAAGAACCTGGGGGGGCTTTACCTGATCGAATACTCCCTGGACTCTGGCGTTGAACAAGGCATTTCCAATCCAGATTACCTGAATCGCATTGAAAGTTTTGCCAACTGGTATCGGCAACAGCCTGAAGTGAAACATGTCAGCACCTATACCGACATCGTTAAGCGGCTGAATAAAAATCTGCATGGTGATGATGAAGCTTTTTATACGCTACCTGGTAGTCAGGAATTAGCAGCTCAATACTTATTATTGTATGAGTTGTCTCTGCCGTTTGGGCTGGACCTTACTAATCAGTTAAATTTTGATAAGTCGTCCTCTCGCATGCGCGTATCATTTGCCGCTATGGGCACGCCGGAGTTCATTGACGTTCAAGAGCGTGCCAAACAGTGGCTACAGGGTAATGCCCCGGAGTTTGTCCAGGAAGGGTCCAGTTTGTCGCTGATGTTCACCCACATTGGCGTTAGGGTTATGATGGGCAGTATTAAAGGCGCGCTGATAGCCCTGGTGCTGATCAGTATTATCCTGGTGATCTCCCTAAAATCACTGCGCATTGGCCTGATTTCTATTGTGCCCAACATATTGCCAGGGATGGTAGGTTTTGGCGTCTGGTATTTACTGAGGGGCGAGGTGGGTATGTCCACATCGATGGTGCTCGGCATCACGATGGGTATCGTGGTAGATGATACGGTACACTTTCTGAGCAAATATATTCGTGCACGACGAGACCGCGGTTTGTCGGTGGAAGATGGTGTCCGATACGCCTTCAGCACGGTGGGTGTTGCCTTGTGGGTAACTACCATTGTGTTGGTGGGCGGATTCTTGATCCTTGGCACTTCAGACCTCGCCAATAATGGCGACATGGGGCTACTGGTTGCTATCGTTATCTCTATCGCGCTGATATTTGATTTTATTTTGTTGCCGCCACTGTTGATGTTGCTCGACCGAGGAGACTGGGTAGAAGAAAAAAATACTGTGGGAAGAGTAGCATAGTGCCGTCGTTACCGGCCTGCTTTTCGCTGCTGACTAGTTTGCCAATTGATTATTTGGAGTAGTATTAATGATGAAACGACGGTGGGTCCGACATTTTTTCTCTGTACTTGGCCTGGTGTTGGCCGGTACAGCAATAGCTGAGTCGGCCGAAGAGAAAGGGCTTGCGATTGCCATCGAAGCAGATCTAAGAGATCAAGGCTGGATCGATAGTCAGGTTCAAATGGAAATGGTGTTACGTAACGCCAAGGGTAACGAAAGCAAGCGACGGGTACGCCTGAAAACACTTGAAGTCAGTGACGATGGCGACAAGAGCCTGACGATTTTTGACACACCGGCGGACATCAAGGGTACAGGTTTACTCAGTTTTTCTCACAAGCAAGGTGATGACGATCAATGGTTATACTTACCGGCGCTGAAGCGGGTCAAACGCATCGCCTCGCGGAATAAGTCTGGTCCCTTTGTCGGTAGTGAGTTCGCCTTCGAGGACCTCTCTAGCCAGGAAGTCGAGAAGTATACTTATCGTTGGTTGCGAGATGAGACATTTGAAGGTCAGGCAACATTCGTGATCGAACGTCGGCCCGTTGACAAAAATTCCGGTTATACCAGGCAAGAGGTGTGGCTTGACCAGGCACATTATCGTTTGTTGAAGGTTGACTACTATGATCGTAAACAAAGTTTGCTCAAGACCCTTCGCTCTATCGGTTATACGCAGTATATGAACAAGTACTGGCGCCCCGCGAAGATGGTAATGCTCAATCAACAGAATGGCAAAAGTACCGACTTACTCTGGAATGAGTATCGGTTTAGTACCGGGCTCACAGAAAAAGACTTCACTCGCAACAGCCTGCAACGCGCCCGCTAATACATGCGAGGTTTGGTTTCTTTGCGATTGGCTGCGGTCTGTGTGGCGTGTTACGCAACATTTAACGCGACAAACCTGGCCGCTGCCACCTATTGGTCTATTGGCAGCTATAGCGATCAGCGCAATGCACTGAACGAAGCTGCCAGAATTCAACCCGCACTTAGCTCCGCAGTGATCATCCAATCCCCGAGTTCTGCCAACACCAACTACCGACTACTGATCGCCGCCGATGACCTTTCAGTGAAGCCGTCACTGGAAAGGCTTGGCATAAAGGGGGTTTGGTCGGTGACGGTTAATGGCGACCTGGCCAAAGAACAAGTGCTGCGCACAACCAACGATATAGCGACGGGTGCTGAAACTCAGGCAGATAGCGCGGTAAAACCAGGCATCAATGGTTCTACCTCCTGGGGTGTTGCGGGCAGCTTCGACGACCAAGAAAATGCTGTGCAACTTGAGGCGCAATTAGCTGATCATTTCGAGCAGGTTAGCGTCAAAGAATTCCTCATCGACGGGCGCACGCTTTATCGGGTCCTGGTCGGGCCGATGAATGATCCAACCACCGCACGCAAAATGCAGTTAAGCGAAGTTGATCTCTCGGCTCTTTGGATATTACGTACTGAGGTTCAGTCCACAGCGCTAACGCCCGTTCACATGGCGCCCAACGGACCAAATATGGTGCCTGACGGGCGAAATATATCGCTGTCAACAATTGGTGACACCTCGGGTGCTGGTACCCGTGCTCTTCCGGCTAACAGCCTGGCACTTCCAACGAGCGGCATAAAGAACGACGAGTACAATTTAGCCAGGCTAGCTATAAAGGACCCACCGCTTATAAAGGAGAATAAATCCAACGGGCGTTGGTCTTCTGAAGTTGGCTTTGAGTCTCGTGTATTCCGCGACCCTGGGCTCTTGAACCTTGAACGTTATCATGCCGCCATGAGTTTCCAGGCTGAGTATTATCAGACCTGGAACGACGGTGATGATATTTTTGCCTTTGTTCCCTTCGCCCGAATCGATGCACAGGATGACGAGCGGACGCACTTCGATATTCGTGAGTTAACCTGGGTCCATGTAGCAGATAATTTTGAACTGCGCAGTGGTATACGGAAGGTGTTCTGGGGGGTGACCGAATCGCGACATCTGGTCGACATCATCAATCAAACGGATACTGTGGAAAATCCGGATGGTGAAGAAAAGCTAGGTCAGCCGATGATTAACCTGTCTTTGCTCCGCGACTGGGGCGTGTTTGACCTTTATTGGCTCATCGGGTTTCGTGAACGAAAATTCTCTGGCCCGGAAGGCCGACCGGCTTATCCCTTCGAAATATCAACAGACCAGTCAGAGTATGAGTCAAGCGCAGAAGCGCGGCGTAGTGACTTTGCTGTCCGTTGGGTGCAGAGCATTGGCGAATTGGAGCTCGGCATTTCTCACTTCTCTGGTACAAGTCGTGAGCCGAGGCTGGTGCCCCAATTCATCTTACAGAATAACTTACCAACGTCTGTGATTCTGATACCTTATTATGATGTCATCGAGCAAACGGGACTAGATGCGCAACTGTTTTTAGGTGACTGGGCGTTCAAATTAGAAGCAATTAGCAGAAGCGGTCAGGGCAATCGCTATGCGGCAGCCACCGCCGGCTTCGAGAAGACATTCGTTGGTTTCGCCGGTGGCAGAGGCGATCTGGGCGTGATCGCAGAGTACCTGTTTGATGAGCGTGGCGCCGAAGGCCCGGCAGTAGGGCAAGATGATATTGCCTTAGGATTACGCTACGCATTTAATAATGCCGCAAATACTACCGCTCTGCTGGTTGCGCTGATTGACCGGGCTTCCCATGAATACTTCACAACCTTTGAAGCCAGTAGCCGCCTGGGCGAACGTCTAAAACTCACTGTGGAAGCTTCGGTTATCAACAATACACGGAATATCCCAAGGGGTTTTCTAGGGCTTCTTGAGGTGCAAGCTGACCCTAATGCTGACCTGGCATTATTGCAGGATGAAGATTTTATTAAGTTTGAGTTGATCTGGTATCTATAGCCGGGATTTTTTTTGTTCATCAGATTGATACATCTTGATCAGGTCAGTCATTGGCGTGTCGCAAAACGGGTCTGCTATTTAGGCTCAGATGGGTGGTTGTTTAACTTGATTCCACGCAACCAGACCGCAGCCAGGCTGCCAGAAGAACGGGTTAACTTGTCAGTGCCGAATAGTTAGCTACGACGCTATTTGTTCAATCGGTCGATGCAACGTAGCACTTCGGCTTGATAGGCCTTGCCACGCTCATTAAGGATGTCGGCGACGTTTAAGGACGTTGGTACGTAGCCGAAACCGATTCTATGTGCCGGGTGCCACTGAAAAATGGAACCCCCAAGGCCCATCCATCCGTAAAAGCCCTCGCGGCCTGTGTTAAAAGCCTCATCAAGTTTGCTGCTATTGGCATCACACGGCGTGAAATGAGCTATCCCGCCCTGGGTAAAAATAGTACGGCCCATGCCCATAGCGGCTTTGACAGGCTCACTGTGCAGTGCGGTCCATCCTGCTTCGTTTAAAAATTCTTGATCCCCGAATTTACCGCCAGAGGACATCATGGCGGCAATTTTGGCTAGGCTTCGGGCATTCGAATGCGTGTTCGCCGATGGCGTCTCACCCATGGCCAGAGCAGGCTCGTTGAAGAATCGGATGCCATGCATACCTTTAAAAGGCGCAGGAGTACCCCCAGTTGTGCTATCGCGGATCATGGGCACTAATCGAATGAATTTAGCGACCAATTGGAAGAAGTTCAATTCCATGCGTCGCCCTAAAAATTTGGGTCTTAGGCTGTCCCAAAACATGAATTTGAAACCTAGTGGAATAACAAGTGCGCGGCGATTCAATTCGTCTTGTTTGACACCAACGATCGCATCAACTCCAAGAGGTGTGCCGATATTCTCACGCAGGTACTCGCCAATTGTGCGACCAGCAGGCTCGACGCGACGGAACACTTCGTTGACTATCCAGCCTCTGGTGACGGCATGATATTCCCGTCTGCTGCCACCGTTAGGACGATATTTTTGAGCGTGTTCTTCGATGATTTTGCCCACTTTGTTTTGTTTGATGTTTTCGGTCAGCAAATCTTGAGTATCTAAACTGCTGTCGAAGGCCGCCAGTCCGGCCTCATGACGCATCAGTTCCGCAACGGTTAAATCCTGTTTGCCTTTATGGCCAAATTCAGGCCAGTAGTCTGTAATTTTGGTTGCGTAATTCAGTAGGCCCTGACCAACAAGTGACGCCATGGCGATGGTTTCAAGGCTTTTGCCGCTACTAAAGACATTGATCAGCGAATCTGGCGAGAAACTATCGTCTTGCGATGCCCATAGGTCGACGACTTTTTCATCTTTGTGATAAACACACAGCTGGGTACTTTTTTCCTCCAGTGTCTGCATATTTCGTTCATACAGGTCTCTAACCGATTCGAAGCCAGGCGCGACGCTACCCTGGATCAAATAATGTCCATTTGCTTTGTTGTTCACGTCTTCTTTCCCCAGGATGATGGTCAGTGGCTGTCTATTTGATTGAAACAGGTTCTAACGTGTTTATCGTCAACAGGCAAGGAAAGTAGTAGTACAGCACAACCTAAGGGTCTGGTTCGTTGTTCTGCGCCTAACTTTCATCCGTTTTTTTTGAAAGCCCGGGTAGTGGGGCTGGAAGCTTTATCACCCCATTGCTGAGCAATATGGGGGTTTCCCTGTACATTGCGAGCAAAACAAGGAAATTAACAAGCTGGTTTGCTAAAGGCTGCCACCACCAGCTACATTTGTATAACGTTCGGTTGCTGTCGTTTATTTTAGCTGCATAAGTCTGTGTTGCCGGCGAGGAGTTCGAAATTTCCAAGCGGATGCGCGCCAAGGTAATAAACCTGTGCGGGGTCTGCTTTTTCAGGAGCCTAATTGGAAGGTATTAACTACATGCGCACTACTACCGCCGTCGCTGCAATTGGCACCGTCGCAGTCCTGGTGTTTGCACTCTTGCCGGTGATCTCCGGCGTACTGGCGTCGAGGTTTGTCCTCGACGATATGCAGACCGGCTTTGCCGCAACAGCCTACTTTGCTGCATACGCTGTGATCACGTCGACATCGGGATTGTGGATCCGAAGGTTCAACTGGAGGAAAGTGCTGAAACTGGGTTTTGCGGCGATGATTATTGGACTTGTTTCCTGCGTCTTTGCTGAATCCTTCACTGCGGCACAGATTAGTTTGGCACTTGTGGGTGTGGGTGCAGGTTTGCTGTTCCCGGTCAGCTTCACAATTGCGTCTGAAATGCGCAACACTGATCGAGTGTTCGCGATCAAGTTAACGGCCGAACAACTTGTACCGGCAGCCATGTTGTTTCTGTTGACGAGTTCCTTCCTGCTTGTCGATGTTTATGCGGATCTTTTCCTGATTATTTTATTAGGCGTGATCCTTGGTTCGTTCTCGATACCACTCGTCCCTGACAATATGAGGCAACAGGAAGATGAGGTGCGGAGTCATGGAAGTAAACGGGGTAATTTCCGGTGGGGACTATTTGCACTTGTTGGTTTGTTGATCAACTTTGCTGGTTTCGCAGGCGTCTGGGCGTTTCTTGAACGTATCGCGAGTAGTAGCAGCCTTGACCCTTCATTCACTGAGCGTTGGATTGCCATTGGTCTTGTGACTTCAGGGGTCGGTCCGTTGTGTGTCGCTTTTGTTGGTGAGCGCCTGGATCGGCGCGTCGCGATTGCTGCTGCTTCAACTGTGACAGTGCTTTGCCTATTGCTTTTAGATGGAGAAACCACAGAGTTCAAATATGCAGCAGCACTTTTTCTACTGCCACTCGCGTTCTATTTTTCCATCAGCTATATGTTGGCGATCGTTGCTGAGGTGGACTATAACGGTAAAGTTTCCAGCTTGATGTCGTTTGTGCTTGCAGTTGGAGCGATAAGTGGCCCGCCATTGTTTGGTTATCTCAAATCGATAGACGGTCCGGCTTTGAGTGCGATGAGCGTTCTCCTTTTAGTCGGGTCTGGGTTGATGATTGCCGTTCAGACATCAATTCAATCTTCCCGGAAAATCAAGGTAGTTTAGATCGCTGTTCGGGTTTTAGGTGAGTAGTTTTATCGGATCACTCATATCGTGATAGCCAAGATAGCCGCCGCCAACCTCCGATGCATCATAAAGTGCATAACCCAGTAGTTCTTGTGCCCGTCGAGGTAAGACCCTGACTACTTCGATGGAAATATTGGTGTAGCTGTTTTCAACAGGCCGTAGCCAGCCGCAGCAGATACCCGTTGAAAGTGCGCGTCTGTGTTTGGTGGACTTGTTGGCACCTCCAGCATGCAAGGTATCCCCGCGGAAAAAAAGCGCGGAACCTGCAGGAAGATCGCAAGTGACGATCTCGCTCTTGGTGGGCACTCGAGCATGCTCCCAACGATGGCTTCCTGGCACAACAAGCGTTGCTCCCATTGCTGGCGTAATGTCGACCAGGGCCGCAATTGTGTTAATCATGAGTGGATTTGTAGCATTCGCAAAGTTCCATGCATCATCATCGCGATGCATGGGCTGGGCTGATTCGCCTGGCCCAATATCGATAACCTCGCCATTGTTTAGGATGATAGAAGGTCCAACGGGGGCAAGTACTGTTTCCGCGAAGCCCACAATCCGGTCATCAATCATGATGTCGACAAACGTTGGGGTTTTGGCTGCAAGGCCCTGTATGCGGCGTGTTTTCTTGCCAAGGAAATTATCTGAGGCATCGGAGCCCGAGTTAGTTCCTTCATGTTGAGCGAGCCAAGGCTCAAGTTCTGCATTGAACTGCAGGAGCAAATCAGCGCTCAACCAACCGTCAACGATTACCCCGCCGTATTTTTCGTTCACCTCTATTATATCGTTAGCAGTACAATCCGACGATAGTCTTTGAAGTTCTAGTGAATTCATTTGACGTTCTCCGAACGGACTAATTTCCGTGTCACTGTGCGAGCGCCTCGAAATCCGAACGTATCGACGCTTCGCTCAAACCATATTGACCGGCGATATTCTCGAAAAATGGCTGCCAATGATTAGTAAGCACCTCGATGGTCTGATTGTTTTCAGCGAGGTTGTTATAAGCCGTTTCTCCGGGGATTCGAATTCTATGACCCGGTCGAGTTTTTGATTGCCGGAGGGTACTAACAAAGTCGTCTGATTTGGCTTTCACTGCATCTATTGGACCAAACACCCCGGGGTTGATGCAGAGATAATAACTTCCACCAACGGTTGTGGTGGCTTCAGCTTTGCCGTCTAAAGCTGCCAGGAATTCATCTGTGTCGGATATCTGGTTTACTGGTATGCCTATGGGGTTTGCGATGGCAGTCATGCCTTCGTTCCAAAGGTTGAGAGCGTAGGTGCGAGGGGTTTCTATTTGCCCACCGCAAGAATACCCCCAGACGCGACCGTATCCTTCGAACGGTAACGCATAGGGTTCTGCGTTATCGCTCAATTCTCCTGATTCGGGATCAATCAGCCATTTACCATTCATTGGTTTATTGTGTAGAACTGCCTCGGAAATGTCTGCGTCATAAAACTCTGCAAACTTAAGCGATGCCCAGATTGGTGGCTCCGATCCGGACGGCACGATGGCGTCAAAGGGCGGGCAAGAAAGATAGTTCTCCATACCGCCAAATGGGGCCGCGAGTGGCGGTGTATTGTTGGAGGCCATCGCCATCATGTCTTGCTCGTAGGCTTTGTAGACGTAGGATGCAAAACTACCGGCATCATTGTGATTGCCGCCGTAGGCGATGGCAATGCCGCTGGTTCGGGCTTTCTCTATAGCGATATCAGCCATCACGTTGAGTGCATAGTAACCGGACGAACCGTGGCCATCGACGACTGCCCACGCGGGTCCCTCGTTGATGACTTCAGGAGTGGCGGACATGTCGAGCACTCCAAGCTTAAGGGCAAGGTCGATGACTTCGTAAACGCCCAAACCCTGATTGAGTTTGCCTTGTATGTGGGCAAAAGAAATAGCGTCGGCAACGTACCTGGCATGATCGACGGATCCGCCAGCGGCAAGTACGACACGTTCCAATGCATATTTTAAAAATGCAAGACTCTCAGTGCGGGTTTCGTCGGACATTGTTTTCCCTTTTTCGGCAGTCTATCTGCTGTTATAGCGTTTTCCTTTTCTCGGACACTACCTTATCACCCAGAAGTCGACGTTCCAGCATACGGCGAGTCAGCCAGTCTAGTTCAACAAATTTCCCGGTATTTTCCAAGGTTAACAGGGAAATCCAGGGAATCCGTTAGCTGACGAATGCGATCACCGGCACCTGGCTATAGTTTTTTGATGTGAAACAGATGTCCCCGAGCTCTGTTTAGGTGATGTTGAATGATGCTACTGGCGCTCCGAGAATCGCCGGCTGTGTGTTGAAAATCAGTGCGCCTGTCGTGAAGTCTTAACTGGTCGCCAGAATCAGTTTAAGTCATTGCGGGCCGGATGGATCATCCTGATCAGACACGACTAGAACAGCCCCGGCTTGTGGTAGCCAACGTGATCCTTTAGCTGGACCAATAATAATGGGAAAAGCGTAAACCTTCATGACTTATCCCAATGTATACGCCACCCACGGAGCTGCTAAAGAACCGCCTACAAACGAATCAAGCAAAACATTTAGCCCCCGCATATCACCCAAGCCAATTTGTAAAATCCAGTCTTTATTGTCGTCACGTGTCCAGGTGGCGGTACTGAATTGTTCGTCTGTTTCCTCCATGGCAATCACGTGGTCACTAACCCGAACAATGTATCCCATGCCGAGATCATCAGATCTGGACGCAACCTGGCAATGTTCGACAGTTGACGTAATAGTACGAGACCAGACCTCCTGGAATCGTATGACTTTCCCGTCGGAGTGTTCGAGCCTCCCGAGTGTTTCGGGGTGCACATACCAAAGGTGGAGCCAATCAATATGATTTTCAATATAGAGTTTCCAGTTGGCGTCGAAGGTAAAGCTTTCATGCTTGAGGAGTTGTAACTGGTCAACCTTGAAGGCTGCCAGTTCGTCAGCCAGCCCTATCGACCATTGCGCAAAGCTGACACCAGGTTGTTCATCTACGTGAACAAAAAGAAGTCCCATCCAGCTTTCGACACTAGCCTTGTGAAGGCCCAGTTCTTTTAAATTGAGGTTTCCAAACTGCTCTCGTTGTGGAACACCTCGAAGGTCCCCATCCAGGCCATGGCCCCTTTTCCAGGTCAGTAAGCGTCCGGTTTGTTTTGGAATTGTCGATGAATTTCAATTAAGCCCGGTGTTAATACGACCGCATACAGCAGTGCGGAGACTGCGACCCAGGTAATAGGTAGAAATACCAGCGCTAATACCCAGGCGCCTAAAAACACGTAAGCCCGTCTTATTGCCTGGGATGGCGTCACCGAAGCTTTGCTCCCGTCTCGAAGCAAAGGAAAAGCCCTGGGACGCAAGAACCAACCATGTGCTGTCATGATCACCAGGAACTTGAACCAGGATAGATCGCCAGCGCCCATGACCGGCTCTCGGTCGAGTTCAGCATCTTGCGCGGATTTTTCCTGTCCCGATGCCCCGGTGCCAGATGAAAGGGCCTCTTGCATGAGATCCCATGTATAGCTGGCTTCAGGTCTCCCGCCTGCACCACTCATGTTGCTGAACTTGGGCACACACCGCCACCGATATAGCACCTGGCCCGAGTTGTGTATCGCGATAACGGCCGGTTGATAATACCCATTGGGATGGTTGGTCCAGTCTCGCTCACGCAGATGACCGGCATCTTCATTGTAAAATATATCGAGCCAACCTCTGGCTTTGAGGTCCTTGCGAACTTCATGGTGAGGATCGCCGACAACAGGAATACTGATGTCCCAGGCTTTCTCTGCCTCGCTCGCTAGCGAGTGAGGTTCACTGGTAAGGCCGTATACTTCGCCACCGGCTCTACGGATTTCGTCTACGACACCCGCTTTTTCGTAGCTTCGTAACTCGAAGCGACAAGGCGGTCACCAGAGTCCTCGATAAAATAGAAGCAACACGAACTCGTGTGTTTCTAAAACACTGTCCAACCAGATACGACGAATTCCTGCAGGAGGGTCGAGTAATGGCGGGATTTCTCGTTCCGCCATCTCGACAAAACTACACTGAAAGCCATCTTTCGCGGGTTCGATCAGAACCTGTTCCCGCGTACATATCTCTCCGTCGCAAAGGACGAGTCCAAGCTGAATACTCTGGCCACGCTTAGCTGCTACAGCTTGTTCGTAATCCACAAGGCCAGTGACCTCAAAGGTCTGCGTCCGTTGGCGGTTTATCCAATCGACGGCCGCGTTGATCTGCGGCGCCAACTGACTGGGAATTTCTTCTAAGACTTGCACTATCTAACCCTCCATCCCTAACAACAGACATAACCCAAAAGATCCTCGATCACATCGAAACGTGGTTTGTGCGGCAGACACCTGGGGAAAAATGATATATGGTCACGCCTCACAGTCAACAGCTCAAGTAGACGCGACAGTATAACTGGCGCGCGAAATCCTAAGGAGTATGTAATGGGTAGAATGCCTGCGCTCAGCCTGGCGGCCGTTCCGGGACGCCGAAAGGCGACAATTTCATTAGCAACGGAAATTGAAAAGAAAGGTTTCAGCGGAATCTATGGGCCAAGCCTTGGTGATTCAATGGCGCTTTGTGAAGCACTCGCATTTGCCACAAACGAAATCGTTTTTGGTACGAGCATCATGCCAATTTATTTTCGGCAGGTGCCAGACTATGCAAGCACGGCATCGTTCATACACGAAGTCTCGAACGGCCGGTTCCGCTTTGGGATTGGCGTCAGTCATGCGCCAGCGTTGAAGGCAAGGGGATTAAATGCTGGTAAACCGCTTACTGATACCCGTAACTTTGTAAAAGAATTACGCAATGTTCCAAGAACAGGCGAGCTGCCACCGATCGTACTGGCGACGCTGCGGAAAAAAATGATCGCGCTGTCCGAGGAGATCGCCGAGGGCATGGTTTTCGCAAATGGTGCTCGTTCGCATATGCAGGAATCATTAAAGGCGGTCTCGGACGAAGTGAGAAGCAGCGACGATTTCTTTATTGGTGACATGATTCCAACTTGTATCTCTGATGACATTGAAGCCGCTAAAGCAGTCAACCGAAAGACGCTGTCATCATATGCAATGCTGCCTAACTACAGGAACTACTGGAAGGAGGCCGGGTACCAGGAAGAAATGGAAGGTATTGAAAAAGCCATCGACGATGGTGAGAGAGACAAGATTCCATATTTCCTGACTGACAAGTGGCTCGCCGACACAACTCTTTTTGGTTCAGCGACTCAGGTTCGCGACGGCGTAGAAGCCTGGTTCGATGCCGGTATCAAAACTCCAATCCTTGTGCCGTCTTCTGCCAATGGTGGCCAGATGGTCGCCTTTGAAGAGATGTTTGCTATCTATTAGCCACATTTTTTTGGGTTACATTCTGTTAAGCACAGGCAGGTAACAGAGGCGGGGACTTCCTTTTCCGCGCGGCACGTATGTTGTCGAATCGCTGGGGACCTGGTGTTCCTGAAGGCTGCGAAGACTGCCTCGTAGATAAACTTATGTCTGCTTGCTGAACCTGGCTCGGTTCGAGCGTGCTATTTCAGGCATGTTGTTTCAGGAAAGCTGAAATCAGTTCCAGGCTGCGCGCGAACTGATCATGGTGTAGCCAGTGTCCTGCGTCCGGGATGGTTTCGATAGTGTGGTTGGAAAAGTAAGCGTGGCTGCCGTCATGGCCTATTCGATGTTCAAATCCTTCAGTGGCGTTGATCAGAAGAACAGGGCATGTGACCAGTGTCCAGATTTGGATCATGTCCTCGTAACTGAAGTTTGAGATCATGCCGGTGTGGGTGTAGTTGTCGAACTTCCAACTGTAGGTACCGTCTTCATTTTTATTGCTGCCGTGAATCGTCAGGTGTCGTGCGCGCTCAGTACTAAGGTGGGGGTTGGATTCCTGCATGCGAGCAACGGCTGCCGCCAGTGATTCGTATCGGCGAGGCGTCCTTCCAGCTTGCTCCCGTGTTGCATCAAACCAATCCCTGATTCTTTTTTGCGCTGGCATATTGGCAATCTCTTGCCACCAGAATCCGCCAACTCCCTCTATTGATACCAGACTTGCCACTCGTTCCGGGAACAGTCCCGCATAAAGACTGGCGACCGTTCCCCCCAGGGAGTGACCAATCAGGTGCACCGAATCCAATTCCTGTTGTTCAACCAGTTGGGCAATATCGTAGACATAGTCGAGGTTGCTGTAATTGCTTCCTTTTGACCAATCGGAATCGCCGTGACCCCGGAGGTCAGGTGCCAGGATATGATAATCGTCGCAAAGCGCTTCACTGGTCCAATCCCAATTATGGCAGTGGTCCTGCATCCCGTGGATCAGGAGGACTGGCCTCGAAGTTTCATTTCCCCAATCAAGAAAGTGTAGCTTCAGTCCATGGGAAAAGTAACTGTGCGAGGTCGGTCTCGCCTTTCCGAATGCTGTGGTCATGGAGTGTTTGCTTTTACTTAGAAGTAGACTTCGCGTTGAACGATCTTGTCGTAAAAGTCGCTGTCAAGTTTGCTGTAAGTTGTTTCCCCTGGACGCATGACAAACATGTGATCAGATACCTTGTCGAAGTGAAAAGCCTGGTCTCTCAGATCATTTTTCTGAAGTTTGTGGGTTGTCGTCGTAGGTAGTTCGGCCAGTAATCTAATGAAGATGGGTCTCGCGTAACTGGGCAGGTTTTCCCGAATGTGTTCAGAGAGGCTCTCAAGGTTGATGTTTTGAGCATTAATTTGCTCTTTCAGAACAATAGCGACCATGCCTGCTCTTCCGTCTGTGCCTGGTATTTCAACGCCGTAAACATTCGTGAAGATAATGTCTTCATGCTGATTAATAATTTCACCAACCTCATTGGTAGAAACATTTTCGCTCTTCCAGCGGAAGGTATCACCGACGCGGTCAACAAACTGATAGTGTCTTTGTCCAAAAGCGAACCCGACATCAACAACTTTCATCAGGTCGCCGGTATTGAAGTAGGAATCTCCCTCAATGAAAACGTTCTTTTCCACCTTTTGAGAAGACGCGTCTTTATTTGTATAGCCTTCGAATTCTGACTTCCCGGTGATCTCAATTAGAAGCAGGCCGGGTTCCCCGATTGGCTGTTCAATACAATAACTATTTTCGTCCTTCACGATCTTGTCGTTGGCAATATCGTAGCTGACAATTTTTGCCGGTGCGGTGCCTAACCCAACTGTGCAGTTTTTGTTAAATACGTTCGCGAACCCTCCGTTTCCTTCGCTTGCGCCGTAAAATTCACCGATTCTTTCGATATCAAACCGGTTCTTAAAGTCGTGCCAGATGTCAGGCCGCAGGCCATTACCGACAATTGTACGTACCGGGTTTTCTTTATCTTTAAGTGTCTCAGGATGACTCATCAGGTATCGAACGAACTCACCTATGTAGACAAAGGATGTGCATTCATACTTGCGAATATCATCCCAAAATGCGCTAACGGATAACCTGCGTCGCACTACTGTAGAAGCGCCAACTGTAAATGCAGCGGTAAGCCCAATCATCAGGCCGGTGCCATGATACAAGGGCAAACAGTTGTACATGCGGTCAGATTGTTTGATTCGAAGCAGTGCGGTAGCCGACATTCTTGCGGCGGGAAGCATTCTTCTGTGGGATACGCGCGCAGCTTTGGGTAAACCGGTTGTGCCTGAAGTGAAAATATAAAATGCAGTATTTGCTGTTTCGACCTGGCGCGATTCTGGGGGATTGTCGCCAGATGAATTCGTGTCACTGCTATCGAGCTCAGTTGCCCAGTTTGGGGCGGGATCTGTTCCCGTATCCCTCACGTACAGGTAATCTTTTCCGTCTTCGAGTGTGAGTTCAGTTCGCACTTCATTAAGGGGCTCCGTAAGTTCTTCGCCGAATATGATTTTCTTTGACTCAGTCAGGTTGATGCAATGAACCAGCTGTTGCCGCGTCAGGTTGGTATTGATCAGCCCTGCGATTGCTCCGAGCTTGCCTGTTGCGATTGCCTGAACAACAAATTCGATGCGGTTCTGCATGAAGAGCGATACGCAGTCTCCCTTACTAATTCCGGCTGACTTCAATGTGTTCGCAATCCGGTTCGCACGTTCATTCAACTCTTTCCAGGTGACGACTTCTTCTTCACATATCAGTGCAATTGCGTTTGGAATTCTTGCTGCATTGCCTTCAACGAGTAATGAGAAGGAGGCAACCTGGTCGGGGGGCGGGGGTTTGGTCGTTGCGGCTACCAACAGAACCTTTAGGTCGCCAAGAAAGCTAGTGATTGCGCCCATCGTTGTTGTCCCCTCTAGGAATACTTAGTGTATGTTCAAGGTTGTAAATGATAACGGTTGCGGCAAAGACGGCACAAGTGGCGCCAACAATATATTAAAGGTTATCAACATTTTAATTGGGGGGTGAAGATTTAAAGAAAAGGAATGTAGGAAATATCCCTTTGGTTTGTACGAATATTGTATATATCGGGGTCAGTTGTCGACTTTTCTACATCACTGAAGTTGTTGGCGCCTGATAACCGGTTGCCGTTCATCGATTAAGGCAATGAGTTATTCACATTGGGTGGGGTCAGATCAAAAACCAGCCTGATTGTTATCCGGGAAATATGGGACGAAGTTGGCGTTCTGTAACTCATTGTTTTTTATAGGTTTCCGGAAATGTGGTTAAAAAACAACCAATAGGCAACAATTGACGGGAGCAGCTGATTTTTGGGTGCAAGAGTGACTTATCACCAGAGTTATCCACAGAAAATGTGGAAAACTTCATAGCGCTGTCGGGTGACGTTGTACGCACCAATATGGTGCGTCGGTGCCTGTGATACATTCTCTTCCGTTGATAGAGAGTCAACGACCCATCACTAAGAATTAGCGACCCGCGGAGTGGTGACATGAGTACAGATATAAGGGGTGTTCAGGTTAATGGGCACTTCGATGAGCGTTTTGCTGGTACGGTGGAGCAGTTTGCCCGGAATTTCAGGAATGGAGACGATATTGGCGCGAGTTTCGCACTGTCGAAAGACGGTGAATTTCTGGTAGATATCTGGGCTGGCCATCTAGATGAAGACGAGCAGCGGCCATGGAAGGAGGATACGATTGTTAACGTCTATTCTTCGACCAAGACGGTATCCTTCCTCTGTGCGCTAGTGCTTTTCGACCGCGGGCTACTCGATTTTGATGAGCCTGTAGCCACTTACTGGCCTGAATTTGCCCAGAGCGGTAAGGACAAGGTGCTCGTGTGGCATCTGATGAATCACGCGTCGGGCCTCTCGGGGCTGGATGTCCCTGTGACGTCTGAAGATATGTACGATTTGGAAAAGATGACTAGCCTACTGGCAGCCCAGGAACCCTGGTGGGAGCCAGGTAGCGCGACCGGTTACCACGCGCTAACCCAGGGCTACCTGATTGGCGAGGTTGTGCGCCGGATAACAGGCAAAACACTGGGTAAATTTATGCGTGAAGAGTTGGCCGGCCCCCTGGGTGCGGATTTCTTCATAGGCGTCCCGGAATCGGAATTTGATAGAATTGGGCATCTTTTTGTGCCACCAGGCACGAACGAAAATAGCCTTGCGATCAACGGTGACCCGAATTCGATTGCCTATCGAACGTTTTCTAATCCTGCGCTCGTAGCGGAAGACTCCTGGACCCCGGAGTGGAAAAAAGCGGAAATACCGGCGGCCAACGGACATGGTAATGCCCGTTCCCTGGTCCGTTTGCAGACGCCACTCGCCTGTGGTGGGTCTGCCTTTGGCGTTGACCTGATGTCTGAAAAGACGGCGAGATCAGTAATGCAGCCAAGAATCGGTGGGCATGACCTTTGCCTGAATATACCGCTCACATTTGGACTTGGGTTTGGCCTCAACCGTGGTCCCGTTCCGATGTCACCGAATGAGAACGCCTGTTTCTGGGGTGGCTGGGGGGGATCCAGCGTGCTGGTCGACCAGGATGCACGGGTCGCCATGTCTTTCGTGATGAACAAGATGTTCCCGGGCCTTCTTCGAGACACCCGGTCATTCCTGATTAGGCAGAAAGCCTATGAGGATCTAGGTCGTTGATCGAGTTCATCGTTCGAGCGCGCTCTGCTCCGGTAGCCGCTGATCGTTTTCTTGAGGCTATCGGGACGGGGGTCGGTGTGGAGTATCTGGCAGATATAGTTCGACACGCTATTTTTGTGAGCCAGGGTCACCGGAAGGATACAAAAGCCACTCTGGTGCTCGAAAAAAGTCAGCTTTACTCGAGAGTCGTGGAACTTGATGGGTCTATCCTTGGTTCCCTGCCGGACTTGCATGAACGGGCGCTGCTTCAGGTGATAAGCGACGCGCTCAGAGCCGCAGCCAGTCTGGAGAAAAACGAATCTGTTTGCGACGATCGAGGTATCAAAGTTACGGCCATGAGCTTTGAACAGCTGGTTAAGTCCCGCGCAGAGGAACAGGTAGTCTACGTTCTGGATACCAGTGGGCAAGACATCAGGAGTGAGCAATTTCCTGAAGATGTTGTGTTTGTAATGACTGACCACACACCAATGCCAAAGAATACCTACAAGTCCATGGCAAGACAGGGTGTCCGCAAACTATCTCTGGGTCCGCTGATGCTGCACGCAGCGCAATGCGTGACGATTATTCATAATGAATTGGACCGACAGCCCTGAGCCCTGCTTGCGATAACCTGGAGGGACTCGTACACGGAGCGCAGAGCCTGGCTGTTAATTGGACGACCATAAACAGCCCTGTAATTGGACGACCATAAACAGCCCTGAGCCCTGCTTGCGATGACCTCGAGAGACCTGCCAACCGTACATCTTATAAGGCCGGCTGATTCCCATGCATTTTGCGATACCCTTGCTGGAAGCTACGCCATTGTTTGCCTCTGGTGATTAAGGAATAATCACCCCCTTTTGAATTTTTGAGAATCTATATGTCAGAGTCGGTGGAATCCATAGCAATCCTGGGTGGAACAGGAGACCTGGGTGGTGGGCTTGCGCGCCAGTGGTCAAGAGCTGGATACAAAATAATGATTGGATCGCGCACCGTTGAGAAGGGTGAGGCCGCAGCGAAGGCCCTGCTCGATGAATTTCCTGACTTGAACGTTACCGGTCATGAGAACCTGGAAGCTGCCACAGCAGCGGACCTGGTGGTGCTTACTGTGCCATTTGAGCATCAGCTCAGTACACTCGAGACAGTAAAACCTGGTCTGGTGGGGAAAATTTTGATCGACGTCACGGTTCCATTAGTGCCACCGAAAGTGGGTACAGTGCAACTGCCTGAGTCCGGCTGTGCTGCTGTGCAGGCGCAGAACTTCCTGGGTGAGGACATTTTTGTCGTTTCCGCATTCCAGAATGTGGGCGCGATGCATTTACAGGAAGATCATGCAATCGCCTGCGATGTTCTTGTGTCGGGCAACAAAAAAGTGGCCAGAGAAACGGTCATCAAACTGGTTGAAGCAGTTGGCCTGAAGGGCTGGCAAGCAGGACCTCTGGCAAATGCTGTCGCGGCTGAAGCGCTGACTTCCATCCTGATTACAATTAACCGCCATCACGGTGTCGAAGGTAGCGGCATTGTGATTACCGGTGAACCGACCAAATAATGAAACTCACTTTTATCGGTGTGGAAGGTATTCCCATGGTCGAACCGGGGGATGATCTTGTGGCACTAATTGATGAAGCGTTGGCTGCAACGGGTGAACAACTCCTTGCGGATGATGTCATCGTCATCGCCCAAAAAATCATTTCCAAGGCAGAAGACCGGTACCTTGATCTGCGGACAGTGACGCCAACTGAAGAAGCGATACGTCTGGGCGAAGAAGTAGACAAAGACCCGCGAAAGGTTCAGGCGATACTCGACGAATCCAACGAGATAGTCAGGCAGCGACCTGGTGTACTCATCGTGGAGCAGAGAAGTGGGTTCGTGCAGGCCAATGCCGGCATTGACCAGTCCAATATCCGATTAGGCGATGGCGATCCCGACGACCTCTGTCTGCTATTACCCATTGATTCTGACGCAAGTGCACAGCGGCTTCACAACACCATTCGTGAACGCCACAACCTTGAAGTAGGCATCATTATCAATGACTCTCTTGGCCGGGCTTGGCGAATGGGCACCCTGGGGCTGGCGATAGGCGTAGCTGGATTTACCGCTCTTGAGGACTATATTGGTGGGCATGACATTTTCGGTCGTGAATTGCTGGTAACTCAGGTGGCCGCTGCAGACGAAATGGCAGCCGGCGCGTCACTCGTGATGGGGCAGACTACTGAAAAGACGCCAGTGGTCATTGTGCGGGGTTACAAACCCAGGGAGCCGCAAGAGGCGCATCGAAAGGGCGTGCAACCCCTGATACGGCCAAAAGAAATGGACATGTTCCGCTAGGCGGGCCTAATGGACATTCCTCACTCCAATCATTACCTGGCTCTGTCCGGCGGTGTTGGCGGCGCCAAGCTTGTTCTCGGCCTGTCGGGGGTCCTTGCGCCCGATCAGATGACAGTTGTAGCGAATACGGGAGATGACTTTGAGCATCTCGGCCTGAATATCTGCCCAGATATAGACACGGTGCTTTATACACTCGCGGACTGGAACAACAAGGAACTCGGCTGGGGCCAGGCGGAAGAGAGCTGGAATTTCCTGGCAGCGTTAAAACGTCTTGGCGGTGAGGACTGGTTTAGTCTTGGTGATCGAGACATGGCAACGCATATCCTGAGAACGCAATTGCTCGGTGCTGGCGCTTCTCTTTCTGAGGTCATAGAGCGACTGAGTGCGAAAATGAATATTGCTCATCGTATTGTACCCATGACCGATGAGCGGGTTCGGACCCAAGTGCATTGCAGGGATCAGCGTACGCTATCATTTCAGCACTATTTTGTGCGTGACAGGTGCCAACCTGAGGTAACCGGGTTTGAATTCTCTGGTATCGATAAGGCTCGCCCGAGCGCAGGGTTTTCTGCTGCTCTGGCAAGTCCGCTCTCAGCCGTCATCATCTGTCCTTCCAATCCATTTGTTTCTGTGGCGCCGATTCTTGAGATACCCGGAGTGGTGGCTCAGCTGCAAGCGGCGAGGGTGCCGGTGGTTGTGATTTCCAACATCGTCGGTGGCGAAGCGATCAAGGGTCCTGCAGCGAAGATGATGAGCGAGTTGGGTATGCCCCAGACTGCCCTGGGTGTGGCCCAGCATTATGTCGAACAATACGGAGATCTGGTGAAAGGGTTTGTACTCGATACTGCCGACGCAGCGCTGGAGGAAGAGGTTAGTGCGCTTGGGCTCGCAACTATCGTGACAAAGTCAGTCATGTTAACGTTGTATGATAAAACTGAACTCGCAAAACAGACCCTGGCGTTCGCATCAACCCTGGAAGCCTGATCATGACAACAAGCGCCGTTATCCCGATTAAACAACTGGAAGATGCGAAACAGCGTTTATCCGGTTTGTTGAATACGGATGAACGAAAGCGATTGTTCCAGGTAATGGTTGGGGATGTCCTGACGGCAGTTGAAGCCTGTACTTACATAGATGACATTGTGGTTGTCACTGATGATCAGGCGGTCGCGGCACTGGCAAGAGGTTTTGGCGCAGAAATTCGCCCGGAACCAGAGACGCCGGGTTTGATCGAAGCCGTCACAGAGACAGGTAAACAACTCGCCGCCGAAGGCGTAGGTTGCATGTTGTTTTTGCCAGGTGATGTTCCGCTGGTAACGCCAGAAGAGTTGGAAGTTGTATTGGAAGGATTTGGGGTGTCGGATCAACCCGAATTTATGATCGTCCCTGCATCGGACCTCGGTGGGTCGAACTGCGTTGCTTGTAGTCCGCCGGACTGCATGTCGTTCGGCTTCGGTATTGACAGCTTCAGGAAACATCTGGGTCTGGCAAGGGATCGTGGCATAGACCCGCAGGTTGCAAAACTACCAGGCATTGGCCTGGATATAGATACGCCATCAGATATTAGCGAACTGATGGCCGAAGTTGAGCGCAGTACACAGGGTCGGGGCGGAAGTACCGTTCGATTTCTCGAGGAAATTGGTATTAAACAGCGGCTCGAAGAAGAGTTTGCCGATATAGGTTGAACAAATTAGTTTGAACAACACGGATTGAAGATGACGCAAGGAAACGAAAAACTACTGGTGGAATCATCGAGTCGACGGCTCGATGATGAGGAAGTCCTGAGCCTGGCCGGCTTTGATGACACACGTTCCCTGATGTCGGTTGCAGGTGCCATCCGCGATGCCGGTCACCAGAACACGGTGTCGTATTCCCGCAAGGTATTTATTCCACTGACGCACCTTTGTCGGGATGTTTGTCACTACTGCACATTTGCCCAGGTGCCAAGAAAACTAAAAGCACCTTACCTGACACCTGATGAAGTACTCAAAATTGCGCAGGATGGAGCGAGGGCCGGTTGTAAAGAAGCGTTATTCACCCTGGGCGACAAACCCGAGTTGCGTTACAAAGCGGCAAGGGACGGGCTTAAAGAGCTGAAGCAGGATTCGACGCTTTCCTATCTTCGTGATATGGCGCAAATGGTCCTCGATGAAACCGGTCTTTTCCCGCATCTTAATCCCGGCTTGATGGCCGCTGATGAATTGGCAGAGATGCGCAAGGTGTCCATCTCTATGGGTATCATGCTTGAGAGTGCGTCCGACCGACTAACTGAAAAAGGAATGCCTCATTACGGGTCTCCCGACAAGGTGCCGGCACGGCGTCTTGAAACACTGAGGCTGGCGGGTGAAGCAAAAGTACCTTTCACCTCAGGCCTCCTGATTGGTATTGGCGAAACTCGCTACGAACGAATTGAATCACTGCTGGCGTTGCGTGATGCGAACCAGCCCCATGGTCATATCCAGGAAATCATTATTCAGAATTTTCGGGCCAAGGCCGAAACACTGATGGTAAATGCGCCAGAGCCAGACATGAATGAGCTGCTCTGGACTATTTCGCTGGCACGAATCATTTTTGGGGCAGGGATGAATATCCAGGCACCACCGAACCTTAGTCCTGGCATCTTTGAGCAGATCGTTGCTGCTGGCATTAATGATTGGGGTGGTGTTTCTCCTGTAACGCCTGACTTTGTTAACCCGGAAGCGCCCTGGCCACATTTGACGGACCTTGCCGATAAGACCGCAGGCGCAGGGAAACTCTTGATTGAGCGCCTGGCTTTGTACCCGGGATATGCGAATGACTTGCCTCAGTGGGTTGATCCCTCTGTTGAACCGCTGGTCCTGCAGGCGATAGACGGGTCGGGCTTCGCTCGAACTGAAAACTGGGCAGCAGGGGCGGTTGAAGCTCCGCCAGAGATTGATCTCGCCCGGGTAACCGCCATTGCGAAGCAAGGTCCCTCCGCAGATCTTGCTGATATTCTTGGTAAGGCAAAATCCGGTGAGGGCTTGTCTGAAGACGATATAGTTCGATTGTTTAAAGCAAGGGGCAATGATTACACGGCTGTCTGCCAGGCGGCAGATGAAATGCGTAAACAGGTCGCGGGCGATGAGGTCACTTACTGTGTAAACCGCAACATTAACTACACCAATGTCTGTTACTTCAAGTGCCAGTTCTGTGCCTTCTCAAAAGGTAAGATGAGCGAGAACCTTCGTGGCAAACCCTACGACCTTTCCCATGAAGAAATCATGCGAAGAACAAGAGAGGCCTGGGACAGGGGTGCCAGTGAGGTGTGCCTGCAGGGTGGGATACATCCTGAATACACAGGTCAGACCTATATAGATATCTGCCGGTCCATCAAGCAGGTTAATCCTGATATGCATATTCATGCTTTCTCGCCACTGGAAGTCTGGCAGGGAGCGAAGACGCTGGGGATTCCCATTTCAGAATTTCTTGGCCAGTTAAAAGAAGCAGGGCTTGGCACATTGCCTGGTACAGCAGCTGAAATTCTTGACGATGAAGTCAGGGCGACGCTTTGCCCCGACAAGATTAATACTGCGCAGTGGCTCGAGGTAATGGAAGCAGCGCATGGGCAAGGCTTTAACACTACTGCAACTATCATGTATGGGCATATGGAGCAGTACAAACATGTCGCCCGTCATTTGTTGCGTATTCGTGGCCTGCAGGAGAAAACCGGCGGCTTCACTGAGTTTGTAATTCTGCCGTTTATCCATATGGAATCCCCGATCTACCTGAAAGGCCATGCCAGGAAAGGCCCGACCTTCCGGGAAGCAATATTGATTCATGCGATCTCTCGACTGGTGCTGCACCCGCTCTTTAAGAACATCCAGGCTTCCTGGACCAAACTTGGCCACGAAGGCGTCAGGGCTTGCCTGCTGGCAGGGGTTAATGATCTGGGTGGCACCCTGATGAACGAAACCATCACGCGCGCGGCCGGAGCGGCCCACGGCCAGGAAACTTCGCCAGAAGAGATGGAAGAAATTATCCGTAGCATTGGCCGGACGCCACGGCAGAGATCAACGACCTATGGCGAGGTAACTGAGCTGCAGAGACAGAAGTCGTTTGGCGCAGTGGTGATGGTGGAACCTACCTACACCTCCGCAAAAAAATACGAACGTAAACAAAGCAGGAAGAAGCAGGAACTGGTCCGCAACGAACTCGAGCCAGAGAAGCTCACGAGCCAGGACATTATCTAGAAGCAGAACGCTTTAAACGTAAAACATCTTTTAAAAAGCAGAAAGGGAAACCCATGGCCGTGCCGCAAAGAACCGCACTGACACTACCTGACCCGCGCGGGGTAGAGGCAACCATTGAACTCGCCAAGTGGGCAGAGGCGCAGGGGTATGACGACCTGTGGTTTGCTGATTCAGGTGGTGTGGATGCAATGACGACCGCCGCAGCAGTTGCGTTAAACACGGAGCGGGTGCGTATAGGTACGGCAATCATTCCTGTTTACACAAGAACACCAGCGGTGTTCGCATCTACGGCAAGAGTATTGTGGGAGCTATCGAAAGGCCGTTTTATCCTGGGGCTTGGGTCGTCCAGCCAGACCATGATGGAGAACTGGCATGGCCAGACCTTCGAGAAGCCTTTGACCAGGGTGAAAGAGACTACGGAACTGGTTAAGCAGATGCTGAACGGTGAGAAAACCAGCTATGACGGCCAGACAGTTCAAAGCCACGGCTATCGCCAGTTGGGAATAGAAGGGGGTGCCCAGCCTGTTTATATGGCCGCGCTGCGCCCTAAAATGCTGGAGACAGCCGCAGAGTTTTCCGATGGTGTAATCCTGAACCTTTTCCCGAAACAGGCTCTGCCGAAGATGATAGAACACATCAGGATAGGAGCGGAACGAGCTGGTAAGAAACTGGAAGACGTCGAGGTCGTATGTCGCCACCAGGTGGTGGTGACGGATGACAAGGCGCAAGCAAGAAACAGGATTCGTGGCGGTTTTGCGCCTTACTACGCGACACCGGTGTATAACAACTTTCTTGCCTGGTGCGGATACGAAGATGTGGCCAACACGATAAAAGAAGGGTGGGCTGCCAAGGACAGAGAAAAGACTACAGGCGCACTGGATGATCAGTTGATCGATGACATAGCAATTCTGGGGTCAATGGAAGAATGTCACGACCGAATTCGTGAATATGGTGAGATGGGCATTACCACACACATCATCTCCTGTGTTTCGCCGAAAGAAGCGCAGCAGACCTATGATGCGTTCACTGCGAAGCATTTTTCTTTTTAAATGCGCAGTCCTGGTCTTTTCGATTCGAGTCGGGAAGCTTACTCCTCCATCATCTCTGCTGCGACAGCGGTTGAGATGATATAAATTAGAGTTAATACGGAGCAACACAAATGAGAGTAGATGGTGGATTAATGGGTGACCTGTCAGGTGTGCCCGGCCATGCAAAACGTCTGGAGAGTCTTGGGTATCATGGTGCTGTTACTGCAGAGACCAGTCACGATCCATTTTTCCCTCTGCTGCTGGCGGCGCAGGAAACTCAGGACATTGAGCTGGTCACGTCGATTGCAGTCGCATTTTCGCGAACCCCGATGAATCTGGCCAATATTGGCCACGATTTAAACAGTTTCTCAAAGGGACGGTTCGTCCTGGGCCTGGGTTCCCAGATCCGGCCGCACATTACCAAGCGATTCAGCATGCCCTGGTCAAAACCAGCTGCACGGATGCGAGAGTTCATTTCGGCAATGCACGCAATTTGGGATTGCTGGCACAATGGAACGCGACTTTCATTCGAAGGAGATTTTTACACTCACTCGCTGATGACACCCATGTTTACACCGCTCGATACCGAGTACGGCGCACCGAAGGTGTTTCTCGCCGCTGTAGGGCCGCTCATGACAGAAGTAGCCGGAGAGGTCGCAGATGGTGTGATCATTCATGCATTCACCACCGAAAAATACCTGCGAGAGGTCACCTTGCCCGCGGTGGGAAAAGGGCTAGCGAAGGCCGGACGTTCACGTGATGACTTTGAGATTTCTTACCCGGGCTTTATCGTGACGGGTATGACCGAGGAGCAATACAACGCCAGCAAACAGGCTGTTTGTAAGCAAATTGCTTTTTACGGTTCCACACCCGCTTATGCACCCGTGTTAGGCGTGCACGGCTGGGGTGATTTACAGCCAGAACTGAACAGATTGTCCAAGCAGGGTAAGTGGGACGAGATGGGTAGCCTGATTACCGATGACATCCTTGAAGAATTCGCTGTAGTGGCGGAAATAGATGATGTGGTCGACAAATTTAAAAACAGATATGGCGACCTGGTTGATCGGACCATGGGTTCATTACCTGCACGGGATGACGACCACGCCAAAGAGCTCCTGACCAAACTATCGGCCTGATTGGCTTAATCGACCGGGCGACACACTGAATACGAATTGATAAAAATGAGGAAGTGATAATGAAACTTGGAATCCTGAACGGAATTGGCGGCAAGGTGATCGGTATAGATATGGACCGAATCAAGGCGGCAGAGAGCATGGGTTACGACTCTGTCTGGACTGCAGAGGCATACGGCAGCGATGCGGTAACGCCGGCAGCCTGGATATTGGCCCAGACCGACAAAATCAAGGTTGGTACGGCGATCATGCAGATGCCTGGCCGATCACCGGCTTGTAGCGCAATGACAGCGATGACACTGAACCAGCTCTCTAATGGAAGGTTCATTGTTGGTTTGGGTGCATCCGGACCGCAGGTGGTTGAAGGCTGGCATGGTGTAGCTTATGGCAGGCCGATGACTCGAACAAAAGAGTACATCGAGATTATGCAGAAGATTTTTAACCGTGAAGCCCCTGTGGAACATGAAGGTTTTCATTACAGCATGCCTTACAGTGCTGATGATGGCACTGGCCTGGGTAAACCTTTGAAAAGTATTCTGCAGGCAGACCCCTCTATCAAGATTTATACAGCATCCATTACACCAAAGGGTCTTGAGACTTCCGCTGAAGTGGCTGATGGCGTGTTCCCGATATGGATGAGTCCTGAAAAATCTGACGTGTTAATGTCTTCCATCCAAAAAGGCCTGGATAAAGGTGGCAAGACCCTGATGGATTTCGACATTGCTCCTTTTGTTACCGTGGTCATTGGTGATGATGTGGACCATTGCCGAATGCCAATCAAAGGCAGTATGGCTTTATATATCGGAGGCATGGGCGCTCGAGAAAATAATTTCTACAACGATTATGCAAAGGCGCTCGGATATGAAGAAGCCGCAGCCAAGATTCAGGACCTGTTCCTTGCGGGCAAGAAAGATGAAGCCATGGCAGCTGTTCCTGATGAGCTGGTAGATGCCTGCCATTTAGTGGGTCCCGCAGGTCGAATCAAAGAGAGGCTGCAGGTCTGGAAGGAAGCAGGTGATTCCGGAAAGATTAGCAGCATGTTGCTTGGTGCAGGCCAGATCGAAGCACTTGAGCTGGTAGCGGGCGAACTCCTCTAGGGGCGTTTGACCTAATACTTAAGGGAACGGGTATCTCAACTCAAAGTTACACCCTCAAGGCTTGTGCTGGCATTCATGAAATAAGCCAGCAGGAATGGGATGCCTGCGCAAACCCTGGCAGGTCAGGGGTTGAAACAGACATCCCATTCGACCCCTTTCTGTCCTATGCGTTTTTAAGTGCGCTTGAAGAGAGTGACTCCGCCGTAGCGAAGACTGGCTGGGCGCCATATCACCTCGTATTGGAGCACGATACCAAGGGTATAGTTGGTGTTGTGCCCATGTACCTGAAAAGCCATTCCCAGGGTGAGTATGTTTTTGATTACTCGTGGGCCGATGCCTTTGAACGTGCGGGTGGTCGCTACTACCCCAAGTTGCAGGTCTCGGTTCCGTTCACGCCCGCGACAGGCAGGCGCCTTCTAACTCGTCCAGATGCCGAAGACCCTGAAATTGAGAAGTATCTTTTGTCGGGCCTGATGCAGGTTGCCGAGAAAATGGAAGTGTCGTCAGTCCACATTACCTTTTCGGACAAACATCAGTGGGACCAGATGGGTGAGCTGGGATTTCTGCAGAGAACACATAATCAATTCCACTGGCAGAACGATAACTACAGTACCTTTGATGATTTTCTTGCTGCACTTTCTTCCAAGAAAAGAAAAAATATAAAACGAGAGCGTCGAGGGGCGCTGGAATCTGGCATAGAGATTGAGCGGATAACCGGGTCTGATCTCACAGAAGAGCATTGGGAAGCGTTCTACCGGTTTTATGTTGATACTGGCAATCGCAAATGGGGATCGCCGTACCTGAAACGACAATTCTTTTCGATTATCGGTGAGATGATGCCGGATGATACGCTGCTGGTAATGTGTAAGCGTGATGGACGATATGTTGCAGGTGCGATTAACTTCATTGGCGGGGAATGCTTGTTTGGCAGGAACTGGGGTTGCATCGAGCACCATCCATATCTTCATTTTGAAGTTTGTTACTACCAGGCGATAGAGTTTGCCATCGAAAGAGGATTGAAGCGGGTTGAAGCCGGTGCACAGGGACAGCACAAGCTGGCGCGGGGTTATCTTCCAACCCATACTTACAGCGCACATTGGATTGCCAACAAGTCCTTAAGAGATGCAATAGATAACTACCTGCAGGATGAGCGCCGGTATGTTGACGAAGAAATTGATTACATTACGGAGCAGGGGCCATTTAAAAAATGAATGAGCCGGTAAGAGCCAATTTCTTGCGGTCCCGCGTCAACTCGACCGAAGCTGAGAGGATCTCATCCCTCGCTCTCAAACAAAACCAACTGAAGCATCTGCAAGCCGCTCAGGTGTGTTACTCGCTACTTGCGAGTACTTGTATCCGGAGGCTGCCTTGTACTCATCGATAAAGACTCAATAAGTATGTGTCACCGTGTTTGAGCGGTTGTTTCCTCTTGTCCTTTTCAAGTGATGCCTACCCAAGCAGCCACCTTCTGACCCTTTCGTCACGAAGTCGCCAAAGTGTATTGTCGATAAAAAAGTGATGGATGTTGATAAACAACACAGCACCCACAAGCCAATATGCCATTTCGAATCTTGATTCGGTTTCCCGCCAGGAATCGATGATCTCTGGCCCAAGATGGAATGCAAGAAACGCGGCGGCAATGAGAAAACAGAAGTAATAAGTAAAACTCTTTGTTGAGGTAGATGGATCAATGTGTTGAGCGTCGATCACCTTTTTGTAGAATGGTAAATACTGCAATCCATGAAACAGGGGTACGGCAAACAGAAAGAATGTCTCTGAGCGAGCGAATGGCATCCACCAGACAAACATGGCTAACCACGCAACCACTGCAGCAGCTGGGGGCAATTCACCATTTTTCTGATATCGCTGATAGAAAATCCGATACGCCACGAGCACGAACAGCACGACCGTGAAAACTTCAAAAAACTGATAGAGAGTCTCCGGGAAAACATGGCTGATGGACGTGGCTGAATAAAACTGAGACTTGTTCATTACCGAATTGATAGAAAAGAAATTGAAGCCCCAGACGCTTAGGAGGGACGCTTTGATTAAATTTCGCTCTTCGCTGGAAAGCGAATAGCCGTCAAATCGGCTATAAACCATGAAACAACCGAAGACTTGCTTGGTGTAGTGCCAACCTACCGTGAGATACATCAAGGTCGCAAGCTGATGTATCAGTTCTCCGCCGAAACTGGGGTATGCGCCTATTACTAAAAAGATGCCGAGAGGCGCGAGCCACTGATTCAGAGCATACCCAAAACTGGTCCAGGCAGTAATGTTTAACCCGAACATTATATCTCCCATGATTAGTGCGACAGCGAGAAGACTTGGCACAGTAATCAGCTGAAACCAATGGTATCGAATGAATCCCCAACCTCGGGAATATGCTAAATGGTAAGATGCCAGGAAATGTGGCCCATTGATGATTAGGGTGAAGAATGCGAACAGCGCTGGTAAGTTGTTAATAAAGCCATTGGCGCTGGCTGAATGTGGATTCAGTATTTCTAGGAAATGACAGAATAGCCAGAATAAGATGGATGCACCGCCAAGCAACCAGAAATCAACAGTTCGACTTATTAGTGCTTGAGATCCGGGTTGTGCGGCCTCCTGGTCAAGCGCAGGCGACTCTTCACCCAGCTTTCCTTCAACGCCGTTATCAACAAGACTCATTTGCTATCTCCCCCGGATATCAGCCAATCGCCGGGAAACCCCTTGTGGTGTTCCGTTAAAACTTGCACTGCCGCGACACATTAATGCGGATAATACGAATAAACAAGTTTTGGTCCGAGGATCAGGATCGGCGGCGATGTTACGAAACAAAAAGGGGCACACGCTTATTGGGGATGAAGTGTCACACACTTTTTTAGGCTTACGCCTGTAATCCTTCATCGACCCTCTTTTACGACTATATCTAACACAGCTTAGTAAATAGCCGCTTTGGGGCTTTTTGTATGAACATTCAGAGGGGTAGGACCTGTGCCTAGCAGCTATCACTCCTTTCCGATTTTCGTTAGATGCCGGTTCAGATACAAGGAATCGAGATTTTCTCGAAAGTAGACAAAGGTAAGCTGGCCCAGATAGAGGCGTTGTTTAACGCCCACTCGTTTGAGGCGGGTGATGAAATAACCCGGTTTGGTGAACCGGTAGATGGCCTCTACCTGCTGGGTAAGGGCGAAGTTGAGGTTTCTATTCCGGGTTTTGATGGAATAATTGCGACGCTCGAAGAAGGAAGTTCCTTCGGCGAGTTGTCGCTGTTTAACCCAGGGGATGTCGCCTCGGCAACGGTGACTGTAAGTTCTGATGGGGCAGAGGTGTTGTTCTGCTCTCGAGATGCCTTGAACCTTGCCCTGGGGGAGGATGAACAGTTAGCGCTTAGCTTCTATTGAGCCAGCACACTGCTGGTAACTGAGCGACTGAAGAACACCAACCAGAAAATCAGCGGCGAAATTTCCAAATCGGTTAAAATGGCGACCCGGCTGATCGAAGAAGTATCGACAGCGGGTAACCTTGGGCAAACGCAGGATCAACTCCAGAGTGTTGGATCGACGATTGTCTCCAGTATGACTGATATCGTGAAGAGTCTGCTGGTTATGAAGGAATCCAATCCTGTGGTAGACCCGACAGAAATTTCACGACTGGCTGATAAGGTGAAAGACTTTTACTACACCGACTATAGTACAGCGTAGGGGTCTTCCCGAAAGCTATCGTTGAGTGGCGTGAGTGCGATACCTGGGGGAAGCGGTGAGTCTGCCATTGCGTGCATCATGGTGCTAAGAGAGATCAGGGTAAAGTGTAAGGGTTACCTTCGCAATATGGTGGTTGAGGCGCTTTACTCTGCCCCCCCAAGTGCAACATGATGCGCGACAAGCTTTTAATGTGGAACAACAATATGTCCAATCGAATGAACGGCCAATGGCGTCTAAAGTCCCGTCCTGAGGGGATGGTAAAAGAAACAGATTTTGAGTATGTGGAAGAGCCAGTAGAAGAACTGGGGGACAACGAATTCCTGATTCGTAATCTTTATTTAGCGTTTGAACCGGCGATGCGAGGTTGGTTAAACGATGTGAAGAGTTATGTCCCTCCAGTGCAAATAGGCGAGGTCATGCGTGCAGGTACTGTGGGTCAGGTTATTGAGTCAAATAATGAAAATTTCGCGCCCGGTGATTTTGTGCAGGGCCAGTTAGGTTGGCAGGAATATGCCGTTAATAATGGTGAGATGGGCTTGATGGGCGGTGTGTCAAAAATCCAACCAGGAATTCCCCCTTACCTGGTATTGAGCGCTCTTGGAGGCACCGGGCTCACGGCTTACTTCGGATTGCTTGACGTAGGCAAGCCAAACGAAGGTGATGTCGTGGTGGTCTCTGGCGCAGCTGGAGCGACTGGATCGATTGCTGGTCAGATAGCGCGAATCAAGGGTGCTTCCAAAGTGGTTGGCATTGCAGGCGGAGCTGAAAAATGTGCCTGGCTCACAGATGAACTTGGCTTTGACTCAGCTATCGATTACAAATCAGAAGATGTTCAGGTGCGGCTAAACGAAGAATGCCCGAAGGGTATTAACGTCTTTTTTGACAATGTCGGAGGAGATATTCTTGATGCTGCTTTGCTGAACATGGCACAAAATGGTCGCATCGTGCTTTGTGGGGGAATATCACAATACAACGAGTCAGGACTTCCCACTGGCCCAAGAAACTATATGCAACTGGTCATACGTCGATGCACCATGCAGGGTTTTATTGTCATTGACTACCTGCATAAGGCGGGTGAGGCTGTAAAAGAACTGTCAGCCTGGATTGCGAGCGGGGAACTGAAGCATGGGGAAGATATACAGGAAGGTATAGAGAATACCCCGAAAACTTTCCTTCGATTGTTTGAAGGCAAAAATGTGGGCAAGCAGTTATTGAAAATTGCTGAACCGCCTTTGTAGTTACTCGTTGTCCGATTGGCATTTAATACACATTGATGCCTCCGGGTAGGCTTCGAGTCGTTTGAACGCTATGGGTTCTTCGCAGGACGCGCAGAATCCGTAGCCGTCAAGTTCGAGCCTTTGTTTTGCCTTCAGTACCGCTTTCAGGCGATTGCTGGTGACAGTGCGGTTGGCGATCAGGATGCTCTGGTTGTGAAGCTCATCCATCCTTGAAAGCCGACCCTGGTTATCCTTCAGTTTCACGGGTTTGGCGCCAGCTTCCGTTATCGAGAGCAGGTCCTTCAGCTCCTCTTCCAGCCGTTCCAGCGCTGCTTTCAGAATTGAACGTTGATTGTTTGTGAGTTCTGGCATCCTTAATCCCTGTAGGATTTGTCAATTCGGTCTAGTTTTCGAAGTAATGCTGGCCAGATGAATTCACCGCGTGTAGTGAGTGCTTCAGTCGA
>LWDU01037460.1_pt1 | contig 41154 bp, 28 predicted proteins | sample 727161 | NCBI WGS metagenome assembly LWDU01 (sample SAMN04566230, study PRJNA314399) | hydrothermal vent metagenome | isolation source: deep sea hydrothermal plume seawater | place: Mexico: Gulf of California, Guaymas Basin | collected 2004-07-11
CGCGGATCAACTTCATCGATACCGTGAATGAAGCGACGTATATTGCCGATGACGAAGACTATGACGCCCGCTCAGCAGAGATTGAGGCTGCAGGCGGCAAGCCGGTGCCTCAATGGTACAAGGATTGGGAGCCAACCGGTCTCGTCGCCTTTGAAGACAAGAACGGCGATGGCCTGATGCAGTATCGCGGGCCCAACGCACCTGATGGCCTCGAGAATGAGGTCAGCCCGAACAATGACATCTTCGTTCTCGCGAATCCGCAGATTGCCAATCTGCCAGGATGGGTGATCGGCCTCGTCGTTGCGGGCGGTCTCGCCGCCGCCTTGTCGACCGCCGCCGGCCTGCTCATGGTGATCAGTTCTGCCGTCAGCCATGATCTTTGCCGGCGAACCCTGTTCAAATCGATGGATGACAAGACAGAGCTTCGCGTGGCGCGCGGTGCCGCTGCCGGGGCCGTTTTTGCGGCCGGGCTGCTTGGCATCTTCTCCAACAGCCTGGGTTTCGTCGCTCAGGTCGTCGCTTTCGCCTTCGGGCTTGCGGCGGCCTCTCTTTTCCCCGTCATCTTCCTTGGCATCTTCTGGAAGCGGATGAACAAGGAGGGCGCCATCGCGTCCATGCTGACCGGCCTCATCGCGACGTTCGGCTATATCTACTGGTTCAAGTTCGTCGATACCGATCCAGCCCATTGGCTTTTCGGCGTCTCGCCGGAGGGCATCGGTTTCGTGTTCATGTGGCTGGCCGCAGGCGTCGGCATAGTTACCACGTTGGCGACAAAACCTCCGCCACAAGAAATTTTAGAACTTGTTCAAAAAATACGCGTGCCAACGTCATAGATAGACTTCTGTGGACTTCTCAGTTGCACTACAGACAATCACATCTAAGTGGCAGGTAAGGAAGTATTTGAAACCGGTGAAATATAACGGGGAACAAAGCCTGTTTAACGACGCTTTTACAGGTTAACGTATTTGGTGCCGGATCCGTCGGACAGGTGCGGCGGCGATGAAAGCGATGGGCAGATGAATTCTGGGGCACGCGAACAGTTGAAGGACGCCATGCGCGCGCTCGGCCAGGGTCATGCCGAAGCGATGAAGCAGGTGTTCGCGCTCACGTCTCCGAAAATCTATGGCAAGCTCGTCGCGCTCCTGAAAGCGCCAGAGCTGGCGCAGCGCGCACTCACCACCACTTATCTGCGTTTATGGAAAAATCATGCATCGATACCTGCATCTGGGTGCGATTACATGCATTTTATTGCTGCAATCGCGCACCAAATAGCGATCGATATTCGTTTCAGTGATGCAAGCAATGGCGAACTCTTGCATCATATGCCAAACGCGCCCTCTGATGGGGCGCATCAGATGGATGTGTCCGCCCTGAAAGAATTGAGCGAGGCCGACCGGGACATGCTGACTGCAGCGTATCTCAAATTCGAGAGCATCGAACAGATCGCCAGCCGGACCGGTGTGCCGGCTGCAGACGTTCGCGCGCGCCTTGCTGAGATAGCCTGTAGCAGATCGGGGGGCGCACAATGAGCGACATGACCCCGAACAAACGTCAGGAACTCGCTAGCGCTGTCATCCTCGGGCACGCAGATGCAGGTGAGCTCGCAGAGTTCAAGCGTCTGTATGCTGAGGACCAGAGCTTCCGCACCCTCGTGGCGGAAATGGAGGAATTCCTGTCGCCGCTCAGCAGCCTCAGCGAAGATGCTGACCCTCCGGAAGGTTTGCTGGACGACATCATGGTTCAGATTGCTGGCCCGGCGGCGAGCTCGAAAGCTGCCACGCCAACACCATCGCCAGAGCCGGCCCCTGAGGCGCCCCAGCGTGTCGCGCGACGCCGCCGCTCCAAATCTCGCCGCCACCCCGAGCGGCCATGGCAGTACGCAACTGCCGCATCGCTCATCCTGGCGGTTGGGTCGCTGGCGGTGCACTCCATTCCGGAGACCGAAGTACCGGAGCCTGCACCTGTAGAGGTCGCTACCGTCCAGGAAGAGCTGCTGACCCTTATGACGGCAGGCGAGGAAGCCCCGACCGTTGTCGTGCTCCTCTATGACAAGGACAGCAACCAGATCACGGGCCGCCTGACCAATGTCCAGCCGCCAGCAGACGGCGTCTGGCAACTTTGGCTTCTTCGGGAAGGGCTCGATGCGCCCCAATCGCTCGGGCTTCTGACCGAGCTGTCCGATGATGGCGTTATCAACCTGTCCATCGCGACAGAGCTTGCTGCCGGATCTGACACGCTTGCGATCAGTGTGGAGCCGGAAGGTGGCTCGCCAGAGGCTGGTCCAACCGGACCAGTTGTGTTCACCGGCGCAGTCAGCCCGATCTGATCTTTTTTGTAATTGTTGAAGTTGTTTAGAGCACCGCGCTGACGCTATCCATGGGCATATCGGCGCGTAGCTTCTTCAGGCCGCGCCGAACCCAAGCTTTCACTGTATTGGGTGATACGTCCAGAATGTGGCCGATCTCACGGCAGGTCATTCCTTGAACGACATTCAATGAAATCGACAGTGAGACCTGCTCTGGGAGTTTCGCCAGATGCCGCTCTAGTATGAGGCCGAGGTTCCGGGTGCGCGCCTGCTGTTCAGGGCGAGCGGCGCCATCCGGCACGGTCTCCGCAATCTCTTCGGTCACAGGTGCGCGCGCTTCAGCGCGAAGCCGGTCCAGCCCGCGATTGCGCATGATCACCAGCATCCAGGTAAAAGCGTTGCCCTTGTCGGCGTCAAACCGGTGGGCATTCTTCCAGATGGAAACATACGCCTCCTGAAGCACATCCTTTGCGGCCTCGGCGTCCTTCAGCTGGTTTTTGAGGATGGCGAAGAATTTCGGGGCTGTCAGTCGGTAGACTTCCTTGAACGCCGCGGCATCGCCATCGGCGCAGGCCGCCAAGGCTGTCTTCAGGTCCAGATTGAGCTTTACGAACTCTGGTTTGCTCATGGGCACCCCTCACACTGCCCAATGAACTAGATCGCGCGGACAAAAGTAAACCCGTGATTGGTAACTTTTGGGTGATTGGCGCTGGCGGCGACAGGACGTCTGCGTCTGACAGGCCCGCCACCCGCCTGATCGGCGCCATGATCCAACCGACAAAAAAAGCTCAAAATTTTGCCAACTCCTGCACCCCGCCATCTGTCCAGGTCGTAGCTGTCGCGTCAGGCGCGCGCCTGAAGCCGGCATGTTACCTCGACCATGCCGGTCCCAAGAGGAAACAGGGAAGGCTCATATGCGACTCTCCAATCTCAAAAAAACCGTCAGTGCGCTCACGCTTGCAGGTGCAAGCTGGGCGGTTCTACCAATCACCACGGCTTCGGCTGATGCGACTCCGGACTGTAATGCGGGCGCCGTCGACGCGACCTCGCTTGAATGCGGCGTAAACGCAGATGCTGATGGCTCTGACGCCCTCGCCGTCGGTACCGATTCAAACGCAGAAGGCACATCGACCACCGCTGTCGGTGGAGAATCCAATGCGACGGGTACGGCCGCCACAGCCTTTGGCTGGCAGTCCTCGGCAACCGCAGAGCGCGCGCATGCGATCGGCCATCTAGCAACCGCATCCGGGATCCGCTCGACCGCTGTCGGTGAAGCGGCAACGGCAAGCGGTCTTGAGAGCTTCGCCGCCGGCAATCTCGCAAACGCCTCAGGAACTGACGGCGTTGCTGTCGGTACAGAGGCAAACGCGTCAGGCACGTCCTCGACCGCGCTTGGCGGCGAAAGCGATGCGACCGCAGCCGGCACTACTGCCGTCGGCTGGCAGTCACAGGCCACGGCAGAACGCGCACAGGCCTTCGGCCACCTTGCAAATGCTTCCGGCGTCAGGTCCACCGCAGTCGGTGAAGCGGCAACCGCTTCCGGTCAGCAGTCCATCGCGCTCGGCAACCAGTCCTCCGCCACTGACACGAACGCAATCGCAATCGGCAACACCGCCGAAGCCAATGGCGGCGACGCAATCGCCATTGGCGGTAACCGTGATGGTGCAACCGGCCGGGCCACCGTCGCAAGCGGCCCATCCACGACGGCTGTAGGTGGTCAGGCTGTGGCCATGGGCCCGGGCGCAAGCGCTTATGGCTGGCGTTCAGAAGCAACCGCAGAACGTGCGCAGGCCTTCGGTCACCTCGCCAATGCGTCGGGCGTTCGCTCACTCGCTGTCGGTGAAGCGGCTACCGCCTCCGGCCTCGAAAGCATCGCGCAGGGCAATCTTGCTGTCGCATCCGGTCAGGACGCGGTGGCCATGGGGACCGAAGCCATTGCAAGCGGCACTTCCTCGACGGCTGTCGGCGGCGAATCCGTCGCCAATGCGACCGCTGCAACCGCCTATGGCTGGCGCTCGGCAGCAACGGCTGAACGCGCACACGCCTTCGGCCACCTCGCCACGGCGTCCGGCGTGCGCTCCACGGCGGTTGGCGAAGCCGCTAATGCCAGCGGTGCGGGCTCCGTCGCTATTGGTAACCAGACCTCTGCAGTTGGTGCCAATTCCATTGCAATCGGCAATGGCGCAACGGCGATGGCCGACAATCAGATCGCGATTGGTGGCTCCGATGCGACCTATAACTTCGCGGGTCTCAACTCTGCTGCCAGTACGGCTGCCCAGTCTGGCGAGGTTGGCGTCGTAACCACTGACCGCAATGGCAATCTCGCCGCTGACTACAGCCTGTCTTCAGGGCTTGCCCAGAACACGCGGCTTCTTGGACAGTACGCTGACGATATCCGCGACAATCGCGGCGGCATCGCAGCGGCGATCGCGCTCGACACGCCATTCGTGCCGGAAGGCAAGCAGTTCGCGCTTAGCGGTGGCTATGGTCACTATGAGGATGAAGGCGCGCTCTCCATGGCGGCGGCATTCCGCCTCAACCCGACGTGGCAGCTTAATGCCGGTGTCGCCAAGGGCGTGGACCGCGGCGGCACGGGTGCCCGTGTCGGTTTCCAGGCCGCGTGGTAACCCATCGCTGATCCCATCTGGATCTAGCTAACAACAAACCCCCGCATCGCCTGATGCGGGGGTTTTCTGTTGCAGAGGTCCGCTTGCGAACCCGCAGCTCTACTTGCCCTTCCAGACAGGTGCGCGCTTTTCGAGGAAGGCGCGTGGGCCTTCCTTTGCGTCTTCGCTCGAGAAGACGATGGCTGAAGCCTCATTGGACGCTTTCCATAGATCGCTCTCGGTTCCGTCATAGGCCTGACGCGCAACCTCAAGGCTCTTGCGAACGGCGAGCGGCGCATTCACGCCGATCTGGGCGGCTAGAGACTTTGCCTCGTCCAGTACCTTGTCCGAAGCCACCATGCGGTTGACCAGGCCGAGCTGGTAGAGACGTTCTGCAGGCAGAGGGTCACCGGTCGCGACGATCTCCAGCGCGATGTTGCGGGGAAGGGCGCGTGGCAAGCGGAACACCCCGCCTGCACCGGCGAAAATACCGCGTTTCACTTCAGGCAGGCCGAACCGCGAATCGTCAGCGGCCACGATCATGTCGCAGGCGAGCGGTAGTTCACAGCCGCCAGCGAGCGCATTGCCGCGAACGGCTGCGATCCACGGCTTGGTGCGTGGGAACTTCACGAAGCCCGCAAAGCCGCCCTTCTTGGTCGACAGGGCGCCAGCATTGCCTTTGGAAATTTCAGAAAGGTCCGCGCCTGCGCAGAAGGTCGATTCTAGCGACGAGGTCAGGATGCAGGCACGCACATCATCATCACGCTCGGTTTCTTCACAGATCCAGCCCAGCGCGGACGCAACGGCACCATTCACGGCATTGCGCTTGTCGGGGCGGTTCAACGTGACCACAGCAACGTGATCCTTCACCTCATAGGTGACTTCATTGCCAACGCTTTCCGGCTTGTCTGACATAATATCCTCCTAGGTTGTCTTTCGTCTGAAAGAGCATGGGAGGGTGATGCTGAACAGGTCTAACCTCGGGTCAGGGCCATTCCGCAAAATAGCTGGGTGTCAGGAGGCGAGACGCTCGCCGCTTGCGTCCATGCCGGGAACGGTTTCCAGCTTCTTCCGGCGAACTGGTTTTCCGGTGTCAGCAGGGCGCTCTGCGCATTCGACGCGGTTGCGACCAAGTGATTTTGCTGAATAGAGCGCAGCATCTGCTATCGGATACACATCTTCAAACAGCATGTGACGGCCAAGTTCTGCCACGCCAAAACTTGCTGTGACCTTCATTCCGTCAGGAGCGCCTTCCAGGGTGAGTTGGGAAATGGCAAGGCGCAGGCGTTCACCGAGAACCCTCGCACCGTCCATATTGGTTCCAGGCAGGACCAGACAGAATTCTTCCCCGCCCATGCGGCCTGCCATGTCGCTCATGCGTGTTTTGGCTGAAAGCAGCTTGCCGACCTCGCGAATGACTGTATCGCCGACAGCGTGCCCATACGCATCGTTCACGTTCTTGAAGTGGTCGAGATCGATGATCATCACGCAGGCTGCGTAGTCGCCTGAGCGGGCCTCACAGTAATGACGCGCGGCCTGCTCGAAAGCGCGGCGGCTCTTGAGGCCGGTGAGGAAGTCGCTTTCAGCGTCATCTCGCAGGGCTTCAAGCCGTTGCATGACGCAGACGGACACCAAAGCCCCGCCCATAGCGAAGATGCTGATCAGATTGATGATCTGCCAGTAGGCCGACTGGAAGAATGTTTCATCACGGATCGTATTACCCAGGACGGTAATGGGCGAGACGACGATGAAATTGATGATGCAAAGCGCCATAGCGGCCAGCACAGCTGTGCCCGTCCACGAACGGCTCCAGATCTCGCGAAGTGTCCAGGCAGACACGATCAGCATCAGTCCGTGAATGAAATTGATGGTGATGATTCTTACCGACAGACCAACAAAGCTGAGCTGTATGAACCCGGCGGCGATGACGCTGACTATGCCGAGGCTGATCAGTGCAAGCCGTGGCGTTTCTTTTCCGAAGGCGCGGTGAATACCATCGCTCAGCAGGTAAAGGCCGGCGGCGTAACAGGCATTGTGGAAAACCGCGTTTGCGAGCGACTCCGAAGGCGAAGGCGAATACCAGCGCAGCGCGATCTTCGCGGTTATAATACCAGAAGCATAGGAATATCGCGCACATCGCAGTCGCGATGGCCGGCACCGTAAAGCCGATTGCAATGGCCTGATCCAAGGCTGATTCTTCCCCACCTCTTTGACGTTTCAATTTCTATCATTCTGACGGAAATCAAACCTTAACAAGACAAAGAAAGTTATCACCCACAGGTTTTGTATATCTACCGCGAAAGTCCCAAGTCCACACTGAGACGCGAGATGGCGTGCACGAAATTGTTCGGTGCGATGTCGATATCACCTGTCCACTCAACGTCCGGATAGCGGCCCAGGATCTGGCGATAGGCAGATTCCAGCTGCATGTTCGCGACACGCTGGCCAAGGCAGACATGCGGTCCCATGCCGAAGGCAAGATGATCCTTGGCGTTGGCGCGTGTCACGTCAAACCGGTCCGGATCGGCGAATACGGACGGGTCCCGGTTGGCCGCGCCATAATACATGACGACCTTTTCACCCTCGGCGATTTTCTGCCCGTTGATCTCTGCATCTTCGCTCGCCGTACGGCGCATGTAGATCACCGGGGAGACCATTCTGATCGCTTCGTGCACCATATTCGTAATCTTTGACGGGTCCTCGATAAGCATCTGTTTCTGCTGTGGAAACTCCGTCAGAAGCTTCATTGTGCCGGACAGGGAATTGCGTGTCGTGTCATTGCCCGCAAATACGATAAGCAGCCAGGATCCATCCAGCATTTCATCGGACAGGAGTTCGCCTTCGACCCTGGCATTGGCGATGGCTGACAGGAGGTCGGATTTCGGGTTCTTGCGCCGATCGTGGAGGACGTGTTTGCCGTACTCGAACATTTCCAGCACGTTGTTGACGAAGTCGCCGAAGAATTGCGGGTCGATCGCTTCACCCTTGCGCATCGTATCGGCAGAGACTTCCAGATAGTGCATCCACTTGATCAGCTTCGGCCTGTCGGCTTCGGCAACACCAAGGATCTCGCAGAGGGTGAAGAGGGGAAGCTCTGCAGAGAACGCTTCAACCATGTCGATTGGCTTGCCTGTGTCGCGTGCCTTTGCCTCCATCGCATCGAGAAGCGCGCCCACTTTGGTATCAACGCGCTCACGAAGCTCGGCCACATAGCCGGGCGTGAAGAAGGGCATATGTTCGCGGCGAAGCGGCATATGGTAAGGTTGATCAAGGTTGATCATGGCGTCGAGCGATGCCCGGTGAAGCAGGGGGTGACGCGCATCGGCGTGCCCGTAATTCATGAGGATGCCGCCCTTCTGGGACGAGAATACCTTGGTGCTGAGCTCTGTCGCCCGGACGTCGTGATACCCGGTCAGCGCCCAGAAGCCGGCGCCTTCCGCCTCTTCATGCCAGCAGACCGGGGCCGACTCCCGCATTTGCGCGAAGGCAGCGAACGGTTGGCCTTGCGTGAAAAGATCGAGGTCGGTCAGGTCGGCCGCCGGGGCGACAGGATAGGCACGCTCAAACTTGTGGCCGCGCTGGACGCTGGCCTCTTCCTGTGCGGTCTCGCTGACATTGATGAGCATCGCTCTCTCCTCCCAAGATTATATTTGACCTGATCGTCTCAGAAATCTGTGCGCGCGTGAAGCGCTCTCAGGGGCGGACCCAGCGTCAACTCAGCGAGTTATTCAGGTGCTGCTTTACCTCCGGCGATTTCGCATGAAATGAGAAGGACCGCTCTCTGCCCGATGAAAGGCTAGTGACCTGCCATGACCGAAGACAGACAGCCCTGGTGGAAGGGCGCCACGATCTATCAGATTTATCCGCGTAGCTTCGCCGACAGCAATGGCGACGGCGTCGGTGACCTTGAAGGCATCATAGGCGGGCTCGACCATGTCGCATCCCTTGGTGTCGACGCGATCTGGCTCTCGCCTTTCTTTACCTCGCCAATGAAGGACTTCGGCTACGACGTCGCCGACTATTGCGGCGTGGACCCGCTCTTCGGCACGCTGGAAGATTTCGACCGCCTGATTGCGAAAGCGCACGGCCTCGGCCTCAAGATTATCATTGACCAGGTCTATTCTCATACATCCGACGCCCACGACTGGTTCAGGCAGAGCCGGGAAGGCAGGCAGGGTGACAAGGCTGACTGGTATGTCTGGGCCGACCCGATGCCGGATGGCTCCCCGCCAAATAACTGGCAGGCCGTGTTCGGCGGTCCGTCATGGGAATGGGACGGGCGTCGCCAGCAATACTACATGCACAACTTCCTCGCTTCCCAGCCAGACCTCAATGTCCGCAACAGAGAGGTTCAGGACGCGCTGCTGGATGCTGCGGCCTTCTGGCTGGACAGAGGTGTGGATGGCTTCCGGCTCGATGCGATCAATTTCGCCATCCACGATGCAGAGCTGCGGAACAATCCGCCATCCGGCCTCGCCTTGGAAAAGGTCACCCGCCCCTTCGACATGCAGGACCATCTCTACAACATGTCCCAGCCGGAAATTCCGGCATTCCTGGAGCGCGTGCGTGCGCGCCTCGACGCCTATCCGGACATCCCGTGCCCGAAATGAAGGCCTTCACTGAGGGGGAGGGGAGGCTGAATTCGGCTTATAATTTTGACTTCCTCTATGCTCAGACGATCAGCCCGGCGCGCGTACGCCGCTCGCTTGAGCAATGGAGCGGCGAGACGGGTGAGGGCTGGCCAAGCTGGGCCTTCTCGAACCATGATGCGCCGCGCGCGGTATCACGCTGGGCAAGCCCGCCGCACCGCAAGGCAGCTGCTGACCTGCTCCTCCTCCTGCTTCTGTCGCTGCGCGGAAACGCCTTCCTCTATCAGGGCGAAGAGCTTGGGCTGCCTCAAGGCCAGGTTGGCTTTGAAGACCTTCAGGACCCCGAAGCCATCGTCAACTGGCCGCGCACGCTTGGGCGGGACGGCGCGCGGACGCCCTTTCCGTGGAAGTTGAGCGAGCCGAATGCCGGCTTCTCCCATGCGAAACCGTGGTTGCCCGTCGACGCTGCCCATCAGGCCCTCGCCCTCGACACGCAAGCCAGTGATCCGGCCTCCAGCCTCAATCTCACGCGTCGGCTCGTAAAGCTGCGCAAGGAAACACCCGCACTACGCTTGGGAGACATCGACTTCCTGCACGATGAGGAAGCCGTTCTGGCGTTCAGGCGCCATTATATGGGCGAGGAAATTCTCTGCGTTTTCAACCTGTCGGACTCGCAAGCCGGGATGCCGGATCAACTCCGGACCGAGACCGCAAGGCTGATCGCATCCTGCAACATTCAGGCGGAGGATGACGCGCTTCCGCGCGCGCTCGGGCCGTGGGCTGGCTTGTGGGCAAAGGTGTCCTGACCTATTCGGCGGGCTGCTCATTGGCCTTGCCGCGCGCCTCTTCAAGCTCGTCCTCTAGCGCCCGTGTCTCGGCTGTGCGCGCCTTGGAGAATTGCGCAACGCCGAGATAGATGACCGGCGTCAGGAAGAGGGTGAATAGGGCGGCAATGCCAAGCCCGCCAAACACAACCCAGCCGATGGAATTGCGCGATTCCGCGCCCGCCCCGCTTGAGATGATCAGCGGCACAGCGCCGAGCACAGTAGAGATAAGCGTCATTGCAATCGGGCGCAGGCGAATGGTCGCCGCCTCGAAGACCGCATCGCGCACGCTCCGGCCCATTCCGCGTAGCTGGTCGGCAAACTCGACGAGCAGGATACCATTCTTCGCCATCAGGCCGATCAGCATGATGAGACCGATCTGGGAATAGATGTTGAGCGACGTGCCCGTCAGGAACAGCGCATAGATGGCGGCGGCCAGCGCGAACGGCACGCTGAGCAGGATAACGACCGGGCTGGTCACACTTTCGAACTGGGCCACCAGCACAAGAAAGACGATGACGAACGCAAAGCCATAGGTCAGCAAGAGGTCCTGATTGCTCTCTTCCAGTGTCGCGGCTTCGCCTTGCAGGATCATGCCGAAGCCCGGCGGCAATATCTCGTCCGTCAGCCTTTCAATCTCTGCGATGGCATCCGCCAGCGCCAGGCCGGGCGGCGTATCCATTTCGACCTCAATGGCCCGGCGCTGCTCGGTCCGGTCAAGTTCTGCGGCAACACCTTCCTCGCGGATCGTCGTCAGCGTCGAGATTGGCACTAGGCTGCCGCTATTGGAACGCACATAGAGGTTCTGGAGATCGCCAGGATCGCGGATCGTCCCGGTTTCAGACTCAAGGATGATTGGGATCGCCTGATCGTTCACATTGAGGTCGATGAGGTCCTCGCCATCGACCATTGCGCGCAGGGTAACGGACAGTTCGTCCAGCGGCACATCGAGATCAGCAGCGCGGCGGCGATCAACCTGAATAGAGAGCTGCGGTTGTGTCGGCTGGTAGGAAATCTCAGGGTTGGACAGGATTTCGCTGTCCTCAATGGCGGCCGAAAGCTCCCGCGCGACGGCATAGATCTCCTTATAGTCGTTGCCGGTGATTGCGATCTGAAGTCCGCCGCCCCGGCCACCGCCGCGGCTGGACAGGCTGGACCGGCCGAAGACCGAGACCCGCGATCCCGGAATTTCCGACATCGGCCCCTGAAGCTGCGAGATGATCTCTTCCTGGCTAAGCGTGCGCTCCTCCCAGGGGGCTAGCCATGCGGTCACGCCGACACGGTTCGGGTCATACCGGCCGACAATGGTGAAGAGCGATTCAATCGTTCCATTGTCGATATAGGGCTGGAGGATCTGTTCGATCTCGTCTGCTTCCTGATCCATATAGGAGAGACCCACTCCGTCGGGTCCGGTAGCGAATACTTCTACCACGCCGCGGTCCTCAGGCGGGACGAGCTCCTGCGGAACCGAAGTGTAGAGCAGTCCAGCGGCGCCAGCTGCGCCAAGGCAGACCAGGCCGACAATGACAGGGTGCGCAAGGCACGTGCTGAGGGCGGTGCCATACGCATTTGAAATCGTACGCCCGCGTTTCTCCAGCCAGCTATCTTTTCGCTCGGCCGGGTCCCTTGGAATAAAGCGGAATTTGGAGGCGATAGCAGGGGCGAGCGTCAGCGCCACAAAGGAAGAGATCAGGACGGCGACAGACAGCACGAAGCCGAATTCACGGAAAAGGCGACCGGTCGTCGAGGGCAGGAATGAGATCGGCACGAAGACAGCAACGAGAACGGCTGTTGTCGCAATGACGGCGAAGAAGACCTGCTGGGTTCCTAGCACCGCCGCGGCCCGCCTGCGAATCCCTTCCGATTGTCGCCGCTGGACATTCTCCAGCACGACGATCGCGTCATCGACAATCAGGCCAGTCGCCAGAACAAGCGCGAGCAGGGTGAGGAGGTTTATGGAAAAGCCGAGCAGCCAGATGCCCGCAACGGTCCCGATCAAGGAAACGGGGATGGCGACAGCCGGGATGATGGTGGCCTTCATCGATCCCAGGAACACCCAGATCGTAATCACCACGATCAGCACGGTAATAGCGAGACTGGTGAGGACCTCTTCGACTGACTTCTCGATGAAGACCGCCTCGTCCGAGGTAACCTGCAGTTCGATGTCATCGAAGCGACGATTGAGCTGTCGCAGTTTGGCCTTCGCTGCCTCTGATATCTGGATCGTGTTCGATGATGCCTGCCGGATAATGCCGAGACCGATGATCGGGTCGCCATTCAGACGCAGGAAATTATCGGCATCGGCGGGGCCGAGAACCGCTTCGGCGACATCTCCGATCTTCGTATTGCCTTGAATATAGATGTCCTTGATGAGGGCAGGCGTCGCTGCTGTCGCTTCCGCGCGCACAATCAGTTCCTGACTGTCAGACCTGAAGCTGCCGACCGGCACATCGAAGGGCGCATCGCGCAGTGCATCGGCGACATCGGCAATCGTTAGCCCGAAGCGGTTGAGCCGCAGCGGATCGACAAGCACTCGCATCTGTCGTTCGCGCGTGCCGAACTGCTGCACTGTGGCGACACCATCAATCGCCAGGAATTCCGGCATGATGTCGTTCTCGACAATCCTCGAAAGCTCTTCCTCGCTATAGGCATCGCTGATGACAGCGATCGTCAGCACTGACTGGCCCTGATCGTCGGCCTTTGTCACGAACAGGTTTTCGGTTCGGTCCGGCAGCTCCCGCGTCACGCGGCTGACGGCTTCGCGGACGTCCGACGCCGCCGTATCGAGGTCGACACCGGGATTGAACTCAATCCGCATGCGGGCGCTATTTTCCTCACTCGAGGACTGGATTTCCTTGACGCCAGATACGGTCGCCACTGCGCCTTCAAGAATGCTCGTAACTTCTGCGTCGATCGTCTCCGGCGCTGCGCCCGGAAGCGTCGCACGTACCGAAACGATGGGCCGGTCCACGTCCGGCAATTCCCGGACTTCCACGCCAAGGATGGCAGCAAGGCCTGCGATCACGATCAGCAGATTAAGCACCGCCGCCATCATGGGGCGGCGAACGGCTAGTCCCGGCAATCCCTGACCCGGCGGTGTCATGGCTGTGCGGCCGCCTGACCGCCAGTCGTGGGTCCGTCATTGGCTATTGGACGGGGGCTGCGAGACACCGGCATGTCGACGGGCGTGCCCTGGCGGACTTTCTGTACGCCTTCCTCGACAATCCAGCTGCCTTCGGGAAGATCACCGCGAACCAGCACCATGCCATCCATCCGGTTCACGATCGTCACAGGGACGCGTGCCGTTTCGCCGTCTTTGACACCCCAGACAAAAGCGCCGTCACCGCCCCACACAATAGAGGCTTCAGGCACGGACGGGTATTGCTGCCCGGGAAGCTCAAACCCGATGCGAAAGCTCATGCCGGGACGCAGCTGGTCCTCGGAATTGTCGATCGCCGTGCGCACAGTGTAGGCGCGCGTCTGCGTATCGATCGAGCTGTCGACCGTCAGGACTTCGGCTTCATAGGTCGCGTCAGGGTTGGAAAAGGGCTCAACCTGAAAAATGTCACCGGCCCCGATTCTGCCAAACGTCTGTTCGGGCACAGGGAAGTCGACATACAGAACATCGCGGTCATCAAGGCGTGTGAGGACCGTGTCGGGCGAGATCCGCGCACCGGGGTCGATATTGGTAAGTCCGACATGTCCGCTGAAGGGGGCCCTGATCGTGCGGTCATCGAGGGCATCGCGCGCGATCCGCAGGTCGATTTCGGCAGCGTCATAGGCAGCTTCGGCGCGGTCGAGTTCATTGCCGGCAATGACGCCTGGGGTTGAAACGCGGTTATAGCGGTCGATCAGCCGCTGGGCGTCAGCGCGGGCAACCTCAGCCTGTTCGACGGCCAGCTGTTCGGCGCGCGATTCAAGCCGGATCAGAACATCGCCGCGTGAGACCTTGTCGCCTGCGGTGAAGTTCACAGCGACGACTTCCCCGGCGACTTCGGCCTGTATGGTCGCTGATGCACGGGCTCTTGCTGTGCCAACGGCTTCGACCCGCACCGTATCGGTTTCATACCCCACTTCGTGCGGAACAATATTTACTGCCTGAGGCGCCCGTTGCTGGGGCGGCTCGTTCGCGTCTTCGCCCTGACAAGCGCCCACGATTAGCGCGGCTGTCAAAGCGGCAATTCTGATCGAGTTGTTAAACACGTCTGACCCTAAGTAGACCGCGCATTCACCAATTCGGTTGCGCGGAGATACCTGTTTGCACGGCAAAATTGCGTTTTATAACCTGACATCTTTACCACAGCGCCAGATAGGTCAGCTTTGAGAAAAGGCGAGACACAGCCGCGCTTATTCTGCAGCCGTTTCAATGGAAGTCGCGGCTGTTGGGAATGATGCGGACATTGCGCGGGTGAGTGTGCGCCGGCCGTCGGCCCGGCCCGCGCCGTTCTGGAATTGGTTTGACCACTTCGTCGGCATTGGAAAGCACGCCTTTCATCGGGTCGCGAAGCGTATTCTCCGACAGCAGGCTGAGATCATCGGTGCGGTCGATCAGCTGTTCAGCAACAAGGTGAGTGACCCCTTCGGCCCGCTGGATGCGCCCTTTGACCAGAATGATCCGCGCGCCCATGACGACCGCCCGGAACCGCTCGAAAACGTTGGGCCAGACGACGAGGTTTGCGATACCGGTCTCATCCTCGATCGTGATGAAGCAGACTCCGCTGGCAGAGCCAGGTCTCTGGCGTACCAGCACGATGCCAGCCGTCTGCACGCGCGCTCCGTTTGGCAGGTCAGAGGCTTCGCGCGTGCTCAACGTCCGCATGGAGGCATAATGCTCTCGCAGGAAGGACATGGGATGGGCCTTCAGCGACAGGCGCGTCGTCTGGTAATCCTGCAGCACGTGTTCCGAAGACGGCATCTGCGGCAGGGGTGTTGCTGCCTCCCCGCCCTGTTCGGCTGTGTCGGCGGCGGCAAAGAGCGGCAGCGTCTTGCCAGCGGCTTCCCCACGTGAGGCCCAGAGCGCCTCGCGCCGGTCCAGCCCCATCGACCGGAAGGCATCTGCCGCCGCAAGCAGCTCCATGGCGCGGCGGGTCATACCGGGCCGCCGCCGAATATCCTCCGGGCGCGCGAACCCGCCGCCACGCACCTGCATCATGGCTTCCATCTCATCCTCGCGCAGCCCGTCAATCTGACGAAAGCCAAGACGCACGGCGTATTTTTGGTGGGTGTGCCCGCAGGCTGTTCCTCGCCTTCGGCTCGGGCCTGCTGCGCCCGGCCCAGTCGGGCCGTAGAGGTTATCGCCCTCACAAGCGATTACTTTCATTTGCTCGGGCGTAACCCCAGCCCTCTCGGGCCGGGCGCCCGCTGGCCGGGAGGCAGGCTCCAAAATATTATCCCAGTCCGAAAGGTTCACATCCGCTTCGAGGACTTCGACGCCGTGCTCCTGTGCGCAGCGGACGATCTGGGCAGGAGCGTAAAAGCCCATGGGCTGGCTGTTGAGAAGCGCAGCGCAGAAGACATCCGGATGATGGCATTTCAGCCAGGACGAGACATAGACCAGAAGCGCGAATGAGGCCGCGTGGCTTTCGGGGAAGCCATATTCGCCAAACCCCTTCACCTGGTCGAAACAGCGCTGGGCAAAGGTCCGCTCATAGCCGCGCGCGACCATCCGCTCGACCATCAGTTCTTCATAGTTCTGGATGGTGCCGACTTGGCCTCATCGGCAGAGAATTTCGCCGCATCCATTGCGATCTGCATCGCCTGCTCCTGAAAGAGCGGCACGCCATTGGTCCGCTTCAGGATCGTCTCCAGCTCATCTGCCGGGCCATGTCTCGGGGAGGGCGATGGATAGGTCACCGTTTCCTGTCCGTTACGGCGGCGCAGATAGGGGTGGACCATATCGCCCTGTATCGGGCCGGGGCGGACGATCGCGACTTCGATGACAAGGTCATAGAAGACACGCGGGCGAAGGCGCGGCAGCATGTTCATCTGCGCCCGGCTCTCCACCTGGAAGACGCCCAGACTGTCGCCCTTGCACAGCATGTCATAGGTCGCCTCATCCTCCTGCGGGACGGTGGCCAGAGAATAGTCGAGCCCCTTGTGGAGGCGCAGAAGGTCGAACGCCTTGCGGATACAGGTCAGCATGCCGAGCGCCAGCACATCCACTTTCATGATGTTGAGCGCGCTGATGTCGTCCTTGTCCCATTCGATGAAGGTGCGCTCTTCCATGGCCGCATTGCCGATCGGCACGGTCTCGACCAGCGGGCCGCGCGTCAGGACAAAGCCGCCNNGGCGGGTCAGCTGCACGGCGCGCCGGATCACCGGATTGGTGGGGTCTAGACCTGCCTGCCGGATCTGCTTTTCCTTCACATCAGACCCGAAACTGCCCCAGACCGTACCCGCCAGCGCTGAGGCAATGTCCTGCGACAGGCCCAGCGCCTTGCAGACTTCACGCACGGCAGAGCGCGGCCGGTAAGAGATCACCGTCGCCGTCAGCGCCGCCTTGTGGCGGCCATAGCGGCGATAGACATACTGGATGACTTCCTCGCGCCGCTCATGCTCGAAATCGACATCGATATCGGGCGGCTCGCGCCTTTCCTTTGTCAGGAAGCGCTCAAAGAGAAGACGCGTCACGGATGGGTCGACGCTTGTGATGCCAAGGCAGTAACAGACCGCCGAATTGGCCGCAGAGCCGCGCCCCTGACAGAGAATGCCCTGCTTTCTAGCCCAGGCGACAATATCATGGACCGTCAGGAAGTAGGGGGCATAATTAAGCTCCCCGATCAGCGTCAGCTCTTTTCGAATGGCTTTTTTTACACTCTCTGGAACACCATCAGGATACCGCCAGGCTGCACCGTCCCAGGCCAGTGTTTCGATATGCTCCTGAGGCGTCTTTCCGGGCGGCACAGGCTCGTCCGGATACTCATAGGCAAGCTCATCCAGTGAGAATGTACAGCGTTCTGCAATCTCAACCGTCCTGCGAAGAGCTGGGTCAAAGCCCTTGAAAAGGCGTGCCATTTCTTCCGCGGGCTTTAAGTGCCGCTCGGCATTGGCCTCCAGCCGGAAGCCCGCTTCATCTACGGTGCAATGCTCGCGGATACAGGTCACGACATCCTGCAGCGGGCGGCGCTCGGCAGCGTGATAAAGAACATCATTCACCGCCACAATCGGCACACCGCCAGCCTTCAAACCGAGGTCGGCCAGCCGGGCGATCCGCTCGCGGTTCTGGCCCTGAAACCCATAGCGGGCACCGAGATAAAGCCGGTCGCCCCACTGGGCGCGTAGCCATTCCAGCCGCAGCCTGTAAGCCTCATCAGGGCGAGGCGGCGGCATCGCGATGAAGACCTGTCCCTCAGCGTGGGCAATCACATCTTCCAGCGTAATATGGCACTCGCCTTTTTCTGCCCGCAGCTTGCCTTCTGAGAGTAGCCGCGAAAGACGGCCATAGGCGTCCCTGTCCTGCGGATAGGCGATAAGATCGAATCCGTCCGTCGTGATGAGGCGCGCACCGATCAGAAGGCGCATTTCATAATCTTTCGCCGCAAGATGGGCGCGCACGACGCCCGCAAGCGTATTGCGGTCAGCCACCCCTATGGCTTGAAGCCCAAGCCCCTTTGCCTGCGCGACCAGCTCTTCAGGGTGGCTTGCCCCCCGCAGGAAAGAGAAATTCGTGGTGACGGCGAGTTCGGCATATCCGGTCATGCGAACAGCCCATGCATGAACCAGAGCGGCGCGCCGCCCCGACCATCCTCATAGAGGCCCTGCCGGAACAGCCAGAAGCGGCGGCCTTCCTCATCCTCGATCCGGTAATAGTCCCGCGCCCGCGGCAGGTTGGATACAGGTTCGCCCGGATCGGCAGCTTCAAGTTCTGCCCGGATTTTCGCAATCAGCTCCGCATCGGCGCGCGGGTCGAGCTTTGGTTTCAGCCATTTGCGGTCAATGCCTTCAGGGCTGGCAGAGGGCGGCGGCGGGGCCGTCCATGTCCACCATTCAGGCGCAAGCCGTTCTGGCCCATCAGCCCGCGTCACAGCATGCGGCACGCGCCGCCAGATAAAGCGCAAGGGCGGCCCATCGGGCACTTCCGCGAGGACTTTTATCTCCTCAGGCGGGTCTATGAGGCGGATCGGTCTTGGCCCGTGATCGGCAGGGGCGAGGGCAGGGGCGGGCAGCTCGCCGTCAAAGCCTGCCTTGCGCTCGGCCTGTTCCGGCAGGTGGCTCTCATGCGCCTCAGTCACCTTCACACTGCCTTCACCGAGCTTGGCAGTGATCCTGTCTGCGAGGGCCGAGAGGAGGACAGGGTCTGTATCGCTGGCGGCAAGGTCACCTGACAGTGCGGGCGCGCTGATATCCATTGGCCCTGTGCGGCGTGCCTCCAGCATCAGAAGGTCGATACCGAAGCCGGGGTCGATCTGGTCCAGCTTTTCAGAAAAGAGCCGCAGGATATGTTTTGGCGTGCGGACGGGCCGGGCAAGCGTGATGGCGATGGAGCTCACCTCACCATCGGCGCGAAAGGCGTGAAAGGCAAAGGCGCGCGCGCCCTGTCCAAGCCCCGTCAGTTTCACACAAAGCTCATCTGCCAGCTGTTCAAGCCCGTTCTGGACGCCTTCGGTCGCGAGCAATGGCTCCGGGCAGGGCAGGCGGGTGATATGCGAGGGGGCTTCGGTCAGCGGCGTTAGCGGTTCGCGGCGAAGACCAAGCGCCTGATCGAGCCGTAGCAGGACTGCATCGCCTGCCGCGCGTGACTGGAAACGCCGTCCCAGCGCCTTGCGGTCGATCCCATAAAGCTGGCCGATCCGGCGAAGGCCAAACCGCTTCAGCAAGGTTTCGGCCTCCTCCGACAGGCGCAGCGCGCTGATGGGAAGCTCAGCAAGGCCTGCGGCTTCCTTGCCATCGGCAAGAATCTTTCCCGGCCAGTCGCGCGCGAGCGCGCTGGCCGCCCCCGGCGTGCTTGCAAGGCCGAGCCGGTGCGGAATGGCATTCTTCTCAAGTAGGCCAGCGACAGTCTCCATCATGGCTTCTTCGCCGCCATGAAGATGGTCGCAGCCCGTGGTCTCGATCATCAGCCCGTCATCACCGTCAATGGCAACGATAGGCGAGAGGCGCACCATCCAGTCGCCAATCCGCTCCAGCGCGGCACGGTCAGCGTCCCGGTCGATATCCTCATGCAAAAGGTCGGGGCAGCGGGCGCGCGCATCGGTAAAGCCAAGGCCTGCCGAGATGCCAAGCGCGCGCGCAGACGCATTGGCCGCCGCAACGCGCAGGCCATGGCCGCCATCCTCGACGAGGACGAAGGGTTTGCGGGCCGGTTCAGCCGGTTTTTCGCCGGGGCGGGTCCTGGCTGAGGCCGATGTCGGCTGGCGCCGCGCGCGGCGCGAGAGATAGCGTTTCATGGTCGAGCTCGATGTTGAACACGCGCCCCGCCATTTGCGGGGCTTGCCTGGACTTCTCCAGGACGGCCTGCCAGCGGCTGGCGCCCGGAGCGCGGGCATCGAAGGCATTGGGCCCCGATGGCCGCGAAGCGACCCGCCATCGGGCGGTCGCCGCGCTTGTCCCCTCTCGTCGCCAGGGCAATAGAAGGATAAGCGGAATGCCATGCCGGCTGGCGGCAAGCGTCAGGCGGCGTGATGAGGTAAAGTCCAGCGTCTCGATTTCAGCGATGACAAGCCCGACAGCGCCTGAGGAGATGGCTTCCTCGCTGGCCCAGAGGGCGTCGCTCGCCTTCCGGGTCTGCACAGACAGCAGGCCTGCCGGGCACTGGCTGATGCTGGAAAGTCCGGCATGGAGAAGGTCGCCATGTTCACGCGCAAGGCCGAACTGGCGGACCCAGAAGACCGCGCCTGCGGGTGGGCGCGCTGCAGCCAGCGCAAAGCCTGTCATGGCGGCCATGTCCCCATGGCGCGCTTCGCAGATCTCATGCACGCCCTCACGGCCAAGGTTGAGCGGAAAGCTCTGATCTGGNACCCGTCTTCATGGGGGATAGAGCTTGTGAATTTCGGGTCCGTGACGCACGTCTGAACGGCGAGGCGTTGCCAGCCTGCCGAAAACTATGGTCTCTTCCCTGAAAGGGAGGCGTCACATCAGATGGCGGACACACAAGAGAACATCAAAGACACGAATGTCTGGACGAACTGGTCAGGCAATCAGGTCGCGCAGCCAGCACAGGTGATAGAGCCTGCCGATGCAGAACAGCTGCAAGCCCTGCTGAAGACTGCGCCAGGTCCGGTCCGCGTGGTCGGCGCGGGACATTCCTTCACGCCGCTTGCCTGCACGGACGGGACACTTGTCCGGCTCAACCGGATGGGCCTTGTCCATTCGGCCGACAGAGTGAAGAAAACCGCCTGGGTCAATGCGGGCGCGCGTCTCAAGGATCTCTCGCCGGCGCTTGAAGCTCATGGCCTCGCTTTCAGGAATCTCGGTGACATCAACGCCCAGTCGCTCGCCGGGGCGACCTCCACGGCGACTCATGGCACGGGCGAGACATTGGCTTGCCTCTCTGCCGAAACACGGGCCTTCAGGCTGCTGACCGCTAGCGGCGAGCTCATCACTGTTTCGCGCGACGAAGACCGCGACGTGTTCGAGGCCTGCCGCGTGTCGCTCGGCGCGATCGGTATTCTCGTCGAAGCCGAAATCCAGCTGGTCGCGCCCTATAAACTTTACCGGCGCACCTGGGCCGAACCGCTTGGCGATATCCTGTCGGCGGCGAGGACGCGCTGGCAGTCGCTCAGGAATTACGAGTTCTTCTACGTCCCGTTTTCCGGCTACGGTATCTCCATTGCGCATGAAGAGACAGACGCGTCTGCCACGCCGCGCCTTGAAAGCGACGATGATGACGCTGTCCTCGGCCTCAAGCGCGCACGCGACTATGCCGGGGGCGATGCGCCCTCGCGCCGTGACTATCTCGCCGGCGCTTTTGCACGGTTTGAAGGCGAGGATGTCATCGGAAACAGCTGGCAGTTGCTGGCCAGCGATCGGAACGTCCCTTTCAACGAGATGGAATACCACCTGCCAGAAGAGACAGCGCTCGACGCGCTTGATGAGGTGATCACCTATATCGAGCGCGAGCGCCCTGACGTCTTCTTCCCCATTGAGGTACGCAAGACGGCAGGCGACGAGATCTGGCTGAGCCCGTTCAGCGGCGCTGGCCGCATCTCTGTCGCGGTGCATGCCTTCGCCGAAGATGAGTATGACTTCTTCTTCTCGCACATAGAGCCCATCTTCCGGCGCGCGGGCGGCCGGCCTCACTGGGGCAAGCTGCATAGCCTCCGCTATCAGGATCTGTGCGGCCTCTATCCCCATTTTGAGCGCTTCTGCGATGTCCGCCGCAGGATGGATCCAACAGGGCGGTTCATGACGTCTTATCTCCGAACCCTGTTCGAGCCGGAGGCGTGATGCCTCTCACCGCCGACTACTTCGCAAAGCTGCAGGCTGCGCTCTTTGAGGCGGGCATTGCCCAGCCGACGCTCATCATCGACCGCAAGCGGCTCGACGCGAATATCGAAACATTCAAAAGCCATCTGCCGCCCGGCATGGCCTATCGCATCGTCGCAAAGTCGCTGCCCAGCCTGCCGCTGCTCGAATATATCCAGAAGAAGACCGGCACTGACCGGATGATGACCTTCAATCTCGACATGCTGCTTGAGATTGCCCGCGCCTTGCCGGAAGTGAAACAGCTGCTGGGCAAGCCGATGCCCGTCGCCGCGGCGCGCGCCTTTTACCGCGATGCGCCGCCGGATGCGAAGGTTCAATGGCTGATCGATACGCCCGAGCGCCTCGATCAGTATCTCGCGCTGGCAGCGGAGCTTTCCGTCCATTTCGACATCGTGTTCGAAATCGATGTCGGTCTTCATCGCGGCGGATTTCCAGCAGATGAGAGCTTGAACCACGCCTGGCAGAAGCTGGAAGCCTCCAACAGTGCAAGTTTTACCGGCCTGATGGGGTATGAGCCGCACATCGCCAAGATGCCGGAAAAGCACGGGCTGCGCGAGAAAGCCGGAGCCCATGCCCGCGAGATCTATGACGCCGCAAAGACGCTGACAGGATGCAATGACCGGGACGAGCGCGGCCTGACGCTCAACACGGCGGGCAGCCCGACTTACCGCCTCTACCCAGACACCAGCATGGCGAATGAGGTGTCTGCCGGCTCAGTTCTGGTCAAGCCGACGGACTTCGATACCGATCTGCTTGAAGACCACCTTCCGGCAAGCTTCATTGCCGCCCCCGCACTCAAGGTTCTGGACGGAACCAATGTCGCGGGTTTTGACTTCCTGGAGGGCCGCGAGCCGGAGATGCCAGAGGGGCACTCAAAGACGATCTACACATTTGGCGGCAACTGGATGGCGAGGCCTGTCTGGCCTGAAGGCATCATCGTCAATGAAAAGTATGGCCGATCAAGCAATCAGCAGATGCTGACAGCGCCGGGGGATGAAGCGCTCAGACCTGACGATTTCGTCTTTTTCCGGCCCACACAGTCAGAGGCAGTCTTCCTGCAATTTGGCGACATCGCTGTCTTTGAGGACGGAAAGATTGTGGAACGCTGGCCCGTCTTCAAAGCCTCGGCTTGAGCCTATGAGTTTTTAGACGCCTTCCTGCTCACGGCCCGGGCAATAAGGGCGTGTGAAACAGCATTTCCGCTTTCCCGTTCGCGAAACCTCAACATGTGGTCTAGAGAAGGGAGGCGATACAGTAAGGCAGTTCTCCATGGCTATTCTCGCCAGCATCTATCACCTCACCCATTACAAGTATGACCGGCCGGTCACGCTGGGGCCGCAAATCATCCGCCTGCGGCCTGCGCCGCAGTCGCGCACCCGGATCGTGTCACACAGCCTGAAAGTCTCGCCTTCCAAGCATTTCGTGAACCACCAGCAGGACCCTTACGGCAACTGGCTGGCGCGGTTTGTCTTTCCGGAGCCGGTGCGTGAACTGAAAGTCGAAGTCGACCTTGTCGCCGACATGACGGTGTACAATCCGTTCGACTTCTTCGTTGAGGAGCGGGCCGAGACCTGGCCGTTCGAATATTCCGAGGAGTACGCGCCAGACCTTGAAATCTACAGGCGGCCGGACCGGCTGACACCGCTGCTGAAAGCCTTCCTCGATACCATTCCGGAAGACCCGATGAACACGGTCGACTTTCTTGTCGACGTGAACCGGCGGGTAGAGAATGTTGTCGATTATATCGTCCGGCTTGAGCCTGGTGTGCAGACGCCGGAAGCGACCCTTCGCAAGGGCTCTGGCTCCTGCCGGGATTCCTCATGGCTGCTGGTGCAGGTGCTGCGCCGGCTCGGCTTTGCCGCGCGTTTCGTTTCTGGCTATCTCATCCAGCTGAAGCCTGACCTTGTCGCGCTCGACGGGCCAGCCGGGACCGATCACGACTTTACCGACCTGCATGCCTGGGTTGAAGCCTATATACCGGGCGCTGGCTGGGTCGGCCTTGACCCGACTTCCGGCCTCCTCACGGGCGAAAGCCATATTCCGCTGGCCGCTACGCCGCATTATCAGAACGCCGCGCCAATCTCTGGCGGTTTCAGCGGCGACCCTGAGACCGAGACCACCTTCGACTTCGACATGAAGATCAACCGTGTGGCCGAACATCCGCGCATCACCAAACCCTTCTCCGATGAGAGCTGGTCGGACCTCGATGCGCTCGGCAAAAAGGTCGATGCTGTCCTAAAGGAAGAAGATGTACGCCTCACCATGGGCGGTGAGCCGACCTTCGTCTCCATCGATGATTTTGAAAGCGCAGAGTGGAATACCGCCGCCGTGGGCCCGACCAAGCGCGCCCTCGCGGACCAGCTGATCCGCAGGCTGCGCGACCGTTTCGCGCCCGGCGGCATGCTGCATTACGGGCAGGGCAAATGGTATCCGGGCGAAAGCCTGCCGCGCTGGACCTTCTCTCTCTACTGGCGCGGCGACCGCAAGCCGGTCTGGCGCGACGCTGATCTCATCGCCAATGAAGGCGAAGACACCGGCGCGACGGCTGAAGACGCCCGCAAGATGACCGAAGCGATGGCGGCCGAACTCGGCCTGCCAGATGAAGTGGTGCAGCCTGCCTATGAAGACCCGGCAGAGTGGATCCTTCGCGAAGGGCGCCTGCCAGACAATGTCACGCCCGAAAACTCCAAGCTGAAAGACCCTGAAGAGCGCCAGCGTATCGCGAAGGTGTTTGAGCGCGGCCTGACAGAGCCGGTCGCTTTCGTCCTGCCGGTTCAGCGCTGGCAGGCAAAGGCGGCGACATCGCGCTGGCGCACCGAGAAATGGTCATTCCGTCGCGGCAAGCTTTTCCTCGTGCCGGGCGACAGCGCAGCAGGTTACCGCCTGCCACTGGAGTCGCTTCCTCATCTTGCCCCATCCGTCTATCCCTACATGCACGCCGCCGATCCGGCAGAGCCGCGCGGGCCGCTGCCGGACTATTCGATCGATGAGGCGGTCGAGCAGCGCAACGTGCCCGCCGATGCGCGCCAGAATGTGTCCAGCCGCACCGAAGCGGCGAAGGGGCAGGATGTCCGTCAGCAACAGATGACCCCGCAGGAGGGCGCGAGCGTGCGCACCGCCCTTAGCGTTGAAGCGCGCGATGGCCATCTTTGCGCCTTCATCCCGCCGACCGAAGCGCTTGAGGATTATCTTGAGCTGGTCGCCACGGCTGAAAAGGCGGCAAAGGCGGTCGGCAAGCCTGTCCATATCGAAGGCTACGCCCCGCCATCCGATGAGCGCCTCAACGTCATCCGCGTCGCGCCTGATCCGGGCGTCATCGAAGTAAACATTCACCCGGCCCACAATTGGGAAGAGTGCGTCGCAACGACTGAAGCGATCTATGAAGAGGCGCGCCAGACGCGTCTTGGCACCGACAAGTTCATGATCGATGGCCGCCATACGGGTACGGGCGGCGGCAACCATGTCGTCGTCGGCGGCGCGAATGTGAATGACAGCCCGTTCCTTCGCCGGCCGGACCTCCTCAAGAGCCTCATCCTTCACTGGCAGAGGCATCCGAGCCTTTCCTATCTCTTCTCCGGCCTGTTCGTTGGCCCGACCAGTCAGGCACCGCGCATAGATGAGGCGCGCAATGACACGCTCTATGAGCTCGAGATTGCGCTCTCGCAGATACCCGCGCCGGGTCAGGGCAGCGTGCCGCCATGGCTCGTCGACCGGCTGCTGCGCAACGCGCTGATTGATGTGACAGGTAATACGCACCGCACCGAAATCTGTATCGCGACAGGGCGTCTGGGCCTCGTTGAGTTTCGGGCGTTCGAAATGCCGCCAAATGCGCGCATGAGCCTTGCCCAGCAATTGCTGATCCGCGCCCTGATTGCGCGCTTCTGGCAGAACCCGGTTGAAGGCACGCCTGTGCGTTGGGGCACGCGCCTGCATGACCGGTTCATGCTGCCAGAATTTGTCTGGCAGGACTTCATGGAAGTTCTTGCCGACCTCAAGGCGCATGGCTTCGATCTCAAATCAGAATGGTACGAGGCGCAGTTCGAATTCCGCTTCCCGTTCTGCGGTGAGGTCACCTACGAAGGCACCACGCTTGAGCTTCGTCAGGCGATTGAGCCTTGGCATGTCCTCGGCGAAACGGGGGCGATCGGCGGCACTGTTCGGTATACGGACAGTTCGGCTNNGTCGCTTCATCCAACCTTGCCGGTGAATACGCCGCTCACCTTCGATATCTTCGATACCTGGAGCGGGCATGCGGTTGGCGGCTGCGTCTATCATGTCGCCCATCCGGGTGGCCGCAATTATGAGACCTTCCCCGTCAATTCGAACGAGGCAGAGGCCCGCAGGCTCGCCCGGTTTGAGCCGCAGGGCCATAAGCCCGGCAGCTATATGCCAGAGGCCGAAAGGGTGCATCCGGAGTTTCCGCTGACCCTTGACCTGCGCAGGCCGCAGGGCGTGTAGACCATGCCCCGGCTTCGGAAGGCAGCAGAAGAAACACTCTTCCGTCTGCTGGCGCATTACAAGCCTGTGCCCGGAGTCCCGGATGAGCTGCTGGACAGTGAGGGCCGCATCCGGCCTGTCTGGCAGAGCTTCATCTCGCACCTGTCAGAGTGCGACCCGCATACGCTGAGGCAGATGTTCTCGCGCGGCGATGCCTACCTGCGCAATTCTGGCGTCTTCTTACGTCAGTATACCGAGGATAGGACAACCGAGCGTCCCTGGCCGCTCAGCCATATGCCCGTTCTGATTGACGCGAAGGAATGGGAGCAGATTGCAAGCTCACTGAAGCAACGTGCTGATCTGCTAGAGGAGGTGGTGGCTGACCTTTACGGCCCGAACCAGCTCATCGCGGATGGGGCCTTGCCGGGCCAGCTCATCGCGCAGAGTTCGGAATGGATCCGTCCACTGGTCGGCGTGAAGCCGCGCGGCGGTCATCATCTCAACTTCGTCGCTTTCGAGATCAGCCGCGGGCCCGATGGGACGTGGTGGGTGCTGAATGACAGGACACAGGCCCCGTCGGGCGCAGGCTATGCGCTGGAGACCCGTGTTGCGACGTCGCGTATCTTTGCCGAGCATTATGCTGACGCCAAGGTTCATCGCCTGTCAGGCTTCTTCTCTGAGTTTCGCACTGCGTTGCTCAACATGCGCACCTCGCAGGATGCCCATGTCGCCATCCTGACGCCAGGTCCGTTCAGCGAGACCTATTTCGAGCAATCCTATATCGCCCGTTATCTCGGCCTGCTCCTCGTCGAAGGCGAAGACCTGACCATCCAGCAGGGAAAGGTCTTTGTGCGGACGGTATCAGGATTGCAGCCAGTCGACGTTCTCTGGCGCAGGCTGGATACGCTTTACGCTGATCCGCTGGAGCTTGATGAGGCTTCGCAGATTGGCACGGCAGGCTTGGTTGGCGCCGTGCGCCGGGGCAATGTCTCGGTCGTGAATGCGCTTGGCGCAGGCATACTTGAATCGCGCGCCTTGCTGGCTTTCCTGCCGCGCATTTCCAGACGGCTCGCAGGCAAGCCGCTCGAAATGCCGAACATCGCAACCTGGTGGTGCGGGCAGCCTGCTGAGCGCGATCATGTCGTCTCGCGGCTGGAAAACATGCTGATCGCCCCCGCGCTTTCGACGCGCCAGATGTTCGACCCCGACGAGTCTGCCATTATGGGCAGCCAGCTTCGCAAGCAGGGCGTCGATTTTGCCAAACGACTGATCGATACCGAAGGCGAGCTTCTGGTCGGTCAGGAGACCGTATCTTTCTCGACTTCGCCGGCTTGGGTAGACGGAGCACTCGTGCCACGTCCTATGAGCCTGCGCGTCTTCATGGTCCGCACGGCTGACGGCTGGTGCGTCATGCCGGGCGGCTTCGCGCGCATCGGGACAGAGATCAACACGAACGTCTTCAGCATGCAGGCTGGCAGCTCGGTCGCTGATGTCTGGATCGTCAGCGACAAGCCGGTCGATACGGTCACACGGCTTGCCAGCGGGCAGGCGAGGGCGCCGCGCGCAAAACAAGGCGCGCTGCCTAGCAAGGCCGCTGAGAATCTTTACTGGCTCGCCCGATACATGGAACGCGCCGAGGGCTTCACCCGCCTAAACCGCGCGCGCCATGAACGGCTTGCCGAAGCCACCTCGCCGCAAGCGCCGCTTCTCCTGCATCTGACGCGCTACGGATCCTTCATCGGCTTGGACACCCAGTCCTCCATTCCGCCTGCGCTGGAAGGCACGATCCGTTCGGCCCTGCGCGCGGCTGAAGGCGTGCGCGACAGGCTCTCGCCCGATGGCTGGGCTGCCATGAACCAGCTCAGTGACCGGCTGGATGATGCCCTGTCGCGCAATGTCGCGCCGGGCGATGGCGCAGCGCGCGAGATGGGTGTCCTCCTGCGCCAATCGAGTGCCTTCACCGGCCTCCTGCAAGACAATATGTACCGCTTCACCGAATGGCGCTTCCTCAGCCTCGGCCGCTCTATCGAGCGCCTGATGGCACTTTCCTCGGCGCTCGCCAGCTTCCTCGCCGAAGATGCCCCGATCGGTAGTCTCGACCTCGCACTGGAATATGCAGACAGCTCCATCTCGCATCGTCGCAGATACGGGTTTCAGGCGAGCACGCCATCGGTCGCCGAACTTACTGCGCTCGATGAGCTCAATCCGCGTTCTCTCATCTTTCACGTGATCGAGCTTGAGACCCATATGCGCCCGCTGGCAGACCTGATGAAGTCGTCCGGAAGCGAGGAATTGCTGGCCGATTGCACAGCACTGCGTGAGACGTTCGAAGCGCTCGCGCCGGAGGATATCGACCCGGATTATCTCGTCGGTTTCCGCAACAAGGTGGCGGCGATATCCGACAATTTAACCCGCATATTCATGAGCTGAAGGCGCACCCCCATGCTCTATGATCTTAAACTCAGCATTTCCTACCGCTATGGCGGCATGGTGCTCACGGGCCGCCACCTTCTCCACCTCTGGCCACTGGAGCTGCCGGGTGTGCAATCGGTCTCCGGCCAGGTCCTGACCGTAACGCCTGAACCAGCCGAGCGCAGCGGTTTCCGGGATTTCTTCGGCAACTGGACGAGCGAGGTCGTCTTCGCAGAGGCCCATCAACGTTTTGAGGCGAGCCTTACCGCCCGCGTCGAACGCCATAAACAGCCTGCGCCGCAGGCAGTCTCTGCAAACCTCGAAACGATGCCTGACATTCTGAGCAGCATTAAAAGCCTCTCTGCCGACTCACCGCTTCACTTTCTCGGCACAACGCCGCGCGTTCGGCCCAATCTCGTCCTGCAGGACTACGTCCGCGACCTTGTCCCGCTCGATGCCTCCACGCGCCATGTTGTGCACAGGCTGGGCGAGCGCCTGCATGAAGAGATGACGTTCGATCCGTCTGCGACCTCTGTCGATACGCGCCACGAAGACGCGTTCGCCGCGCGCAAGGGCGTCTGCCAGGATTTCAGCCACATCATGATCGCGGCCCTGCGCAGTATTGGCATACCTGCAGGCTATGTCAGCGGTTGCCTCCGCACGGAACCGCCGCCCGGAAAGCCCCGCCTTGAAGGGGCGGACGCCATGCATGCCTGGGTGCGGGCCTGGTGCGGGCCAGATCTTGGCTGGATCGAGTACGACCCCACCAATGCCTGCGAGGTTACGACCAACCATATCGTGATCGCCTATGGCCGCGACTATTCGGATGTGTCGCCCGTGAAAGGCGTGCTGAAGTCAGCCTCGGGGCAGGCAGGCTCGCAGGCTGTCGATGTGGTGCCGCTCGAAGAAGAAATGCCGGGCTAGATTCATGGTTAAGCGGACCAATGAAATGGCGCCTTTGCATTTGCGGAAGGTTTAAGCCCCGGCACGCTAATTTCGGCGGTGAATAGCTGTCTGGGAGGTTCGCCTCGTGAAAATGTCTCCATTCGTCTCGCTCGTTCTGTCGCTCGTGTTTGGCGGCGCTGCCGTACTTGGCGCGCGTCTCTGGCTTGGCGGCGACAAGGATCCCGCACCGGCCGAAATGACTGAGGTGCAGCCTGTCGTCATCGAGACCCGCGACGTGCTCGTCGCTGTCCGGGACATCCCGCGCGGCGTGACGCTTGATCCGGCCTGGTTCGAGACAGAGGCAATACCTGTTACCGACGTCCCCCGCGGCGCTTTCGAAACGCGCGGCGACCTTGAAGAGACCGGACTTGAGCGCCCGACCCTGATCGAGATCGGCAGCGGCGAAATCCTGTCGGAAAAGATGCTGCTCGCGGTCGGCATGCGCGCCTCACTCTCATCGAAGATCCGCCCCGGTATGCGCGCCTATACGATCCAGATGAATGACGTTGCCGGTGTGGCCGGCTTCGTCCTGCCGGGCGACATGGTAGATATCATCTTCATGGCCAATGACGGCGCGGCCCTCGTTGATGACCAGCCCGTGCGCGCGGGCGGTGCGAGCGCAGAAGTGCTGCTGCAGAATGTCGAAGTCATGGCGCTGGACCTCAATGATGATGTCGCCGGAAATGACCCGTCGCCATTCCGCACCGCAACGCTCGCCGTTACGCTTGAACAGGCCCAGACGCTCTCTGTCGCAGGCAAGTCCGGTACGCTTTCGCTGGCGCTTCGCGGCAGTGCAGACGACGCCTATGAGATGGCTGAAGCCGTGCGCCTGCGCTCACCAGCGCCCGCGCCGCGCCAGGTCGCAGCAGCGCCGCAGCCAGCTGCACCGCGTCCACCATCGGGCACGCAGGTCGCCATCATTCTGGGCGATCAGGAATCCATGGTCCGGGTCCCATCCAGCCAGTAATCCGGCGGTAAGCTCCCACCCGTACAGCCTATCTTGCGCAAGATCCGGCTTTCGCGTTTCATATGAAGCGCGGAAAGCCGGATATGCGCATGAGCCTGACACTCATCATCGTTCTCTGCCTTGGCGGCGTCCTTCTTGTTGCCGTCGTCAATGCGGTGTGGGCGGCGGAGGGACGTACGCCCAAGCCAGTCTCTGGTAACATGACTGAGGCGGTCAAACCCGCCGCGAAAAATGAGGTTGCAACGCTTGCCCGTATTCCGGCCATGCCTGTTAGCGAACCTGTGCTGACCCATCCGTCCACACCCTTGCCTGTACAGGTTTCAGATGCGCTGGAGGCAGGGGGCGCGCCAATTGCGGCTTCGGTTCAGGTCACGGCCTCTGCCTCGGGGGCAGGGCGGATCACCTATGTTCAGTATACCGAAATCATGGTCGTGCAACGCCGGGGCTGAACGTCCAGGCTAAGGTGCAAGCGAGCTACGATGTCGCCGCCATCACTTCCATCATGCGGACCACGGCAGGCAGCATGAGCACCGTCAGAAGCGACGGAAATACGAACAGGATCAGCGGCACGACCAGCTTTGCCGGAAGCGCGAGCGCCTTTTCCTCTGCATAGAGCATCCGCTTTTCGCGCATGTCGGTCGCAAAGACGCGCAGGGTCTCACCCACACTAGTGCCGAGCTCTTCAGACTGGCGCAGCATGGTCGCGAGCGCCCGCGCTTCATCGAGACCGAGGCGGTCTGCGAAATTCTTCCAGGCCTCGGTACGGGCCCGGCCAGCACGCGTCTCGAGGTTCATGATCTTCAAATGATCGGCAAGGTTCGGATAGCGTTGCGCCAATTCTTCGGAGACACGCTGAACCGCGCCGTCGAGGCTGAGGCCAGCCTCAACGCAGGCAACCATCAGGTCCATCATGTCCGGAAAGCCTTCGCGGTACTGGTCCTGCAGGCGCGAGAGCTTTTTATCCAGCATGAAGGAAGGCGCGACGAAGCTGATGACCGCAAGCCCGCCTGAGGCAAGCATCAGCCCATTTCCCGGCAGCATGTCTCCATAGAGCGGCCAGGTCGCGAGTAGCAGCAATTGCGGCACGATCAGCGCGATGAACCGGATACCGATAAAGAGGTAAGGCGCAGCCTTTGAATAGTATCCCGCCCTGAACAGGCGCGCGCGCAGCTTGCTCAGTGCTTCAGAGTTTGGGTCTGAGAAACGTCGCCCGATCTTCTCGATTAGCTGGTCGCGCTTCTGGCTTGCGGACTGGGACTGTGCACGAACCCGGCGCGCTGCATCGCTTTCCAGCCTTTGCGCCATCTTCTTCTTGGCTTTCAGGCCGCGGATCAGTTTGACCGCCAGAACGGCGAGCGCAGACAGCGTCACAATCGCAAGGATGGCGACGAGCGCGAAGTTTGAGTTCTGGAGCAGGCTGATCGGCATCATTCCATCAGACCTTGAAGCTGATCATCTTGCGCATGACGAGGTTGCCGATCGCCATCCAGACGAGGCAGCCGCCCAAACCGTACTGGACGATCTTTTCATTGATGACGCTGCCATAGAAGTGCGGGGTCAGCATGTGCATCGCGCCCATCACAATGAAGGGCGCAGACGTCAGGATCAGCGCCGATGCGCGGCCTTCGGATGAGGCCGCCTTGATCTTGAGGCGCATTTTCTGGCGTGCACGGACGGTCGACGCGTTGACCTTGAGCAGGCTGGCGAGATTGCCCCCAGTGCGTGCCTGCAGGCGTACGGTGGCCGCGAACAGTTCAACGTCGGGCTGTTGTGTGCGCTCAGCGAGCTTCTTCACCGCTTCTTCGAGGCTGGAGCCATAGGCGATTTCATCCGCTGCCATGCCGAACTCGGACCCGATCGGATCCGGCATTTCGCGCCCGACCAGTGACACCGCCGTCGGCACCGGGTGACCGGCTTCCAGGCTGCGGACGATGATTTCAAGCGCGTCTGGCAATTGTTCGCCCAACTGGCGATCACGCGCGGCGGCTTTCATCTTGAGGAAAAAGATTGGGAGAACCGTCGATGCCAGAACGCCGGCTACCGGCGTCAGCATCAAATTTGCGGTGAAATAGAAGGTCGCAGCTGCAGCGACGACGCCGACAGCCAGCGCAATCAACGACCATGTAACCGGATCATAGGGCAGCCCAGAGCGGGTCACGAGATCGTTGAACCAGCGAAGCGACAGGCGGCCATTGCCGTCCTTGTCCTGTCCGCGCTGGCGACGAAGCTCAATGATGAGGTCAGCAACGCTGGCTTGCTTTTCCTGCACACGCAGGCGCCGGTTCAGCCGCGTTTTCTCAACCGCGCCCTGTCCAAAACCAAGGACCGACTGGGCGGCGAGAAAGGCTGAAGCGAAGGCCAGCACATAGATGACGACCGAAGTCTCCATCTATTTCCCCGGCACTTCGAGAAGCGGCTTCGACGGATCGAAATACTCCATCGGCAGCTGAACACCGCGTCGTTGCATTTCATCGAGGCATTTGGGGCGAAGGCCCGTGGCGCGGAATTCGCCGATGACCGTGCCGTCTTCGCCCGTGCGAAGGCGGTTGAACAGGAAGATGTCCTGCATCTGGATGATGTCGCCTTCCATGCCCGTCACTTCTGTCACATGGGTAATGCGGCGAGAGCCGTCAGACAGGCGCTGGGCCTGGATGATGATGCCGATCGCCGAGGCAATCTGCCCACGGACGGCTTCCGATGAGATGCGCAGGCCACCCATTGCCACCATCTGCTCAAGGCGGCTGATCGCCTCGCGTGGATTGTTGGCGTGGATCGTCGCCATGGAGCCTTCATGGCCCGTATTCATGGCCTGCAGCATGTCGAAGGCCTCTTCAGAACGCACCTCACCAAGGATCACCCGGTCAGGGCGCATACGAAGGGCGTTCTTCATCAGTTCGCGCTGCCGGATCTCACCTTTGCCCTCAAGGTTGGGCGGGCGCGTTTCCATACGGGCCACATGCGGTTGCTGCAGTTGCAGTTCTGCCGCGTCCTCAATCGTGATGAGGCGTTCCTTATGGCTGATCGCTTTGGAAAGTGCGTTGAGCAGCGTGGTCTTACCGGAACCCGTACCGCCCGAAATGATGCAGGTCACACGGCATTTCACGGCATTGAACAGAAACTCGGCGACCTCTTTCGGCATCGCGCCAAAACCGATCAGCTTTTCAAGCGTCAGCGGCTTCTTGGAGAACTTCCGTATAGATACAAGCGGACCATCAATCGCGACAGGCTCGACCGCAGCGTTGACGCGCGAGCCGTCGAGAAGACGCGCATCGACCAGAGGCTGGCTTTCATCGACGCGGCGGCCCACTGCGGAGACGATCCGTGAGACAATCCGGCGAAGGTGGGCATTGTCGCGGAACTTGGCCTCTGAAAGCTCAAGCTCCCCGCGGCGCTCTACATAAACCTGCTTGGCGCCGTTGATCAGAATATCCGAAATCGTCGGGTCAGCGAGAAGCGGCTCCAGCGGGCCGAGGCCGGTCATCTCATGGTAGACGGAATCCGCGAAATCCAGCACTTCTGCCTGATTCATCGGGATGCGCTCATCGCGCACGATCTCGGAAACCAGCCGGCCGACCTGCTTCTTCATTTCCGCTTCGTCAAGCTTGTCGAGAACCGACAGATCGAGCTCATCGATCAGCTTGTTATGGACCCGAAGCTTGGCTTCGAGCAGGTCGAACGAAGCAGAGCCTGAACTCTCTTCCGGCTCATCATCGGCCTCGTCAGCATCGTCAGCCGCAAAGAGCGGACCCTCATCCTTCGCCGTTTCATCTGCACTCGCGCCCGGCGCTGCAGTTTCATGCTCGAGCTTTTCGGCGGCGGAGGTGTTATTGCGTGAGAGAGCTTTCTTTCTGCTCGGGGGTGACTGGACAATTGAGGCACTGCCTTCTTCGAGAAGGTCGATCAGGCGGCTGATATCCTTGGCGAGGCGATTGCCCGGCTTTGCTTCGCTGACGGCCTGACCGAAGTTCACGGCGGCGAGCGCTGCTTCCCATTCCGATGAGATGGTCGCAAAGACGGGGCGGCCGATGGCTTCCTCGGCCTGCGACACGGTAACGGTGCCGCCAAACAGCTTCTTGGACATCCGGTTCAGCACGATGCGCGGCTGGACGATGCCTTCGGACGCGTCTTCGAGGTCCTCTGCGCGGTTGCGCGCGGCATGAAGCGCCGGGACGGTCAGCTCGCTCATCACTATGTTTTCGTCCGCACCCGTCACGACAGACGCCATCCACGGCGAGGGCCAGCGCGGCAGGTCAACGATCACATGATCATAGAGGCTGCAGGCAACTTCCAGCATCTTGAGGATTGCTTCCGGCTTGATCGCATTCCAAAGCCGGTGTGAGCGCGGCGCTGCAAGCAGGTCAATGCCGTTCTTGTGGTGCGTGATGAAAGCCTGAAGCAGCGCCTCATCAATCCGGTCCGCAGATTGCGTCAGCGCGCTCTGATTGAGGTTCGCCGGACAATTCAGATAGGACGCACACGCCCCATCGAAGAAGTCGAGATCGATCAGGCAGACCTTGCTGCGTGTCTCGCGCTGGCTGAGCTGATAGGCGATCTCTACTGCCAGCAGCGTCGCGCCGGCACCGCCTACCGACGGTGTTACCGTCCAGCATTTGCCCGAGCTATCAGCTGTCGAACTGTCCTGCTTGCAGACCAGCTCCAGCGCCTCGATCAGTGAACCAGCCGCAATCGGCGGTGGCAGCATGTCCCAGCGCTGCAGCGAAATCAGCCGCTTTACCGCAAGGATCGGGATATTCTCACCAATTACAATGCCAGGCAGGCTCGGCGCGGTCTCAGAGACGCGGATCAGCAGTTCGACAAGGTCGAACGTGCCGGCATTCTCCAGCACGAGTACGCCGCCGCGCTCAGCTTGGGCCGCTTCAAGTGCGGCGTCCGGGCTTGCATGGCTGGTAACCGTGACTGTCGGCAGGTTCGCGGTAGCCGCCACCAATGCCTCGTGCCCACCGGGCGCGAAGACGTGAAGGCGCACTTGCCCCGTCACCTGAAGCGGTGTGGCGCTCATGCCTACTCGCCTCCCATTCCCGGCACATAGCCAAGATCAGGGCGTGAGGACTGGGCGACAGGCTGCGCTGCTGCAGGTGAGGGCGCGCGAAGCGTGCCCGTGCCTGCGGACGCGACGCTGGGGCCATCATCATAGCTGAGCTCACCCAGCAGCAGGCGTTCGGCTTCCGATGGCATCGGATTGTTCGTCAGCGGATCAGGAATACGCGTGCCAGCTGGCGTCGGCATGACAATTCGTGGGGTAATGATGATGATCAGTTCTGTCTCATTCTCGCGGAAACGGTTCGAGCGGAATAGCGCGCCAAGCACGGGCACATCGCCTAGCCACGGCGTCTGAACAGAGGTCGTGTCCACCGTATTCTGGATGAGGCCAGCAATCGCAAAGCTTTCGCCATCGGCAAGCTCGATGATCGTATTGGCACGGCGCACACTCAGCGCCGGGATCTCGACGCTCGCAAGACGCACGGAATTGCGCGGATCGAGCTGGCTCACTTCCGGGCTGACTTCGAGGCTCATCTTGTTGTTCGACAGGATGCGCGGCGTGAATTCGAGGCTCACACCGAACTCGCGAAACTGGATGCTGATCGTGTCTTCATCGGCAGCGACTGGCACAGGGAATTCGCCACCAGCAAGGAAGCTCGCCGTCTCACCAGAGCGGGCGACAAGGTTCGGTTCGGCCAGGGTGCGGATAACGCCGCGCTCTTCCAGCGCCTCAAGGAAGAAGTCGATGTTCACCCCACCAGAGGCACCAAGCAGGCTGAGGATGGATTTGGGTGCGCCGCCGGACAGAAGCTCAGAGCCTGTCGCGAACAGGAAATCGCCCGCGCGGCTGACTTCACCGCCAATGCCAAGCTCTTTCACATCTTCACGCGACGCTTCGACGAAGCGCACTTCCAGCATCACCTGCTGCGGGCTGTTCACGTCGAGCGCATCGATCACCGCGTCCGGCGCATAGCTTGCCGCGATCTGCATGATCTCGGCGGCTGTCTCATCGTCTGGCACTTCGCCCCGAACGTGAAGGCGCTGCGCCACGGTGCGAAGATCGAGATCGATGTCAGGGAACAGGGCCGCAATGTCGCTCTGGATGGCGCCCAGATCATGTTCGACGCGCACATCGATAATCTCAATCAGATCGCCATCATCATCATAGACGAGGATGTTGGTCGAGCCGATCGTGCGTCCACGGACATAGAGCCGGTTGTCGGATGTCGGCGCCGCGTCAGCAATCTCCGGCTGGGAGATGGCGATACGCGCGAACGGGCGGCCAACGGCGATAGGTGTGGACCGGTTCACCACCACAGTCAGGTCGGTCTGCGACGGACCAGTGGGCGAGGTGGAGGCGTGATAGACGGCGCTGCCAGTCTGGCGGGGGGTGGGCTCGGCCATGGCGCCAGCGGAAAACCCGCAAAACAGGACGGCAAACGAAAACGACTGCAAGATGGAGGACGTCATTCTGACCCTCTTTGCTGCTTACTGGTGCCCGCATTTTGCAGGCGTTCAGTAAGCAGCCCTAAGAGAGAGACTTGAAGTCCGGCTGAAACACGCGCGGCAAACTTGAAACAAATTTGCCGCTTCCTGATCAGCCTGTGTCAGGATTTCGTCCGCGTTTCATCATATCAGGCAGGCTTTGCAGGGCCGACCCAGACTTGCTGGGCATTCACGAATTCGAGGATGCCGTGCGGCCCGAGTTCACGGCCAAGCCCGGACGCCTTCGTGCCGCCGCTTGGCAGGCGAGGGTCTGTCTTCACGATGCCGTTGACGCTGACCTGACCGGTGTCGAGCGAGCTCGCCATCGCTTCGCCGCGGCTCGTCTCGGTCCAGATACTCGCCGCGAGGCCATAGCGCGTGTCATTGGCCAGCTCGACGGCATGGTCTGCATCCCGCGCCTTTACCAGCACACCGACCGGTCCGAACGTCTCCTCATTGAAAGCGCACATGTCGGGCGTGACATTGGACAGCAGCGTGACCGGATAGAAATAGCCATCGCCGCTGGGCAGTTTGCCGCCAAGCACACAGTCCGCGCCCTGTTTGATCGTTTCCTGAACTTGCCGGTGCAGCTCATCGCGAAGGTCCGGGCGCGCGATCGGGCCCACATCAGTATCGGCCTCTCGCGGATCGCCCAGCTTCAGCGCCGCCAGCTTCTCCTTCATCAGCGCTTCGACTTTGTCATAGACGTTTTCCTCAACGATAATCCGCTTGGCCGCGATGCAGGACTGGCCTGCATTGATGATGCGCGACAGCGTCAGCACGTCCGTCGCCTTGTCGAGATCAGCATCCGCCAGCACGATGGATGGATCAGACCCGCCAAGCTCCAGAACGGCAGGCTTGATCGACGACCCGGCGATCCCGGCAACGGCAGACCCGCCGCGCGAAGACCCGGTGAATGAGACGCCGCGCACCCTGTCATCGCGGATCACCGCCTCGACGCTTGGCGTCTCCAGATAGAGGGCCTGAAACAGTCCCTCAGGCGCGCCCGCCTCGCGGAAGCAGGTCTCAATGGCTTCGGCGCATCCCGGCACATGTGGATCATGCTTCATCAGGCAGGAATTGCCCGCCATCAGGGCAGGGGCCGCAAACCGGAAGGCGAGCCAGAAAGGCGCATTCCACGGCAGGATGCCAAGAATGGGGCCAATGGGCAGGTGCTGCACATAGGACAGGCTCGCATCGGACTCCAGAACCTGCCGGGAGAGGTAGCCCTCAGCATGGTCGGCATAATGCTCTGCGCACCAGGCTGACTTCTCGACTTCGCCGCGTCCTTCCTTGATCGGCTTGCCCATCTCTTCGGTCATAATGGGAGCAAGCGTCTCGACATGCTTGCGCATATGGGCCGCGACGGCTTTGAGCAGTTTGGCGCGTTCTGCGTAGGATTTGGTCTTCCACTCATGGAAGGCAGCCAGCGACGCCTCGATCTTTGCGTTGACGTTTGCCTCGCTGTCGAGCGCAACTTCACGAACGGTCTCGCCGGTCGCCGGATTGACGGCTTTCAGCATGGATTTCTCCTGATATCAGATGTGTGGCAGGCGCTAGCTCGCAGGCTGCGCCTGCTTGCCATTGGCTTTCTTTGGGGCCTGCGCCGACGGCGTTCCGGTCCCGGTCTTCAGGGTGAACTCTTCGGGCAGGGAGAAGAAACTCTCGCAGCCATCTTCAGTCACATAGAAGGTATCGGAAATGCCGACCGTCTTGTCGCCGTCCACGCCCCAGACCCATGGGATGATATGGAAGGTCATGCCTTCCTTCAGGATCTGCGGATCGCCCTGCATGAGTGAGAGGATGTAGCCCTCATCCCAGCTCGGCGGGAAAGCAATGCCGATGGAATAGCCAGACCGCGTGATGAGAGAGCCGCCATGGGTGCCATCGGTGATGATGTCGCGTACGATCTTGTCTGCGTCCGAAACGGTGAGGCCCGGCTGCACATAGCGGCGGAGCTCTTTGAGTGCCTTCTGCATCTGCTCTTCAGCGCTGCGCATGGAGGGCGATAGCTTGTCCTGCATGACAACAGTGCGCATCATCGCCGTGTGGTAGCGTCTGTAGCAGCCGCCCACCTCAAGGAACACATGCTCGCCTTCCTGAACCGTGCGGCCTTCCCAGGTCGCGTGACCGATCATGGAGCGAGGCCCCGAGGTAACGTAGGGCATGACGGCGGGCGGCTCGCCGCCAGCTTCAAACATGGCAGCAGAGATGGCCGCGCCAATCTCGTTTTCGGTAACACCGGGCTTTGCGATGTCGATACCGGCCTGCATACCGGCTTCGGTGGCGCGGGCCGCGCGTTTCATGATCTCGATTTCGTGCTTGGATTTGCACATACGGCCTTCTTCGACGATGCCGAAACAATCGAGCAGGCGCCCGCCCGTATAGGCCGAATGGAAGCGGTCCTGCTGATAGGCAGGCAGGAAGTATGAGTTACGCTCATAGCCGACCGTCGAGTTGTAGAGCCCGGCCTCACGCAGGGCCTCGATCAGGCGCTGGATGGCATCACCATTATCCGCATAAGGCCGCGTTTTCTCGACCCATGTGCGGGCATGGACGTTAGACTCCTCCATGTTCCGCGTGACCATGAAACAGTCGCCGTCGAGCGGGACCACAAGGGCCTGAAAGAAGGAATACCCCGTCGTCTGATAGTCGGTGAGGTACATGATGTTCTCAGGGTCGGAGATGACCACCGCATCGAGGCGGCGACTTCTCATCCGGTCGCGCAGGTCTTCCAGCCGGCGGACATACTCTTCCGGCGGAAATGTCATATCATCGCGGTGCCTCATGCTGGCACCAGGACGGCTTGCATGGCCGCCTCCATGATATCGAGCCCTTCATTGAGATCCGCATCGTCAATGGTGAGCGGCGGGATGAGCTTGGCGACACGGCCTTCGCTGCCGCAGCCACCCAGAAGCAGCCCCTTGTTGAAACACTCAGCGACAACCTTCTTGGCAAAGGCGCCGTCTTTGGTGTCGAGGCCCTGCATCATGCCTTTGCCGCGCACTTCCATGCCCGGCCGCGCCATCTTTTTCAGGCGGCTTTCCATGATGTCGCCCTTGCGGCGGACATCAGCCATGAAGGCGTCATCCTTGAAATAGTCCATCGCGACCATGCCGGCGATGAAGGAGATGCCCTGTCCGCGGAACGTGCCCGTGTGCTCGCCGGGCGACCAGTGCTTGTCGAATTCCGGCTTGTTCAAATTCATGGCGAGCGGCGTGCCAAAGCCGCCAATCCCCTTGGCCAGAGTGATGATGTCCGGATCGAGGTCCATGCCGTCAAAGCTGAAATAGGAACCCGTGCGCCCACACCCGGCCTGAATATCATCCAGGATAAAGAGCGCGCCGCGATCCTTTGCGAACTTGCGGATGGCTTTCAGCCACTCGGCATCGGCGACATTGACGCCGCCTTCCGCCTGAATGGGCTCGACCAAAATGGCCGCTGGCGGTTCATAACCAGAGGATGGGTCCGCATAGGCTTCTTCCATGCCTTGCAGCGGATGACCGAACGGCAGGCGCTCGACATGGTTGGGCGGCACACCGGCTGCGTTGCGGAAATAGGCGTTCGCCGTCGCGGCAAGCGCGCCGAGCGTCATGCCATGAAAGCCATTGGTGAAAGCAATGACCTGCTTGCGGCCGGTAACGCGGCGCGCAAGTTTCAGTGCGGCTTCGACAGCGTTCGTGCCTGTGGGGCCGGTAAACTGCATCCGGTAGTCCCAGCCGCGCGGCTCAAGGATCGTCTCTGTGAAGGCTTTGATGAAATCGCGCTTGGTGGTCGTCATCATGTCGAGGCTGTGGGGAATACCATCGGCCTCGATGAACTTGATGATCGCCTCTTTCATGCGCGGATTATTGTGTCCGAAGTTCAGGACGCCTGCGCCACCAAAGAAGTCGATATAGGATTTGCCAGCCTCATCGGTCTGACGGGCATTGGAAGCGGACTTGAACACGGTGGGGTAAGTCCGTGCATAACCCCTTACATTCGATTCCCAGCGCTCAAACAGGTCCATGACGGTCTCTCCTCGGATTCGTCTTCAGGGTTAGTCGTTCAGATAAGTGGCTTGGTCGGGTAGGGGCGCGCCCGCGAGACGCGCATAGATGCGGGTCACAATCGGCAGCAGCCTGTCGTTGAAGTCGTATCGGGGGGAATGGCAGGGCTC
>LWDU01037601.1_pt1 | contig 41150 bp, 32 predicted proteins | sample 727161 | NCBI WGS metagenome assembly LWDU01 (sample SAMN04566230, study PRJNA314399) | hydrothermal vent metagenome | isolation source: deep sea hydrothermal plume seawater | place: Mexico: Gulf of California, Guaymas Basin | collected 2004-07-11
GGTGTTCCCGATGACTGCAAGCCAGACTGTGATCTGGACGGCATCCCGGACTTCATCGAGATTTTCTATGGCACCCAGCTCGACTGCAATGGGAACGCGGTGCCCGATGATTGCGATATCGCCAATGGGGCCAGCCTGGACTGCAATGCCAACGGGATCCCCGATGAGTGCGACATCGCCGCGGGAACCAGTCAGGACTGCAACGGGAACGGGGTGCCGGACTCCTGCGACCTCTTGACCATGGACTGCAACGAGAACGGGGTGGTGGACGCCTGTGATATTGCGGCCGGGACCAGCCAGGACCTGAACCAGGATGGCCATCCCGATGAGTGCAAGCCGGACTGCAACGGGAACGGGATTCCAGACTACTTGGACATCGCCTTTGGCGGCAGCTTTGATTGCGACGGCAACGGGATCCCGGACGAGTGCGAGACCGATTGCAATGGCAATGGCATTGTGGACGGCTGCGACATTCAGGCGGGGACTGAGGATGATTGCAATGGGAACGGTTTGCCGGACTCCTGCGAGCTGGCAGATGGCAGCGCGACGGACTGTGACCTGGACGGGGTTCTGGACGAGTGCCAGATGGCTGCGGGCACCGGACAGGATTGCAATGGCAACGGGGCTCTGGACGCTTGCGATATTGTCAAGGGCGTCAGTATCGATTGCGACCAGAACGGCATTCCTGATGAATGCGAGACGGACTGCAACAGCAATGGCATTGTGGATGCTTGCGATATTGCCTCGGGATTCAGCGCTGACTGCAATGGCAATGGGATTCCCGATGAGTGCGAGCTGGCTGATGGCAGCGAGTTCGACTGCAACCAGAACGGGACCCTGGACTCCTGCGACCTGGTGGCGGGGACCAGCCAGGACTGCAATGTGAACGGCATCCCGGACGAGTGCGAGGCGGATTGCAATGGCAATGGCCTTGATGACACCTGCGATCTGGTCAATGGCACCAGCTTGGACTGCAATGGAAACCTGGAGCCGGACGAGTGTGACATCGCGGCTGGAATTGAGCTCGATTGCAATCTCAATGGTGTGCCGGACTCCTGTGACTTTACTTCTGGGTTCAGCCTGGACTGCAATCTGAACGGCATCCCGGACGAGTGCGACATCAGCAGCGGGTTCAGCGCGGATTGCGATCTGGACACGGTGCCCGATGAATGCCAGATCGCGATCAATCCGAACCTGGACCTCAACGGGAACGGCATTCTGGATGCCTGCGAGTGCGTGGTGTCCTCCTACTGCACCAGCAGTCCGAATTCCGTGGGTCCCGGGGCCGTGATCTCCTACTCAGGCACAGCTTTTGTGGCCAACAACGACCTGACCCTGATCGCCAGCGCCTGTCCTCCCAGCGAGTTCGGGATCTTCTTCTATGGACCGGGCCAGGTCTCGAATCCGGTCGGCAACGGGATCCTGTGCGTCAGCCAGTTCTTCCGGCTGGCTCCGATCCTGACCAACCCCGCCGGGACCGTGGCCCTGACCATGGATCTCACCAGCCCTCCGGATCCCGCCGGGCAGATCGACGCGGGCGAGACCTGGAACTTCCAGTTCTGGTACCGCGACCCGAGCGCTGGAGGAGCGGGCTTCAACTTCACCGACGCCCTCAACATCACCTTCTGCCCCTAGGGGCAGACAGGGGAAAGCTTGCCAGCAGGCTGCGCGGGAACCGCTTCGGTTGCCGTGGGCCCGGCTGGCCTGGGCGCTCTTGTCATGCGGGCAGGGAACGGGGTCCCTACTGGGCCGCGTTCTCGTGCCACTCAAGGCCCGCGGCCGTCATGCGCACCAGGTCCGGGTCCCCGTCATTGTCCAGGTCGATCAGTCGTATTCCCAGGTCAGCGCTCAAGGCGGGCATGGGGTAGGAAGTGCCGAAGTTGAAACCGCCCAGGTTCTGGTGCCAGCCCTGCCAGTCGCCGTCGCCAGAGGTGATGAGGTCGATGTCGTTGTCGAGATCCAGATCGGCGGCTGCCAGGGAACTCAAGGGGTCCGCGCCAGCGAGCAATTCTTCCTCCGCCCAGGTTCCACCGAAGTGCACAAACCTGCGGATACCGGCCTGGGTGGTGTTGTGCCCGATAAAACTCTTGGTGGGGGACGGAAAACCCAGGTCGGCGAACTGCAGTCCGCGCCAGGTGCCACCGGGTTCGCTGAGGTCCTGGCTCCAAAAAAGGGAGCTGGCGTCGGAGGTGAACTCGGCCAAAAGGTCTGCGGCCATGGCGACTGAGTCTGTGTCCCCGTCTGCGCTCAGGTCGGCGCTGGTGATGGCTGTGTAGAGGGGATCGTCTGCAGTGGTCACATCCAAAGCCATGAAAGTGCCCGTCCCATCGTTCTGGTGCAGCACCAGGGAGACCGCGGCGTCCACGGCGGTCAGGATGTCCAGGTTGCCGTCCCCGTCGTGATCGCCCACCTGCAGATCATGCAAGGCAATGGCGCCAGGACCTTGGATGGAGTGGATCGTCCAGGCCGGGTTCTCCAGCCAAACCAACTCGCCTGTGCTGCGCGCACCCCAAAGAATGTCGAGGGCATCATCGTTGTTGAAGTCGCCCGTGGCCACATGGCTGGGGCCGACGATGCCGCTGTTGATGGAGGTGATGGAGTAGTTCCCCACGCCTCCTGTAAGGAGCAGGATTTGTTGGGCGGGACTGGTGCTGGCCACCACCAGATCGGGCAGGGTGTCCCCGTCCACATCGGCGCTGCAGAAGGCGCTGGCCTCGTCCCCGTCGCTGCTGGTTCCTGATGTGAGGTTGACGGGATCGAAGAACAGGCCCTCGTCGTCCACGATGGTGAAGATGGCTTGGGGGGTTGCGCCGATGACTGCCCCGATGGGGTTGGTGATGGTCAGGATGGCGCGCTCTTGGGGAAGTTCGGGGTCCAGGTCGTCGAGGATCTGCAGGGTCACCGAGGCCGCCAGTTGCCCCGCCGGGATCGTGATCAGGGACGCAGCCAGGGTGTAGTCGAGGTCGGCCCCCTCGCTGGCTTCACCGCTTGCCACGATGGGTACCACCGCAGGCAGGCCCGAGACCGTATCGAGCTGGGCGGTGAGCAGGATGGCCGCTGTGTCCGCTTCGTTCTCGGGACCACCACTGGTTGTGAAGGAGACCTCCGGCTCCCCGTCGTCGTCCACGATGGTCATGGTGTGGACGTTCGCCGTGGGATCCGCATGCTCTCCTGAGAGGAAGAAACTGATCCACTCGGAGTCCTCATGCAACAGATCATCGTTGAGGCTGATGGTGATCGAACCGATGGCGGACCCGGCCGGAATGGTCACGCTGACCACCGCGTCGGAGGAGTAGTCATTGAAGGTCGCGGTTCCGCCCAGGGAGAGGGTTGCGGTGAGGGGATCGCCACCGGCGCTGCTCCTCTGAACAAAGACATGGAAGGCCCCTCCTGCTTCGGAGCTGAAGCTGAGGGAGGTGACGAAGCCCATCACTCCGCCGCCGCCGCCTCCGCCTCCGCCACCGCCACCCCCTCCGCCAGAACCACAGGCCGGAAGGAGCAGGAGCAGGGGCAGCAGGGTAAGGGCGTGGGCTTTCATCATCTTGGACCAGTTGGAGAGGAACTCGATCAAGCAGCCTGCGCGGGGGAGCGGGCCGCGGTCAAGTCCTTCCTAGCTGGTCTAGAGACTGGGAACCCTATTGGAACAGGATTTCTAGACCGTTCGTGAAGTTGGAGGTCGTGCCGGGATTCGTGTCCCGGTACCAGCACTGGAAGAACCAGGTTTCTCCAGCCAGCACCGAGACATTGCCCGTTGGACGAGGCAGGTTGGTCAGGTCCACCGAGATCGCAAAGACCCCCGCTGGATCGACCATGCCGATCTGGGCGTTGTGCCGTCCGATTGCCCCGCTCAGGCACAGGTGTCCCTGGCTGCCGCCCGGGTTTGGAATGAAACCGGGGGCGGCGCTGTTGAGGAAGAAGGCGAACTTTCCCGGGGGCAGGTCGCTGGCCTGGAGTTCCAGATTGTTCGCGCTGGCGAGGGAACTTCCCTCACCCGACATGCTTCCAGGACTGCCGCTGGAGTTTGCCACCGCGCTGTTGCAGTAGTCCGTGCCCACGGAGTTTCCGTCCAGCACCGCCACGAAGACCGAGGTGGAAAAACTGCCCGCCGTACGGGCATGGCCGATCAGGGTCTTGCCGTCGTCGCTGATGGCTGTCACCGCGACGGGTTCCCAGGCGCTCACGTCAATACCCAGGCCTGTGAGCACATCGTCCAGGAAGCGATAGCCGTGGGCCGGAGTCCAGATGATGGCGCCGCCGAAGGGACCAAATCCAAAGGTGCCCCCGGCGATCTGGCCCGCTTGATCCACGCACAACAACAGGGTGTTGTCAAAAGTGCCTCCCCCGGGAATCTGCCCGAGGTTGGTGGCGCCGCTGGTCTGATTCCAGATGAAAGCGCCGGATCCCTCGCTGCCCACAGCATAGGCGCCGTCGCTCGAGATACCGTTGATCTCTCCCGCTCCGCTGGGGTTGCTGCCGCTCACCAGAATCAACTGTTCGTTCAAGGAGGCATCCCAAAGGGCTGCCCGTCGGGAGCCGTTGGAGGCCGCGTCCCAACCACCGATCCAGGCGCCGTCGTCAGAGATCACACTGGCCCGGGCGCTGCCGGAACCGAGGTGGGGGATCTGCATGATTCCGGTGCCGGGGGTCCAGCGGAAGGCGACACCTGTGCATCCTTGCCAACCAAGACCCACTGCCGTCTGGCTGTCGCCCGCCAGGTCGTAGGGATTGGCGTGATCACTGCCACAGCCGGCTCCCAAACTGCCCAGGCTGACCCAACCGTTGGTCGAGTCCCACAGTCCGGCCAGATTGTCTCCGCTGGTTGGATCATCGATCTGACCCAGCACCTGGCTGCCGTCTTCGGAGACAGCTACCGAGGACTGTTGGCCCAGGGGCAGGTAGCCACCGGCCAAGGTCCACAGAAAAGCTCCCTGGCCGTCGTTGCCGCAAATCGCCGTGCCATCGCTGTTGGCGTCGGTGGAGTTGCCCGCGGCAATGATGGTGAAGGAACTCTGGGCAATGGCGGGGGGCAGGGCCAGGAGCGCCGTGCCCAGTAAGATTGATGGGGTGAGGATCTTGCGCATGGGAAAACGGACGGGAGACTCCTCCCATACTACTGGAAATAGCTAATCCTGGTGGCCCGAACTACTTCACAGGAGAGACTGGGCATTAACTTCAGCGACGATATCTCGATCACCCTTTGTCCCTGGGGTTAGATCGGTCGTCGGAGCACTGGGACACGCCTCACAAAGCGGCGTTGTCGTGCCAGTCTTGCCTGAGTCCGTCACCGGACAGAACCAGAATCAACCTTCGTAGATCACCGTGAATCCAGTACCACGGTCAACTGCCGCGATGCACGAGCGGCAACTTGTGGTAATTTGAGGTAATGATAGTTCAAGACATGATCCTTGCCCTGCCAAACCCGAGCGGTTTGGTTCTGGGGTTCACGCTGGCGGTTCTGACGGGTCTTTCCTTTCAATCCTGCGGAAGTGTCAAGCATCCCGACATCCAGCTTCTGGATGCTGCTGCTTTGATTGATACCACCCCCGAAGAACTCCAGCGCATTCTCGACCTGGGTGCCAATATCGAGGCCCGGAACAGCTATGGTTGGACTCCGCTGAATAACGCCATGGGCTGGACTCATTCCACGGACAAGATCCAGTTTCTTCTCGACAAGGGTGCTGACATCGAGGCCAGAGACAATGGTGGCAATACCCCCCTGATACGCGCCGCAAGCAACTGGAGAGGATTCGCCACCGAGATCGTCGTGTTTCTCATCGAAAACGGTGCACAGATCGAGGCCAGGGACAACGACGGCAATACTCCGCTGATGATGGCCGCGCACGGCTATTCAACGCTCGAGATCGTCCAGTTTCTCATCGACAAGGGCGCCAACATCGAGGCTAGGAACAACGATGGCAATACCCCGCTGATGCTGGCGGCTCGTTACTCCTACATCAACAAAATCCAGCTTCTCATCGACAGCGGTGCAAAGATCGATGTCACGAATAACGACGGCTCGACCCCGCTCATGCTCGCCGCTCAGGGTCGCAGCATAGACAAGTTCGAGTTTTTCCTCGAAAAGGGCGCAAAGATCGATTCCAGGAACAACCACGGCTCGACCCCGCTGATGTTCGCGGCTCGCAACCCCTGGAGTCCCGAGATTGCCCAGTTCCTCCTCGACAAGGGGGCTGAGATCGATGCCACGAACAACGATGGCTGGACCGCGCTGATGTTCGCCGCGGACTTCTGTCCTCCCGACGGGTACATCGCCCAGATGCGGGTGGCCATCACCCCGGATCTCATCGTTCAACTTCTTCTTGAAAAAGGCGCCGATCCTCTGCTCCTGTCCAAGGCAGGCAAGAAAGCCATTGACTATGCCGATAGTAATGTCAAGTTTTTAGACACATGGACCTACTGGAACCTCTATCGCAAGTCGGACGTGCACTATTAGGGTTGACTGATGTATTCGCTCCGATACGCGGTGCATATCAGACGTTGGAATCGCAACCGGAGGGAATCACAGGGACTATGCAGGACATCGTCGTCGATCAGCTCTGATTGGCAGCCTAGCGCTCAGGCGCTGCGACGCAAGGGAGGCCGGGCTCCCATGCATGCCAGGGTGTGACCCAGGTCCAGGCCGATCAGGTCCGGCTCCACGGAGAGGTTTCCTTCCTGCATGATGCGTGGAGTGGCGACTCCGGCGGTGCGGCAGCCAGCGCGCCAACCGGCCACGAGGGAAAGCACATCGTTGCCCACCACCCAAGATTCCTCCAGGTCGATGCCGTCTTCCTGACGGGCATGGTGCATGACACCTGTGTTGGGCAGGGCGTAGACCGACTCCTTGTCATAGGGAGGCACTCCCTCCGGGTGCTCGGTGGCCGCATAGCTGCGGGTGATCTGGACACCATGACTACGCAGGTGCTCGAGGATACCGGCGTCAATGGCCAGCCATTCCTCAAGGGTCTGGCGACCGTCGGGGACCTGGTCTTCGTTGCCGAAGAGATAGATCTTCCAGCCCATTTGTCCAGCGTGGAAAAGGGCATCGACTGCGCCGGGAAGGAAGCTCACATCGGTCATGGAGCGGGCGTGGCCGAAGGTGGGTTTCTGGAGCACGACATCCCAACGCGCAATAAACAGGGCGCGTTGAGCGCGTTTTTTCAAGAATTGATTTTGGTTCATAGCTACCTTTGGAAGCTGGGCAGCGGGGGGCTAGCCCTTCTTTCGTCCACTTGCCTCAATGAGTCGAGACCTTGGAAAGTATTTCCCAGGGATTTTGTGCAGCGAGGAGCAGCGAGTGGGAAAGGTTTTCCGTGCGGTCTCCCTCTGAATCCCGCTTCCTACTGGGGCCGTCGCCTTCGTTTGGTCGACAAAACAGGGTTCAGGGATCTTTCCCGCCATTTTTTCCAATTGCCCCCTCCATTATTCATGCGTCGTTCCCTTCGCATCGCCCTGGTCATGAACCCCTTTGCCCTGCGCCGTCGAGGGGGTGATCACGCCCGTTCACTGGCGCGGGAGCTGATCAGTCGTGGACACGCGGTGCGTGGCTTCGGAGCGCCCCCGGGGGCGATACCGCGCAGCGGAAGCAGCTTGATGCCCGGCATTCGTGGGTTCATGCCCGATGTGATCATTGCCTATGACGGACTCTCGCCGGCCGGTTCCCACTCGGTGGCCATGGCGCGCAGGCTGAATGTGCCGCTCTTCTTGTTCGAGCAGGGCTTTCCCCTGGTGGGGCACCCGGTGGAGCGCATGATGCGTTTTGTTGGCGAGCAGCTCTGGGGGCGGCGACTGCGCAGGACCGTGGAACATGTGGTGGCCCTGGATGATCTGGCCCTGCGCCAGGTGCGGGAATTTGGAATTGACCCCCAACAGACCAGTCTGATTTCCGGGGGGGTGGATCAGAGCAAGTTCCGCAGCGGCATGCATTCGCACCTGCTGGAACGTCATGGTGTGCAGGGACGCATCGTGCTGGCCGCCGGGGCCTTTCAATCCGGCCGCGGTCTGGAGAAACTCGTGCGGGCCTATGCCTCCACCTTGGGAGCGAGCGAGGACTGGACCCTGGTGCTGGCTGGAGAGGGTCCCGAGATGCTGGAGCTACGCGCTCTAGGCAATATCAAAGGGATCGCCGCTCGCATGATCCTGGTGGAGCGTCCTCGGCCGGAGGAACTGCCTGCCCTTGTGAGCGCCGCTACTTTGATGGTGGACCCCGATGTCAGCGGGCGCGGTCCCAGGCGTACAACTCTCGGCGGCCTCGCCTCGGGCACGCCGCTCTTGAGCGTACCCGGTTCCCTGCAGGCGAGTTTGGTGGAGCGCGGCGTTGGGATGCTGGCAGACGACAGTAGCGAAGCCGCCTTGGCCCATGTACTGCGTGTGGCCGCATCGGATCCCGGGCGTCGAGCCCGTTGGTCCGCCATGGCCCAGACCCTCGCCTCTCAAGAACTCGCCTGGGATGCGGTGGCGACTCGCGTGGAGCAACTGTTCCTGGGTGATTCCACACCGCACGAGTTGCTGCGTAGCGCTTGAGGCGAACCCGGCGTCAGCTGATTTCTTGATTCCGCCTAGCTGGTCGCGCGCTTGAGCTCGTCCTTCAGATAGGACATGTCGGCGATGTACTGGCGTACGGCTTCGGCTGTGGTCTCATCTAGTTTGTCGAACGTGACGTTGACCTCCACCGAGTCGGAGCGCTCGGTGAGCTCAGTGACTTCGGCGGTGGCTTCGCTGAAGCCCTTCTTGAGCAGGGGCAGTTTGAACTTGACCGTCATGGCAGTGCCAACCGCCAACAGCTGGCCCATGTCAAAGGCGGCCAGGCCGGTCTTTCCGCCGGCCCATTGAAAGGTCAGGCCCTTCTGGTCGAGGTTGCTCATGCGGCCCACTCCGGTCCATTGCTGACCGAAGGCGTGGCCGTGCACCGGGTTGTCTGCCTTGGGGGTGCCCAGGAAGTGTTCGACCCGGGACTGGTCCGTGGGGCGAAAGAGAACTGAACTGGGATCGCCGTCAAGGTCGAAATCGCCGTCTCCTGCTTCCGCCTCTTTGGCCTGGGCATCGGAGGCCAGCGCGGCGGCTGCTTCCTCGTCGGAGTCATGCACGCCGACCACCCGATCGAGACCGATTTTCTCCAGGATGTCCCGGCAGAACGAACTGGGGTGGCTGATGACGAGCTGGCCGCGGGTGTCCTGGAGACCACGCGAGGCCTTCAAGATCGCACCCAGGGCTGTGGAATTGATGAAGCGTACCAGGCGCAGATTGACCACGATTCGGGAGAGGCCTGAGCGTTGCAGGGTGGCGATCTCTTCCTGGAAGGCGGGGCAGGAAAAGGTATCGAACTCACCGCGCAGGTGGAGGACGGCGTGTTGTTCGTGGGGTTCAACTGTGGTCTGCATGCACAGATGATAGCAACTCGGTCCTCCGGAGGGGGGGCATCGGCCACTTGCGTGCCCTCTCAGGGATTCTTCAGGCCTTTCTTGATGATCGCTGAAGCCCCCGCAGGGGGCTGGGGCTGGTATCTTTGGGATCATGGCCTTTTGGAAGCGCAGACAACCCAGCACCGAGACGGACCCGTCATCTGTCACGGATCCTGAACCCCTGGCCAGTGCGCGCTCGGCGGAGGAGATCAGCAGCGTCTTGCTCTTTTCGGGGGATGCGGGCAGGGACAGCAAGACCGTTGAGGTCCTGTTGGATGCCATCGCTCGGGTCTCGGCTTCCCGGGACCTGGATGAGTTGCTCGAATATGTGGTGGACACGGCTATTTCCACAACCGCGGCGGAGCGCGGCTTTCTGTTCCTGGCTGAGTTGCCCGGGGAACAGCCCGCCGTGCGCAAGGCCCGGGATGCCAAGGGGAGTCCATTGGACGAGGAGGAGCGCTGGTCCACGAGCATCGTGGCCAAGGTGGTGAACTCCGGGGTCCCCCTGCACACCATGATCTCCGGTCAAGGGGACCTGGACCTGGGGCAGAGCATCATCGATCTCAAGCTGAGGGCAGTGATGTGTGTGCCCCTCGGTGTGCGCAGTACTGGGGATGAGGCGGATCGACAGGGGGCCTTGTATGTGGATTCTCGAGCTGCGAGCCGTGAGTTCACGGACGGCGATCTGGCCGTCTTTCACGCCCTGGCCCAGCATGTTTCAATCGCGGTGGAGAACGCCCAACGCAATAGCGAGGCCCTGGAGAAGGCCCGCATGGAAGAGTCCCTGGCCCTGGCCGCAGAAATCCAGAAGAGCCTGATTCCCAAAGACCTCAAGGTGGGCACTGGGTTTGATGCCTTCGGATGGTATCTGCCGGCTGAACACGCCACCGGCGATTTCTACGATGTGGCTCGGCTGTCCGACGGACGCAGTGTGTTGATGTTGGGAGACGCTACGGGACACGGCGTGGGCCCGGCCTTGCTTGTGGCTTCGGCCCAGGCGGCATTGCGCTCCTACTGCAAGATCTTGGATGATCCCGCGCGCATCGTGCAGATGGTGGATGAGGATCTTGCCGAACGTATGGATGCGGGTACCTTCTTGACCCTCTGCCTGGTGGTGGTGGGTGAGGACGGAAGTCTTGAATGCGTGGACGCCGGTCACGGTTGCACCCTGGTCTACCGCGCATCTGCGGATCGGGTGGAGGCCCTGACTTCGGACGGTCCGGCACTGGGGGTTGCTCCCGGTTTTGAACATGCCTCGCGCGCGGAAGCAAGTTTTGAGCCCGGCGACATACTGCTGCTCTTCAGTGATGGCATCAGTGAATCCGCCCACGAGGACGCGCCCAAGGCCCTGTTTGGGGAAGAGCGTATTGCAGAGGTGCTGCTCGAAGCTGGGCGCGCGGGGGAGGACTCAAAGGCACTCTGTGAGCGCTTGAGCGAGGCGGGACTGCAATTCAGCGGAGGTCGCCGGGATGATGACTGGACCCTGTTGGCCTTGCGCCGAACGCCCTGATGGGGGCTGCTCCCAAGAAGCCCGTTCTGCCCGCGCCCCGGGTGAAGTTGCCGCGCGACTATGTGCGTCGCCTGGAGCGCCTTGTGTTGCAGTTGGCGGCCCAGGGTGAACGCCGGGAGGGCCTCGGGCAGGCGCATCTTCTGGGGGCCGGGGAAGAGTTCATCGGACATCGACCCTATCGGGAAGGGGAGGACCTGCGGCGTTTGGACTGGGGCCTTCTGGCGCGCAGCGACCAGGCCTTTGTGCGTCGCACCCGCCGAGAGGCGGCGCCGGTCTGGTCCCTGTTGCTCGACACTTCGGCTTCTATGGGGATCGGCTCGCCGGGCAAATTGAGCCAGGGTGCGCAACTTGCCGGAGCGATCATGGCCGCCGGGTTGCGCAGGGGCGTGCAGGTGCAATTGAAGAGTGGCCTCGGGCCTGCTTTCTCTCTGCGGCGCGGACAGTCCCTGGGCCTCTTGCTGAGTCATCTGGAATCTCTTGAGGCGGGAGGATCGAGCAGCGCCAGCCCTGAAGAGATGTTGGCGAGCTGGAGACCTGCCCGGGAAGTGGGACTGCTGGTGGTGATCGGGGATTTTGTGGGCCTTGGACTTTCTGATCTCAAGCCCCATCAGCGTCCGGGTCGTCGCATGGTCTTGTTGCAGGTGCTGGCACCGGAGGAACTCGATCCCGCTGCGCAGCTGGCAGGGGCCGCAGTGCATTGGTTTGATCCCGAAGGATCAGAAGAGCGCCCCGGGCGGGCGCCCGGAGAGGCAGCCTCGGTCTATGAGCGACGCCTGGAATCCTGGCTTGAGGGTTGGGAGCGGGCCACTCGCAGCCGTGGCATTGGCTGGTCCGTGGGGGCCAGCGATATGCCCTTCGAAAAGCGCGTGGCCCTGGCACTGGAGGCGCGCTAGGTGCTGGTCTGGGAGCGTCCCCTGGCCCTCTGGTTGTTGGGCTTGCTGTTGATCGTCCTGCTGCGATCGCTGCAGCGTGGCGTTCCCGCGGGACGCCTGTTGGGAACCCTGCGCTTCTGGCCTGCGCGGGAAGTTGTTGGAGATGAGCATGAAAGGCAGGTGCCTCCCGCACGTTGGGCTCTGCTGGCGGCCATGGGGTCCGCAGTTCTGGGGCTGGCCGGGCCCGTCTGGCAGCAGGCCTCTCCCCGGCCGGTCTGGCGCGTGATCGTGGATCGCAGTCCTTCCATGGCCCTGGCAACGGAGTCCGGCGGTTCCCGTTGGGGCCGGGCTCTGGAGGCTCTCGATGCTGCGCTGGATGCGCAGGTGGCGCGGGTTTTTGTCGCCGGGGACACACCCGAGTTGCAGCACGAAGGCCAGCGTCCCCCAGAGGGTTGGGCTTCCTTGACGTCCCGCCCGGAGCCGGACTGGCCTCGGTTCGATCGCGCGCAAACGGTCTGGCTCACCGATCGCCTGCCCACCCAGCCACCGGTGCACGCATGCGTGGTTGCTGGTGGCGGAGACCTGGTGCCTGGAGTTGTGGCCCGGGACAGCGAATGGGAATTGGTTTTTGATGGGGAGGCCGAGATCCTGCGGGCTGCAACCGGCGGCCCCCTTGGGGTGGAAGTTCGCGCACCCGCATCTTCCCAACTCGCGGCTTTGGCGCGTCTGTGGGCCGAGAACCGCGGCCATCGCTTGACCAGCGAGAGTCCCGCCCTGTTGGTGGACTTTGTTGGTGCCCAGGCAGACGGTGCTGAGGAATCACAGCGTGTGGCTCGTGACGGTTGGAGTCTGCATGGCAGCGTGGCTCCCTCTGCGGTCGGCCAACCTTGGGTTCTGGCCCAGCCAAGCGGCTGGCCTGCGGTTTCCTGGCAACCCGGACGGGTGGATGTGTTCTTGCTGGAAGAGGGTCTGCCCCAGGGGGATCTGGCCGGGCTGGCTCAGGCCTTTGGAGATCTTCTCGACCGTGCCGTTGCTCCCGGCCCGCAAACGATCAGTTCCGCTGAGCGAGCGGGGGCTGGGGCGGGAGGAGTGCTAGGAACCTTCGATGACTTGCGAGGGGAAGAGAGCAACTCGAACCAGCGCCTGCTCAAGGCTCTCTTCGCTGGGCTGGCCGGTTGCCTGGGGCTGCTGGCCTTGGCCTTGAGCCGTAAGGGAAGGCTCTGAGGGTTTTGTAGAGCCAACCGCAGGGCCTGCCTTGCCTGCCTTGCCTGCCTCTCCTTTTTCAAGTGGACAGCCGACGAGCATGTCCTAGGCTGGCAGTCTCGCGCACCCTGCAATCTTCCAGCACATGTTCAAAACAGCACCAGTAGTCCTGTCTTCTTTTCTCCTGGCCGCTTCGCTCGGCGCCAGCGCCCAGGACCATCCCCGTGAACAGGACCTGAGCGACTTGGAGGGCAAGCGGGCCCCGGCTCTTGCGGTTACTGGATGGCTCAACAGCAAGCCTCTCAACCTGGCGGATCTGAGGGGCAAGGTGGTGCTGATCGATTTTTGGGGAACCTGGTGAGGCCCTTGCCGAAGTGCCGTGCCGCACCTCAAGGAGCTTCACTCTCAGTACAAGGATCAGGGACTGGTCTTGATCGGCGTTCATACCATGAAGGGCGGCAGCAAAGCCCAGGACTATGTCAAGGCCAAGGGCATCGACTATCCGATCTGCGTGGACTCCAGCGGCAGAACAGTGCGTGCTTTCCGGGCGGACTCGTTCCCGGATTACTACGTGATCGATCGCAATGGCGTACTGCGCTATGCGGACCTGGTGAATTCCCATGTGGACGATGTGGTCAAGAAGCTGTTGGCGGAACCGGTACCTGGGGGCACACCCCTCTCGCTTCTGCGGGCCATGGTTGCCAATCAGCCGGAGATCGCCTTTCAAGCGCGCATGGTGGAGGGGTCTGGGGGCATGGACCTGGACGCGGCTCTGCGCCAGACCTTCGGAGAAGATGAAGAGGGCCCCTGGTTGGAGGTGGAGTCGGTCATGGTTGATCGCAAGAAAGTACTGCCCGTCCGTCGCCATGTGGTGCGCATGCGCGCAGACGAGGACCTGACTCTCATGCGCCATCGCATCTTTGTGGACGGCAAGCTGGCTACGGACCTGGTCCATGAAGAGGGCAAGCTCAAAGGCCGTTTGCAGGGGGAGACCGTGCTGCGCAATGTGCCCGCTGGGCTGACCCATGAGTCGGGGCTGCTCTATCATTCGCGTCTGTTCGCCTTGGGGGATCAACCCATCAAGAGCCTGACCGCGCTACTGAACAGTGGGCGAGTCTCGGGGAAGAGTGCCCATCTGGCGCGCTTGAAAGCAGACCCGGAGCGGCCCGGTGTAACCCGTATTTCCTGGGATTCAGGCCTTGGGGACGCAACGCGGATCCTGGACTTTGATGCCAAGGGGCGACTGCTGGGCATGACGAAGCTGGCAGTTTCCAAGCGCGTGGCGCCCCTGGAGATGGTGGCCCTGGAAGGGGAGGCAGCCAGTCAGGTGCTGAAGCGGCTCTTCTCGAACGAGCGCTAGGGGGGGCAGTCCACGCTAGTCAAGGGGCCTGCCGTCCAGAGTCAGGCATTGGCCCTGGATTGCGAGGCCGATGCCGACCCCCTGCACCTGCGCCTGTTCTGGCGCATCCGGATCGTGCAGGGGATTGGTGTGGTTCAGGTGGATCAGACGTACCTTGGCTCGCTCGCTTGGGGCCACGGCTTCGAGTTCCTGGAGCGTTTCCACCACAAAGGGGTGGGGCACAGCGCTCATGGGACGGCCGGGGAGTTCCCCCTCCCCATAAAAGGTCGCATCCAAGAAGGCGAGGTCCACCTGGGCGAGTTCTTCAGCCAGATCGCGCTCCCAGCGGCTCCACTTGTCAATGTCCGGCAGATACAGCAGAGCGCCTTTCTCTCCTTGGATGCGAATGCCCACCGTGTCGGTGAATTCGCCACGGTGGGGGACCTGGATCAGTTCCGCCGTCAGGCGCTCGTTGAGCTGAATGATTTTTCCAGGTTGGAGTTCTTCGATGAGGATGTGGTTGGCGTCCACGAGCAGGCTCCAGGGGGCTTCTTCGCGCAGGAACCTGGCCACGGACGGGGTGCAGATCACCCGTTGTGATTCCGCCCCGTAGCTCTCTCGACCCAAATGGAGCAGACCCAGAATGTGTCCCATGTGGGCGTGGGTCAGAAAGATCCCATCAAAGAGGGGTGGCCGTCCAGACCTTGGGGTGCGGGGCGCGGTGCGGTCCGCCAGTTGCACTTGACTCGGCAAGTCGGGTCCTGCGTCCAGGAGCCAACGCTGACCGCTGCTTGGATCCGCCAGCATCAGGCTGGTGACCATGCGTGCAGCGGTCCGATCTTGCCGCACACGTTGGCAGCAGGGCTTGGAGCATGCGATCTGGGGCAGGCCTCCGTCCTGGGCGGTGCCCAGCACCATCACGAAAGGCTCCCCGGTCTCGGTCCGGGGGGAACTGATCTGGTCCGTGCAACTGAACAGGGCTAGAGCCGACAAGGTCAGCGTCGTCCGGCTTGGAAGAGCCCGGGCCCAATTCCTCTTGGGTCCGGGGATCGGGCCCTGGGCTTGAAAGGCAGATCGTTCTGAAGGGGGATCCGTCATCAATTCACCGGGCGCCATCATAAGAGTGCATGATGGCAGCCTGCTCCTGGAGGTGCACACTTTGGATTCCTTTACACCGACCCCCGCTGACCGCTTCACCTTTGGCCTCTGGACCGTGGGCAACCCCGGTCGAGACCCCTTTGGCCCCTCTGTGCGGGCCACTCAGAGTCCCAACCGTATCGTGGCCAAGTTGGCCGAGTGCGGCGCCTATGGGGTCAATTTGCACGATGAGGACCTGATTCCCTTCGGCTCCAGCGCTCAGGAGCGGGACCGCATCGTGGGGGAGTTCAAGGCGGCGCTCGAGGACAATGGCCTCAAGGTGCCCATGGCCACCACCAACCTCTTCAGTCAGCCGATCTTCAAGGATGGCGCGTTCACATCAAATGATCCCCGCGTGCGCGCTTTTGCCCTGCAGAAGACCATGCGCGCGATTGATCTGGGCGTCGAGCTGGGTGCCGGGATCTATGTGTTCTGGGGCGGGCGTGAGGGCACCGAGAGCGATGCCTGCCGCAGTCCGATTGAGGCCACCAAGCGCTTTCGGGGAGCGATCGATTTTCTATGCGGCTATGTGCGCGATCAGGGCTATGACCTGCGTTTTGCCCTTGAGGCCAAGCCCAATGAGCCGCGCGGAGACATCTACCTGGCAACCACCGGTCACATGTTGCACTTCATCTCGACCTTGGATGAGCCCGAGCGCGTGGGGGTCAATCCAGAGGTTGCCCATGAGACTATGGCCGGGCTTTCCTTTGTGCACAGCATCGCCCAGGCGATGGAAGCGGAGAAGCTCTTCCACATTGACTTGAACGGTCAGCGTATCGGGCGCTTTGACCAGGACCTGCGCTTTGGGTCCGAGGACTTGAAGCAGGCCTTCTTGACGGTTCGTTTGCTGGAGGGGGGTGTTGGGAATGCTCCTTACGAAGGGCCTCTGCACTTTGATGCCCATGCCTATCGCACAGAAGACGACGATGGGGTCTGGGAGTTCGCCGTGGGATGCATGCGCACCTACAAGATTCTGAAGAGCCGCGCGGTGGCTTTTGATGCGGACCCCGATGTGCAGGAGATCATTCAGGCGCGCCGGGATGCGGCCCTCGACCCCCTCTTGGATGGGGGCTACAGCTCGGAGGCCGCCGCAGCGATCTCGGCGGCGACTATTGATGTAACGGCCGTGGCTCAGGAAGGCTTGGGCTACGAGCGTCTGGATCAATTGCTGGTGGAACACCTGATGGGTGTGCGGGGCTGAGGCTTGGGAACAGGCTTGGGTCTAGTGCTGGGGCTTGATGTGGGCACCCAGTCCACCAAGGGGCTCCTGATCGATGCCCATCAGGGTCTGGTTGTGGCGCGCTCGTCCAAGGCCTATGGCCTGATCGAAGGGCTCGCACCCGGAGCTGCCGAGCAGGATCCGGCCACCTGGGAGCAGGCGGCGGTGGATGTGCTGCAACCCTTGATTGTCAAGGCTGCCGAACTCAAGCGGCCGATCGAGGCGTTGGGTGTTTCGGGCCAGCAGCACGGTTGTGTGCTGTTGGACTCAGAAGGACAATCCGTGCGTCCCGCCAAACTCTGGTGCGACACACAGACTTCCAGCGAGGCCGCCGAGCTGTCTCAATCCCTGGGCCGACCGATTCCCACGGGCTATACCGCATCCAAGGTCCTGTGGGTCGCGCGCCATGAACCGGATGCCTGGGAGCGCACGAGCCAGGTGCTTCTGCCCCACGACTTTCTCAACCTGCGTCTGACGGGTGAGGCCAGCATGGAGGCGGGAGACGCCTCGGGTACTGGCTGGTTCGATCCCCGCGAGCGGGCCTTTGATGCGCAAGCCATGGATGCCATTGATCCGGCCCTGTCGGCCAAGTTGCCGGGTCTGACTGCTGCGGGTGAACCGGCGGGGGTGGTGAGCGAATCTGGAGCCAGGCGCTTTGGTCTGGCAGCGGGAACGCTGGTTGCAAGCGGCGGCGGCGACAACATGATGAGCGCTATCGGGGCCGGGGCCAGCGCGCCCGGAATCTCGGTCGTAAGCATGGGCACCTCGGGCACCGTATTCACCTACGCGGACCAACCGGTCATCGATCCCGAGGGCTTGATCGCGCCTTTCTGTGATTCCAGCGGGGGCTGGTTGCCTTTGCTTTGTGTCATGAACCTGACCGGGGTGAGCGAAGGCGTGGTACGCCTGAGTGGGCGAGATCACGATGATCTGACCGCCGCCGCCGCCAAGCTGGCTCCCGGTTGCGAAGGACTCTTGTGGTTGCCGTTCCTGGCGGGAGAGCGCGTGCCGGACCTGCCCGACGCAAGCGGGACTCTACTCGGCATGCGCGATCAGCACCTGCAGGGGGCCATGCTCTACCGCGCGGCATTGGAGGGTACGAGCTTGAACCTGGGCTGGGGCGTGGGGCGTCTGAATCGCCTCGGCGTGGAGACCTCCCGTGTGCATCTGGTGGGCGGGGCGGCAAGAAACCCCCTTTGGCGTCAGATCCTGGCGGCGGTGCTCGATGCCGAGGTGCAGGTCCTGGCGGAGCCCGAAGCCGCTGCACTGGGAGCGGGGCTGCAGGCCGCGTGGACTCTTGGTCGCCAGGGAGCGGGAGGCGGGCCCAGCCTGCAGGAATTGAGCGCGCCCTTTCTTGGAGGTGATGCGGGCAGCGAGCAACCGGATCGGGAACTTGTGCAGCACTATGCGGAGCAGGCTGTGGACTACGCGGCGGCCCTGGACAAGTACTACGGCGTTGAATGAGCGTCTAGCTGCGGCGTTGCTGCAAACGACGGCGGCGACGATGAAGTCCGAGAGCCATCAGGCCCATCAAGACCGCGAACCAAAGGGTCACCAGGCGGGTGACCAGCGTAGCTGAGGTGGCTCCCGCCCTCGCCATGGTTTCGGCGGCCCCATGGGAGGTCAAGAGGCGTTCCAGTTGGCCCGTGTAGAGCCCCTCAGTCACCCCCAGTCCACCCGGAGCGAAGAGCGCCACAGCTCCTACTATCAGGGACAAACTGAATGCCGCCATGACCTGGGAAAAGGCCAGCTCCGGCAGACCAAGCGAAACTGCGATGTTCCAGGCCGCAAGGCACTCAAGGCCCCAGGCGCCCACGCCCAGGATCACAGCAAAGATCAAGAGGCGCGCTGACAGGAGCTGTCGCGAACTGGCCAGGGCGTTCTCTGCCTTGGGGGCTAGGCGCGCGATGGGGCCCATGTTCCGGAGCAGTCGAAGTCCAAGCCGGGTCAGGGGGGGGCAGCCGATCAGGCCCAGCAAGCCCAAGCAGCCCAGCAGGGTGATCCACAGAATCCAGGTGTGTTCCGCGTGTTGGGAGAGGTTTGCGAGGGCGATCAGTGCCAGCAAGCTCAGGAGATCTGTCAGACGCTCCGCCAGCACGATGGGGGCGGTGTGGGAAATCGGCGCTCCGGTTTCCTCCTTCAGCAAGACGCACTTGAAGGCCTCTCCCAGCTTGCCGGGTGAAACCGTCAGGGCCAGACCCGACAGAAAGATCAAGAAGCTCGGTCCGCGGGCGAGTTCGACGCCCACGCAATTGCGATAGAGCTCCCAACGGGCAAAGCGCAGGATGTAGCCCAAGAACACAAGTCCCAGGGCGGCGAAGAGGCGCTGGGGCTGGAGGCGTTGGAGAGATGCCTGTACCCCGTCCGTGTCCGCCCAGGCGACCATCCCCGCGTAGATCAAGAGCGCCACCACGCAGCTGACAATCAGGCCGCGCGTCAGTCGTGGATTGCTCTGTTGTTGTTCTTCCATGGCCCTAGGTGGCCTTTGGGTCTGCGCGCCGGCCGAACAGGAAAACCAAGCCCGTCAAGACCGCCATGGAAATCCCGAGGCTGGCCCAGGGCAGCCAGGACCACCCCCGGTGCAAGAGCAGCGCGCAGGGCAGATAGCCCATCAGCATGCTGCTCAGCATGATCAGGATCGCATAGGGCGCCTGGGTGCGCACATGGTCCACGTGGTCGCTGGCGCTGGCAATGGAACTCATCACCGTGGTGTCGCTGATGGGGGAACAGTGATCGCCGAAGATCGCTCCTTCCAGGACAGCTCCGATGGAGAGCACCACCAGCCCCTGTCCCAGGATCATGGGGTCGACTCCCAGGGGAGCGCCAAGGGAACCGAGTTGATAGGCCAGGCCTACCACCAAAGGCAGCAGGATGGTCATGGTGCTCCAGGAGGAACCCGTGCTGAATGCAACCATTGCGGCCAGCAGAAAGAGCGCCGTGGGCAGGACCACATAGGGCAGGCTGTCGGAGAGGGTCAGGGAAAGCCAGGCCGCAGTGCCCAGATCTCCGCAGACCGCGCCGACCATCCAGGCCAGGTAGAGAATTACCAGGGCCACTCCCATTGCGCGCAGGCTTCTCCAAGCGGCATCGAGGGCCGCGGGTAGTTTCAGACCGCGCGACACGCCCATGCCCAGAGCCAGTAGCAGGCCAATCAGGGAACCCCACATCAAGGGCTCCGATCCGCTGCCGTCGTAGAGGACCTGGGTCACTCCCTCGATGGTGAAGAAAGCGCTGCCCATGCTGAACGCGCCGCCCGTGTTCAGGATCAGGCCGATGGTGGCAATGACGAAAGCCAAGAGGGGCACCATGGCCACAATGGCGGCAGGGCGGATTCCTGGGGCTGGTTTCAGTTCCGTGGCGGAACTGCTCACCAGGGGTACGGCCCCTTCACGCAGAACCTGGCCCGACCGGGCCCTTCGTTCCGCCTTCAACATGGGGCCAAAGTCCCGGCCCGTGCAAACTACCAGTCCAACAAAAAAGATCGTCAACAGGCAGTAGAAGCGATAGGGCAGGGATTGCAAAAAGATCCCATAGCCATCGCTGGTGCTGAGTCCCGCATCCGGCAGCTGAGCGCTGAAGGTGCTGACCTCAAAGGCGATCCAAGTGCTGAAGATGCTGACTCCGGCTACCGGGGCAGCGGTGGAGTCTACGATCCAGGCGAGTTTTTCCCGGGCCACCTTGAAGCGGTCCGTGAGGGGGCGCATGGTGGAACCAACCAGAATCGTATTGGCATAGTCATCGAAGAAAATCGCCAGGCCCATGAACCAGGTTGCCATCTGGGTGCGGCGCGCACTCGAAGCCAGCCGTGCGATTGAGCGCATCAGACCCTGGATGCCTCCGGCACGGGTGATGACACCCACCATGGCCAGCATGAAGATCACGAACAGGATGATCTCGTAGCGCGCCTTGTCGACGACTTCATTGTAGAAGTAGTGGCTGAACACATCGGGCAGGGCCTGTAGGGCGGCGGCTGCGAATTCAAGACCGGTGGCTGACTTGACCAGGAAAGCGCCCACCAAAATGCCGGCGAAGAGGGCGATCACCGGCTTGCGTAGCAGGATCGCCAGGGCGATGGCCACCAGGGGCGGGAGAAGGGAACTGCGACCCGGGGCCTTGTAGGTCCTGCTCACAACGATTTCCGTGCCCGTGGGTTCCAGCACGGTCAGGGTCACCTTTCGTGATTCAGCATGGATGGTCAAGTCCAGGCCTCCTGGGGCTGGAGTGTCGGCGCCCTTGAGGATCAGTTCCCGTTTTTTTCCATCGGTGCCCAGGAGGCCTTGGGCCGCCGTGCGCAGGGCGCGCACGATGGAGGCCCGCGCTTGCCTGTTGAGGTCTTCTGGACTGACCTCCTGGGCCTGGATGCTGGGAGAGGAGTAGAGCACTGCGCCCAGCAGAATGGTCAAGGGACCCGACTCGGAGTCAGTGCTCGCGAGCACGGTTTCCCCCAGGTTGCTCGCGGGCTCCTGAGCGTCCGGCGCCTGAGCTACCTGCTCCCCAAGTAACTTGCCCGCCTCAAAAGCAGTCAGGCGGTCGGCGGACGGGGAGGGCACCCAGAAGAGGGTGGCGATCAGGGCCCCGAACACCGCGAAGGGCAGAAAGCGGTTCATGGCAGGGCAGGATAACGCTCGTGCAGCACTGATTCATGTCCGAAACAGGTTCCCTCGGGGTCATGTGGACGCGAGTTCTTTGGAAAGGGGCTTTGCCACATGCCTCGGCATTGGATCTTGCGGGTATGGGGGCGATCTTCAGGGCAGACGCATGGAGTAGACTGGCCCCATGGCCAGCCCCTGCTTTTTCGCCTTGATCATTGAAGATGTCCCTGCCCAGGGGGCCTCCCAGGGCCTGCTGCTCCTGGGACTCGGCCTCCTGGTGGGGATCTTGATTGCGATCGTTGTTCTCTTGGTGCGCCTTTCAGCTCTCGAACTACGTCTCGGCCCCCTGGACACTCTCGGTGCCATTGACGCCAAGCTCAAGGTCATGTCCGGGTCCCAGGCCAACCTGGAACTGCGCCGGTTGGAGCACCTTCTGGTTGACATCCGTGACGGCCAGAAGCGCGCGGACCAACGCCTGGCCCAGGCTCTGGAAGACCGTGAGCGCGAGCCCGCTTCAGAATCCGACGGTCAGGCTGCGGGGCCTTCTCGTCTCGCGGAGCGCATCATCAATCGACTTCTGTCCCAGGGCTATGAGCGCATCGAAATCCTGACTCCCGCCAGGGAATTCGAGCAGATGCTCAGCGGGGAAGGGGAAGTGCGTGTGGAAGCCCGGCGCGGGGGTGCTGCCTACAAGGGCAGGGTCAAGGTGCAGGCCGGCTCGATCCTTGAAGTCCATCTGCGTGCGCCTTTCGCAATCTTCCCCTGAGGCGAGATTCTCGGCTCCGGCGCAAGCTATTCGCCTCGAAGATCCCTTGAGGTTCAGCGGGGTGCAACCTGCTATTCTCAAGCGCGCATTCTGTACCTGCCACCCCATCATTGAACAGCCACGATCCCATGACCTCCGTCATCGCCATTGAGAACCTCGCCCAACACGCCGGGCAAACCGTGAACCTCGCGGGCTGGGTGCACAGCAAGACCGGCAAAGGCAAGTTGCAGTTCGTGCATCTGAGGGACGGCACGGGCTTCGTCCAGTGCGTAGTCAAGCGAGGCTCCGTTTCGGATGAGTTGTTTGATTCCATGGCCGATGCGGGTCAGGAATCCAGCCTTCGCTTGAGCGGCGAGGTGCGCGCCGATCCACGGGCTCCCGGCGGTTTTGAAGTGGTGGCCAGTGGGGGTGAATTGATCCACAGCGTCCACGAGTACCCCATCAGTCCCAAGGAACATGGGGCGGACTTCTTGCTTTCCCGGCGGCATCTCTGGCTGCGCTCCAAACGTCAGTGGGCGGTCATGCGCGTGCGGGACGCGGTGATCAGTTCGATCCGGCATTTCCTTGAAGAACGCGGCTTTGCCTGCGTGGACTCGCCCATGTTCACCCCCAGTGCCTGCGAAGGAACCAGCAACCTCTTTGAGCTGGATTACTTCGAGGACCAAAAGGCCTACCTGACCCAGTCAGGACAGCTTTACGCCGAAGCCTCGGCCATGGCCCTGGGCAAGGTCTATTGTTTTGGCCCGGCCTTTCGCGCAGAGAAATCAAAGACCCGACGACATCTGACCGAGTTCTGGATGTTGGAGCCTGAGATGGCGTTTGCAGACTTGGACGATGTGTGCCAACTGGCCGAAGACCTGATCTGTCGCATCGTGAGCGATGTATTGGAGCGCCGTCAGCCGGAGCTCGCGGCCCTCGAACGCGACCTCTCGAAACTCGAATGCGTGCTCGGTGGATTTCCCCGCATCACCTACGACGAGGCTTCCAAGATCCTGCTCGAACATCCGGACTCTGAATTCGTGGCCGGTGAGGACTTTGGTGCCCCGGACGAGACAATTCTCTCGGAGCTCCACGATCAACCGGTGATGATCACCCGCTATCCCAAAGCGATCAAATCCTTCTACATGAAAGAAGATCCGGAAGATCCCAGCAAGGTGCTCTGCGTGGACATGATCGCCCCTGAGGGCGTGGGCGAGATCATTGGTGGCAGTCAGCGCGAAGAGGACCTGGACACCCTTGTGGCCGAGATCGAACGTCACGGTCTGCCCCAGTCCGAATTCGAATGGTATCTGGACCTACGTCGCTATGGCTCCGTGCCCCACGGGGGCTTTGGACTCGGGCTTGAGCGCTGCGTGGGCTGGCTCTGCGGTCTGGAACATGTGCGCGAGGCAGCACCCTTCCCGCGTCTGATGACGCGCATTCGTCCCTAGGGGCGGGTTCGGGCCCTGTTGCCCGGGGCCAGCGAGAGTCAGGCGGGGATCTGAATGCCAGAGAAGCCTGAACCCGGGTGGGTGATCAGTGCCTGGCTCCGGCCGTCTCCACCAGGAGGCGCTCGTACTTCAAAGCCTCATCGATCTGGTGTTGCCAGGAGCCGTCCGGGCGAAAAGCGTCGGGTATGCCCAGATGCTCGGCCAGGGAGCGGGAGGCGCGGTGTTTGACCCAGGCCAGGGTGTCGATCCGGGGCCAGTCCGGGGGGTTGGTTTTTTCCGCGGGGGTGCGGGCGCGCAGGACACGGATCAGGAAGGGGGCCACCCGAGTTTCTTTCAGGGCCAGAAGAGTGCAGGCGCACTCCACACGCACAGCCAGATCAGGATGGGGATCGGAGCCGATTACCAGTGCCATCAGGCGCACGGACTGGTCTGGGGTGAGGGGACGTAGCAGGAGCGCTGCGGCCTGGGTGATCTGATTGCCACTTTCTCCACGGCTGGGCGGTGTCTGGCGGCGTTCGAGGGAGGCGAGAAAGTGCTCGCTGATGCGAGGCGCCTCATCACGGGCTCCTTCATGGGCACAGAGCAGGGTGGCGCGCAGGGCGCGTTCCCCGAATCCCAGGCTGGCCTCCAACAATGCTGGGCGCGCTGTTGAATCCCAGAGAGGCTGTTCAAGGTCGCGAACAAATGTGGCGAACTCGGCGGAGTGCATGCTGGCCCAATCGGAGGGCGGAGCTTTCAGGCAATCCTTGCTGGGTTGCCCGGGTCCGGCACAGGCGACGATCAGTAGCGCCGCCGGCCATAACAGGGGCCAGGGGCGCGCGAGGGCAAGGGACTGAAGGCGCGAGATAGGCCGCATGGGGGCCAACCATAACGCCCTCCACCCCGCAGCCGAAGTCCTAGGGTTGACGGATCAGGTCGAAGGCGCGCAGGCCTGCTCCGTCCGAGACCCAGAGCAACTCCCCGGACGTCCGAGACTCGAAGGCGACCCAGTACCAGGGGCCTTCCGATGCGGCAGACAATCCCGCTTGCGGGTCGTCGGCAGGGGTCACGAGGTAGATCCCCGCCGTGCGGGTCAGAACCCAACCGCCGAAGCGCGAGGTCATGCTCTTCAGGGGACCGTCCCCGCGGCGCCACACTTGCAGGCCGCAGTCGGACCCGTGCAGGTGTTGATCGTCCTTGGCCAGGGTGCGGGAACTGCTTCCCGCGGGCAGAATCTCCGGCCGCAGGCTGTTGGTCCAAATCGCCACGCTTCCATTGGCCAGGCGCAACTGGACGAAGTCCGTGCCCTGGGTGGGGCCCATGCTGGGGGGGCTTTTCAGGTCCCAGGGACCGGTCAGCTTGCCCGTGTCCGCCGCCAGGAGGAAAGCTTGGCCCTCTTCGGTCACCAGCAACAATCGGTCTTCCAGTTGGGGCAAGAACACCGGTGCGCGGGAGATGCCCGAGAGGGTCGCAACTTTTTGTGACCAGATGATCTTGCCCCCGTGTCCCACACGGGCCAGGTTTCCGTTGCGGTCCACCATGATGTGATCGGAGCCGACGGGTACGGGAACCGCATCCACCCGGCCGCTGCTGCGCCAGGAGCGCACGGGGATGCGCGAAAATACCGCATGCAGGTTGCTCGGTCCGCGCAATTCAAAAGGCTCGTCCAAATAGCCGTCTAGTTGCAGGCGTCCGGCGAACACATCCGTTTGGCGCATCTCGTGCATCAGGGGCGTGGTATAGACTTCTCCCGATGGCAGGCGGATGGTGGCGCCGCTTGGGGTGCTGGTGATTTGCGCGGGAAGGTACCAGGCCTCGGGATCTTGCATGTGTTCGCCCAGCAATTCCCAGGCTTTTTGGTGCTGGCCCGCGCGGGCTTCTGTCCGAGCGCGTTCAAGGGCATTGGCACGACGCACCAGGTCATGGTGTTCTTCCGCTAAGGCAGCGCGGACATTGCCTTTGGCGTCGAGCTGAAACAACTCGGCGTAGATTGACAGGGCACGCTTCAGCTCTCCGGACTCGTCCTTGCTTCGTGCTTCTTTCAGAAGTTGGTTTTGGTCCGAGCGCAGGTGCTTCTGGGTCCGGGCGGAGGCCAGGTTCGCGCGCAGGGTCTTGCGCTTGAGCAACTGTGCGTCCAGCGCATCAAGACCCCGCGAGAGGGACCTTTCGGCGTGAGCCGGCGGATTGCTGAGCGCCCCTCGCAGTGCCCTAGCCAGGCTGGAGAGGCTGTCTTCGCTCTTGACCTGATTGGGATCGTCAAGGCGAGCTGGGCCCAGGCCTGTGGCTTGCTCGCCAAGGGCCTCTGGAATCGAAGCCATCAGGTCGGACTTGAGGGGCCAGATGCCCTTGACCAGTCGCAGCTTCGGGGGCTGGCTGAGGGCCCGGGCCAGATCCAAGGCCCGCAGGGAATCTCCCCTGCGCGCTTCGTGGCCCACGGCTTCGTATTGATCGAGCCAGCGGTCGCGCAATTCAAGTTCGGCCGCCCGTTGCTTCTCTTCGATGGCGCGCCTGAGTGCCAGCACATCGGGCTGGGTGTCCCCCGGGAATTTCTGTTGCAGGGCCCAACTGGCCCGCTCAGGGTCCGCCAGGAGCGCGCGCACCTCGGCCAACTGGCCGCCGCGTCGGCGTTGAGTATTGACCTGCACCAAGGCAACCCCTGCCAGGCCCGCAACTCCTGCCAGGGTGAACAGCAGTCGTCGGCGCAGGCGCCGGGCGGAGTTGGTAGACCGACGGGCCCGGCTGAGCAGGAGACGCGCTTCTCTTTCTCCGGGCAGGGCGGCGGTCAATTCGCGTAGTGCCAGGACCGCACGATCGCTGAGGCCGCGTTTGATGAAATCTTCGCAGGCGGCGATGATCCAGGGGGCGGCTTCATGGGCCAGGCCCGATTCCAGGAGCAACTGGCCCAACTCCAAGCGCTCGGCTGCAGTCTCCGGAGCTCGGGCTTGGGCCAGGCGCAGGGCGGGCTGGGCCCGCAGCAGGAATCCTTTTTCGATTTGGGTCCGGGCGAGCTTGAGCAACTCAGGCATCGGCGGGCGCTCGGGGTTGCTGCCGTCGGCGGCTTCCTGGGCCAGACGATGGAGTTGAATGAGCAGGTTGTCCGGGAAAGTGCGCGCGGCTTCGATCCAATGCAACACCGATTGGTTGGCTTGACCAAGACTGTGATCCAGTCGCCGCAGCAGCGTCCAGACTGCACGAGCTTCCATCATTCGTACGGCGGCTACCAGGCGGCCGCTGCCCCATTCGCCCACCAAGACCTCCGCGGCGTCCGCGTCAAGGGCGCCCGGGGTTCCGCGCTGGGTCCAAGCAGTCAAGCGCACGGCTGCGCGTCGCCAGGCTTTGCGGCGCAATTCTTCCATCGCAAGCACCAGGATCTGGTCGCCGCTGAGGGTATAGAGGCCTCCGTTTTCGAGACCCATTCCCAGAGAAAGGCTGGCCTGGCGCAGGGTCCATCCGAGGCGATTGGCGATTTCCGCCACGGTGGAGCGGCCGTCCACCTCACTGAAGAGCACCTGGGGCAAGCTCTCGCACTTGGCCGGATCGTAGATCGCCGCGATGGCGTCCGCCGTCAATTGGTGGTTGGGCACCACTCCATGTCGCTCATCGGCGATGCGTGCGTACTCAAGCAACAAACCCTCGATGGGGAGTGGGCTGATGGGGGGCTGGTTGGAGCCGGCAATGACCCGTCCTTCGGAATCAAAGGTAAGATCCCGGGGCTCGAAGCGGAAATGGGCTCCATCTCCATCCAAAAGGCAATAGAGCTGCTCCAGCCGATTGGCGCGGGCCACCTCGGCGATGTGCAGGTGTTCGATACGTGTGCCCGGGGCGTCGAGCCAGGCGTCTTTGACCAGTTCCTGCCAGAAGTCTGCGGGCTCCTCGTCGGTGGGAAGCAGATAGGCCTTGCCGTCCGAGAGCCCCACCAGTACACGCGGGCTGCCGCGAGAGCTGAGGGTCACGACACCTTGCTTGCGTCCACGGGCCAAGCCCTGAAGCAATTCAGCCAAACCAATACCGCGTACATCTCCTTGAAAACTCATGCTGCCGGGGTGGGGTTCCCCAGCAGTCTTCATCGACTCCTCCATGCCCCAGCCTTCAACCCCTCTCAGGCTTCCCTGAACCAGGAACGCACTTCTTCCAGGGCAGCGGGAGTGTCCAGGTTGATCCGTGTCCCAGAGTGATACAGATCCACCGCCCCAAGGGGTTGGGCGTGCCCGCGCAGGTCCCGCAGAGGCTGGTCGGGGCGCATTTCTGCAACTCGGGCCAGCAACTCGCGGCCCAGAATCAGGGGGTGTCCGAAGCGTCCATCGGGGCAGCGGGGGGCGATCCAGCCCCGAGGGGGTGAATCGGCCTTGAGGAAGGCCGCGATCATTGTCTCGAGGTCCCGTCTGTGGAGGCAGGGAGAATCCGCGGGCCAGAGCAGAAGGTCCTGGCCCGTGCGCGCCCTGACGGCCGCGGCGATGCTGCCCGTGCGGCCCTGGTCCCAGGCAGGGTGGTGAAGAACCTCCAGTGGCTCTCCCGCGCAGGCGGCCTGAATCGGCCCGTGGTCTGCGCCCGCCACCAGCAGGGGTTTGTTCTGGCAAAGACCCAGGCTGGTTTCAAGGAGCCAGTCGAGCACGGTTTTGTGCTTGCCGTCCTGGTCTGTCAGGACCCGTGCCAGGACCTTGGGCTGGCCCAGGCGACGGGAGGCTCCCGCGGCCAGAATCACAAGGGTCGGATTCATCCGCCGATCCAGCGGTCGAACATTCCCTGGGCTCGATGGGGGTCATCCGTGCCCTCGATCAAAGTGCGCCCGTCAGGGAAGACAGTGAGTACCAGATCCTCTATTTCTGCCCGCAGCAAGGGTCCCGCGCGTACGACTCGCTTGGCCACGGGCCGCAACCTCTCTGCTAGTAGGTCCATATCCGGCGCAGCACCTTGTCGTTGAACCTGGACCGTGTTGCGACCACAAAGGGTCAAGGTCTCGTCCCCCTGTGCCTGCTCCCAGAATTCAAACTTCTGCTGCGCGCAACAGGGGCACTCGGGATCCGCTTTTGCCACCAACCGTCGGCATTCACCGTTCCAGGCGTCCAACTCGATCAAAGCCGTTTCGGGCTGCGTACTGCCGGCCAGAATGCGGAGGGCAAGTCCCGCTTGCATGGACCCCACCAGGCCCACGGCGGGCATGATCACCCCGGCGGTGTCACAGGTCGGCAGAGTTCCCGAGGGCGGAGGATTGCGGAATACACAGCGCAGGCAAGGCCCCCTGCCCGGAAGGATCGGCAGGACCAATCCAGCTCCGCCCACCACGCCCCCGTAGATCCAGGGCAGGCCGTGTTGCACGCAGTAGTCGTTGATCAGATAGCGCGTGCTCAGGTTGTCCGTGCCGTCCAGGATCAGGTCGCAGCCCTCGGAGAGTTCAGCCAGGTTGCGTCCATCCACATGCACCGCATGGCAAGTGAGGTGGGTAGGCCCGCCGATGCGAGCGAGGGTTTCGGCAGCGGCGAGGACTTTGGCCTGGCCCTGCTGCGCATGGGCATCGTCAAACAGTACCTGGCGTGGTAGGTTGCTGAGTTCCACGATGTCCCGGTCCGCCAGCACCAACTCGCCGATTCCGGCTCGCACCAGGGACTGGGCCAGCACGCCACCAAGGGCACCTGTACCCACCAGCAGGACGCGGGCCTGTGCTATGCGCTCTTGGCCTTCTGTGCCCAGGGAAGCAAAGCGCACCTGCCGATCGAAGCGTTGGGGTGTGGAAGGGGTCATCGCAGGAGCCACCAGGCAAGGGCGGCGGCCGCCAGGCTCGTCGGAATCGCCAGCAGGATCAGTTGCAGTTTGCGATCGCTGGGGGGCGGCTGATCGATCTCGACCCAGTTGAAGTAGCGCCGGGTTTTTCCCTCGATCTTGGTGCCGCAGTGGGGGCAGATTTCGTGTGGCTCGTCGTGCGGGATGACCCCGTCGCAATTCATGCAGTAGTGGTTGCGGGTGCCGCCTCCCTCGCGTACGCCAGGGGCTTGGGAGCGATCTCGGTAGTATTCAATCGACTCCTGGTTTTTCTCCTTGCGCGTGCGAGACCAGTGCCCGGGCCCAATGTTGCCGAAGCTCTTGGGGTTGGGTTGACCTTTTGCCTTGGGAGGGTCTGTTTCTTCTTGCGCCACTTGCCCAGAGTAGGTCACGGGAAGCCCGCAGCAAAGACCGAGAGCGCCTGGAACACCTGGGAATTGCCTCCCGAGAGGCAAGCTCGGGGTCTTTGGGCCGATGAGAGGGGGGTGAACGTTGAAACCCGATCGCAGCAGGATCGCGACCTGATCCCTCGGCCTCCGGGCGGGGGTCCCCGAGTAGTGGGCCCGGGACGGAAGGAGCGCGCCTACATGGAGGACATCGTAGCTCTCGGACGTCGGGGTGCCGCACTCAGCAACAGCTTGCGTCAATCCAGGGGGGAACTCGAAAGCGCACTGCTGATTGAACGCGGAACCCAGCGTTTCGCCGACCGCTTGGAAGAGCGCCTGGCTCGGACAGAAGCCCAGAAGGCCAGGGCTTTGGTGCTGGTGGGATCTTTGCAGCAGGAAGTGACCCAGGTGTGCGGTCAATTGGAGTTGGCCCAGGGCCAACTGGCGCGGCTTACGGCGCCCAAGCCGGGGATCGCGCGACGGCTGTTCAAAGCGCTGGGGCGCGCGCAGGGCTGAGTCGGCTGCTGAGCCCGGCGGGAATCTTTGCCATGCGGCTTGACGGGAGGCTTTCAGAAGCCGAGGATCCCGAGCGCTCCGCAAGGAGCGGGATGCCCCTCGGGGCGTATGGTGGGCATAGCTCAGTTGGTTAGAGCGCCGGATTGTGGTTCCGGAGGTCGGGGGTTCGAGACCCCTTGCCCACCCCATCCCGCTGCCTGGGAGACGGGGCATGGTTGCCCCATGAGCGAGTCTTGTGCGCGTGGCTCAGCCCTGTTCGCTGAGGTAGTTTCGGAGCGCTGTGGGGTAGGCCTCAAGCTCCAGTTCAAAGACCCGCTGGGCCAGATCCTCGGGAGTGTCACCGGGTTCCACAGCGCACCATCGTTGCAGCAGAATCGGGCCCGTGTCGAACTCTTCCTCCACAAGATGCACGCTGCAGCCCGTGACATTGCAGCCCCTGGCAAGCACCGCCTTGTGCACGCGATCGCCATAGAACCCCTTGCCGCCAAAAGCGGGTAGAAGCGAGGGGTGAATGTTCAGGATTCGGCCGCGGTAGTCCTCCGCAATCGGAAGAAGACGCAGGAATCCAGCCAGGATCACGGTCCGCGCGCCGCTGGCCCGAATCGCATCCCAGGCGGCGACACCAAAAGCTTCGGTATCGAGCTCTCGTTGGCCGTCCAGGATGGTCAAGGGCAGGTTCGCAGTCCGAGCTCGATCGATGGCGCCCACTCCGCTTCGGTCGCAGAGTGCAAGAGAGATTTCCACGTCCAAGGAACCCTCGGCGGCCAGATGTGCAAAATTCTCCAGGTGCCTGCCACTGCCTGAAACCAGGACCGCGATTGGATGGGTCATGGGGCTTGGGGGGCGGGAGCTGCGGCGAGGGTCCGGATGACCGCATCCCAAGGTAGGGACTTGTCCTCGGGGGCCAAGGCCAGAGCTACCGCGGGCAGACCCACATGGGCAGCGGCGGCGAGGGGGGTGGAGATGCGCGGTAGCAGAACTTGCCAGGGGCCGTCGCCGGGATCGGTACTGGTGTCGGCGGCGATGGCCGGGGTGCTCTTGATGAGCGCCTGGAGTTCGCCAGTCAGGTCAGGGTCCAGCATTCGCGTGCGATCCGGGAAGAGGGTTCCACGGGGGGAGGGACCCAGACCGATCAGGGGCGATTGTTGGGTCAGATCGACCACATCGGTCAGGTGCAAGCGGCTGAGTGGCGCGGACTCCTGGTCTGATGGTTGGGCCAGGATCAAGAGCGCCCTGGCTCCAGCAGCCTGGCACAGCCAGACCGGAAAGGCACTGGGCCAACCGCGGCCCAGATCTTTGGGGGCTTGGACCCACCAGGTCCTGGTCAAGGGATCTTCATGCGCGCTTGTGTCACGCCAGGGCTCAGGCCAGCCTGAGGTGTCGAGGGGCTCGCTCCCCTGGCCCTCTGCCAATTGCGCCAGATCCAACACAAGCACATTGCAAGTTGCGCCTGGAAGGCAGATTGCGAGTGCTTGCTCCAATTGATCCGCGTTTGCAAGCATCTAGGAATCTGCGGGCAGGGTCTCAAGCAGCAGCAGGAAGAGGCTGCTGGGAAACTCGTTGGCGAGTCGCTCCAGGTGGGTCTGGGCGGTGAGGGGCTGGCCACTGGAGAGAGCGCGCAGGCCCAGGGCCAAGGTCTTGGCGGCGTCCTCTTCAAGGGTCAGCTTGGCGGCCTCCTCAGGGGGCAGGTCAGCAGCGCGGCTTAGCTGGGCTTGCCCGAACGGCTTGATCAACTCAGCCATGCGTCGTTCGGTCACCACTTCTCGTTCCAATAGTTCTCGGGCAACAGCCAGACATTCCAGCACCGCCGCCAAGCGCAGAAAGGCATCTATGTCGGTTTTCTCGGTCGTGTTGAGGGATCGTTCTAGGCGACGGTCGAAGAGGTGTTGCATGCCCCGGGCGCTGGCTAGGAAGGGCGCCCAGCCCAAGTGGCTCAGGGTGCCGTCCACGAGCACCTGTGGTCCGTTGGCATCGCAGGCCACCACCTCGTAGGATTCTTGGCCATCGCGCAGATCCAGCACGGTCTGGCGTCGCCAGCCGGGTGAATTGAAGCTCGCGCTCAACATGGCAAGGGACCGTTGACCCGCTTGAACGTCCGCTCGCAGGGCGGCAAGCGGCTGGAGCAGATCGAGGGTCTTGACCGACGCCAGCAGGATGCCCAGATTCTCGTCGACTTGGGACAGCTTGCCCGCTTGCAGGTCCGCCAAGAGGCCAGCGGTATCAGATCCTGTGCCGGCAAAGGCCTGCATCACACGGGACTCATCGGAGGTCGCCCGTTGTGTATTGTGCGCTGCCTTGATGGCGTCGAGTCCTTGCAGGGTGCGCTTCGCCAGCATTGAACGCTGGCGCAGGAGAGTCAGGCGCGGGTCTTCGGTAGGGTCTTCCGCGGGCAGTCCAAGCTGGTCAATGAAATTTTGGAGCAACTCGGGCAGGGCTTCGAAATTCCCCTGCTTCTGGAGGTTGGCTGACTGCAGGATGGCTGCCTCGGCTCGGGCCAGTGCCCCATCCAGGAGGTCTGAGAGGATCGCCTGCCTGCCCTGCCGGAAACCAATGTCCTGGGTGAAGTCGAACTGGCCGGGGACTTCTTCCATGCGCGTCAGGATCGGCGCCAATTGAGGCTCGGAAGGGTCGAAGCTGGCGGCGGCGCGCAGTTTCTTCAAGAGCGCCTCGCGCAGGGCAACGAGTTGTTCGTCCGCAGCGTGATCCTCGCCCCTGCGGATTTCTAGGGCGTCTGCAGTCTCAAGGGCGTTTTGCGCTGTAGAACTGCCTGCCCATTCCAGGGCCAGGTCGCGCAGGGCTGCTACGCGCTGGTCGTCGGTCAGGGTTTGTGCTTCAAGAGCCAGCAAGGCCCGCTGGGCCTGTGCCTCAAAGGCCTGCTCGGCTGCGTCGTCATCGAGAGGTGCCTGAATTGGGTCCTGGGAAGTTGTGTCCGGGGCGACTCCGGATTGGTTGTCTCCGGGGTTGCCCTGGCCATTGGATCCGCCTCCGGTGGAGTCTTGTCTGGAGATCGCCGAATTGGGGTCCTCAGGATCGTTGACTTGGGTTTGCCCTTTCAAATTGGCGAAGTACCAGGCCAGAAACGCGGCGATCACAACAGTCAGAACGATCAGCGGGCCACGACTGGCCCGGCTGCCTCGTTTGATCCCCTCCAGGTTGCTGCTGGCTCGGCCGTGTTGGATGTTTTCGATCTCGGTCACCACGACTCCGGCAGAGGCTGGGCGGGCGTCAGGGTCCTTGGCCAACATGCGGTGCACTAAAGACGCCACCGGGGCGGGCAACCCGGGCACCCGCGAAGCGAGGCTTTCTGGTTCGTCTCGCAGTACGCTTCGCAGTACATCCGCAGTTCTTTCCGCTTCGAAAGGAGTGTGTCCGCTGAGCAGGCGATAAGCAGTCGCGCCCAGTGAGTAGAGATCCGAGGCAGGAGAGGCTGGGTCTCCGCGGACCACTTCCGGTGCCAGGAACTGGGGGGTGCCCACAAGAGTGCGTTGTCCGTCCTGGGTGCCATCGACCTCCACCGCCTCGATCGACGTGGCCAGACCCAGGTCTGCCAGGCGCGTGCGCCCATCGGATCCGCGCATCAGGTTGGCGGGTTTGATGTCCCGGTGCAGCAGTCCCTGGGATTGTGCATAGGAAAGCCCCCGCGCTGCATCGGAGATGACCTCAAGGGTCTTGCGCCAGGGCAGGGGGCCGTTCAGGACCAGCTCGATCTCAAGGCAACCCTGGTCCATGAACTCCATGGACAGGTAGTGAAAACCATTGGCTGCACCCACGTCGTAGATGTGCACAACATTGGGGTGGTTGAGGGCTGCCGCCGCGCGGGCCTCCCCCTGGAAGCGGGCGACAAAGTCTGCGTCCTGGGCGCGTTTGGGGGAGAGCACTTTGAGTGCTACCTCACGGGCCAGGCTCTCCTGGCGCGCAAGCCACACCGTGCCGCTGGCGCCTCTTCCCAGATACCGGCGGATGGTGTAGCCCGGGATCGTGGGCGGGCTCTGGCGGGAGGAGAGTTGGGGACCCTTGGGAGCGTCCGCTTCCTGGTCGGGGCTGACCTCTGCTGGACTTTCTGTTGGTATCGGGGCCACAGGCGCAGGCTGGCTGGTTTCCTGCTGAGCTGTCTGGTTTGCTTGAGATTCCGCGGTTGGGTCTATCACCAGAAGTCGCCGGGATCCCAGCACGATCACATCTCCTGCGGAGAGCCGCGAAGCGGAAGCGGGCTGACCATTGACGCTTGTTCCGAAGCGCGAGCCCAGGTCCTTGATTGCCCAGCTGCCGCCTTTGAGTCGCCCAATGGCGCAGTGCAGGCCGTCGATGCCTGCGCCTTCGATCACATAGTCCGCGCGTTCGGGGTCCGAGCCGATCAGCAAGCGACCTTGGCGCGGGAGTTCGGTGGAGGCTCCGCCGCCCTCGGGTTTGAGGATCAGACGCGTGTTCATGCGGCGCCCTCCTGGCTGTTGCGGGAAGTGCTCTTCGGGTTGACTCCCTCAAAGAACGCACTGCCTACGCGTACCAGACTCGACCCCGCTTGCACGGCGAGTTCAAGGTCCGCGCTCATGCCCATGGAGAGGCGGCAGAGGCCCCCGTCAAAAGCCTCGGGATGGGCTGCTTGCAGCGTTTGGGCGAGAGTTTCGCCCTTGCTGAAGACCTCCTTGGTTCGGGCGGAATCCCGGGGTCCCATCACCATGATTCCCATCAGGGCAAAACAACCGGCCTTGGCCACGTCAGTCAGGGCCGCGTTGATTTCTTCGGGATCGAGACCGCTCTTTTCCTTTTCCCCGCTCAAGTGCACTTCGAGGTAGATGGCGGGCTGCAGTTTTTCGTCTCGGGCAATGCGGGCCAGGGATTCGATCAAGCGCAGGCTGTCCACCGAGTGAATCACGCGGGCAATCTTGAGCACCCGTCGGGCCTTGTTGCGTTGCAGGTGCCCAATGAAGTGCCAGCGCACTTCGACTCCCTCGGCAGCCAGGTGGGAGGCCTTTTCTTCAAGACCGGATACCCGGTTTTCCGCCAGCTCCAGCTCGCCCGCCCGAGCCAGTTCGAGGGTCAGGCGGGGGTCGGCGGACTTGGTGACTGGCAGTAGCTGCACTGATCCCAGGGGCCGGGAGGAGGCCCTCTCGGCGTCATGTAGGCGCTCCTTCAAGCGCTTGAGATTCTCGTGCAGGGCTCCCATGGGTCACTAGGCAGGGAGGATAGTAACCAGCAAGCCCGTGGAAACGCCCTCCTGTCCTAGTTCGCTGGGAATCGGAGTGGAATATTGGGTCCGGGATGGACCCCGTCGCCGGTTTGGAACTCAGCCGGGGTTGGTGGAACCCAAGCCAATCTGGGGGCCGTCCGCCGGGGTTCCCAGCCGTTGCCGCCCTTCGCTGTGGGGCCCCCTTGCCAGAGCGCTGGGCTCCAGGGTCAGGCGCAGGCGCCTTAGGGTTGCACCCCTCAAGCGGTGGCGGTCACTGGGGCGCACGCCTGCGACCCAGATGATCTCCTCCCCGGCCAGAACCAGGGGGATCTGGCTGCGTTGTTCTCGCGCGATGCCCGCATCGGCCAGGAAGCGGGACAGCTTGCGCTGGCCTGGGGCTCCCAGGGCGTGAAATTTATCTCCGGCCTGGGGCAGGCGGATGGTCAGGACCTCGGGCAGGAACCTTGAGTCCAGCTCCACCTGGTCTTCATCCACGGGGTGACCCTGGTCGCCAGGCGTGTCCACCCAGCAGGTGGTGATCTGGCGCCCGTCGGGCAGGTTGGTGATGCCGTCGAACACCAGGGGAATCGTCTCGCGCCAGACAGCTTCATTGGCGCCAGGTTCCGCGCCCGCATCCAGGGCCGGCTGCAGGAGAACCAGATCCTTCCGACCAAGCTCCAGGGTCCAGCCCCCGGGCAGGGTGTGCTTGCCAGGGAGATCGCTGCTCAGGTCCTTGGTAATCGCGTCCAGAAGCGTCCGGGGGGGTGCGCCTCCGCTGCCTTCCTGGATCAGGCGCCAGAGGGTGCGCCGCTGGAGGGGTGTCGGCAGGCTGCTGATGCGTGTGCGCTCGATTCTGCAGGGGCCGGACGGATTGGTTGGATCACCCGGCCCCAATCCTTCCCCCCGGGAACTCCAGGTGATGTTAGCTGTGCTGGTGGCGAACTCTCCTTCCAGGGACTCGACTGCTGAAGCAAAGGCCCGCAGGCCTTCCAGAGCCACTCCTTCGCTGGCCTCGTTCAGGGCTGGCAAGAGACCCTCCCGGATGCGGTTGCGGGTGAAGATCTGGTCTTGATTGCTGGCGTCCTCGCGCCACTCGATCTGGGCTTGGAGCAGGATCTGGCGCACTTCCTCTCTGCGCAGGGGGAGCAGGGGCCTGATCACCGTCAGGTCCTGGCCCTTGGGACCTGAAATCCGGTAGCGGCGCTTGAGTCCTGGCATGCCTGCCAGATCGCTGCCTCGTGTCCAGCGCTGGAGCAGGGTCTCCAGGGCATCATCTTCGTGGTGCCCCGTCAGCAGGAGGTTGATGCCGTTGTCCCGGGCTTCTTTGGCCAGGGCCTGGTAGCGGGCTTTGCGCGCTCGTTCCTCCAGGCCCTTGGGGTCCGGGTCGAGCTCCACCTGCAGGCAGGCAATGGGCACTTGCAGGCGGGCGGCGGTGCGCACACAGAAGGCCGCGTCCTCGCGGGAGGATTCGCCTCGCAGCCCGTGGTCCACATGAATCGCCAGCACACGGGGCCGTTCCTGGGCCCGGGCCAGCACATGGAGCAGAAAAATGCTGTCCGCACCCCCTGAGAGGGCAATCGCCACCGGTTCCGTGGGGCGCAGACCCGCCGCTCGAGCAAGACCGGCCCAGCGCTGGGGCCAGGGATCGGACGGCTGGGGCGGTAGGGGGCTGGACATGTGCTGAATGGAGGCAGGATCAAAAGACGCGCATTGATGCAATCGGCTGAGACCCGTATTCTCTCCCGCCGAATCGCCTCAAAAATCGGTGGCTTTCCGCACCCGGCTGCGTGGACGATTCTCCTGACCCTTCCTACCCGTCTCATGTTCCCCTGTTCCGGTAATTTCGGAGCCCAGGGCTGACCCACCCTCCTGCCCAAGAATCCATGCGCATCGCGATCAATGGCTTCGGCCGCATCGGCCGAAATGTCTTCCGCATCATCCAGAACACCCCTGGGTGCGAAGTCGTCTCCATCAATGACCTGACCCAACCCGAGGTCTTGGCTCACCTTCTGAAGTACGACTCGGTGCATGGTCGCTATCCTGGCAAGGTCAAAGCCGTCAAAGGAGGCATGCGCGTGGACGGAGTCAAGATTGAGGTGACCGCCGAGCGCGATCCATCCAAGTTGCCCCACGCTTCCAATCGCATCGACTTCGTGGTAGAGGCGACCGGCGTGTTCACCACCCGCGAGGCTTGTTCCATGCACCTGACCGCGGGTGCCAAGCGCGTCCTGCTGACGGTGCCCCCCAAGGACGCCATCGACGCCATGGTGGTCATGGGGGTCAACGAGAGCTCACTCAAGGCCTCCGACCGCATCATTTCCAATGCCTCCTGCACGACCAATTGCCTGGCGCCGATCGCCAAGGTGCTGGATGACAACTTCGGCATCCAGCACGGTCTGATGACTACCGTGCATGCTTACACCAACGACCAGCGCATCTTGGACCTGCCCCACGGAGATTTGCGGCGCGCGAGGGCTGCGGCCCAGAACATCATTCCCACCAGCACCGGCGCGGCCCGGGCCGTGGGCAAGGTTCTGCCCAAGTTGGCCGGCAAGCTGGATGGCATGGCCATGCGCGTGCCCGTGCCCGATGGATCCGTGGTGGATCTGGTGGCAGTGTTGAAGAAGAAGGTCACCGTTGAGCAGGTCAACGCTGCCTTTGCCAAGGCCGCGAAGACCAAGGCCATGAAGCCCGTCTTGGCCTATACGGAGGACCTGATCGTTTCCCAGGACATCGTGGGAGACTCCCATTCCTCGATCGTGGACGGCTCAGCCACCATGGTGATCGCCGACAAGACCGTCAAGGTGATTTCCTGGTATGACAACGAGTGGGGTTATTCCAGCCGTGTTGTGCAGTTGATGCGCTTCTCCCACAAGATGAAGCTCAAGGCTACCCGCAAGACGGCGTCCCGCAAGAGGGCCCGATGAGTGCCATTGGGGACGGCCTGCAGCCTGTTCCCCGATATCCTGCTTTCTGAATCACACGCCGAGAGCCTATGAGTCTCACCTGTCGCACCCTGGCCGACCTGCCCGTGGAGGGCCGCACGGTTCTCTTGCGGGTGGACTTTAATGTGCCCGTGGACGGGGACGGCCGCATCAGCGACGATACGCGCATCCGCGCGGCCCTGCCTACACTTCGCAATCTGCTGGCGCGTGGGGCCAGGCCGGTTTGCCTGTGTCACTTTGGGCGGCCAAAGGGCCAGGTGGTGGAGGAGTTGCGGGTGGATGTGATTGGGGTGCGTCTGGCGGAATTGCTGGGTAGTCAGGTGGTCAAGTTCGACGAAAGCGTGGGGCCTGTGGCCCAGGCAGGCATCCAGGGGGCTCCCCTGGGCTCAGTGGTGCTGCTGGAAAATGTGCGTTTTCATGAAGGCGAAACCAAAGGCGACGATCAATTGGCCCAGGACTTTGCGTCCCTTGGGAGCGCCTTTGTCAACGATGCCTTTGGTGCCTGCCATCGTGATCATGCATCCGTGTCGGGAATTGCGCGCCATCTGCCCTCTGCTGCGGGCTTGTTGCTCGAAGCAGAAGTGAACGCCTTCCGGCGCGTCCTGGAAGATCCCCGCCGTCCCATGGTGGCGATCCTCGGGGGTGCCAAGGTGTCCGACAAGCTGGTGGTGGTTGATGCTCTCCTGGAGAAGGTGGATGCTCTCTTGGTGGGTGGTGGCATGGCTTACACCTTTCTTGCGGCCCAGGGACACTTGATTGGCGCCAGCCTTTTTGAAGAGCAGCACCTGGAAACCTGCCGCGCGGCCTTGGAGAAGGCCAGGCTGCGTGGGGTGGACCTTTGTCTGCCCTTGGATCATCGTGTGGCGGATCACTTTGGCGCGGATGCGGTGGCCGAGGTTTGCGGGCTGGAGATTCCAGAGGGGCGCATTGGCCTCGACATCGGTCCCGCCACCGAAGCCGCCTTTGCCGAGCGCGTGAGTCAGGCGGGCACCGTGGTCTGGAATGGTCCCATGGGGGTCTTTGAGTTCGAGGCATTTTGTGAGGGGACCCGGGCCGTGGGCCGCGCCCTGGCAGATGCCAAGGCCCTGACTGTGGTGGGGGGCGGGGATTCCGTGGCAGCCATCAGGCAACTTGGATTGGCGGAGAAGGTGGACCATGTGTCCACCGGGGGCGGGGCCTCCATGGAGTTGCTTGAGGGCAAGATTCTGCCGGGGATTGCCGCCTTGGCCCCTGAGTGAGCCCTGGCGTCCCCCTCAAAGTTCGGATTTTGGGGTCTCGTACAAGGGGCGGTTGATTAGGCTGAGAGTGTTCCGAATCTTCACCGCACAGGATTTCTCCGTTGGCCCATGTCCCCGCGCCCCATGCTGATTGCTCCCAGCTTGCTTTCTTGTGATTTCGCACGTCTCGCTGAAGAGGTGCAGCGCATCGAAGAGGCGGGGGCTGATTGGCTGCATGTCGATGTGATGGACGGGCACTTTGTACCCAACCTGACCATCGGACCTCCTGTGGTGGCCGCCCTGGCGAGGGTGGCCCAGGCGCCCCTGGATGTACATGTGATGATCGAGAATCCAGGCCGCTGGGTCGAGGCCTACGCCAAGGCCGGGGCCCAGGTCTGGACCTTTCACGCGGAAGCTGTGGATGGCCTTGAGGGCGCCAAGGAGGTGATCGCCGCCTGTCGCGAGCATGGCATTCCAAAGGTTGGCCTGGCCTTGAACCCCGACACACCTCTTGAGCCATGGGAGCCCCTGCTTGACGAGTTGGACCTGGTGCTGGTGATGAGCGTCTTCCCTGGCTTTGGCGGTCAGTCGTTCATGGCCGAGGTGTTGGACAAGACCCGGCGGCTGCGTCGAATCGGCTTTCAGGGGCATGTGCAGATGGATGGGGGCTTGAATCGCGAGACCCTGCCCCTCTGCGCTGAAGCCGGGGCCGACGTCCTGGTCAGCGGCTCGGCAATCTTTGGCGCGCCGGATGTGAAGCAGCGCATCGATGAGTTCAGACAATTGGCCGAGGCCGCTGTGGCGGCGAATCCCTCCTGAATTCCAACCTTCTAGATTCCCATGGCAAGCAGCAAACCCGAAGAAGAAGCCAAGCCCAGCCGCATCTCCCGCCTGCGTTTCAAGAAGAAGGACATGCCCGGCGGCCTGTGGATGAAGTGCGAAGGTTGCACCACCACGATCTACCGCAAGGAACTGGAAGAGAAGGGCATGGTCTGCCCCAAGTGCAGGTTTCACTTCACTCTGCCAGGTCCCGCCCGCATTCAGGCCACCCTGGACGATGGCAGCTGGACTGAGCTCTTTGCCGATCTGACCAGTCTCGATCGCCTGAATTTTGTGGATTCGGTGCCCTACGCGGAGAAGATTGAGCGCACGGTCAAGCGCACCGGTCAGAACGAGGCGCTCTTATGTGGTACGGGCGAGATCCAGGGGCGCCCCGTGGTTCTGGCAGTGCTCGACTTCCGCTTTCTGGGGGGGTCGATGGGTGAAGTGGTGGGCGAAAAAATCGCTCTGGCGGCGGAGACCGCCCAGGCGCAACGCCTGCCCTTGGTGTTCTTTACCAGTTCGGGAGGGGCGCGCATGCACGAAGGCATGCTCTCTTTGATGCAGATGGCCAAGACATGTTCAGCCCTGGCGGAATTGTCCGATGCCGGGGGCTTGTCGATCTGCGTCATGACCAACCCCACCACCGGGGGCGTGACCGCGTCCTTTGCATCGGTCTGCGATCTGACTCTGGCAGAGCCGGGGGCCTTGATCGGTTTTGCCGGACCACGGGTCATTGCCAGCACGATTCGTCAGGAACTGCCACCGGGATTTCAACGAGCGGAATTCTTGATGGAGAAGGGACAGTTGGACGCGATCGTCTCACGGGAAGACCTTCCCGGGATGCTTGCCAAGCTGATCGACTACGGTACTGCGAGCTGGCAGGAGTACGCGGGTC